>Ga0075424_100008143_pt1 | contig 10224 bp, 8 predicted proteins | sample SoiMethybrSBSTD3_FD_75301 | JGI IMG/M metagenome (GOLD analysis project Ga0075424, IMG submission 75301) | Bulk soil microbial communities from a Populus tree surrounding site in Tennessee, USA - Soil MetaG P. TD hybrid SBSTD3 | ecosystem: Environmental > Terrestrial > Soil > Tree plantation...
ACAAGATCGCTGCGGGCGAAGTCGTCGAACGCCCCGCTTCCGTGGTGAAGGAGCTGCTCGAAAACGCTCTTGACGCGGGCGCAAGAACGGTTCGTATCGAAACGGAAGCCGGCGGAAAGCGCATGATCCGCGTCGTTGACGATGGCCACGGCATGACGCACGACGACGCCCTACTGGCTTTCGAGCGCCACGCAACGAGCAAGCTCAAGACAGCCGACGACTTGCTCTCCATCGCCACGCTTGGTTTCCGCGGCGAAGCGCTCCCTACCATCGCGTCCGTTTCGCGTCTGCTGCTTGAGTCCCGGGACCCGTCTGAAGCGGAAGGCACGCGAGTCGAGTTCGCTAACGGCAAACTTGTTGGCGTTAAGCCTGCCGGTCTTCCCGCTGGCACGACGATCAGCGTGGCGGATCTTTTCTACTCCGTGCCCGCACGCCGCAAATTCCTCAAGTCGGACACAACGGAGCTCGGTCACATCGCTTCGCTCGTCACGCACTACGCGCTCGCCAATCCGCAAAAGCAATTTGTCCTCACCACGCCCACGCAAACCATCATTGACTGCGCCCCCGCCGAAAAACTGGCCGATCGTGTCTACCAACTCTTCGGCCGTCAGGCCCTCGACGAACTCGTCGAAATCCCCGCATTTTTAGCCCCCTTCCGCGCTGCCATAACGGAACCGCCGCTCGATCCCGAAGAAGAAAAAGCCACGCTCACCATCACCGGCTTTACTTCGCGGCCAGAAATTCAGCGCACCAACAGCAGCGGCATCTACATCTTCGTGAACAAGCGCCTGGTCCGCGACAAACTCATCCTCCACGCACTTCACGAGGCCTATCGCAACATCCATCCCCACGCGATTTCTCCGGCCACACTTCTATTCCTGGAAATGCCGTACGACGAAGTGGACGTCAACGTTCATCCCAAGAAAATCGAAGTCCGCTTCCGCCGCTCGCAATTTGTGCATGACGCCGTGCGCGACGCCATTCGTCAGGCGCTGATGCAAGCGCGGCCAATCGCCAGCTTTGCAGTTGCTGCAGGAACTGCGCCTGCGCCACCAGCCAATTCTGCCACGTGGAACGCGCAATCGAGCTCGCTTCATCCCGTAACACCCGCACCTGCGCAATCCGGCATTCCGGGCGCGGTTATTCCATCCATGCCGGACATAGCCGTGGGTTCCCGAGTCGGTTCCGAACATGGCAGCGGAGTTGGCGCCGACGGCGGTTTTGCTCTCTCTTCCGCCCCGCTCCAGCCCAGGGAGCAACGCTTCGCATTCGAGCCGGGCTCGTCGTTTGGCAATGCGGCTCAACTCGTCGAGCCACAGGTACCAGAAGCAGCAAGATGGATGGGAAATCTTGCTGGCGCCAACGGCGACGCACCGGCTTCGCTTCCACATCCCGATCAAATCGCTGACCTGAAGCCGCTCGGCCAGGTCAGTGCCAGCTTCATCATCGCCGTGAACGGCCAGGGGCTTTGGATTGTGGATCAGCACGTAGCGCACGAACGGGTTCTATTCGAGCAGCACCTGCAAGCGCGCCGCGCCGGCAAAGTCGAATCACAACGCATGCTGATGCCGATGATCGTGGAGCTTTCGCCGCGCCAGATCGTCATCTTCGAAAAAATCGCGGCAGAGCTCGTCGCCAACGGATTTGAGGTTGAGCCCATGGGCCGCAAAAGTTTTGCCATTCAGGCGACTCCCGCCGGAATCGTCAGCAGTGACGCGGAGAAGCTGCTTACCGAAATTCTTGACGGCCTCGAACGCGAAAACGCCGCCATCTCCATCGATACCCTTCAGGCGAAGATCGCTGCGTCCACCGCCTGTCATGCGGCTATCAAGGTCAACATGCCGCTCGACCAGACCAAGATGGAGTGGCTCCTAGCCGCGCTGGCCAAAACCGATTGCCCGATGAGCTGCCCCCACGGACGCCCCGTCGTCCTTCGCTACTCCGTCAAAGAAATCGAGCGCGCCTTCCAAAGGATCTAGATGTAGCGCCGCGCTTTAGCGCGGCATCTTCTTTGATTTGCGGCCGAGCGAGGTAGCGAGTAGCCAGTCAACGCTGCTAAAATCACAGCGATCAAAATTTCAATTCGTTGCTGTTCTTGCGGACGATCGAAGACTGAAAACTGAATACTGCTCACAGGAGCTAACGTGACGGATTCGCAGAAAACCACAGTAGTTTTTGGACTGGCGAACAAGCGCAGCATTGCGTGGGCCATCGCGCAGAAGTTGCAGCAAGCGGGCTGGCGCCTCGCGATCACCTACCAGAACGAACGCCTCGAGCAGGAGGCAAAGGACTTGATCGCGGATCTGCCCGGCGCGTCGGGTTTTATGTGCGACGTCTCTTCCGATGAGCAGATCGCCAAGCTCTTCGACGAACTGCAGACGAAATACGGAACGCTGCAGGGAATTGTGCACAGCGTTGCGTTTGCTCCCGCCGAAGAACTAAAGGGCGAATTCGTGAGTACGTCGCGCGAAGGATTCCGCATCGCGCACGACATCAGCGTCTATTCTCTGGTTGCAATTTCACGGGCGGCCGCGCCACTGATGACGGAAGGCGGTGGAATCGTCACGCTCTCGTACTTCGGTGCTGAGAAAGTTGTGCCGCGTTATAACGTGATGGGCGTTGCGAAGGCCGCACTGGAAGCGAGCGTCCGCTATCTCGCGAGCGATCTTGGGCCGAAAGGAATTCGCGTGAACGCCATATCCGCAGGCCCAATTAAGACGCTCGCCGCGCGTGGCATTTCGAATCTCGGTGACATGCTCAAGGCGCATGCCGACAGGGCACCGTTGCGGCGAAACGTGGATGCCGGCGAAGTCGGCTCAACCGCGGTGTTCCTGCTTTCCGCCGGCGGGTCTGGCATTACCGGCGAAACCATTTACGTGGACTGCGGCTACAACATCATGGGCTTTTAGCCCTGGGCATCGTTTCCACTCGCTGCATGAAAAAACTCACGATTGCGATTGACGGACCTGCGGGCTCGGGGAAGAGCAGCGTTGCACGAGTAGTCGCACAGCGGCTTGGCTACCTCTATCTCGACAGCGGTGCGATGTACCGCGCTCTCGCGCTAAAGGCATTGCAAAGCAATGGGCTCGCGCTAACCTCTAAAAAAGAGCTGGAAGATCTGGCGCGCGATACGCAAATCGAACTGCAACCTGTTCCGGCAAGCCTGCACGATCCCACAGTGCACAATCGAGTTTTGCTGGACGGCGACGACGTGACGCAGTCCATTCGAACGAACCAAGTGGCGCAAGCCGCCTCGCGTGTTGCGACGATTCCGGGCGTCCGTGCCATTCTTGTCGCTGCGCAGCAGCGCGCGGGCGCGAATGGCGGCGTCGTGATGGAGGGACGCGACATCGGCACCGTCGTGTTTCCACGCGCAGAACTCAAGATATTTCTGGAAGCGACACCCGAAGCGCGCGCCGAGCGCCGCTGGAAAGAACACATCGAAAAAGGCGAGCATTTGGATCTGGCGCAAGTTGAGGAAGAAGTGCATCAGCGTGACAAACGTGACACGGAGCGGAAAGTCTCGCCGCTGGTTCGTGCTGCTGACGCAATTCTCGTGGACAACACGGCGATGGACGTCGAAGAAACGGCACGGCTTATCGTCATGCTGGCGCGCGAGCGCGAAAGAGAGCTTGGTCGGAGCGTGGGAGGAGCCCAGTGATTCGAAGCGTGTCGAGTGTCTGGCTGGCAATCGTGGGAGTCTTGTTGTCACTGCCGGTCTTGGCGGGAGCGCAAAGCAAAGGGGATCAAATGGAGTCTGCAAAAGAGTTCCGCGCGTACCTCGACGCCGACTGGAAGCGCTGGATGGAGCTGTATCCGGAGTTCGCGACGGGCGTGGGCTATCCAGGGCAGAACCGTCGCTGGTCGGACGATTCGCCGCAAGGGATTGAAGCGCGGAAATCGCATCTGGCCGCCAGTCTGAAGAAGCTGAAGTCGTTTTCACGCGAAGTGCTTCCTTCAGCCGAACAGCTTAACTACGATTTGTATCGCGAGTTGCTCGAGACTGCGCAAGAAGGATTGCAGTACGGCGACGACGCGATGCCGTTTCGCAACGTGGTGCCGAGCAATTTGTGGTTGCCCCTGAACCAGATGGGCGGCGTGCAGCAAAGAGCGGCGGAAACGCTCTCGACGCAGCCCCGCCAGAGCGTTGCTGATTACGAAGACATTCTCGCGCGACTGGAAGCTCTCCCGAAGAACATCGAAGAGCAACTCGCGCTGCTGAAAGAAGGGCTGGGCAAGGGATTTACTCCGCCAAAGATTACGATGCGGGATGTACCGCAGCAGATCGCGGCTCTCGTTCCGGAAGACCCGATGAAGAGCGCGCTGCTCGAGGTGCTTACGGAATTTCCACCGTCCATCGGAGAACCCGACCGCACGCGGCTGACCACACGAGCGAAACAGATTTACAGCAGCACTGTGCGGCCGGCATTTCTGAAGCTGCACGACTATGTGCGGAATACGTACATTCCGGCATGCCGCGACGCGATTGCCGCGACGGCCTTGCCGAACGGAGCGGCGAATTACGCGTTTCACGTCCGCTGGCAGACCACCACGAAGCTGACGCCGCGACAGATCCATGAAATCGGACTGGCCGAAGTGAAGCGGATTCGGGCCGAGATGGACAAAGTCATCGCATCCTCCGGTTTCAAAGGCAGCTTCCACGATTTCACGGAGTTTCTGCGAAGCGACAAACGGTTCTATTTCGAAAAGCCGGAAGACCTGGTCAATGCGTACAAAATTGTCGCGAAGTCGATTGATCCGCAACTCGTGCACGAATTTGGAAAGTTGCCGCGCAACCAGTATGGAGTGACTCCGATTCCGGATTTCAAGGCGCCTTCGCAGACAACGGCGTACTATCAGCCGGGAGCGCCGGCAGCGGGGCGGCCCGGCTACTATTTTGTGAACACGTACAATCTTGCCGCGCGACCGAAGTGGGAGATGGAAGCGCTGTCGCTGCATGAAGCTGTTCCAGGTCATCACTTGCAGATTTCGCTTTCACAAGAGTTGGAAAACGTGCCGGAGTTTCGGAAGCATGTAGGGTATTCGGCGTTTGTGGAAGGGTGGGCACTCTACGGCGAGAGCCTGGGAGAAGAGTTGGGCCTGTACAAGGAACCCTACTCGAAATTTGGGCAGCTGAGTTACGAGATGTGGCGCGCTGTGCGTTTGGTGGTGGATACGGGCATGCACACGATGGGCTGGACGCGTGAGCAGGCGATGCAGTTTTTCAAAGACAATACAGGCAAGACGGATCAGGACATCACGGTCGAAGTGGATCGCTACATTGTGTGGCCGGGGCAGGCGCTGGCGTACAAGATCGGTCAGTTGAAGATTCGCGAGCTGCGTAAGATAGCGGAACAAGAACAAGGCGCAAAGTTTAGCGTGCGCGGCTTCCACGATTCGGTGCTCGAAAGTGGCGCGTTGCCGCTCAGCGTACTGGAGCCGCGTGTGAAGCAGTGGATCGACGCGCAGGTCAAGTAGGCAATCCTGATGACAAAAGAAGCGACTCAGTTTTTGCGGGACATTCTGCGGCAGCCGAAAGAGCTGCGCTGGACGCTGGAACATTTGATCGGCGCTGGGTCGGACGCATTGGCAAGGGCAGCGGCTGCCGCCAGCAAAGCGAAAAATGTATTTCTGACTGGGATCGGAAGCAGCTGGCACGCGGCGCTGAATGTGGCGCCCATGTTCAACCAAGCGGGCCGTCCGGCCCATCTCGTCGAGGCGTCTGAGTTAGTTCTGTTCGCAGAGCTTTCTGCCGACAACGCGGTAGTCGTGATTTCACGGAGCGGGCGCAGCATTGAAGTCGTGCAGCTGGTGGAAAAAGCGAAGCGTAGCGGCGCGAAAGTCATTGGAATTACGAACGCACTCGAAGGAACGCTTGCCAAGGAGGCAGATTTTTCCATTGTGGTGCCCATCGAACTGGACCACGCGATTTCGGTGAATACATACAGCACGCTGGCCGCAGCCACGGGCGCTCTGGCCCAAGCGGTAACCATCGGATTTGGCGTGCCGGAAGCGACTGATCTGGCAAGCGCGGTGGATGAAACCGGGCGGGCGATTCCCGATTGGCAGAAACAGATTGCGACGTCGAAGTGGTTTACTCCCGGGCGAACGACGTATTTTCTGGCGCGCGGCGCGAGTTTTGGAACGGCGCAGGAGGCGCGGCTTTTGTGGGAAGAGGGAGTGAAAGCACCCGCGACCGCGATGGGGACGGGTGTTTTCCGGCATGGGCCGCAAGAAATGGTGCGTGAAGGCATGCGCTTCGGCATCTGGCTTGATGCGGAGCGAATGCGCGAACAGGACTTGGCGACGGCGCGCGACCTGCAGAAACTTGGCGCGTCCGTGATGCTGATTGGTCAGGACCTGCCGCAAGGTTTTGCGGATCTAACCTTGCAGCTTCCCAGGATTCCTGGCGCGTGGCAGTTCCTGATTGATTGCATTCCGGCACAGCTCGCAGCGGAACAGCTGGCGCGGATGTCCGGCGAAGACAGCGACACCTTTCGCTTGTGCTCGTTCGTCGTGGAGGACGAAGCGGGATTGCTTGGCGGCGCGGCTAGCGCGGGAGCCAAGAGTTGATTGCAGCCGTGGACATCGGCGGCACCAAGATCGCCGTCGGCGTTGTCGACGATAGTGGCCGTGTCGTTCGCCGTGAGGAATCGCCGACGGAAGCGCAGCGGGGTTACGCCATCGGTCTGCAGAAAATTGCCAAAATGCTGAAAGCAGTGTTGCGCGAAACCGGCGCGGGAATTCGCGGCATCGGAATTGGCTCTACCGGGATGCTCGACCCGATCCGCGGTGAATGGTTGGACGTGGATTTTTTACCGGGGTGGGAAGGCAAGAATCCGGTGGAAGATTTGTCGCGCGAGTTTGGAGTGAGCGCGGCGATGGAAAATGACGGTGATGCGGGGGCTTTGGCGGAGGCGTACTGGGGCACGGGAAAAGGGAAGAGCCGACTGGTGTATGTGACAGTAGGAACGGGGATCGGGGGCGGAATTATTCTGGATGGGCATTTGTATCGTGGCGCAGCGGGGTCGCACCCAGAAATTGGGCACCACGTGATGGAGGCGTCCGGGCCGGAGTGTACCTGCGGGCTGCGGGGGTGCTGGGAGGCGCTGGCGGCTGGCTGCTCGATGGAGAAGTGGTACGCGGAAAATCGTCCCGACAAGGAACGGAGTAGCGAGCCGATCACGGCACGAGATATTTGCGACTTGGCACGGCGGGGAGATGATTTCGCAAAACGCGCGGTCGAGCGCGAAGGAACGTACCTGGGGCTCGGGCTGGCAAATTTGATTGGAATGTTTGTGCCGGACGTGATTGTGCTCGGCGGCGGGATGATGCAGAGCGCGGATTTGTATCTGGGGAAGATCCGCGAAGTGATCCAGAGCGGTTGCCGATTCGTTCCCGCGGAAAAAACGGAAATCGCACTGGCGTCACTGGCAGAAGATACGAATCTGATCGGCGCGGCGATGGCCTGGCAGCATCGATATGCGAACGCGGCAGGAGTCACGTCTTGAAGAAATCGTGTTCATTTGCAATCCGATATATGAAGGTGCTGATCCATAAATTCTTTTCACAGCTGAAAAATTCTGCTTGACAGAAACCCAGTTTCCGTTTACTTTACGGTTACCTCAGTTTCAAGCTGCTTTTGTCCGCAGTCCCTACTGAGCGTGGAGAGCAATGAGTGTCGTCTGACAAACAATCCGACCCAATGAATGACTTGGGATGGCACGGCGACGCGGTCTGCTTTACCACGCGAATCCGACGCTAAGTCAATAAGTCATTTAATTGGAATAGGTTACATTACGGGCTGAGATTCCCGGGATGGCGAAGTCCACGGTTACTTCTGGTACAGCCGCAAGGCTGGGGTTCGACTCCCCACACCCCGTGAACGCTGGTTCCTCCCTGGGATTGCGGTCTCGTGTTAACTAGTAGGTTAATAAAAGTACGTTTTGACCGCCAACGGTACGGGTGTGCGGGGAAGGAAAAAAGTCGAAGATGTAATGAAGTAACGAGGGAAGGAGATCTTGCGAAGAGTTTGTGGCGTGGTGAAGGCTTGGGCTAGTTCGGAACCAACGGTCGTGAGGTTCGAGTCCCACCAGCGGCAGCGCCTACCCGGACTGCTGCTGTAGCTCAGCGGGTAGAGCATTGGTCATGTCCTGAGCCGCGAATTCCCGCCACACGGAGAACCGGTGTGGTGAAGGTGCGCGTTACTTCGGCCAAGAGAGCGCTCCGTCCGCTTCGGGCGGACGGAGAGGATGCGGTCTCGAAGCCCGCCTGCTTCGCCAGGAGCAGAAGCTCAAGCTACAAACGCGAACCGATCGTTCCCATCGGGTTAGCCGGGATGGCGCTGCGCAGAGGTACTTCGTCTGTCACACGATGCGCGGGGCATGTAAGCCCCGCTACTCTGTTCGATTTTCCTCCCGGCGCGATTTTGCAGGAGAGGTTGCGGGATGTCGCGGGTTCGATTCCCACCTGGTCTAAGCAAACTTGCCGGTTGTGACGCGGCAAGGCTGCGGACCAGTGGCTCAGTGGAAGAGCACGTAATGTTCCGCGACCGTTTGTTCCCGTCCCGCAAGTTTTTGATGGACACCGCTTGGCTCAACCGGCGATGGAAAGGAGGAGAAGGAAGATGGCGAAACTAAATGTGTGGAAGCGGATGTTTCCGGCGCGGACGCACGAAGGAGCGGTGGCGCAGCATATCGATCCACGGCGCGAGCTGCGGCGCAGCGTGCTGACGTGCCTGCTCTGGGAAGACACGTTCTACGAAAAGGGTAACGACATCGCGAAACGCATCGTGGAACTCGTAGCGCGCAACAAGCCGGAAGATGTAGCCGCGCTTGCTTGCGAAGCACGCGACAGGATGCATCTGCGCCATGTTTCACTCTTCCTGACCCGCGAACTGGCGCGCCGCAAGGGTGCCGGACCGCTGGTGGCGGAGACGCTGGAACGAGTAGTTCAGCGGGCGGACGAACTCGGAGAGTTCGTCGCGCTGTATTGGAAGACGCGCAAAGAGCCGCTCTCCGCGGGCGTAAAGCGCGGGCTGGCGAAGGCGTTCACGAAGTTCGACGCCTACCAGCTGGCGAAGTACAACCGTGACCGCGTCGTGAAGCTGCGCGACGTGCTGTTCCTTTGCCATGCCAAGCCGAAAAACGCAGAACAAGCCGAGACCTGGAAGAAGCTCGTTGAGAACACGCTCGAATCTCCCGACACGTGGGAGGTTGCCTTGTCCGCAGGGAAGGACAAGCGCGAGACCTGGGAACGGCTACTGCGCGAAGGCAAAGTGGGTGGAATGGCCGTGCTGCGCAACCTGCGGCTGATGCTGGCGGCAGGTGTGCCGCCGAAGCTGATCGCGGAACGCCTGGAAAAGGGAATCGCGCGAGCGCTGCCATTTCGCTTCGTGACGGCAGCCCGCTACGCTCCCAAGCTTGAGGAAGCGATCGAAAGGGCGATGCTGAAGGGCATCGCTGGATTCGAAACGCTGCCGGGAGTGACGGGGCTGGTAGTGGACGTTTCCGGCTCGATGAACTACAAGCTGGCGAAGAAGGGCGAGACCACCCGCATGGATGCAGCAGCAGGTCTGGCGATTCTGCTTCGCGAGAAGGCCGAGGAGTTTTGCATCGCAACGTTTTCGGACGCTTGTGTTGCGATTCCTCCGCGGCGCGGGTTCGCGCTGCGCGATGCGATTGTGAAGTCGCAGGCGCACTCCGGAACGTACCTGAAGCGCGCACTGAGCACACTGCAGGCGTGGAAGGAGTGGAGCGATGTGGACCGGGTGATCGTGATCACGGACGAACAGTCGCACGACGGAATTCTGCCGGCGTGGACCGACCAGGCGTACGTGATCAACGTCGCGCCGTACAAGAGCGGAATCGGCTATGGGAATGGCTGGACGCACATTGACGGATGGAGCGAGCGAGTGCTCGACTACATCGCGGCAGTGGAGAAGGAAGAAGCGGTGTGACGCAAGTACTGCGTTGCTACCGCAAAAATGAGAGCTGCGCGCCCATTGCAAGCCAGGGCGGGAGCAATGGACGCGCAATAGGAAGCCGCTCGAGGATACTCGCGCGGCTTTTCCCTTAGCCGGAAAGGCGGAGGCGCGGGAGGCGGCGGAAAGGAAATGCTCGGGGCGATTGAGTGGCCGACGAGGGGGAGTTTAGGTAGCGGAGCAGCTTGTACGCGATGGCGGGTTCTTCGCGAACGACGGCTTCAATTTCCCCTAAGTCGAGC
>Ga0075424_100008144_pt1 | contig 10223 bp, 4 predicted proteins | sample SoiMethybrSBSTD3_FD_75301 | JGI IMG/M metagenome (GOLD analysis project Ga0075424, IMG submission 75301) | Bulk soil microbial communities from a Populus tree surrounding site in Tennessee, USA - Soil MetaG P. TD hybrid SBSTD3 | ecosystem: Environmental > Terrestrial > Soil > Tree plantation...
GTTCTCGATTTTCACCGGCTCAACCGGATCGGCCAATTCGAAATTGAAGACCTTGGAATAGAAGTACAACTCCGCTTCAAGCACTCGCTTGATGTTCTCGCCCTTTCGAAAACCGTGCTGCTCGCCTTCGAAAGTAAGATAGGCGACCGGCAGGTTCTTGGCGCGCACTGCCTCAACCATTTTCTCCGCTTGATTGGGGGGAACAACTTTGTCCTCCAACCCTTGGAAGAGAATCATCGGACAAGCCAAGCGGTCGGTGAAATGAATCGGCGATCGTTCAACATAGAGATTACGTCGTTCCGGATACGGGCCGATCAGTCCGTCGAGATAGCGCGACTCGAATTTGTGAGTGTCCTTGGCCAGCGCTTCCAAATCGCTGATCCCATAGTGGCTGGCGCCGGCTTTGAAGACGTCACGGAAGGTGAGCGCGCAGAGGGTTGTGTATCCTCCGGCGCTTCCTCCTCTGATGGCCAGCCGGTTGCCGTCAACTTCTCCGCCCGCTACAAGATAGCGCGCGCCATTTAGACAGTCATCGACGTCGACAATTCCCCACTGCCCCTTAAGTCGCTCTCTGTACGCCCGGCCGTAACCCGAGCTGCCGCCGTAATTTACTTCGAGTACGGCGATGCCGCGGCTAGTCCAGTATTGGATTGAATACTTGAGCGATGCGGAGCTCGACGAGGTCGGCCCGCCGTGGCTCATGACCACAAGCGGCGGCCTTTCGTTCGCCGGCGCCACATAATCTCGATTACGCGGCGGATAAAAATGCCCATGAGCGGTTAGACCACCCTTAGTGGGAAACTCAATGGCTCGGGGATCGGCTAGGTATCCGGCATCGACAGCTATTTCTCGCGATCTTCGTAATACCTCCAGCTTTTTCGTAGCCAAGTTCAACGAGACAACGGAGGTAGGCTCAGTTGAAGAGGCGCCGATGAAAACGACGCGGTCACCGGCGACGCGGACTTGAGAGATCGCCGTAAAAGAAAGCTCGATGTTATTAAGCGTTTTGGTTAGGGTATCCAGCGTGGCAAGGTAATCACGGCCGTTCTTGGTGTAGCTGCAGACGATCCGTCTTTCGGATGCGAAGCCGTAAAGGGCGGAGGCAAAAACCCACTGAGGCTGGCCGAACTCGGCATCCATTGGCCAAAGAGGTTCGATCTTGTTGTCTCGCCACCGGCAAATATTCCACCAACCAGTGCGATCAGAAACAAAGTACAAGGTGCCGTCCGGCGACCATTCCGGCTGGAAGATAGACTCATTGACAGCACCGGCGACTCGCACCGCTTCGTTTATCGATCCGTCTTCATTCAATTTGCCGACCCAAAGCTCCGTACCGTCCCACGGCATATTGGGGTGACTCCAGGTCAACCAGGTCAGTCGGGAGCCGTCCGGACTAAGCCGCGGCGAGGAGTAAAAATCATTTCCCGAGACCAGAGTCTTTCCGGCGTTTTCTGCCTTGAGGTCGATGCTCACGAGAGTATTGATGGCTTCCCTGTGACCGGTATGGTCCTCGCGCACGCAGAAAAAAAGATTTCTCCAGCGGTCGATCTGTCCGTCGGCGTAGCGCATGTCCGCAGCGGGAGTAAGAGGCCACGGCTCCGAGCCCGCTCGTTGGATATAGAGGCGCTGGTCGGCAAAATTCGAGAAGACAATTCTCTCGTCTGAAACGGCGTAGTCGCCTCCGCCGTATTCGTGCACTCGATTGCGGGAATTAAAAGGCGCCGGCGTAACGTCCATCATTTCGCCGTCTATAAACCGCCGAACGATGACTTTTCTGCCGCCTTCTTGAGACCGCCGCTCGATCCAATAGACATCGCCGCCGTCAAGCTTCACCTGTTCAAGTCCAACTTCTCCTGCCGCGACAACGTCAGCCGTAATCGGCGATCTCCACGAGCCGCAGGGGGTTATAGTTGCGTGTGCCATAAGTCACTTCACAAATTCTTCCTAAAATGCGCCCAAATACCCGTACTTCCGTATATCCGCGGGCTGAATCTGGAGAACAATCACTCCATTTTTTGTAACAGGAACATCCATTATGAAACTAACGTGGCGTGGACTTTAACTTGTCCCTCTGCCACGGCCTCCTCTTTAAGCACGGCAGCGGGTGCATTCGTCACCGATATCAGGTCGCCCAAGACGGAGCGAATGGCGCTCAGTGTTTTTGCCGAACCCTTGATCTCTAGCTCTCGCAACGGGGTTTTTACGCTCACTTTGGCTTCGCTTTTGATTCTACGCACCTCGAAGAGCACTTGGACCGCTGCTCCATATGGATCTTCTTCACTTGGCAGCGCCACCTCAGCGAGTTCTTCTGTTGTCGGCCATGAGGCGGTGTGAATCGACCGCTCCCTGCCATGCGGAGTGGTAAATAGCCAACTCCACACCTCCTCTGTAATGAAGGGCAGATAGGGTGCGAACATCCGCAACTGCGCTGAAAGGACAATTTTGAGCGTAGCCAACGCCGAGCGTTTGCCGGGTGTCCGCTCAACGCTATAGGCGCGAACCTTGACGAGTTCGAGATAGTTATCACAGAGGTCGGACCAGAAAAAATCTTCAATGACTTGCAGAGCACCGGCGAACTCGAAGGTCTCGAATTCCTCCCCGGCTCTGCGCACCGCCTTCCGGAGACGCGCGATAAAGCTCTGATCGAGGGGCTCGGTTATATCTGTCGGATTCAGCGCCGTCAGATCTTGGCCTAAGAGATGACCCGCGACGAATTTAGCGGCATTGAACAGCTTGATCACCAAGCGTTTCCCATTGCCGAAGACGGCCTCGTCATACGCAGTATCGACTCCGAGCCGGGCGCGTGCCGCCCAGTAGCGCACGGCATCGCTGGAATATTGCTCTAATAGATGGTTCGGTGTGATGACGTTGCCGCGGCTCTTCGACATCTTTTTGCGGTCCGGATCAAGAATCCATCCGCTGATGACGATGTTGTGCCAAGGCACCGTTTGCTCATGGAGATAGGCTTTAACGATTGTATAGAACGCCCAGGTACGGATGATCTCGTGGCTCTGCGGACGAATGTCCATTGGAAACAATTTGCTGTGTCGCTCGGGATCGTCGGCCCAATGACTTGCAATTTGCGGGGTCAACGAACTCGTGGCCCACGTATCCATGACATCGGGATCGCCGATGAAGCCGTTCGGTTGGCCTCGCGTTGTCTCGTCGAAGCCAGGCGCAGGTTGGGCAAGCGGATCGACTGGAAGTTGGCTCAGGTCCGGTAAGATGGGTTGATCGTAGCGGGGCCGCCCGCGCTCGTCCAATGGATACCAGACTGGAAATGGCACACCGAAATAGCGCTGCCGGCTGATGCTCCAATCCTGATTGAGTCCTTCGACCCAGTTTTCATAGCGCGATCGCATGAACGCCGGATACCACTGGATACGCGCACCCTGCTCGAGCAGAGCTTTTTTCTTATCCAATAAGCGGATAAACCACTGGCGGGTCGAGATGAATTCGAGCGGTCGCTCGCCCTTCTCATAAAACTTTACGGCATGCTCGATACGCTGAGGCTCTTGGGTCAGTGGCGGGCCGAGTCCTGGAAAAGCGCTGCCACCTTCATCTTGCAAGAGGGCAGTGATGGCAGTCCTCGCTTGCGGTACACCTTTCTCTTGCAAGGCCCGATAGAACGTATTGGCCGCATCTGGATCGAGACTTTCCCACCCCGGGGAGCCGAACTGCACGGGTATGAGTCGGCCGTCTTTGCCGACTACCTGTCTCAGCGGCAGATCGAACTGTCGCCACCACTCCACGTCGGTGGCATCACCAAAGGTACACACCATGAGGATGCCGGTGCCTTTTTCGATGCTTGCGCGCTCATCGGCAAGGATCGGTACCGGGACACGGAAAAGCGGTGTGATGGCGCGTTTGCCGAATAGCGACTGGTATCGTTGGTCGTCCGGATGAGCAACAATGGCGACACAGGCAGGTAGCAGCTCCGGACGAGTTGTCGCAACAACGAACGAACCGCCGCCTTCGACGCCGAAGCGGATATGGTGGAATGCCCCAGTGAGCGGCCGATCCTCGACCTCGGCCTGCGCGACTGCAGTTTGAAAATCCACATCCCATAGAGTCGGCGCTTCCGTAGCATAAGCGTGGCCCGCTGCGAGCAGCTTTAAGAAGCTCAACTGCGAGGTCCGCCGGCAATGATCGTCAATCGTTGCATACTCTTGCTCCCAATCAATCGACAGCCCGAGTTGCTGCCAAAGCTCCTGGAAAGCCTTCTCGTCAATTTCTGTGAGTTGCCGGCAAAGTTCGATGAAATTCGGCCGGCTGATCAGCTCGGGCGGTCCTTTTCGATCGCTTCGCGGTTTGAAATTTGGCTGATAGGGGAGGTAAGGGTCACAGCGCACGTTGAAGAAGTTCTGCACTCGCCTTTCCGTGGGTAAACCGTTGTCATCCCACCCCATGGGATAGAAGATATTCATTCCAGCCATGCGGCGCTGGCGCACGATCAAATCCTGATGGGTGTAGCTGAACACGTGCCCGACGTGGAGGGAGCCGCTTACGGTCGGCGGCGGAGAGTCCACAACGAAAGTCTCGTGTCGAGCGCGCGCAGGATCCCAGTGATAAATCCCCATTTCTTGCCATCGAACGCGCCATTTGCTCTCGACTTCTTTGGGCACGTATTGTTTCGGCAACTGGATCATGAAATATCCTCAAATCAATACTAACCGCCTAGGGGCTTTCTTGACTAGCAGAGTATCAGACGATGAAAGTGCTTCTAGCAAACAACTGAATAAAATGCCGACCTCTATGCTTGTTGGTTTACGGAGATTTTCAATAATTTCCGCGCATTTCCTTGCAGCATGGCCTCTCTTTCCGCATCCGTGCAAGTCATCTGCTCGATTTTTTCGACCGCCATCCAATCGCCCAATTCGTAAGGATAATCGGTTCCGACCATGACGTGGTCCGCGCCGACCATGCGCTTCAAGTACTCGACCGTCTCAACGCGGTAGACAAGGTTGTCGAAATAGAGATTTTTTAGATATTTGCTTGGTGGCTGTTTAGCCGGGATCCGAGAAGAACCCGAGCTACCTGTTCTACCTCGGTCGAAGCGGCCGAGGTGGTAAGGGAAGAAGCCCCCGCCATGAAGCAGAGCAAGTTTTAAATTCGGAAAGCGATCAAATACGCCGCTGTAGATGATGTAGCCCACCGAAAGCGTGACATCGGCTGGATTACCGCAAACAAGGCGAAGCCCATAACCGCCCATCTTGTCGCCGCCGGCGACCCATTCCGGATGCATAATCATAAGTACATCCAGTTCTTCCGCTTTCTTCCAGAACGGATCGAAGTCTTTGCTGTCGTAATATTTGCCGACAACGTTGGATGCAATCGTCACCCCCGCCATTTTGAGGTCGCGGACGGCGTGCTCCAAGACTTGCGCCGCACGCAGGGGATCTTGCAGCGGCACGGTAGCAATACCGACAAAGCGGTCTGGATGACGCTTTACCAAATTCATAATCGCTTCGTTGTAGAGCTTCGACCATGATTCGCCGCGGCTGCCGTCCAGTTCGTAGCCGACGCAGGCGGTGTGTACCTCGACCGTGGCAATACTGATGTGGCCTTTGTTCATGACGTCGAGGCGGCTGTTCACTTCGGCCATCCGCGGATCTAAGTTGGGCCGATTACCTTCGGGAAATTGGATTCGGAACGGGTTATCTTTGGCGTCCTTCGGAGGAAAGTATTCGATCCCGAGCGCTTTGCCGTGTTGTTTGATCTCGTTGATCAGTTCCGGAGCGAAATAGTGATGGTGAATGTCGATGGCACGGGCGGGCTCGGTGGCGGATCTTCCTGCTGCCTGCATTGAGGTCTGAGCGCAGCCGGACAGGAACGCCGCTGAAACTGCGGCGGTTTTGCCCGCGAACTTTAGAAAGCCGCGTCTGGAAATTGTCGACGATTCTTTGCCCATGGCCTACCTCCTGTCGGGTTTTGGAGAGACTATTATCAAGAATGAAACCATGTCAACTTTAAGAAATTTCAATTAAGCGCGCGTCAACATCGGCGTTTTGCGTGATTGTCAGCGCTGGATTAGCTTGCTTACTCAATCCTGTCAATGGTAGCATTTGTCGCAAAGTTGCTTTGCACGAACAAGTTTTTGGGTTCTCTTGAGCGTGAGGACACCGATGTCTGAGTTTTCATTTGGTGGTGAAGTGGTTTGGCGGCCGAGCGATGAGATTGTCGCGCAGAGCCGGCTAAAACAATTCATGAACCGTCACGGCATCACTAGTGTTGAAGAGCTGCAGCGGCGTTCCACGGAGGACATCGAATGGTTCTGGACCGCCGTGCTCAACGAACTCGGCATCGAATTCTATTCACCCTACGAGCGCGTTCTCGATACCTCCCGCGGCATCGCCTGGCCGCGCTGGTGCTGCGGCGGGAAGATGAACATCATCCATAACTGTCTCGACAAATGGAAGGGGACGGCGGTTGAGCCCCGCGAGGCGATTCGTTGGGAAGGAGAAAATGGCGAGACGCGTACTCTCACCTACGAAGAACTGAGGCACGAGGTTTGCCGTTTGGCTAACGTGCTTCAAGGCCTCGGCATGGAGAAGGGGGATGTGGCGGCGCTCTTCATGCCCATGATGCCTGAGACAGTCGCAGCATTCTTTGCTGTGATCAAACTCGGGGGGATCATTCTTCCATTGTTTTCCGGCTACGGGGCTGCGGCGGTGGCCGAACGCCTGCGCGACAGCGAGGCGAAATTTTTGTTTACCGTCGACGGATTTTACCGGCGAGGGCAGAAGGTGCTTCTAAAACCCGTTGCCGATGAGGCAGTCCTTTCTTCCTCAGTCCAGCACGTGCTTGTTTTTAAGCGGCTTGGAATTTCGATTGCATGGACTCCGAAGCGCGACGTGTGGTGGCGGGATGAGGTTGGGCGACAGAGCGCCGAAGCGCAAACGGAACGCACCGACGCTGAAGATCCGATGATGATCATTTACACCTCGGGAACGACCGGCCGGCCCAAAGGATCTGTTCATACCCACTGTGGGTTTCCGATCAAGGCCGCCCAGGACATGCTGCTTGGTTTCGATGTTCGACGAGAAGACGTGCTTTACTGGGTGACGGACATGGGATGGATGATGGGGCCTTGGGAGGTTTTCGGCGCAACCTTGCTCGGCGCGACAATGGTTCTTTACGAGGGAGCTTTGGATTTTCCCGGACCGGATCGTTTGTGGTCGCTGGTCGAGCAGCATCGGGTGAGCATTCTCGGCGTCTCGCCGACCTTGATTCGGAGTCTCATGCGCCACGGAGCCGGCCCGGCGGAGCAGCATGATCTTTCAAGCTTGCGCATTCTCGGCTCCACCGGCGAACCTTGGAATCCTGACCCGTGGCTCTGGTATTTTCATACGGCGGGTAAAGGTCGCCTGCCGATCATCAACTATTCTGGAGGGACCGAGACTTCGGGGGGGCTGGTCAGTGGCAACGTTCTCACGCCGCTCAAGCCCTGTGCTTTTTCTGGTCCGGTACCGGGTATTGCTGCCGATGTGGTGAATGAGGCAGGAGCCTCGGTGCGCGGGCAGGTTGGTGAGCTCATTGTCCGTAACCCTTGGATCGGCATGACGCGCGGTTTTTGGAAAGACCCTGAGCGCTATTTTCAAACCTACTGGAGTCGATTCCCTGACGTCTGGGTCCACGGCGATTGGGCTGCGGTCGATGAAGATGGTTTCTGGTACATTCTGGGTCGCTCCGACGACACAATCAAGATTGCCGGTAAGCGCCTCGGCCCAGCCGAAGTCGAGTCTGTGCTCGTCGGCCATCCGGCGGTGAGTGAAGCCGCGGCCATTGGCGTGCCCGATCCGCTCAAGGGCGAGGCGCTGATTTGTTTCTGTGTTTTAAAGCCAGGGAGCAAGGTTAGTGAAACGTTGCGTGAAGAATTGCGCGCGAGAGTGGCCGAGCAACTCGGCAAACCGCTCAGGCCCGAAGTATTGAAGTTTCTTGACGATCTTCCGAAGACACGAAACGCCAAGATCATGCGCCGCATCATTCGCGCGAGTTATTTGAACCAGGATCCGGGAGATCTCTCCGCACTGGAAAATCCGCCGAGCGTGGATGCAGTGCGCAATGCAATCTAGGCGTGCCCAACCACTGATAAAGCGGGTAGAAGAATGGAATTGAACGAAGTCGTTATTGTCAGCGCCGTTCGCACGCCGATTGGAAGCTTTCGAGGGGCCTTAAGTGGAGTAGCCGCACCGAAGCTTGGAAGCGTCGTAATTGCAGACGCGTTGAAAAGGGCCAACTTAAAAGCGCCGGACGTTGACCAAGTTATTATGGGAAATGTCCTTTCAGCAGGCTTGGGCCAGGCCCCGGCGCGGCAGGCCGCGTTAGGTGCCGGGCTACCCAAGACCGTGGAATGCCTCACGGTTAATAAGGTTTGCGGCTCCAGTCTCAAAGCGGTGATGCTGGCGGCGCAGGCGATACTATTGGGAGAAGCTGAGGTGGTAGTCGCCGGCGGTATGGAAAATATGACCAATGCGCCTTATTTACTACCCAAGGCGCGTGGCGGATATCGCATGGGAGACGGCGCTCTGGTTGACAGCATGATCAAGGACGGGCTTTGGGATGCTTACAACGATTTTCATATGGGTGCTGCCGCCGAGCTATGCGCGAAAAAATTTGCCATTTCACGACAAGAACAGGACGAATTCGCCGCTCGCAGCTACAAGCGCGCTCAAACCGCTCAACGCGGTGGAGATTTTGCGAAGGAGATCGTATCTGTGGTCGCTTCCGCTCGGGATCGTCAAGAGCACACGGTCACGGAAGATGAGGAGCTCAGCAAGTTCGATCTTAAAAAAATGAAGTTGCTTCGGCCGGCGTTTCGCGACGACGGCACGGTGACCGCTGGGAATGCGTCGTCGATCAGCGACGGAGCCGCGGCGCTGGTTGTGATGTCTCAGCGCAAGGCTTCGGAGTTTGGGATCCAGCCGCTTGTGCGCATCAAGGGTTGGAGCAGCACGTCGCGCGAGCCCGAGTGGTTCACCATAGCGCCGGCTCAGGCGATTGCAAAGGTGCTGAAACAGTCCGGCAACAGCCTCGCTGACATTGATCTGCTTGAAATTAACGAGGCCTTTGCGGTGGCCTCAATAGCCGTCAACCGCGAGTTGGGCCTTAATCCGGAAACAGTAAACGTTCGGGGTGGCGCCATCGCCCTCGGACACCCTCTCGGCGCCAGCGGAGCGAGAATCTTAACTACGCTGATTCATGCCATGAACGATCTCGACAAGAGACAAGGGATCGCATCGCTCTGCATCGGCGGCGGCGAGGCCGTTGCAATGATGGTTGAACGAGCTGACCAACAGTAACTCTCTGCAAATAAGCGCCTATCTAATTCTTTTTGGTAGCTTAAAAATTCTGTGTGCAGGCTGCTCAAAGACTCAGAGGCGAGGCGCGCGAAAAATTGACGAGCGGAGGCGTACTCAACCAAGTACGTTGTAGCGAGGCAATTGAGCGCAACGAAGCCTATGAGGCTTTTCAGCGGCCTGCTATCCGATAAATTCCCGGATCGCTCTGTGCGCGACATCCGGATTTGTTGCGAGATAATGGTGTCCTTCGCCCGGCAGTACGACTAGCTTGGCATTGGGGATCTCACGGGCAAGCTCATGGGCGGCGTGCCAGTGAGTTTTATCAGTGGCGCCATGTTTTTCGTCGTCACCGACGAGCACGAGCGTGGGGACGCGGATCTCCTTCAATCGCTCCGTGTGGTCATGCTCCTGGCGCGCCAGCACAAAGTGAAGATAGTTCTCCAGCGGGGCGATGCCGGACATCCTGACCTGGAGAAACTTTTCGATCAGATCGGGATGAGCCGCTACGAATTCTTTGGTCCAACCCGTTTCAATCGTGTGCTGACGAATGTAGCCCTCGAAGCCCATGCGAACCATGTCGCGGCACATGGCAAGAGGAATGCCCTTCGCTCCAGGATGAGAAGAGCCGCTGGAAGCAAGGATGAGTTTCTTAACCTTGTTGGGATGATCCAGAGCCAGCAGTTGCGCCACGACTCCACCCATGGAGTGGCCGCAGACGATGGCTTGTTCCGCGTCCAGATAATCGAGTATCGCCGCGGCGTCATCGGTGAACATCTTGATTGAATATTTCTGCACTGCTTTGCTTGATTTGCCGGTGCCGCGGTAGTCGAAGACAATGACTTTGTGGTCGCGCGAGAACTCCCGCACTTGATGAAACTTCCAGGCCTGGTGATCGAGACCGGTTACACTACAGAAGAGAAA
>Ga0075424_100008145_pt1 | contig 10223 bp, 10 predicted proteins | sample SoiMethybrSBSTD3_FD_75301 | JGI IMG/M metagenome (GOLD analysis project Ga0075424, IMG submission 75301) | Bulk soil microbial communities from a Populus tree surrounding site in Tennessee, USA - Soil MetaG P. TD hybrid SBSTD3 | ecosystem: Environmental > Terrestrial > Soil > Tree plantation...
CGGATAGATCGCGTCGAGCTCGCCGGCGACGAGGTGACGGCCGGTCTCCCAGAAGATCGTCCAGTCGCGACGGGCGACCGACATCGGGTCGTCGTGCGACAGCACGCTGCGGAGCCACGTCGTCTGGACGAAGAGCGCGAATCCCAGCGGCGCGACCCGGAGGAGCGCAGCGCCGAGCCGGCGGGATCGTGGACCTGCGCTCACCTCCGCCCTGATAGCGTACGGGAGGCGGGGTCACGAGCGCCGCCGGTGACCCCCGCGTGCGGGCACAAGTGTGCCAGCGGCGTCACCTCGTTGACGCTGCAGGGTGCGACGGACCCTGCGAGCTGGCGCGGACGCCACGTCGCGGCGACCGTTTCGGCCGCTCGCAGGGCCCGGTGCGGCCCCTCCCGATCCGCTCCCGGCGGGCCGGTTCAAGTAAGCTAACCACCTGATTTCTTAGGGCTCCAACAATCCTGCCGCGAGGCACGGCGCACCGCACTTGCGCGGGTGCCACTTTCGCGTGCGCTTCGTGCATCCGCGCAAGTTATTCGCTATACCGTGCAACCTCGCAAAGTGAGGACTCCACCTTCTGGTGGAAGTCCTGGGGTACGAAAGTTGCACAGAGACGCGCCTCGATTCGAGGGCGGATTGAACTCGACCGATGCACTCAGAGGAACGACGAGCCGACATGGGCGGAATCATTGCCGTGGCGACGCCGCGAAGATGCGGAGGGGGAGTTGCGCATGATCGCAGGGCTCCTGCGGAGGCTGCGACACCGTGAGCATGGGCAGGACACGGCCGAGTACGGGATCGCGCTCGCCGTCATCGGGCTGGTCGCCGGTCTCATCGCTCTGGCCATCGCCGAGAATACTGGTTCGCTGTGGAGTAAGGCCGATAGCTTGATCCAAATCGCCGTCGACAACCCGTGAGGGTTTGCAAACGCGGGAGGGGCGGAAGCCCGAGGTCGGCACCGATGTGGTCGCCGAGCTCCCGGAAAGGAGGAAGAAATGACCGGATTGCTGAAGAAGCTGATCGCAGATGAGGCAGCCCAGGACATGGCCGAGTACGGGATCGCCCTGGCGGTCGTCGGCCTCGTTGCCGCGCTTGCCGCGCTTGCGATCGCGAACAACGTCGGCTCGCTCTGGAGCCGGGCGAACAGCATCATCTCGCAGGCGAATCCGTAACGAGTTCCTGGTCTTCCCGGCGGTAGGGGGGAATCCCCCTCCGCCCGGGCGGCCAGGAAGGTGGGCCCAAAGATGATGTCCGGGGTGCTGCTCGGGAGCCTGTTCGTCTACCTCGCGCTCGCGGTCGGCTTCGACCTCCATTCGCGTCGGATACCGAACGTCATCTCCGGACCCGCCTTGCTGGTGGGGCTGGTTCTGAACGCTGCTCAATCCGGGACCGCCGGTCTCCTCGGGAGCCTCGGCGGTGCCGCATTGAGCATGGGAATTCTCATGTTGCCCTTTGCGGCAGGGGGGATAGGTGGCGGAGACGTCAAGATGATGGGGGCGGTCGGCGCGTTCGTGGGGCCTTGGATTGCGGTTATGGGACTCGTGATCGGTATGATAGTAGGCGGCGTCATCATGTCGGTACACCTGGCACGGCTCGGCCGACTGAGGGACACGCTCGCCTCGCTGGTCGGGAAGCTGGGTGTTGCCGTTGGCACCGGGTCCGTACGTCCACTGCTGGTACGGCCGGAGGATGACGACGTTATCGCGTTGCCCTACAGCGTCCCGCTCGCGATTGGAGCGGTGATCGCCCTCGGACTGGGCCGCGGGATCGGATAGGCCATGAAGCCGACCATTCGGACGCGCGGGCAGGCGCTGATCGAGACGGCTCTGACCGTCGCGGTCCTCGTGCTGATCGGGATCGGCATCGTCCAGTTCGGCTACGCATTCGTGGAGCTCAGCATGATCACGAACGCGGCCCGCGACGGCGCCCGATTCGGCGCGGCGCGCCCGAACCGGACCGCATGTGGATGCTTGCAAACCGGCGACAGCACGCAGAACACTGGGAACATTCCCACGCTCGTCCGGAACGAGCTCTCGAACGTAATGAGCGCTGCCGACGCGAATGCGCTGACCATAAGTGTCGCCCAGACCCCCAACCCGTGCGCGAGCGGAGCGTGTCCCTGCGGCGGAGCGTGTGCGACACCCACGCCTTCGACGCTTCGGACGGTCGACGTCACCGTGACGGGCACCGTGCCATACATGTTCCGCCTCGTGGGATCGGGGTTCACCGTCAACAAGCTGGTCAGGTTCCGCGATGAGCAGCTTTGAGGTGAGGAGAGGAGTGGAGGAATGAAGCCTGGAAACATCTTCTTGCTCGCGATCCTGGTCGGCGCGCTCGCGTCGGCCCTCATCGTGCGGCACGTGCGCAAGCTCGAGGCGGAGATCGACGCGATCCGGGGCTCCGCGACCCGTCCGACCGTCGACGTCGTCGTGGCGAGCGACGCGATCCCGATCGGCTCACGAATCGAGCCGAACCAGGTGAAGCTGGTCGCCTGGCCGATCGAGGCGCAGCCCGAAGGAACGGTGAGCGACCCCAAGGCCGTCGTCGGGAGCATCCTCCGGACCACGGTCGAGCGGAACCAGCCCATCCTGCAGTCCGACCTCATCGCACAGGGTGCCGGGCTTCTGCCGCTCATGATTCCCGAGGGGATGCGCGGCATGTCGGTCCGTGTCGACACGGTCACGGGGGTGAGCGGCTTCATCACGCCGAACAGCCACGTCGACGTCGTCATCTCGGGCACGCCCGAGGGCGAGACCGACCAGCGCGGGAAGGTGGTTTTGCAGAACGTCAAGGTTCTCGCGATCGGGAAGACCATCGAGCAGAAGGACGAGAAGCCCGTCGAGGTGCCGACCGTCACGTTGCTCGTGTCTCCCGAGGACGCGGAGCGGTTGACGCTCGCTACGCGATACGAGCCGGTTCGGCTCGCGCTACGCAACTACAGGGACGAGGAGGTCATTAGGACCGCAGGCGTTGCCACGAAGGCGCTATTCCAAGGAGACGGCCATCCGACGCCGACGCCAGTGCAGGGCAAGCCACAGAGGGTGAAAGGCCCGGCGCCGTACTCGGTCGAGATTCTCCTTGGGGAGAAATTGACGAGACAACCGCTCTTCTGAAGAAGATTTCGCGATTGAGCCGGCACCAGGGAAGGAGGAGGTAATCCATGGGGGGTTGGCGTCCGGGGCTCGCCATCAGTGCTGTCGTGGCCTCGATGATTTTGAGTGGCTGTACTGGAGTCAGACCGCTAGTGGAGAGCGAGCCGGAACAGAAGGTGTTCCAGGACACGGCAGGTACGCCCGGGACGGATCCCGTGACGGCGGCCATCGAGCGCGAGACCGTGCGACCGGGAGAGGAGACCAAGAAGTCGCGTGACGGGGCCGCGCTCGAGCCCGGCGAGGCGATCTGGATCCCGAGCGGCAAGAGCCGGATCCTGCAGCTCAGGAACCCGCTCAAGCGGGTGTCGATCGGGAATCCCGAGGTCGCCGGGATCGTCGTCCTCGGACCGCGCACGATCATGATCAACGCCAAGGAAGTCCCCGGCGTGGCGGCAGGGGGCGAGGGCGGCACACGCACCGTCGGCCAGGTCTCGGGACACACCCTGACGCCGGAGCCCCACATCACCGAGACGACGCTGATCGTCTGGGACGGCAGCCAGACCCCCGAGATCCACACGCTCTTCATCGCGGACTTCATCAACCAGCAGGTCCTGCTCGAGACCACGATCGCCGAGCTGAACCGGACTGCGATGGAGGAGCACGGGATCGACTTCCAGAACATCGCCGAGTCGTTCGCATCGGCGTACTTCATGGGCGGTGGCAGGTTGTTCCCGCAGCAGCAGCAGGAGTTCCTCAATGCGCTCGTTCCCCAGATCGCCACGACGGACGCAAAGCCGACGTATGCCTTCGCGTTGCCGAACCAGAACATCACCGCGCTGATCACGATCATGCAGTCGGAAGGCCTCGCGACGGTGCTCGCCCAGCCGAAGCTCCTCGCGATGAGCGGACAGAACGCGCTCTTCCAGGTCGGTGGGGAGATCCCGATCCGGATCGCGACGGGGTTCTCGACCGACGTCGTGTTCAAGCCGTTCGGTACGATCGTCAACTTCGTCGCGCGCGTGTCCGAGGAGGGCGACATCCTCCTCACCGTGACGCCCGAGGTCAGCGAGCCCGACTTCACGAGCCCCGTGGAAGGCATCCCGAGCTTCCGTACGCGGCGCGCGTCCACGGCGACCCGGCTGCGGAACGGCGAGACGCTCATGATCGGCGGCCTCCTCCAGCACGCCAGGGCCGAGAACGTGTCCGGCGTGCCGTACCTGCAGGACGTCCCGTACCTCGGTTACCTCTTCCGCCATACCACCTACTCCTCGGCCGTGACCGAGCTGGTCGTGATCGTGACGCCGCATCTCGTGACGCCCCAGCGCCCAGGGACGGAGTTCGCGCTGCCGACCGATCGCGGGGCGCTCACCAACGAGGAGGTCAGGACGAAGGCGAACCCGTACGAGGCCACCCGTCCGCGAGTTCCCGGCATACCGTGATCCGCGACGGGGGTAAACCACAGGAGAACTAGAGATGAAGCGGCGAGCGAGACACGGACAGCGCGGTATCGGACTCGTGGCCATGGCCGTCTGGATCGTTGCCCTCGCGGTGATCATGGCCGTCGCAGTGGACGTCGCCCGTCTCTCGCACACGGCCGGCGAGGTGCAGACCATCGCCGATGCCGCCGCCCTTGCGGGCGCCAAAGCCCTCTACGACAATCGAGGCGTCGCCGGTCCCGAGGTCGACGCTGCTCGAGGCGTCGGTAACGTGAACCGATTCGATGGAAGGCTCTTTCCGCTGTCCGACAATGCGGACGGTACGATGACCGTCGAAGCCGGCACTTTCGATGGGACGACGTTCAACCCGGGTGGTGGCCCGCCCGCGAACGCGGTACGGGCGGTCGCCACGGGCAAGGCCGTTCAGTTCGTCGCTGGCAATCTGATGGGTGCGGTGCTCGGCAATACTGCAACGGGCAGCGACATTACGAAGGAGGCAATTGCCGCGTATGGCTGCGGTAGCAACTGCCAGCCGCAGTTGCCCATCATGCTCTGCCAGGGGCTCGTGACCAACCTCGATCCCACGCAGCCGTGCGATCCGGCGAGTTTGAACCTAGGCCCGCTAACGCAAACCCCCGCGCCGGACGACACCTCATGCTGGAGTTGCCTGAGTCCCGGGTGCAGCGCGAGTACACCGACGTACCTGGCACTCTTCCCGCCGGAATGCGGCGGAACGGGTTCGGCGACCGCGTCGGTCGGGGAGGACGTCGGCGTGTCGAACGGCCAGAACACACCGGTCCTCAGGCAGCTGCTGGATTGTATCTCGCCGACGTCCCAGCCGAACGGAAAGAACCAGCACTTCTTCCGCGTGCCCGTGAGCACGGACTGTAGCCACTGCAACCAGAACTCCCGCATAACAAACTTCGTCACGCTGAAGATCGGCTGCACCGATCCGGCCTGTACGGATCGGGACCATTGTGCTTGCACGGGTACGGACGCGTTGGGTCGCCGGTACAATACCTACGACTGCAGCGGCGCGGGGTGTCATCCCGATCCGTCCAACACCGACCCCAGCGCGCCCACAACGCCAGCGGTCATAACGAACGGGCCCACCGCTGGCATCTACTGGGCGAAGCAGGTCTGCGACACCGACGTCTGTACCGGAGTCAGCTTCGCGAACTGCGGTGGCCTCGGCGGGTTCGCACTGATCAAGTGAGGCACCGACCGCGACGCTGAGAGTGAACGAGATGCCGACCGACAGCACGCTATTCTGGGTCCCTCCGGACATCACCCGGTCCGCCGAGGGAAGCGCCGAATGACCTCCAATCGCACCGTCGTCTGGGCCGGCTGGGATCCGACCGTGAATCACGCGGTCGTGGAGTCGGCCGTGCGTCAGTTCGACCTGGCCGTCCGCTTCTGCCCGCATTCCGATCTGCTGCAGGTCCTCCCGGGCGAGCAGTGTAACCTCGTCGTCATCGAGTTCGGCCCCGACGTGCGCGCCGGGCTCGAGCTGCTGAAGGACGTCATGAAGCGCATGCCGCGCATCATGGCGCTGGTGGCATCCAGCGACGTGAGCTTGCCCGTGATGCGTGCCGCGATCGAGGCGGGCGCGGCAGACATCCTGTCGTTGCCGCTCAACCCGCTGGAGCTGAACAAGGCGCTCGTGAAGGTGAGTCAGCTCGCAGCCCGCGCGGCCGGTGCACAAGCTGCGCAGGGTACGCTCATCACGATCTGTGGCGCCCGGGGCGGGCTCGGCGTGACGACGGTGTCCGTCAATCTCGCGTTCCGCATGTCGACGAGCACCGGGCGACAGACCGCCCTCGTCGACCTCGATCTCCAGCGTGGCGACGTCGCGGCCTTCCTGAACATCACGCCGATCAACTCGCTCGCGACCATCGCGACGGCGACGGGACCGGTGGACGACATCTTCCTCGCGGGGACGCTCACGCGTCATCCGAAGGGCGTCTTCATCCTGCCCGCGCCGCTCCACATCGAGGAGGCGGACGCGGTCGGACACGATCACGTCGACATGGCGTTGCAGCTCCTGCGCGCGCAGTTCGCGTACACGGTGGTCGACACGGCACGCACGATCACGAGCGCGACGCTCGCCGCGTTCGAGCAGTCCGATCACATCGTGCTGCTCGCCGATCGGACGGTCCCCGGGCTGCGTGCGGCGCGCCGCACGCTCGAGCTGCTGCTGCGGCTGAATATTGCGAACGAGCGTATCCGGGCCGTCATCTCGGACGTGATGGCCGGCCCGGTGAGCATGCAGGACGCGGCTCGTGCGCTCGGCCGGGAGCCGTTTGGCATCCTTCCTCGCGACGATGCCGCGGCGACGGCCGCCACCAACGCCGGAGTCCCCCTGAACGGCAAGCAGTCGCCTCTCTCGTTCGCGATCGGTGAGATCGCGCAGAAGCTGACCGGGCTTGCCCCTCCTGCGCGCCCGAAGGGCTTGCTGCAGCGCGTGTTCGGCAAGGAGGTTCGCAAATGAGACTCAGGGACCGGCTCGGCATGCCGGCGAAATCGAACTCGACGCCGGCGGCGCGCGACGCGGCGCCCCCGCGCGTGCTCGCGCACAGCAAGATGCCGCCCGTCGATCGCGCGTACCAGGACCTGAAGCTGCGCATCCACCGCGAGCTCCTCGACCGCGTCGACTTGACGAATCTCTCGCGGGTGGAGATGGACCAGGCGACGTCCGAGCTGAAGGGCGCGGTCGCGATGCTCATCGAGGAGCAGGCGCTGCCGCTCAGCCAGCGCGATCGCGAGACCCTCACGGACGAGATCCTGCACGAGGTCTACGGCCTCGGTCCGATCGAGCCGCTGATGCGCGACCCCGAGGTGTCGGACATCCTCGTGAACACGTCGCGACAGGTCTACGTGGAGCGGGCCGGCAAGCTCGAGCCCACGCCGGTGATCTTCCGCGACGACGCGCACCTGCTGCAGATCATCGACCGGATCGTCTCGCGGGTGGGTCGGCGCATCGACGAGAGCTCGCCCATGGTCGACGCGCGCCTGAGCGACGGATCGCGCGTGAACGCGATCATCCCGCCCCTGGCGCTCGACGGTCCCCTGCTGTCGATCCGCCGTTTCGGCCGCGCGCCGCTCACAGTCGAGGACCTGCTGCGTGTCCGCTCGCTCACGCCCGAGATGATCCTCGTTCTCCGCGCGATGGTGCGCGGACGGTTGAACGTCCTCATCTCCGGCGGCACCGGCTCCGGGAAGACGACGCTGCTCAACTGCCTGTCGTCGTTCATCCCGGACACGGAACGCATCGTGACGATCGAGGACTCGGCCGAGCTCCAGATGCAGCAGCCGCACGTCTGCCGGCTGGAGACGCGGCCGCCGAACATCGAGGGCCGCGGCGAGGTGACCCAGCGCGACCTCGTCCGGAACAGCCTCCGCATGCGGCCCGACCGGATCATCGTCGGCGAGGTCCGCGGCGCCGAGGCGCTCGACATGCTCCAGGCGATGAACACCGGCCACGACGGGTCGATCTCGACCGTGCACGCCAACTCGGCGCGCGACAGCATCACGCGCCTCGAAATGATGCTGCAGATGTCCGGGATCACGATCCCGACGCGCGCCATGAGGCAGCAGATCAGCTCGGCAATCGACGTCATCATCCACACCAACCGGCTCCCGGACGGTACGCGCAAGGTGACGAGCGTCAGCGAGATCGCGGGGATGGAAGGGGACACGATCATGTTCCAGGAAATTTTCACGTTCCAGCGTGACGGTGTCGACGCGGAGGGGATGGTCAACGGGCGCTTCGTCGCGACGGGGATCCGGCCGCGCTTCGGCGATCGGCTGAAATCGTCGAGCCACGACATCGATCCCAAGGTCTTCGAGTTCCTGGGCTGATCATGTTCCTCCTGGTGATCCTGGTGTTCGTGGCGCTGACGCTCATCGGCTATGCAGCCTCCGGGTATGCCGTCGAGCGGCAGCAGGCGAAGGAATCCCTCGACCGCCGGCTGAGCTCGATGGCCGGCGTCTCGCCGACCTCCGTCAGCTCGTCGGTGATGAAGGACCGGCGCCTCTCGGGGATCGGCGCGCTCAACACGGTCCTCGCGCGCGTTTCGCTCGTCGGCCCGCTCGTCAAGATGATCCGCCAGGCGGGCCTCAGGCGACGCGTCGGCGAGGTCGTCCTCTACATCCCCCTCCTCGCGCTCGCGGCGTTCCTCTTCACGCTCCTCCTCGGGCTGCCGAAGATCTTCGGTCTCATCGCGGCGGTCATCGCCGGCTGGATTCCGATCCTCGTGATCTCGCGGATGCGATCGCGCCGGCTGGCCCGGTTCTCCGAGCAGCTGCCCGACGCGCTCGACCTGATCCGCGCCGCGCTCCAGGCGGGGCACGGCTTCGTGAGCGCGCTGCAGGTGGTCGCGCAGGAGTTCCCCGATCCGATCTCGTGGGAGTTCAGCGAGGTCGCGGAGGAGATCCGTCTCGGCCTCCCGATGCGGGACGCGCTCTACCATCTCATCGATCGCGTCGACGACCCGAACCTGCCGATCCTGGTGGTCGGGGTTCTGATCACGCAGGAGGTCGGCGGCAACCTCGCCGAGGTGATCAACAACACGGGCTACACGATCCGGGAGCGCTTCAAGCTCATGCGCGAGATCCGGACGATGACCGCCCAGGGGCGGCTCTCCGGGTTGGTTCTCACCGCACTGCCGTTCCTCGTCGGTACCGCGCTGTTCTTCTGGAACCCGATCTACTTCATGGTGATGATCGAGCGGCCCGCCGGGCACATCATGCTCGCCTACGCCCTCTGCAGCATCCTCATCGGGCATCTGGCGATCCGCCGCATCATCCAGATCAAGGTCTGAGCCATGATGATCATACTCATCACCGTAGCGACGTTCGCAATCGTGAGCGGGATCGTGGTCTCCGGCTTCTATTGGGCGACGGCCGAGTCGACCGTCTCCCGGCGTCTTCGCACGCTCGTGCCGGACAACCCGATGGCCATCGCGCGACCCGCCCCCGAGAAGAAGGGGCCGAGCTTTCTGGCCCGCGCCGTCGGAGCGCTCGGCGCCTACGGCGTGACGGGCAGCGAGCGCTCGGTTTCCCAGCGTCTCTCGTACGCGGGAATCCGGGGCGGCAACTCGATCATGCTGTTTCTCGGCATCCGCATGCTGCTCAGCTTCGGCCCCGCGCTGATCGTGCTGATCCCGAACGTCTCCGCCGGGCATCCGCTCGGACGGAGCCTGTTCACGGCGGTCATCGTGTGGTTCATGGGCCACACGTTCGTGAACCTGATGCTCCGGCAGCGCGCCGCGCGTCGCATCCGTCGGGTCACGAACGCGCTGCCCGACACGCTCGACCTCATGACGACGTGCCTCGAGGCGGGTCTCGGTCTGAACGCCACGATCGCCCGGGTCGGAGAAGAGCGCGCGAGCCTCGACGATCCGCTCGGCAAGGAATTCGCGATCGTCTCGCTCGAGCTGCGGAGCGGCCGGACGCGCGAGGACGCCCTCCGCGGCCTCGGCGACCGGAACGGCGTCGAGGATCTGAAGGCGCTCGCCGGGCTCGTCATCCAGAGCGACCGCCTCGGCGCGAGCATGGCGCAGACGCTTCGGGCGCACGCGGACGTGCTCCGCACGAAGCGACGACAGCGGGCCGAGGAAGCCGCGCGCAAGCTGCCGATCAAGATGCTCTTCCCGCTGGCGCTCTTCATCCTGCCGGCGCTCTTCGTCGTGATCGGCGG
>Ga0075424_100008146_pt1 | contig 10222 bp, 4 predicted proteins | sample SoiMethybrSBSTD3_FD_75301 | JGI IMG/M metagenome (GOLD analysis project Ga0075424, IMG submission 75301) | Bulk soil microbial communities from a Populus tree surrounding site in Tennessee, USA - Soil MetaG P. TD hybrid SBSTD3 | ecosystem: Environmental > Terrestrial > Soil > Tree plantation...
GCCTCCACCTCCAGCCGCAGGACCTGGAGTCGTTCCGCGCCCTCGCCGGCGGCCTGCTCGCTTCCTACGACGAGGTGGAGCGGCTGTACGAGGCGAGTGCCCCCGAGCCACCGCTGCGGCCCTGGCAATGGCCGGCCGGGGACGGCAACGAGCTGGGCGCCTGGTACGTCACCACCGAGATCACCGGCCGTGGGGACGGGCCGCTGGCCGGTCGCCGGGTGGCGGTCAAGGACAACATCGCGGTCGCCGGTGTCCCGATGATGAACGGGTCGCGCGCGGTCGAGGGTTTCGTCCCGCGCCGCGATGCCACTGTGGTGACCAGGCTGCTGGACGCGGGCGCCACCATCGCGGGGAAGGCGGTCTGCGAGGACCTGTGCTTCTCCGGCGGGAGCCACACCTCCCGCACCGGGCCGGTGCGCAACCCCTGGGACCGCTCCCGGACCGCGGGCGGGTCCTCCAGCGGGAGCGCGGCGCTGGTCGCGGCGGGGCAGGCCGACCTCGCCCTCGGCGGCGACCAGGGCGGCTCCATCCGCATCCCCAGCGCCTTCTGCGGCACCGTCGGGCACAAGCCCACGCACGGCCTGGTGCCCTACACCGGCGCGTTCCCGATCGAGAACACCCTGGATCACCTGGGCCCGATCACGCGGACCGTGCGGGACGCCGCGCTGATGCTCGGCGTCCTGGCCGGCCCGGACGGGCTGGACCCCCGCCAGCGCGCCATCCCGCCGCCGCTGGACTTCTCCTCCGCCCTGGAAGCGGGCGCGGGTGGGCTGAGGGTGGGTGTGCTGGCCGAGGGGTTCGGCATCCCCGGGCTGTCCCAGCCCGCCGTGGACGACACCGTGCGGGCCGCCATCGACACCCTCGCCCGGGCGGGCGCCGCCGTCACCGAGGTCAGCGTCCCCTGGCACCGCGACGCCATGCACGTCTGGACCGTGATCGCCACCGACGGCGTGGTCACGCAGATGGTCGACGGGAACGGTTTCGGGATGAACTGGCCGGGCCGCTACGACCCGGACCTGATCGCCCACTACGCCCGGGGCCGCCGGGAGCAGGCCGACGAGCTGCCGGAGACGGTCAAGGCGACGATATTCGCCGGCCGTTACGCGATCGACAGCTACCACGGCCGGTACTACGCGATGGCCCGCGGCCTGGCGCTTGAGCTCGCCGCCGCCTACGACGCGGCCCTGGCCGGCCTGGACGTCCTGGTCCTGCCGACCCTCCCGATCGTGGCCACCGCGATCCCCCCGGCCGGCTGTGCCCGGGAGGAGAGCATCGCCCGGTCCACCGAGATGATCGTCAACACCGCCCCGTTCGACGTCAGCGGCCACCCGGCCACCTCGGTCCCGGCGGGCCTGGCCGGCGGGCTGCCGGCCGGGCTGATGATCGTCGGCCGCCACTTCGGCGACGCCACCTGCCTGCGCGCCGCTCAGGCGTTCGAGACGGCCGTGGGCGGCTTCCCTACCCCTTGACCTGGCGGCCGGCCGTCCAGACGGCGGTCACGTGCGCGGGCTTGGCCAGCACCGAGATGTCGGCGAGCGGGTCGGCGTCCACGATGATCACGTCCGCGTCGTAGCCCGCGGCGAGCAGGCCCGACCGCGGCGCCTGCGGGCCGAGCGTGGCCGGCGCGGTCGCCGTAGCGGCCTCGATCGCCTGCAACGGCGTCATGCCGAGGTCAACGAGATGAGTCAGCTCTTTTCCGTTATGTCCCCACGAGTTGGGGAGCTCCATGCCGGTGAGCGCGATGTCGGTGCCCGCCGCGATGGTGACGCCGCGCTCCCGGGCCCGGGCGACCGCGCCGGCGTGCACGTCCGCGATGCCCCGGAGCTTGGCCATCGCGTAGCCGGGCACGCCCGCGCTGTACGCCAGCATGTCCTCGATGATCGTGCGGGTGGGGACCAGGATGGCCCCGCTCTCCCGCATGGCGTCGCAGCACTCGTCGTCGAGGTAGGTGCCGTGCTCGATGGTGAGCACTCCCGCCTCCAGCGCGGCCATGATGCCCGGCTTGCCGTGGCAGTGCGCGGCGACCGGCCGTTCGGCCAGCGCCGCGACCTCGACGATGGCACGCAGCTCCGCCGTCGTGAACTGCTGGTGGATGGGGTCGTCCAGCTCGGACAGGACGCCGCCGGAGGCGCACACCTTGATCAGCCGGGCGCCCCGGCGAAGCTGCTCGCGCACCGCCCGCTGGCAGCCGGCCACCCCGTCGGCGAGACACATGGTGCCCGCCAGCCGGGCGTAGTCCTCCATCCAGGGCAGCGGGTAGGAGTGCAGGTCCCCGTGGCCGCCGGTGGTGGACAGGATCGCCCCGGCGGCGTAGATGGCCGGCCCGTCCAGGACCCCCTCGGCGACCGCGCGCGCCAGCTCCACCCCGAGGCCGCCGACCTCACGCACGGAGGTGATCCCGGCGTCGAGCGCGTTCCGCAGATCGCGGGCGCACCGGGCCGCCCGCAGCGCGAGCGGCTCCAGCGGCAGCCTGCCGAGGTCCAGGGTGCGCGTGCCGAGGAAATGCCCGTGGCAGTCCCAGAGCCCGGGCAGCACAGCGACGGCCCGGTGCCGGACGGCGTGCGGCGTCTCCGGCGCGCCGGCGGCCGGGCCCGCGTAACCGATCCGGTCGCCATCGAGCACGACCACCCCATTGCCGACGGGCTCACCACGGCCCGGAACGAGCAGGTCAGCCTCGATCCTGTGCATGCGTCTCCCTTATGGCCTGGCGCCGGGCGGCGGCGCCTTTGACATCATGGGGCAGCGAACGGCGGCGCGTCCACGGTCGTGGGGCGGGGGCCCGGAGGGTCCGGCGGCCGCGTCTGCTGCCAGGCATTTTGTGCCGGTATCCGGTCGTGCGTCGCCGTCGGCGATCGGTGATGCGCTATACAAGGAGCAGCACGAGGGAGTTACATGCGGCCAGATGACGGACCTCCGCCGGACAGGCGAACGGCGCGGCAACGCCTCGACCGCGTCCGTTCCGCCGTCCGTGCGGCCCCGCTTCCGGTCAAGATAGTGCTGGTCCTGGCCCTGCTGGCGGTGGCGGTGGTGGCATCGGCGGTCCCGGCCAAGGTCGGCGACCTAGTGCTGGTGCTGGTGCTCTGCTACGGGCCGGTCGCCATTTGGCGCAAGCAGCGCTCGGTCATCGCGTCGCTCGGGGTCGCCGTGTGGGGCGAGGCCGCGATCCTGGCTGTGGCGGCGACGACGAACTCGGTCACCCTCTGGATCGTCCCGCTCCTGCTGCTCCCGTTCGCGGTGGTCGCCGCCGCCCATTCGCCCCCGCTGGCCCGCAACCTCGTGCCCTGCCGGACCGTGGCCTGGACGCTGCTGTGGTCGGTGCCCCCCGCCATGCTTGCCTGGCGGTTCACCTCCAGCCAGCCCGTCTTCAGCTACGTGATCGGGTGGTTGGTCGCCGCCGTCGTGCTGGGCTGGCGCCTCACCCGGAGCTGGCAGGATGCCCGCGTCTACGGCAGGCAGCCGGTCAGGAGCCCGTCCGCCACCGGGCCGCACGGCGAGGCGGCGGGCCGTACCGCCCCGCCCGCCATCACCGGGCGGGGCGGCCGTTCCCCGTCCGGACCGGTCAGGGTCGTGCGGGACATGGACGGCGCCCGGATGCAGCAGGTGGCCGTGGGTGTGCCGGACCAGCCCGTCTCCGACCGGGAACTGCCCACGATCACCGTTGAGCAGGCGATGGCCGAGCTGGACGCGATGATCGGCCTGGACGGGGTCAAGGACCAGATCCGCCAGCTCGCCGCGTCGGTGGAGGCCGCGCGCAGGCGCGCGCAGGCCGGGTACCAGACCGACAAGCCCATGCAGCACTTCGTCTTCCTCGGCCCGCCGGGAACGGGCAAGACCTCGGTAGCGCGGATCATCGCCAAGATCTACTACGCGTTTGGCCTGCTGGAGACGCCGTCGGTACTGGAGGCGCAGCGGGCCGACCTGGTCGGCGAATACCTCGGCGCCACCGCCATCAAGACCAACGAACTGGTCGACGCGGCGCTGGGCGGGGTGCTGTTCATCGACGAGGCCTACAGCCTCGTCAACGACGGCGAGGGGCACAGCGACCGGTTCGGCAACGAGGCGGTCCAGGCGCTACTCAAACGCGCCGAGGACGACCGCGACCGGCTCGTCATCATCCTGGCCGGCTACGACCGGCAAATGGAGGACTTCCTGGCCAGCAACCCCGGGCTGAACTCGAGGTTCGCGATCAGGATCAGGTTCGCCGGGTACTCCCCGGCCGAGCTGCTCGCGCTCGCCCGGGCCGCGCTCGCCCAGCGCGGGGAGACGCTTGATCCCGATGCCGGGCCGGCGCTGGCCCACATGATGGAGGACGTCGGCCGCCGCCGTCTCGCCGACGACCTGGGCAACGGCCGATTCGTGCGGAGCCTGCTGGAGAAGGCGGGGCAGGCACGTGACGTGCGGGTGATGGCGGGCCACGACGAGCCCGCTCCCGCCGATCTCGTGACGCTGGAGGCGGTGGACCTGGAACGGGCCTTCGCCGAGCTCACGTCGAGGTTCCGGGGCTATACCGAGGCCCCCACGCTGGACAGCGCGCTGGCCGAGCTCGATGAGCTGATCGGCCTGGAGCCGGTCAAACGCCAGGTGCACGAGATCGCCGCGCAGCTGCGGGTCGCCCGGCTGCGGGACGCGCAGGGCCTGGCCAGCCAGCCGCCCGCACGGCACTTCGTGTTCACCGGCCCGCCGGGAACCGGGAAGACCACGGTCGCCCGGATCCTCGGGCGGATCTTCGCCGCGCTCGGGCTGCTGGTCCGGCCCGAGGTGGTGGAGGCACACCGGGCCGATCTGGTCGGTGAGCACCTGGGCTCGACGGCGATCAAGACCGGCAAGCTGATCGACTCCGCCCTCGGTGGGGTGCTGTTCATCGACGAGGCCTACTCGCTGTACAACCCGGGCTACTCGGGCGGCGACGCGTACGGGGCGGAGGCGGTGGCGACCCTGCTCAAGCGGGCGGAGGACGACCGCGACCGGCTGGTGATCGTGCTGGCCGGCTACACCGCCGACATGGACCGTTTCCTGCGCAGCAACCCCGGGCTCTCCTCCCGGTTCGGCGCCCGGATCGCCTTCCCCAGCTACACGCCAGCCGAGCTCGCCAGCATCGCCGAGGTGATCGCCGAGCAGGCGGGGGATTCGTTCGACCCCGACGCCCTGCCGGTCCTTGAGGAGATCTTCCAGCAAGCGTGGGACCGGGGCCGGATCGACGAGCTGGGCAACGGGAGGTTCGCCCGGTCCCTGTTCGAGCGCGCGTGCGCGGCCCGCGACCTGCGGGTCGCCGAGCTCGGGGAGCGGGCGAGCGCGGCCGACCTCACCATCGTCAGCGCGGCCGACCTGGCCGCGGCGGTCAGCGAGCTGGCCCAGGAGCCGGGGCCGCAGCAGCAGCCGGGACCCCAGTAGCGGCCGGGGCAGTAGGGCCGGGGCCCAGTACAGCCGGGCGCGGCGGGGAGCTGGAGCCGCAGCGCGGAGCCGGGCCGCGGTCAGCGGAACCCGGCCAGGCCCGGCCGCTCAGGGCAGGTTGCCCAGTTCGGCGATGAGCTTGGCGCAGTCGTCCCCCGCGTCCCTGATCAGGTACATCAGGGTGTGCTGCACCGCATGCCGGTTCTCACCCCGGTCCAGCAGGCGCTGCGCGGCCTCCCACAGCTCGGGCGGATCGCCCCGCCAGAGCCGGTCGCTGAGGACCAGGTGGCGGCCTATGTGCTGCTCGCTGGTGGGCCGTCCGTGGGCGTCGTCGTGGTCGGCGGCCACCAGCGTGCGCCGCGCCTGCGGCTGGGAGGGATCCAGCGTGCTCAGATCGACCCCGCCGTAGCGCCCCTGCAGCAGGGGGAACGCGAACGCCCGCCGGGGCAGCGCCTCCAGGTCGGCGTCCGGCAGCAGCCTGGCCACGATCTGGGGGTCCAGGCCGAAGGTGGCCGGGTCGTGGTACACACGCGCGAAGGTAGACATCGAGTTGAACACGGCGTCGAGCGTTTCCTCGATCGCCTCCGCGGGAAGCTCGCGGCGCCGGCCGGCCCAGCGTGCCCAGGCGGCGAGCACGTGCGGCATGGCATGCTGCTCCGGTGGCGAGAGCATGATCTTGCGCGGCAGCCAGTCCAGCATGAAGGTTTCGGCTTTGGCCGGGCTCATCCGCAGCGGGCGCCCGAAATCCTGGCTGCAGCCGTAATCGATGATGTGATCCGCGCACCGGCTGGCGGCCGTGCGGTCCGACAGGTCCTCGGCCTCGTCGGAAGCGAGGAACTCCGCCACCAGCATGGCCCGGCGGTCGTCGCTCCAGGCCTGCCGCCGCGCCGCCGCCCCGAGCCAGGCCGACGCGTCATCGTGGCTGGCCAGCGCGGTGGCGGGCCCGCCGAACGGGGAACCATCCGGCTCGGCGGCCGGCTCGGCCGGGCACAGCGTGCGGATCCGCGCCCGGATGAAGGCGTGGTAGGCGGGGAAGGACTCGCTGACCGGGGGATCGGTCGCGGCGTCGGTGGCGGTGAGCGCCGCTTCCAGCAGCCGCCGGGCCTGCGCCGTGCTGACCCGCCGGAAGGTGCCCCCCTGCCGGCAGCGTTCCAGGAGCGTGCTGACCTTGGATGTCACCCAGCCGTCGCGCAGCAGGCCGCCGGCGTTGTAGTCGACGACCATGACGAGCGCGTGCGGATCGGTCCCCGCGTAGCTGAACAGGCAGACCGCCTCGTCGCAATCCCCGAAGATGTCGGAATTCACGTAGCACTCCGCCGCCGCCACCGCGCCGACGTGCTCGGACCAGGCGGGCCGCGCGACCCCGCGCTCGATCAGCGCGAGCCCGGCCTGCTCGGCCCCGGCCGCCTGGCGGGGCGTGCCCAGGCAGGCTATGCCGGACAGCAGGGCGAGCGCCGCCGGGCTGGCGTCCTGGCCCGCGTACTCGACCAGCCCCTCGCCGATCACTTCCTCGAGGTCGGCGCCGTTGTGCGCGGATGCACGCGGGGCACGCTGCCCCCACCAGGTGCCCAGCATCTCGCTGACCATGAGCTCGGCGTCCAGCGGGCTGCGCAGGGCGAGGAGTTCGCGCGCCGCCCGCAGCATCTCCGCGAACAGCGCGTTCGGCGGCGGGGTGGCGGCACGCGGCGGCCTCGGTACCCGGTGGTGGCCCGGGCGGCCGGCACTCCCTTGAGCGTCCCTGCGACGGCCGTGCGAACTCACAAGGCACAGCTTCCCAGATCTGTACCGCAGCGCGCACGTTAGTGCGATTTCCCGGTTCTGTGCCGTGGCGCGCACGTTAGTGTGATTTCTCGGTTCTGTACCGTAAAGCGCGGGTTCAGGATGATCTGTTACCTATTTTCCCTGGTGGCGACCGGGCTCTCCCCAGCCGCAGCCGCTGGTTGGCGCCCGTCACGGCGGCCCGGCGGCCGGATCTGGCTTAGGATATGGGGGGCTTACCGCACGGCAACCATGACGATCCCGGCGGTTGGCTGTGGTGCGGAGGTCGGCGCGGTGCCGCACGGATGGTTCCCCGCCACCGCGTTGTTGACGCTAGCCTGCTTATGTCCGCAGTGAGCAGGAAGGAGCCTTTGGATGGCAGGCTCACTCACGGGCCGGGTGTCCGCTTCATGAGCACAGACACATCCGTGCCGCAGCCGCGAGTGGCTGGCCTGGATGTTTCCGATTCTGCGCTGCTGGCGACACTGCTGCGTGAGGCGCCTATCGGCTTCGCCTTCTTCGGGACCGACCTGCGTTTCCGGCGGATCAACCGCAGCCTTGCCCGGCTGCACGGCCGCAACGGATCCGACCATCTCGGGCTGCTGCCCTCCCAGGTCTGGCCCGAGTCCCTCGCCGGCCGGGCCGAGGCCGCCATCCGCCACGTTCTGGTCGATGACCAGCCACTTTTCGAGCCCGACCAGTGCATCGGCCGGCCGACCGCGGGCGATGGCCGGGCCACCGACCGGGCCTCCGGCACCACCGGCACAGAATCCGTGACGGCGCCGCAGACGCGGCACTGGGCGTTCTCCTGGTTTCCCTCGCACGACCCGGAGGGAGAGATCTCCGGGGTCGCACTGATCGCCGTCGACGTCACCGAGCGCCGCAACGCCGAGGAGGCTGTCCGCCGGAGCGAGGAGCGCTACCGCTCCCTGGTCCAGGCCGGTGCCCAGGTCGTCTGGGTGACCACGCCGACGGGCGAGATCGCGGAGGACTCCCCGGAGTGGCGCTGGATCACCGGCCAGAGCCTGGAGGAGTACCTGGGGAGCGGCTGGCTGGATGCGGTGCATCCCGAGGACCGGGAACGGGTCGAGCGGGACTGGGCCGACTGTGTCCAGGCAGGCAAGACCTTCGACAACCGCTACCGGGTCCGCACCAAGACCGGCTCGTACCGGCACTATGACGTGCGCGCCGTGCCGATCGAGCGGGACGGGAAGATCATCGAATGGGTGGGTGCCAGCACCGACGTCACCGCCCAGCGGGAAGCCGAGGAGATGCGGGGACGGCTGACCGAGCAGCTGTCGGCGGCGGCGCTGCGCACCGCCCGGCTCCAGCAGGCCACCTCGATGCTGGCTGAGGCGCTGACGGTGGAGCAGGTGGTGGAGGTCATCACCGAGGTCGGCCGGTCAGCCATCGGCGCCGACCGGTCGGCGGTTGCGCTGCTGGACCCGGACCGGCTGCGGGTGCGCACCATCAACCCGACCGGCCTGCCCGACGGCCCGGGGGCCCCGGCCGGGGACATCCCGCTGGACGTGCCCAGCGTCATCACCATGGCCATCAACACCCGCCGCCCGCTGCTGCTGGAGAACTCCGACGCGCTGCGCCGGGTGTTCGACGGCCTGGCGAACGTGGAGCTGTTCCTGACCCACACCGACGAGCGGGCCTGGGTCGGGATGCCGCTGCTCGCCGCCGGCGCGGCGCTGGGGGCGCTGCGATTCTCCTTCACCCGGCCGCGGAAGATCACCGACGAGGAACGGGTCTTCCTGGAGGCGCTGGCCGGGCAGTGCGCGCTGGCCGTCGAGCGCGCCTCGATGTTCGAGCGCGAGCACACCACGGCCGAGACCCTGCAGCGCAGCCTGCTGCCGGACCAGCTGCCGAGCGTGCCAGGAATCATCCTGGATGCGAGATACCTGCCGGTGACCCGGAACATGGAGATCGGCGGGGACTGGTACGACGCCTTCCGGCTGCCCGACGGCCGACTCGCGGTGGCGGCCGGGGACGTCATGGGCAAGGGGCTGTCCGCCGCGGCCGGCATGGGCCGGGTGCGCAACGCGCTGCGCGCGCTCGCCCTGACCGACCCGCGGCCCGCGGCCGTCCTGGCCGGGCTCGACCGCCTGTTCAACGCCACTGAGCTTGACGAGCAGGTGACCACGGTGGCGTACCTGGTGTTCGACCCGGTGTCCGGCGAGGGCCTGGCGGGCAACGCCGGCCATCCGCCGCCCCTGCTCATGTCCCGCGATGCCCCGCCCCGGCTCGATCTGGGGGAGGCCGGGACCCCGCTGGGCTGGGCCAGCCCGCGTCAGCAGTACGTGTTCCGGCTGCCGCCGGGTAACACGGCGGTGCTTTACTCCGATGGACTGGTGGAGAACCGGCGCAGGGGACTGGACGCAGGACTGGATGAACTGGTCGCCGTGGCCGCGCAGGTCTCGCCGGGCGTGGCGGACGATCCGGCCAGGTTGCTTTCGTTCCTGGTCGACCGCATGCTCACCGGCTATGAACAGGACGACGACGTGACGGTGCTGGTGCTGCACGTGCCCAGGCGGGACGGGGGAGCATCGGCCGCCGAGGGCGACATCACGGGTGGCGCGGGGAGAACGGGTAGGGCATGACAGCGTGGATGGGGATGGGGATGACCCGGCCGGCCGGTCCGGGTCCGCGGGTGGTTCGAGCTACCCGTCGACTCCGCCTAAGGTGGTTGGCGGGAGGAAGGCCAGGCGCGGCAGCGGTACGCCGTGGCGTTTGCCGGCACTCCCGCTCGGTCCCGGCGTCGGGGTGCATGCAGTAGGGTCCATTGCCCGCTCACGTACGCAGGAGAGGTGTTTGTGTCGCCTGCCAGGTCGGACAGTCAGGTGTCGTTCGCGGCTAGGCGGGCCGCCGTCCAGCGAAGGAAGGGGTGACCGCGGTGGCAAGCGCTGCAGGCTCCGCAGCGCGGAGGCAGCCCAGCGGCCAGGGCCGTCGGGCGTCAGCGCAGCAGGCTCCCGGGCAGGCCGGATCGGACGAGGTGTCCCGGTCACGGGCGGACGCCCCGGTCGCGTTGGTAGACCCGAACCTGGCGGCGGACCCAGCGGACGCTGAA
>Ga0075424_100008147_pt1 | contig 10222 bp, 8 predicted proteins | sample SoiMethybrSBSTD3_FD_75301 | JGI IMG/M metagenome (GOLD analysis project Ga0075424, IMG submission 75301) | Bulk soil microbial communities from a Populus tree surrounding site in Tennessee, USA - Soil MetaG P. TD hybrid SBSTD3 | ecosystem: Environmental > Terrestrial > Soil > Tree plantation...
AGTGTGGATATGTACGCAGTTTCGGGGCTGGTTTCAGGGCACCCATGCGCAAGAACCGGGGGAGGCGCGGTTTAGGGGGCGATTCCTCAACCATTTCTTAAGTTTGCGGGTCGTTAATCAGCGTTGGAGGAGGCTGCGCCGATTTGCTCGCGCTCCATTGACGCCCAGGTTATCCCATGATAGCCCATAACATCCCAAATGCGGGCGCTGAGGCACCCTGCGTTGGGCTGGTGCGCCCGGATGCGGCTGTCCGCCCGAAGGTGGGGCTGGCAGCCGGGCACAAGGGGCGCCATGGACCGGTTCGTGTCGCATTACACGTTGCGTCTCGACGCCAAGGGCCGGGTGTCGATTCCGGCACCGTTTCGCGCCGTGCTCGCACGCGATGGGTACGAAGGCATCTACTGTTATCCGGCGCTTGGCCGGCCAGCGCTCGATGCTGGTGGTCACGCGCTTCTGGCGGAGATCGAAACCTTGATCACGCGCTTTGCACCTTTCTCGGACGAACGCGAGCAGCTCGCCGCCGCACTCTATGGCACGAGCGAGGTGCTCAAGCTCGACGGCGAGGGCAGGGTGTCGCTGACCGAGGCGCTCAAGGCGCATGCCGGAATTGCCGACGCCGTGACCTTTGCGGGTCTCGGCCACAAGTTTCAGATCTGGGAGCCCGACCGCTTTCGCGCGGAACTCGCGGAGGCCACCGAGAAGGTTCGCGCGCTCAAACAGCAGCTGAGCTCCCGGATGACGGCGGAGGGTCCGCCCGGAGCACGGGAATGATGACGGGCAGCGGCAGCGGTTCCGCTGTCGCTGGCGGACTGGCCCGTCACATTCCTGTGCTCGGCCGCCGCGCGGTCGAGTATCTGGCCGTGCGCGACGGCGGCATCTATCTCGACGCAACATTCGGAGCTGGCGGCTATAGCCGCGCGATTCTCGATGCCGCTCGTTGCAGCGTGATTGCGATCGACCGCGATCCCGGTGCACGTGCGCAGGCTGCCGATCTCATCGCCGCCGACGATCGTCGGTTTGCGCTTGAGCAGGATCGGTTCTCCAACCTTGCGGCGGCCGTCGCGCGTCACGGCCATGAGCTGATCGACGGCGTTGTGTTCGATCTTGGCGTGTCGTCGATGCAGCTCGATGAGGCCGAGCGCGGCTTTTCATTCCGCGCCGATGGGCCGCTCGACATGCGCATGGCAAGTGCCGGAGCAAGCGCGGCCGATGTGGTGGCGCAGGCGAGCGAGCGCGACCTTGCCGCCATCATCTCGACGCTCGGTGAGGAGCGGATGGCACGCGGGGTCGCACGCGCGATCGTGCGCGAGCGCACCCAGGCGCCCATTCGCACCACTCGCGCGCTGGCCGAGATCGTCGGGCGCGTCGTGCATGCGCGGCCAGGTGCGATTCACCCGGCGACGCGCACGTTCCAGGCGCTGCGCATGTTCGTGAACGAGGAACTCGCCGAGCTTGCCGAGGCGCTCAAGGCTGCCGAGACGGTGCTCAAGCCGAGCGGCCGGCTGGTCGTGGTCACCTTTCACTCGCTCGAGGATCGCCTGGTCAAGACGTTCCTCAATGAGCGCAGCAAGCGTGGGGGCGGCTCGCGCCATCAGCCTGAGGTGATCGAGCCAGCGCCCTCGTTTCGGGTCTTGACCGGACGACCGGTGACGCCCGACGACGCCGAGATCGCCGCCAATCCGCGTGCACGCTCGGCCAAGCTGCGCGCCGCCGAGCGCACCGAAGCAGCGCCACGGCGCAGCGCTTATGACATCTTGCCGCGGCTGCCGTCGCTTGCCGAGGTCATCGGCGGGAGGCGCCGATGATCCGTCTGCTCAATTTCTGCGTGATCGCGGCGCTCTTTGTGGCGGCCGCCTATGTCTACAAGATCAAGTATGAATCGACGCAGCGCGCGGAGCAGGTTGCCAAGCTGCGCACCGAGATTAGACGTGAGCACGACGCCATCGCAGGGCTGCGCGCTGAATGGTCGCGGCTTGACAGTCCTGCGCGCATCCAGGAGCTGGTGAAGCGTCATCTCGCGCTCAAGCCGATCGACCAGCGTCAGTTCGATCGGCTCGATCAATTGCCGGAGCGGCCGTCTCCATTGGTGCCGCCCGGAGTCTCCGATCCGATTGGATTCCTGATTGCATCGCCGGATCTCGGCGATACGCCGACCGCAAGCATCACACCGCCGAAAAAGAGCGAAAGGTAAGCGTTATGAGTTCAGCGTTGGCGGCCGTGCGTGCGGATTCGGTTGAGCCCGGGGCGGAACGGGGCGCCGATCAGGTTTCTTGGCGCCGACGGCTGTCACATGCGCTGCTCTATGGGCCGAATGTCGACCGCGCCGCCAAGGCGAAGGCGCGGCTTGGACTGGCCATGGCGGTGTTCGCGCTCGGCTATGCGGTGATCGCGGGCCGCCTGGTGATGTTCGCGGTGGCGCCTGAGAGCCAGCTGGTGCGGCGCTCGAATGCGGCGGATGCGGTTGCGACTGCGCGCCCCGATATCCTCGACCGCAACGGCGAGATCCTGGCGACCGACGTGCGGGCGCCATCCTTGTATGCGGAGCCACATCGGATCATCGACGTCGACGAGGCGGTGGAGCTGCTCACCGCCGTGCTGCCCGACCTCGACACAGCGGAGGTGCGCGAGCGGCTCTCGTCCAAGCGCCGTTTCGCCTGGCTCAAGCGCGAGATCACGCCGGAACAGCGGGTCGCGATCCATCGTCTCGGGCTGCCCGGCATCGGCTTCATGACGGAGAACAAGCGCGTCTATCCAAACGGTGTTGCCGCCGCTCACGTCATCGGTCACGTCAACATCGACAACCAGGGCATCGCCGGTATCGAGAAGTGGCTCGATCGCAGCGGGCTTGCCGACCTTCATCTCGCAGGGCTCGCAACAGACCGGCTGCAGAAGCCGGTGGAGCTCGCGATCGACTTGCGCGTCCAGCATGCGATGCGCGACGAGCTGGTGAAGGCGCGCGACAAATACAAGGCCAAGGCGGCCGCTGGCCTGGTTATGGACCCGCGCACCGGCGAGATCATCTCGATGGTGTCGGTGCCGGACTACGACGCCAACAATCCACGCGAGGCGCTCGACCCAACTCGGATCAACCGGCTAACCACCGGCGTATTCGAGATGGGCTCGACCTTCAAGGCGCTCACACTCGCCATGGCGCTCGACTCCGGCAAGATCAGCCTGAGCGACTCCTTCGATGCGCGCACCGCCTTGCAATACGGCAAGTTCACCATTCACGATTTCCACGCCCAGAACCGCGTGCTCACGGTGCCGGAGATCTTCACCTATTCCTCCAACGTCGGCACCGCCCGCATGGCGCTCAAGCTTGGCGTCGAGCACCACAAATGGTTCCTGCGCAAGCTTGGCCAGCTCGATCGGCTGCGCACCGAGTTGCCGGAAAGCGCCGAGCCGCTGGTGCCGCGCAACTGGGGCGAGCTCAACACGGTGACCATTGCGTTCGGCCATGGCCTTTCGGTCGCGCCGCTGCAGGCCATGATGGGTGTGGGCGCGCTGATGAATGGCGGCTATCTCATTCCGCCGACCTTCAGGAAGCGGACCGAGCAGGAGGCGATGGCGCTGGCAACGCGCGTAGTCAAGCCGAGCACCAGCGAGAAGATGCGCTACCTGATGCGCCTCAATGTGGAGAAGGGCACCGCCACCAAGGCCGAGGTCGATGGCTATTATGTCGGCGGCAAGACCGGCACCGCCGAGAAGGTCGTGGCCGGGCGCTACTCCAAGACCAAGGTGCTGACGAGCTTTACCGCCGCGCTGCCGGCCGACCAGCCGCGTTATGTGCTGCTGATCATGCTCGACGAGCCGCAGGGCATTCCCGAGACCAAGGGGTTCGCCACCTCCGGCTGGAACGCCGTGCCGGTCGGAGGCGCCGTGATTGCGCGGATTGCGCCCCTGTTGGGGCTTCAGCCGCGGTTCGAATTGCCGGCCTCCGACAAGCTGATCCTGGCGAGCGTGCGCGAAAGCCGCTAAACCGGCTAGTGCCCCGCTTCCGAAGTTCGTGATACATAGCGGCAACTTCTGACACGAACTTCGGAAGCAAGGGGGCACTAGCAACTTGATATGGTCCTAGTGCCGCTTTTCGATTTGAAGTTCCTAACCGAGGCCGCGGCAACTGCTGTAGGAACTTCAAATCGGCGGCACTAGCCATGATGAGACTCAAAGACCTTCTCACGGTCGACGCCCTCAGCGACGCCCGCTTCGACACGCTCGATGTGGGCGGCATCACGGCCGACAGCCGCACCGTCAAGCCTGGCGACCTGTTCGTGGCGATTGCGGGCTCGAAGGACGACGGCTTGCGCTTTGTGGCGCCAGCCGTTGCCGCGGGCGCCGCCGCCGTGATGGCGGAGCGGGTGGCGCCAGCGCCGCTGCCGCCTCACGTTGCCTTCGTGCGCGTGAGCGATGCGCGCCGGGCGCTCGCGCTCGCCGCCTCGCGCTTCTATCCCTGGCAGCCGGAGACGATCGCGGCCGTTACCGGCACGAGCGGCAAGACATCAGTCGCCGCCTTCACGCGCCAGATCTGGGAAGCGACCGGAGAGGCGGCGGCGAGCATCGGCACGATCGGGCTGGTCGCGCCTGGCCGCGAGGTCTATGGCTCGCTGACCACACCCGATCCGGTCGCGCTGCATCGCTCGCTCGAGCAGCTTACCCGCGAGCGCGTCACGCATCTCGCGATGGAAGCCTCCTCGCACGGTCTGGATCAGCGCCGCCTCGACGGCGTACGGATCACGGCTGGTGCTTTCACCAATATCAGTCGCGATCATCTCGACTATCATCCTTCGCTCGAGGCGTATCTTGCTGCCAAGCTGCGGCTGTTCGAGCTGGTGCAACCGCGTGGCGCGGCGGTGATCGACGTCGATCACGAGCATGCCGACGTGGTCGTGGCGACCGTCAAGCAGCGGCGGCTGCGGCTGCTCACCATCGGTCGCAAGGGTGAGGGCATCCGGCTCAATGACGTTACGGTCCAAGGCTTCGCCCAGAAGCTCTCTGTCTCCTATGCGGGCGACACTTACTCGGTGCGCCTTCCGCTGCCGGGCGCGTTCCAGGTCGAGAACGCACTTGTCGCTGCGGGGCTCGCGATCGCGACCGGTAGCGCGCCGCAGGCGGTGTTCGATGCGCTGTCGTTGCTGCGCGGCGCCAGGGGCCGGCTTGATCTGGCAGGTGAGAAGAACGGCGCGCCGATCTTTGTCGACTATGCCCACAAGCCTGACGCGCTCGCCAAGGCGCTCGATGCGCTGCGGCCGTATGCCAGCGGTCGCCTGGTCGTCGTATTCGGCTGTGGCGGCGACCGCGACGCCGGCAAGCGCCCGATGATGGGCGAGATCGCGTCTGCCAAGGCTGACCGCGTCATCGTCACCGATGACAATCCAAGGAGCGAGGAGCCTGCGGCGATTCGGGCCGCCATTCTCAAGGCATCGCCGGGCGCGATCGAGATCGGCGACCGGCGCGAGGCGATTGCGTCGGCCATCGCTGATCTGCATCGCGGCGATGTGCTTCTGATCGCCGGCAAGGGTCATGAAACCGGCCAAATCGTCGGCAAACAGACGCTGCCTTTCAGCGATCACGACGCGGTCGCAGCCGCGCTCGGGGAGAAGAGGGCATGACCGCGAAGCCGCTCTGGACGCTCAACGCGATGGCGCAGGCGATGGGGGCGGTGCGCGCGGGCGTGCTGCCGGTGTCGGTTAACGGCATCTCGATCGATAGCCGCAACATCGGGGCGGGCGACGCCTTCTTCGCCATCAAAGGCGATAATCGCGATGGTCATGAATTCGTGCCGGCCGCCCTCAAGGGCGGCGCCGGCGTTGCGGTCGTTGCCACCGATTGGCACAGCAGAGAGATCGACAACGCGCCGCTGCTACGCGTGCCCGATGTGCTCGAGGGCCTGCGGACGCTCGCCCGCGCGGCGCGTGCGCGTCTCGATGCCAAGGTGATCGGGGTCACCGGCTCGGTCGGCAAGACCGGCACCAAGGAGGCGCTGCGGCTGGCGCTCGGGAGCAATGGCGCGACGCACGCGTCGGTCGCCTCCTACAACAATCATTGGGGCGTGCCGCTGTCGCTCGCGCGCTGCCCTGCCGATGTGCGCTACGCCGTGTTCGAGATGGGCATGAATCATGCCGGTGAGATCGAGCCACTGTCGCGCCTGGCGCGCCCGCACGTTGCGATCATCACCACGGTGGAGCCGGTGCATCTGGAATTTTTTCCCTCGGTCGAAGCGATCGCCGATGCCAAGGCCGAGATCTTCCTCGGGCTCGAGCCCGGCGGCGCCGCCGTGATCAATCGCGACAATCCCCACTATGAGCGTCTGGCAACAGCCGCCCGCAGCGCCGGCGTCGAGCGCATTGTGTCCTTTGGGGAGCACACCAAGGCCGATTCGCGGCTGGTCAAGGCTGCGCTACAGCCGGATTGCTCGACCGTTCAAGCGCGCATCCTCGGCGCCGATGTCGCTTACAAGCTCGGCGCGCCTGGCAAGCACGTGGTGCTCAACTCGCTCGCGGTTCTGGCCGCCGTTTCACTTGTCGGCGCCGATTTAGCGCTCTCCGCGCTCGCGCTGGCCGAGCTTGCGCCACCGACCGGGCGCGGCGCCCGCGTCACGCTGTCGCTCGGCAACGGCGAGCCTGCACTGTTGATCGACGAGAGCTATAACGCCAACCCGGCCTCGATGCGGGCCGCGATTGCGCTCCTCGGCCAGGCCGAGATCGGGCCGCGCGGGCGGCGCATCGCGGTGCTGGGCGACATGCTGGAACTCGGCACTGCGGGCGCTGATCTGCACCGCGGACTTGTGGAACCGATCCGCGCGCATGGGATCGACCTGGTCTTTTGTTGCGGGCCCCTTATGCGGGCGTTGTGGGAGGCTCTTCCCTCCGAGCGCCGGGGCGGCTATGCGGAGGGCGCGGGCGCACTGGAGGCTGATGTGACCGCCGCTGTCCGTCCGGGTGATGCCCTCATGGTCAAGGGCTCGCTCGGATCGCGGATGGGGCCGATCGTCAAGGCGCTGGAGCGTCAGTATTCGCGTCGCGACGCGCCGGCGGCGGCGGCGGCACGCGTCCAGGGCTGATTGCCCAGAGGCTGCTCCATGCTCTATTGGCTTTCGCTCTTCTCAGATCAGGTCAACATCCTCAACCTGTTCCGATATCTGACGGTGCGCACCGGCGGCGCCATGGTCACGGCCGGTGTGTTCGTATTCCTATGCGGGCCGTGGATCATCGATCACCTGCGCTTGAAGCAGGGCAAGGGACAGCCGATCCGCACCGATGGGCCGCAGTCGCACCTCGTGACCAAGAAGGGCACGCCCACCATGGGCGGGCTGATGATCCTGCTCGCGATCCTGGTGTCGACGCTATTGTGGGCAAATCCCGCCAATGCCTATGTGTGGATCGTGCTGGCGGTGACACTCTCCTTCGGAGCGGTCGGGTTCTATGACGACTATCTCAAGGTCACCAAGCAGACCCATGCGGGGTTCTCCAGCAAGCTTCGCTTCGGCATCGAGCTGCTGATCGCGCTTGCGGCCTGCTACTTCCTCGGCTCCCTCGGCCGCGAGCCGTTCGCCAGCTCGCTCACCTTTCCGTTCTTCAAGGACCTGGTGCTGCCACTTGGATGGTCTTTCGTAGCATTCGGCGCCTTCATCATCGTCGGGGCCGGCAATGCGGTGAACCTCACCGATGGTCTTGATGGGCTAGCGATCGGGCCCGTGATGATCGCGGCCGGCTGTTTCGGGGTCTTTTCCTACGTCGTTGGCAACGCGTTTTTCACCGAATACCTGCAACTGCACTATGTCCCGGGCACCGGCGAGCTGACGATCCTGTGCGGCGCGGTGATCGGCGCGGGTCTTGGTTTCCTGTGGTTCAATGCGCCGCCGGCATCGATCTTCATGGGCGACACCGGCTCGCTTGCACTCGGCGGATTGCTCGGATCGATCGCAGTTGCGACCAAGCACGAGATCGTGCTGGCAATCGTCGGCGGCCTGTTCGTGCTCGAGGCCGTGTCGGTGATCGTGCAGGTGGTCTCGTTCAAGCTCACCGGCAAGCGCGTGTTCCGCATGGCGCCGATCCACCATCATTTCGAGCAGCTTGGCTGGACCGAACCGCAGATCGTGATCCGCTTCTGGATCATCTCGGTGGTGCTGGCGCTTATCGGGCTTTCGACCTTGAAGCTGCGGTGATCATGATCCCGATCACCACCTTTGCCGGCAAGACCGTCGCGGTCTTTGGTCTTGGTGGCTCGGGCCTCGCAAGCTGCCAGGCGCTGGCGGCGGGCGGTGCCAAGGTCATTGCCTGTGATGACGACGCCAAACGGATGGTGCAGGCACAGGCCGCTGGATTCACAGCGGCTGACTTGCGTCACGCCGACTGGTCGACGATTGCGGCGCTGGTGCTCGCGCCCGGCGTGCCGCTCACCCATCCGGCGCCGCACTGGTCGGTCGGGCTCGCGCGCGCGGCCGCCGTGCCGGTGATCGGCGACATCGAGCTGTTCTGCTGCGAGCGTCGGCGCCATGCCCCTAAGGCGCCCTTCGTGGCCATCACCGGCACCAACGGCAAGTCGACCACGACCGCGCTCACGGCTCATCTTCTCGCCTGCGGCGGCCAAACCGTGCAGCTCGGCGGCAATATCGGTACGGCCATTCTGTCGCTGGCACCGCCGCAGACCGGACAGGTGCATGTCATCGAAGTCTCGTCCTATCAGATCGATCTCGCGCCTTCGCTTGATCCGAGCGTCGGCGTTCTCATCAATGTGAGCGAGGATCATCTCGATCGTCATGGCACGCTTGCGCACTACGCGGCGGTCAAGGAGCGGTTGGTGGCGGGCGTGCAGGAGGGCGGCACCGCGATCGTCGGCGTCGACGACAACTGGTGTGCGGCGGTTGCCGACCGGCTCGACCGCGCCGGCAAGAGCGTGGTGCGGGTCTCGGTGCGTCGTCCGCTTGCGGACGGGCTCTATGTCGAGGCTGAGCAGGTCATGCGGGCGTCGGGCGGCTCGGCATACGCGATCGCGCAACTCGGGCAGATCGGCTCGCTGCGTGGCAAGCACAATGCGCAGAACGCCGCTTGCGCGAGCGGTGCGGCGCTCGCACTTGGTGTGACACCTGCGGTGATCCAGCAGGGATTGCGTACCTTTCCCGGCCTCGCGCATCGCATGGAGGAGATCGGCCGCAAGGGGCGCGTGCTCTTCGTCAACGATTCCAAGGCGACGAATGCGGATTCGTCCGCCCAGGCGCTCGCCTGCTTCAGCGATATTTTCTGGATTGCCGGCGGCAAACCGAAAACCGGCGGGCTTTCGACGCTTACGGGCTTCTTCCCGCGCATGCGCAAGGCCTATCTGATCGGCGAGGCGGCGGCAGGCTTTGCGGCCGAGCTCGAAGGCTGCGTGCCGCATGTCGTGGCCGGCACGCTTGAGCGTGCGGTCGAGCTGGCAGCGCGCGATGCCGAAGCCGCCGACGTCAAGGAGCCGGTGGTGCTGCTCTCGCCTGCATGCGCGTCGTTCGACCAATTTCGTAATTTCGAGGCGCGCGGCGATGCGTTCCGCGAGCTGGTACTGGCCTTGCCGGGGGTAGCGCCGAAGGGGTCGGGGCGCGGCTCGTAAACGGCATTGCAGGTGTTATAGTGCTTCCGTTTGGCAAGGGCCGCAAAACGGGGGGAACCAATGTCATTCGCTAAGACGCTTGCGCTGTTGATAGGGAGTCTAGCCGTCGGTGTTGTCGATCCCGCTGCAGCACAAACCAAACGGCCTCACAACGTCATTCTGTTTGTACCTGATGGCCTGCGCGCACTGAGCGTCACGCCAGAAAGTGCGCCGGCGATGGCTGACGTTCGCGACAAGGGCGTCAACTTCAGAAACTCACATTCGCTATTTCCGACGTTCACGACTGCCAATGCATCGGCAATGGCCACGGGACACTATTTCGGGGACACGGGTGATTGGAGCAACACGATCTATGTCGGCCGCCCCGTGGCGGCCGCTGGCAATAGCGTCACTCCTTTTCTTGAGAACAATAGGGTCCTCGGCGAGGTCGATCAGATCTTCGGTGGCGACTATCTCAATGAGGAAACGATCCTGAAGGCTGCGCGGAGAGCCGGCCTCAGCACGGCTGCCATGGGCAAGCTTGGGCCGGTCCTCATCTTCGATCACACTGAGCGCACCGGCGAGCAGACAATCATTTTCGACGACTCCACCGGAACTCCCAATGGCATTCCCTTGGCGGACGACATCAAGGCCGCGCTAA
>Ga0075424_100008148_pt1 | contig 10222 bp, 4 predicted proteins | sample SoiMethybrSBSTD3_FD_75301 | JGI IMG/M metagenome (GOLD analysis project Ga0075424, IMG submission 75301) | Bulk soil microbial communities from a Populus tree surrounding site in Tennessee, USA - Soil MetaG P. TD hybrid SBSTD3 | ecosystem: Environmental > Terrestrial > Soil > Tree plantation...
TCCTTTTATTTATGTCGTAGTTGTCAAATATGTATGTTAATAAGTAGTCAATTTATTTTCTTTACTTTTATATTATACATTCTTAAATATAATAAATTGTCGTTGCACGATAAGGACAGAAGGGTATTATCAGTTGTGAAGCAGAGAATTACAATTACAGGGATTCTGTTGTCTCTAATTATCCTAACAGTATTTACAAATGTCAAAAGCCATAATAATTTAATTCTTAATCAGATTTTTGCACAAACGAATGAAAGTAGTCACTTATTTGGGATAAACATGCGGGGATATTACACCAATATGGCCCAGGACAGAGACTCTAAATCTCAAATTCCACAGGACTATTACGAGGATAGCTTTAAAATATTTTCTCAAGCAGGGATCAAGTTTGTCCGTTACCTAATGTTTTGGGAGTCATATGAAAGAAATCCTACAGAATTTATGAAGGAACTGAAAACTGTTGCTGACACAGCAGACAAATGGGGAATTAAGCTGATATATACTAACGATAAATACCATACTTCTTCTTGGCTTGACTCAAAGAAAGGACTTGGGTTCCCGCATTCTCTGTTTAAGTTTAGTTCTGATTATCCCTATGGAAGTGGAGGTGCACCAGTAGAAAAGAATCTGGTTGCAAAGAAGTGGTGGGAAGATTGGTATAGTAGATCGGTAAAGGACGTCAATGGAGTAGACGGTTGGAGTCTACAAGCTGAATTTTTGAAAAAAATAGCAAGCGCTGTTGATAAGCATAACAGTACTCTGGGGTACGAATTACTCAATGAACCACATGTATACACTCCTGATCAATGGGATAAAATAGGAAAATATAATACGTTTCTCACAAATGAACTGAGGACGGTAACTCAGAAAACAATATTTTTCTCAAGACAAATTCCTTCTAACATCTATGGTGCTCAAGAGATAACCCCTGAGAATATAGCAAAAATGGCTCCAGAAAATAAGAAAAATGTAGTATTCAAAGCGACCCTGTATGGGGCACCTCTTCCTGATAGTTATGCAGAAGATAGATTGAATGTTTATGCCAAGGCCGCTCAAATAGCAGGAGTTCCTTTATGCATATGCGAATTTAATATAAAACCATATGAAAAAGACAATATGCCCGATGTAAAGTTAAATCAAACATTTGTAGACTTGTTTTACCAAAAGTTTAGAGAACTAAATGCGTGGGGATGGGCTTATTGGCTATGGAATTTTAAGCCACATACAAATGCTAACTTTAACTTGATTAATGTTACCGAAAATGGAAAGATCGAAACCACACCAAACTTTGATTATTTTAAAACTGCGGTTTCTAACCTTGAAAAGGGAAACACTGGATTCACTAATTCTGGTTCAACAGGACGCTCTGAGAATACGAATGATACAATCTTTCCAACACTGAATATTACGTCCGTAAATGTGACAAAAACCGTGGATGATAAAATCGTAGTTAAGGGTCAAGCATTTGATATCGGATCAGGTGTTAAGCTAGTCCAAATGAAGCTAGATGATGGCACTTACCTGACCGCAACACCTAATGCCGGTGATTGGTTGCATTGGACTGCATCAATTCCGATAAATGCGTTAGCATTAGGGAATCATAAGCTAATGGTAACAGCAACTGATAATGCAAATCATACAAAGAAGGAAGCCTTAACATTTAAGATTGGAGCTAGATGATAGTAACGATCAACATAATTTCGTATAAGTTCTTAAATTGGAGAGAATTGACGAATTGCGGGTTGGAACATTCCAGGTTGATGCTGTCCTTTACCATTTTATCTTTATTCTAGTGAATCATTACCTTTCGAATTCCCCTTTTTTACTTTAAATACAAAAGAGCACAATTCTCCATACTGAAGGCCCGTCAGTGTATATGATAAGGAGAGAGGGCTAAATCTTCGTTTTGGTAACAATTTAATAAAAAATAAAGGAATATGGCTTGTACGGAATCGTAGAATGTGATTAGGTGGTATAGGCCATGAAATTGATGGTCCTGACGTCATGCTTTTCGACGCCCTAGTTAATGAATGGTTCTCAGTAATAGGGTATAGGAAACATAGAATTTATAGCAAATTATTGATATTTAGTATTAACCGAATTACAAAATAAGGGTTGATCGGTTTAATCAGATGCGGAGGGACCGATAATAAACATGCAAAGTGACATTAGAAGTTATTTAAAATAGGATAAAAAAAGTAACATCATATTCATACTTATTTACTTTTGTTCTTTAACACCGCCAAACACTGGGGTCCTTCCGAAATGATCTTCTGCACTTTGGTCGAGCGAGAGAATAATATTGCCACCCCCGGGAACCCACTGAGGCATTAACTTCTGTGATTGATTATCTACAGCCACACTTATTGGATTCTTGTCAATGATTGTTATGCCAATTGGCACTCCAGGGTGTATTCCTTGTGGTGTCTCAATAGTCGCTGTTCCGCTAAAGGTAAATATGGATCCTTGAGCCGTAGTACGGATTGATCCTTTTGCCAACTTGAAATCTGACACTTTATGTCCATGTCCAGTTAAATTATTAATACCTCTCATATCGATTGAAGCATTAAACCCGACACTACTCGAATTTCTCTGACCTATTTTGGTAGGATCGGAGACCAAATTCCATTTTCCAGTCGTTATCCACAATTTATTATCGCTATCAGTTTGCAAACTACTAATGCTACCCCTAGCATCTCGAATTATTAGGTTCTGCACTGACGAAAGGTCATTAGACAATGGAGCGCCCTTCGGATTTGTGCCAGCACTCTGAGCATATATGCTTACAAATAAAGAATTAGCACTGAGCACTGCTAAAGCGGCTGTCGCAATTATTGCGCAAATTAAAAAAGGTGAATGACAGTATACGCTCTTAATCATCATCCACTCGTAGTTTAATGTCATATATAAATAGAACGCCACAGATCCGAACAATAGTTGTTTCCAGTAGAAATGGAGGCTTTAGGGATAGCTTATCAACCTATTGCCTTGAAAGACTACCTTTTGTCGCTCAATAGAATTATCATCCGTCTCCTCAAAGGGGCATTCCATTATTGGAATGATATATTCAAGGGTTTCTCAACTTTCTTTAAGAGTAACAAGGCATATTATTAAAATATCAATTCTTACTTTATAATAGAAAGCCGTAGTCTTGTAACGCGAACAAGACAACTACTTAATTTGATTGAATTTTTTGCAAATACAAAACTCAAAAACTCCAATCATGTTCCAACAACTGGAATCAGCATCAAAATATACTCTCCTGAAAAAGGCAGTATAAAAATCTAGCTTCATTAACGATGTAGGGTACGTTTATATGATTTATTATTCCCTGACATCTAAGAATAATATGCTCTAAATTTAACTGGATTATTTCACTATCGCTTGTAATGACTCCTATTATTATTAAAGAACGATACCAGAGCTCGGACCATTAGAAAGCTTGAGTTACTTTCTAATCTTGCAATTGATCTAGGTTTCAAGTTTTAAACAATTTGAGAATCTTTACCACTTTATAATCTTAGTATGCCGAAATAATTTAGGGCCTCGGTTTGCAATGAGTGCTGAGTTCTTATACTTTATAATCATATCTTCTTGATTTACTAAGCAAAGATAGACTCTACTTTAGGATACTATCTCATGGCGGATGAGAAAGTGCCGCGTTTATATCCTTTGCACTAGCAGATTTGCATGCTTGCATATAGGTTTGATTCATCTGATAATGGAGAGCCGCTCTGCACAACAAATCAACCATATTTTTCCTATCAATTAGTTTAAACTGCTGATGTGGCCAGGTCTCTTTTCCCAGCAGGGATGGAAGTAAATAATCTAATGCCTTTTGCAATCCTGCTCCGTTCGGAGTAGTATAATTCCACAAATCTATTCCAAAATGCTCTCCTATGCTGGCTAGTCTAAAAAGACCAAGCACATTAAAAGTACTGTAATCCAGCGCGTTTCGTCTAACTATTTCGCGGCTTAAGGCTCCACTGGGTTCAATCTGTTCCGTGACAAGTTTATCTCCAACATCCTGCAGCAGGGATTTAGCAAGAGCTGTCTTGTTTAAGAACAAGGCGATAGCTGAAGCCTGCACCCTATACCACGTGCCATGATTATTGAGATTATTCCGTTCTTCCTTACCGTGATCTGAATTTAAAAGCCAGTCAAGATATTTACTAAACCAAAGCTCCATACCTTGTTGATCTTGCTTAGACCATAATTGTGAGGGTAATAATCGGATTGCGTCAATTAAATCAGGCAGGTATTTTCCATGCAATATGCCTCTCATAGTTCCATTATTGTTATTTTCGCCACGTACCACTTCGGCATACTGTAAATTAGGATTCATACTAGTTCTGTTATTTAGGAACCAAACCCGTAACAAATCCCCGGCCTTGGAAGCATACTGGGGATTATGAGTAAAATAGTAGGCTAATGAGAGAATTTTGACCCTGTATACCATATCATCCATGTTCCTTTTATCCGGTATAGAATACACTTCAGGATTGAGCTTGCCATCGATATTTTTATATGGCAGACCATCTGACTGTTCTGGATCAGGCCAACGGTAAGGCGCCAATGATAAAAAATCATGTTTATCACCACTGGCCGGTACCTCAACTTTTTCAATTACCGAGGTAGGCCTTAGAGAAAGAAAGTAGTTAGCCTGGGAAATCAATTGATCCATCGCGGTAATGAGAATCGGATCGCTAGCACCACGGTTAACTGCCTCTTTTGTTTGGGCCAGTAACGAAGGATCAAGCCAGAGCGCTCGTGAAAGAATTTTACCATTCGAGATTGTGATAGCGGGGGGAATAATTTTAGAGCTATTGACAGATATTTTTTCATTAGCCAATACGAAGTTCCGTTGTGAATCGACTGTGAAAAAAGTGCCTGGGAACAGTAGCATACCCATAATTGGAATTACTAGCAAAGAATAGACTGTGTACCTTCTGTTTTGGCTAATTATATCTCGTCTCTCCCCAAATCTCATATTTGCATATAGTAGCGCATATTTGATTTTTTGGAAAATGTGGCGATAAGTTTAACCTAGGACGAAATAACACCTTATGCTGTGACTCGCAATAATCTTATCGCCGCCGGTCTCATGCTTATTGTCACGATTATCATCATATACGTTGCATTTTCAGAGAAATTAGGACAAATTTCGACCAACGAAAGAACAGAAAACTTTCTTGCTAATAATGTCCTAAGCAGGAACAACGGATCTTCATATGATCCACAAATAATCGCAGCTGGGCAGAATCTATATGCAGTGTGGACTGATAATACTACAGGAAATGACGATATTTACTTCAAAGGAATAGACGATGTCAGGACATATAATCTAAGCAGGAACAACGGATCTTCATATGATCCACAAATAATCGCAGCTGGGCAGAATCTATATGCAGTGTGGACTGATAATACTACAGGAAATGACGATATTTACTTCAAAAGAATAGAAGATAATGGTCATAATTTTAGCAGGACATATAATCTAAGCAGGAACAACGGAACATCATATGATTCACAAATAATTGCGGCTGGGCAGAATCTATATGCAGTGTGGACTGATAATTCTACAGGAAATGACGATATTTACTTCAAAAGAATAGAAGATAATGGTAATGAATTAAGTTAGCAGAAATGAAGGATTTAGATAGAATTATTACTGTTGTTGTATTTAGCGAGCTAGATCAGTAAGTTTATTCACTTCCTACTTCCGTAGGGCTCATCTGTTTGCTCTCACTTCTGTTGTTTTACCTAACCCCCGATTCTCCAAATAATTCTTATCATACGGCCAAGGAAGAAAATCATTAATTAGTCGCTTCTCATCAAACGTCTTTATTGCCTCACTGTTATTATTTAGATTTTTTAATGCTAACAATCCGCTCTTCTTGCTTTCTGATTCTATATCACCCTTTAACCACCTTTCTACTAGTAAGAAAACCCTAGGGGTTTTAATTGGCACGTCCCAGTCCTTTATCTTTGCATCATTAAGTCTGTAATCGTATTCTTCGTGGAATACGTATTTTGGGATCCAGAGAAGATCACGCTGATTTCTATGCTGAACTACTGTTACTTCCTTGTCGCCCATATTCTTTTCTGACGGCAATAACTTTGTCATATATGCAATCACCTCAAACGGTGTCGAGTTAAAACTTGAAGTCACCATTATGGAAGTGATTACTAGCCCAAAGATAACGATTCCTGATACCAGAATTGCGGTGGACGGATTAGAGATAAAATAAGCGCGTACTGTGGAAAAAGACGCTTTTGTTTTATTCCTAAGGTTATCAGTATCGTTTCTGTTTATCGTATTGCCTTCCGATACTCCAGAGTAATCTGAAGTAGTCGACAAAGATTTCTTCATCCTTGCCATAATTCGAATCTCCGATAGCCATGCTATGAATACGGCAGATGAAACACAGAAGGCAGGCAAAAGCATAATATAGTGAAATTTTAATACCCACCCTGAAAGTCCCACATAAGCAAAGAATGAAACGACCCATATGAAAATAAAATAATCTCGCCTGAGAGAAGCAAGAACTAATCCCAAAAATCCCAACGTGAGTAAAACTGGATCCATCATAAATATCCCTACTACTGATTTTATTCCATCTCCTCCTCTTGCCTGCTGCCATTGCAAATCGCTTGTCCAATAAGTGAATTCTCCAATTGATATGCTGTATAAAGGCCAAATTAATGGTATTAGAATTACAGGAATAAGCCACAGTCCTACAATCTCTAAGTTTTTAATATATTTGGTCTTAGTACCGTTACCAGAACCAAATATCAGATAAACTACTAACGGTATAATACAAAAGGCTGGAACCTTCGTAAAAATAGCCAGGCCTAGAAATATTCCGGATATAAAGATCAGAATGATACTAGGCTCGCCTATATTCTGTGCCTCTTGATCAGTAACGAGCTTTTCCCCTCTTAATGAACTCCGTATTTTTATTTTCTTGGTATAATAAAGTGCAAACAATATTGAAGACAAAATAAAAGGCAGCATTATGGAATCTAACAGGATTCTTCGAGTTAGCCAAGTCAACGGCATTACGGCAAATAAAATAGACGAAATGATTGCAACTTTTCTATTGTAACGTACCTCTGATATTTTGTAAATGAGAAAGGTATCGATAACGCCAAGAATTCCCATTAAGACTCTGGGAACACTATATAACATTTCAATTGATTGCGGTTTTCCCTCAACAGGACCAAGTGATTCCGGATATCCAATAATTTTGAAAATGCTAGCTAAAAAAAGCGACCCAAAATATGGATGATCGTATGGGTGTATATTCACATTTACTGGCTCTTGAGGACCCAACCCCTCTAACACCTGCATGGCCCTTCGGAGGTATATATCCTCATCAGTAAAAAGAGCCGGAAAACCGGTGGGATTCCAGATGTGTGTGAACGCAGATATTGATATGATAATTAGTAACACGTACGTAGAACTCTCTACTTTTCTGAGACGTTGAAAAACCAGATTGGTCATATTCCCTCTGGTCCGGCAGGAAATATACGAAAAATTGCTCCTTCTCTACCCGTCGGGAGCCATAAGTCAATCAGATATGAAGAAACAAACCGAATTAACACCGTAGTAGAGTATTTCTGGCGTATGCGGGTTGCAAGGGGCATGATCATTAACAAGTTGATACGATAAGACGGGGTTTATTAACTAATATTGACATTGCCACGAACTAGACTGCTATTTTCTTCGGTTTTAGAGTTAACTCGGAAAGATATGCGAACATGCTTAGTCAAGATTTCATTATAATCTGCTATAAAAGTATCTTAAAAAAGCCAGTTAGAATCGCGACTAATAAGAATTGAAAAAATGTACATCCACTATGATAAAATTAAAACTGTGCTGATGGATATATTTATGAACTCTCGGACGATCTCCATTCGTATATTTCTGTGATTTGATCTTCTAATCTTTCTAACATGAAGTTAGCGTCAACCGCGACTGCTATTTAGTTGATACCGGATGGCGTTTTTGATTTATTGATCTGACTGTAATATCTTTAAAGTGATCTAAAGATATCTGGATCTTGGTGGGCAGATGGATTAGACGATGGGATAAGAACAACTGACTACACAAATCATATGGCGAAGGCATTAAGTATTATCTCCTCATTATAGTAACGATCAATTATTCTTATAAGTGTAGAACCATAGAGTCCCTATTTCGTTATCTTGGAGTGTTAACTAGCATATATATCTGAGGTGTTTAAACGTAAGTAAAGTTTAACTGCCCAAAATTCATTCAAATTTACGTTGTTATTTATGAACACGAAATAGGCATCTAAATTTATATGCATCTAATTACGTGATTAGGTTCAACTAATGCAGCTTTCATCTTTTCTTGGCACTATCAATCGCAGGCAATCCCTAACGATTCTAGTTGTTACACTGACAATAGGATTCATTTCTGCATTAATTATGTATAACCTTGACAAATTCTCCCTTCTTTACTACGGGGACTCTGTCTCTCATTTAGTAAGATCTAGAGAATTTGTAGACTCTATCAATCCTGGATTGTTTGAGCAGATGGGAACTGCATGGCTTCCCTTACCACATCTATTGCTTCTGCCATTCACGTTAGTCGACCTTCTCTTCCGAACTGGATTTGCAGGCGTTGCGCTTAGTCTGCCATGTATTGCTATCACTTCTGTATTTTTATACAAAATAATAAAAATGTATATACAAATTTCCTATATACCACTTGTTGGTGCGTTACTTTATGCTTCAAACCCAAACGTAATTTACATGGGAATAACCCCTATGACGGAAGCCCCGTTTATGTTGTTTTTCGTTGGAGCTGCGTACTTCTTTTTTCGGTGGCTTTTAGGTCCTAAAAACTCATTAGAATTGCATCAGCTGCCTAACGACGGAAAAAATTTTGCCACTCGCCTTGGCTTGAAACCGGGCCAAAATGGACGGCTACTATTTTTGATAATATGTGCAATATTCATTTCTCTAGCAACACTGTGCAGGTACGAAGGATGGATTTTACCAGTATTCCTCGTTTCAATTGTTATTGGAACAACACTGAGGACTCGGTATTATCACAGGATCCGTTATAAAATCGGCGTAATTCTACTTTCAACCTTATCCTTTTCTGGTATCATTTTATGGCTTGCTTGGAATGCTTACGAATACGGAGATCCTTTGAGATTTGCAAATGCTCCTTTTTTCTCTGCAGCATCACAAGCAGTTGAAAGATCAAACCGTGCAAGCCTCTATCTTCAGCCATGGAATGCGGTCTCATTGTATGTGATAACTTCTGTTGCAGTATACGGTCCAGTGCTTATAGGTGCTGCTGTTCTTGGATACATATTTCACAGGTATTCCGGCACAAGTGAGGAGCGAAAGAAGAGAAGAAACTTGTTTCTTTTTTTAGCAATGCCAGCAATTTTTACGGTAATCTCTATGGTGATAGGAATTGGGGAGATGAATCAGAATAGGTGGTTTAACTCAAGATTTGTCATACTCATATCCCCGCTTATAATTTCGCTAGTTTGCATATTAATTGCAATCTTGGATCGTAAATTTAAAAATAAAAAACGTCTACTCTTATGTATAATCTTTTTCTTCTTTGCATATCAAATTTTTAGTCCCGGCTTTGGTGTTATAACGTTTATTAGTGCCAATTACCAGTTCGGAGGGAATAGGCCATATCAAATTAAGACCGCAGATGCCCTCGACTCAGTTTACGATGGAAACAGTACAATCGTCATAATAACAGGCTCGTCACAGCATAATAAAATAATGCAGGCAAGTGGTATCCCACTAAAACAGTTTGATCAAATCCTCGAGTCCAATTCTCATAAAGACTCATTTTTAAAACCTTGGTTACATGCAAAGTATTTTATACTAGGTAAAAAACCTGACGGGAGTGCAAAAACAGTTTCTCATTACTGGGTAGATAGGGAACCATTACTCGAAAAACATTTTCACACAATATATGAGGATAAATATTACAGACTCATGGAATTAACATCACTTGCTGACTCAGCAATCAATACTTTTGACCCTACCATGAGCAATCAAGTAATTGGAACTTTGATGCCTCATATATCTATAGTTGGTAACAATACTTTTGTTGTATGGCAAGATAATAGTACTGGCAACGATGAGATTTTCCTCAGAAAGAGCGCCAATGGAGGTACAACTTTTGGAAATACAACTAATATAAGTAATAATA
>Ga0075424_100008150_pt1 | contig 10221 bp, 9 predicted proteins | sample SoiMethybrSBSTD3_FD_75301 | JGI IMG/M metagenome (GOLD analysis project Ga0075424, IMG submission 75301) | Bulk soil microbial communities from a Populus tree surrounding site in Tennessee, USA - Soil MetaG P. TD hybrid SBSTD3 | ecosystem: Environmental > Terrestrial > Soil > Tree plantation...
GACGTCGTAAGCCGGATCGAGGATCGTCACCGGGAGGCCCCGCTCACGCAGCCGCTCGAGCGTCGCCTCGAGCGTCGACTCCGACGACCAGGGGATTCCCTCGAAGACCCAGTCCGGCTCGACCCGTTCCGAGAGAGCGATCGCACAGTACCCGCCGTCCCGGGCCGGAATGATCGCCGCGTCCCGGCCGCCGGCGATCGCCTCGAAGAGGCGGACGATCGACGCGCGGGGAAGGGCGGGGTGATCCGAGCCGACGGCGGCGACCGCCGTCGCATCGCGGCCGAGCTCGGCGGCGAAAGCCTCGGTGAGCCGGCGGCCGAGGTCGCCCTCCGCCTGCGTTTCCCGCCGCCACGGCGCTTCGAAGATCGAGGTCAGCGCCGGAAGGCCGGCGGCGGAATCCGCGTAGAGAACCGGCCTCCAATCGCCGACCCCATAGATCCGGGCGGCGTCCTCGAGGAAAGCGCGATACAGCCGGGCGGAAACGTCCGCCCCGAGCCGGGCCGCGAGCCGCGTCTTGACGGCACCCGCGATCGGCGCGCGCGCGAACAGGACGAGGGTCGACCGTGGCTCTCCCACGCTCCGATTATGCCGCCCCCGGGAACCGGTGAAACCCGGAGCCTCCGGCTATCCCGTCTTCTTCGTTTCCTTCGGAAGGACCGAGACGAAGACGTTCTTCTGGAGATACGACGTCAGATTCGAGACCCCGTCGCGAAGCGCCACGGCGAGCTTCTGTCCGCCGGGAACGACGAGAAGCTGGACGTCATAGTAGAAGTCCTTGCGCTGCGCGTTGGTGAAGTCCTTCGCGGGTACGGTAACCGCCTGCCGCTGCACCTGAAGATCGGACTGCTTGCCGAGAGCGTCGAGCACGACGAAGTACACGAAGAACTGACCCTCGTAGCGATCGCCGGAGGGCACGAGCCCGAGCTTGCCGACCGGCACCGCGATGCGGACCGGGAGCAGGTAGTTTTCGTTGTCGTAGGGGCGCGGCTCGCCGAGCGTGACACTCACCGCGAGAGGGTTGTCGTTCCGAGGATAGAAGAGGCTCGCGACGACCGCCTCCGCCGTCCGGGTCTCGGTCGACTTCTCGAGCAGGCCCTTGCGTGCGCGCACGCGGAGACCCTTCCGCTTCACGCGGACCTCGACGGAGTGCGGACGGTCGGCGGCGGCTCTCGTCGACCGATACCCGATCGAATAGAAGTTGGAGAAGTCTTTCGACAGCTCGTCGAGGCTGCTCTTCCAGTCGTTGGTATTGATGGCCGCCATCCCGCCGGTCTGCTCGGCCAGCATGAGAAGCGGAGCCTGCGTGTTCTGGCGCATCGCGAACGACGAGGGCCGCGCCTCCATGTAGCGGTTTTCCGCCGAGACGAGCTCGTCGGCCGAGAGCCCGGACGCATCGAGCGCCCAGATCGTCACGCCGTTGGCGTTCGCGGCCTGGACGAGCGACGCGTAGCGGGAGTTCATGTCGTAGTCGAGCGTTTCGAGCGTGCCGCGGCCACTCGGAAACTTCTTCTGAACCGTGTCGAAGAGCTCCGCGCCCGCCGAGGCGGGCAGCCCCTCGGAGACGTAAAGGAAGATCTTGCGGCCCTCGACTCCCGCGAGGCCGTTCAACGACGTCTTGAAGGCGTCCACCGTGAACTGGAGATCGTTGCGCAGGGACTGCGAGTAGGAACGCGCGGTCCGAATCGCCTGATCTTCGCTTTGCGCGTCGTTGATGCGCGCGATCGCGTCGCGGCGCTCGCTCGCGAGAGTCGTCCCCCCGCCCGTCTCGAGCTCGGTCTCTTCGATCGCCGCGAGCACATCACCCTTCTCGGAGGTGAACTTCCGTTTCACCTTCAACGAGCGGTTGTAGGTCACGACCATCGCTTCCGCCTGGGGTCCGACGTTCGCCGAGACGAACTCCTTCAGGCGCTTGAACATCCGGTTGCGGTTCTGGGGCTGGATGTTCAGGTTGTCGATGTAGATGATGTACCGGGTCGTGAGCTCCCGGGGGATCTCCGCCGCGACCGCGGGAGAGTCGATCGGGATCTCCTTGCCGTCCTCCAGGAGCAGCTTTCCGCCGGAAACGGCGTAGAAGTTGGTAATGGTCTGCGGGACGTTGTCCTGGAAGACCTCGAAGTCTCCGCGGTTCAACCCCGTGACCCGGTTGCCCTTCGAGTCGGTGACGATGACGTCGACGTTCGTCACGGAGACCTCGACGCGCTCGGAGATCGGCGGAAGAGGCCGCCCCGAGTCCGGCCGGGCCGGTTCGGCCGGCCTGGGAGAAGCGGCCGGGGGATTCTGCGACGGCGAGGCCGGGCGGCTCTCCTGCGTGGCCGCGGGGGCAGCGCTCCCCGCCGGGGGCCCGGCGGCGGGCGGCGCGCTCTGAGCGAACAGAGCTGTCGCGGCCAGGACAGGCAACAGAGCGGCGTTTTTCAATGGGTTCCTCCTCGACGACCAAGTTTTCGCGGCCCGCGATTATTCCCCGACCGGCGCTGGCTCGTCCTAAAAAGGGGGATCGATGCGTCTTTGGGTCGTCGTTCGGGTCGGTTCCGCCTCGCGACCCGCGTTCGGAAACAAGCCCGCAAAACGATGTTGCTTTGCCTTCGCGAATTCAACAGAATTCCGGCTCCGGGCGGGGCACCCCCGTCCGATGTACGAAAGACAAGAGGAGCGGGTCCAGCATGTTGATGCAACGGGGATCTTCGTTTTCGCGAAGGCGCGTCGTTGCGCTCTCCTCCCTCCTCGTGGTCGCCGTGCTCGGCGGCGGATGCAACCAGCTGAAAGCCCGGCAGGAGATCAAGAAGGGCAACGAGTTCTTCAAGGCCGGCCAGTATCAGACGGCTCTGGCGGCGTACCAGGACGCGCTCCGCCTCGATCCCGGCGAGAAAAAACTCCACAAGAACATCGGTCTCGCCTACATGGGCATGTACCAGCCGGGCTCGAAACATCCGAAAGACCTCGAGTACGCGGCGAAGGCGATCGAGCATCTGAAGATCTACTCGGAGGCGTATCCGACCGACCGGAAAGCGCGCGAGTTCCTCGTCTCGATGTATCTCGCGACCGAGCGGTACGACGACGCGATCGCCTTCTACCAACAGCTCGTCCAGGAGAATCCGAAGGACACCAAGGCGATGCAGTCGATCGCCCAGATGTACTTCAAGAAGGGGGACGTCGACAACGCGCTGAAGTGGCTGCACCGTCGGCTCGACGCGGAAACGTCCCCCGAGGCCAAGGCGGAGGTCTACTACTTCATCGGGGTCCAGGCCTGGGACCGGTCCTACAACTTCCCGGACATCGATCCGGTCGAGCGGGCCCGCATCGTGGATGAAGGCATCGACGCCTTGAACAAGGCATTGCAGGTCAAGCCCGACTATTTCGAGGCGCTCTCATACCTGAACCTGCTCTACCGCGAAAAAGCCAAGATTGAGGCTGACCCGGCCAAGAAGCAGGAGTACGTCGATACGGCCAACAAGTACCTCCAGCAGGCATTGGAATTGCGAAAGAAGTCCATGGCGACGACGCCCACGCCGGAACCGGCGCGCTAGGAGCGGGGTCTTTTCCTTCGGGGAGACACTGCCATGTTCGAAGACGTCCTGATCGAGTCGGCAAAACAGAAGGGAAGGGGCAGGAAAGTCCTCTCTCTGCCGGTTTCTCTGGCGCTCCACGTCCTGGTGATCGGCGCCGCCGTCGGCGCCTCCATCTGGTTCGTAGAGGACGTGCCGGAGCCGCCGATCCCGGTGACCTTTTACGCCGCGGCCCCTCCGCCGCCGCCCCCGCCTCCGGCGGCCGCCCCCAAACCGGCGGCTCCCAAGCCGGAGACGCCCAAGCCCGTGCCCGTGAAGCCCTCCGAAATGACGGCTCCAACCGTCATACCGGAGAAAATCCCGGAGCCGCTCGCCGCGCCCGAGCCGGAGGCGCCCGCCACGGAAGGCGTGGAAGGCGGAGTCGAAGGAGGAGTTCCGGGCGGAGTCATGGGAGGCGTACTCGGAGGGGTCGTCGGAGGCACGGGTCCGGGGACCGGAGACGAGCCGTTACGGGTCGGCGGGGACGTGAAGGCCCCGCAGCTCGTCAACCGCGTCGAGCCGAGCTACCCCGAGGCGGCGCGGAAGGCCCGGATGGAGGGGGTCGTCATCCTCGAGGCGATCATCACCGCCAACGGCAACGTCGAGGAGGTCAAGGTCCTGAAGTCGGTCAACCCGCTCTTGGACGCCGCGGCGACGAGAGCGGTTCAACAGTGGAAGTATCGGCCCGCGACGCTGAACGGGCGCGCGGTACGGGTCTACCTGACGGTGACCGTGACTTTCAACCTGCACTAGGATTGGCCGCGGGGGCTGACCGGAGAACGAACTTGAGAAGGAGCATTTCATGAGTTTCAATCCCGTCGATCTCTGGAACACGATGACGCCTCTCGCCAAGGGCGTGGCCGTGCTCCTCATCCTGATGTCCATCTACTCGCTCACGGTAGCGATCGAACGGTGGCTCTACTTCAGCAAGGCGAAGAAACAGTCGCTCGCTTTCGCCAAGCTCGTCACCACCTATCTGAAGCAGGACAAGCTTCAGGACGCCATCGAGGCCTCGAAGAGATATCCGAACAGCCACCTGGCGCGCGTGGTGTCCGCCGGCCTGTACGAGTTCCAGCACGACATTTCGAGCGGGACCGTCGATGTCGTCGGACACGACCCGATCGAAGCGGCCGAGCGGGCGATCGAGCGCGAGGCGCTCATGACCACCGCCGACATGCGGAAAGGTCTCTCGGGCCTGGCGACGATCGGCACGACCGCACCGTTCATCGGACTCTTCGGCACGGTCATCGGAATCATCAACGCCTTCCGCGGAATGGCGATGACCGGCTCGGGCGGTATCGCGGCGGTCTCGACCGGCATCGCGGAGGCCCTGATCACGACGGCTCTCGGCCTCTTCGTCGCGATCCCGGCGGTCTGGCTCTTCAACATCTTCACCAACAAGATCGAGCGCTTCCAGGTCGAGATGTCCAACTCGGCCTCGGAGCTCATCGACTACTTCATCAAGCGCCGCGGCGCCGGAGTCAATCTCTCCGCGCGCGCGTCGTAACCCGGAGGTTTTGCCATGGGAATGGGGGGCGGAGGCGGCCGTCACACACTGCAGAGCGACATCAACGTCACTCCTCTCGTCGACGTGTGTCTCGTTCTGCTCATCATCTTCATGGTCGTCACTCCCATGCTGCAGAAGGGAATTCCGATCCAGCTTCCCGTGACCGATAACCCGGACAAGAAGCCGGAGAACTCGAAGCAGAAGCTGATCACGGTCGCCTGGGGAGATCCGCCGAAGTACTACATCGAGACGAAGTGGCTGCCGAAGGAGGACTTCCAGAAAGAGCTGGACGAGATGTACCAGCGCGACCCGGCCGCGGAGCTCGTCATCAAGGCCGACCAGAGGTTGAAGTACGGCGAGGTCAAGGAAGTCATGAAGATCACCAAGGAGGCCGGCTTCCAGGACGTCGGGCTGATCGTCGACAAGAAGACGAAGGGAACGGCGGGCTAGCCGATGGCAGCAGCGGTCGGCGGCCCGGCGGCCGGGGGCTACAAGAGCGACATCAACATTACCCCGCTCGTGGACATCGTCCTCGTGCTCCTCATCATTTTCATGGTCATTACGCCGCTCCTCCAGATGGGCTATGACGTGAAGGTCCCGCCGAAGGCGACGGTCGAGAACCCGCCGCCCGCGATGGACCAGCTCATCGTCTCGGTGACGCCGCAGGGCCGCATCTACCTGAACAAGGATCCGCTCGACGCCCAGGCCCTGTCGCTCCGCCTGACGGAGATCCTGAAGAACCGACGCGACAAGACCGTATTCTTCTCCGCCGACGACGCGGTGACGTACGGCGACGTCGCGCGGGTCATGGACATCGTCCGCCAGGCGGGCGCCAAGAACATCGGGATCGTTCTCGAGACCGTCCCGGTGGAAGGCGTCGCCGCCGCGCCGCCGGCCCCGGCAGCTCCCGCACCCGCGCAGTAAACCGTCGCTCTCGCTCGCTCGCGACCGGGCACTCTCGCGGAGCTGTCTGATATTCTGCGCGCCCCGAAAAGCGTCGATTGCACGTTGCGGGACACCCCGAACCGGTTCGAATAGAGGAGTTGGAATGTCACCTGATCTCGCCCTGCCCCTCATTCTGGTGTTTTCGATCGGCTCCCTCTTCGTCGCGGGTTACCTGATCTCCTGGGTTCTGAAGCGCGACACGGGCACGCCGGCGATGCGGGAGATCTCCAACGCCATCAAGGAGGGGGCCGAGGCGTTCCTCCGGCGGCAGAACACGACGATCCTGCTCCTCGCCGCCCTGCTCGCCGCGCTCATCTTCGTGCTCTATGGATTCGTGCGCGGGCATCACGACTTCGACCCCGTGCCGACCGCCCTGAAGCTCGCGGTCTGGACCACGCTCTCGTTCGCGCTCGGCGCCTCGTGCTCGGTGGTCGCGGGGTACGTCGGAATGTGGATCTCGATCCGTTCGAACATCCGGACGGCATCGGCGGCGCGGACCTCGCTGAACGACGCGCTCCGGATCGCGCTGCGCGGCGGAGCGGTTTCGGGCCTGTTCGTCGTCGCGATGTCTCTATTCGGCGTCGGCGGGCTCTACTGGCTCGTGAGCCGTTTCACCGACGTCCCGCAGGCCCAGATCCCGCTTTTGATCGTCGGGTACGGATTCGGGGCGTCGTTCGTCGCGCTCTTCGCTCAACTCGGCGGCGGGATCTATACGAAGGCCGCGGACGTGGGAGCGGACCTCGTCGGGAAAGTCGAGGCGGGAATTCCCGAGGACGATCCGCGCAACCCGGCGGTCATCGCGGACCTCGTCGGCGACAACGTCGGCGACTGCGCGGGGCGCGGAGCCGACCTCTTCGAGTCGACCGCGGCCGAGAACATCGGCGCCATGATCCTCGGCGCAACCCTGGCGACCGCGTCCGAACGCGCCGGGATGGGCTTCGCGGCGGGCATCGTGGGCGTGATGCTGTTCCCGCTGGTCGCGCGAGCTTTCGGACTGCTCGCGTCGATCGTCGGGATCTTCGTCGTTCGCACGCGGGAAGACCGGGACCCCATGCAGGCGCTGAACCGCGGGTACTACGTTGCGGCGGCCCTCGCCATTGCCGGATTCTTCGTCGCGACGCGCTGGCTGCTGATGAACCCGGCCGCACCGGACGCGTGGTGGAAGTTCTTCCTCTGCGGGATGATCGGGGTGCTGACCTCGATCGCGTTCGTCTACATCACCCAGTACTACACCGAGTACCGCTTCCGGCCGGTCCAGGAGATCGCGAACGCCTCCCAGACCGGGCCCGCCACGAACGTCATCGCCGGCATCGCGATCGGCTTCGAGTGCACGCTCCTGCCGGTCCTGGCCATCTCGGCCGCGATCCTCGCCTCGTTCAAGATCGGGTCCTCCGCCCTGCCCGGGGGAGGTCTCTTCGGCACGGCGGTCGCGACGATGGGAATGCTGGGGACCGCGGCCTACATCCTCGCGATGGACACCTTCGGGCCGATCACCGACAACGCCGGCGGGATCGTCGAGATGTCGCGGCAGCCGGAGGAAATTCGCCGGAAGACCGATCGCCTCGACGCCGTCGGGAACACGACCAAGGCGCTCACGAAGGGATACGCGATCGGATCCGCCGCGCTCGCGGCCTTTCTCCTCTTCTCGGCATACCTGGACGAGCTCAAGAACTACGGGGCTCCCCTTCAGGCCGTGAACATCGCCAAGCCCGAGGTCTTTCTCGGCGGCCTTCTCGGCGCGATGCTCGTCTTCTTCTTCTCGGGGCTCGCGATCAAGGCGGTCGGCAAGGCCGCGGGGGTCGTGATCCAGGACGTGCGCGAACAGTTCCGCGCGCGGCCCGGCATCATGCAGGGGACCGAGAAGCCCGACTACGGGCGGACGGTGGATATCGTCACGCGCGGCGCGCTCAAGGCGATGATCGCTCCCGGTCTCGTAGCGGTGGGGATGCCGATCGCGGTCGGCCTCACGTTCAAGCTGTTCGGCGTCGGAGCCGAGGCCGTCGCCGCGCTCCTCATGGTGGGCACGATCGCCGGCATCGTGGTCGCGACCCTTCTCAACAACGCCGGAGGGGCCTGGGACAACGCGAAGAAGTTCATCGAGACCGGCGCGCTCGGCGGAAAGGGCTCGCCGACGCACAAGGCGGCGGTCGTCGGCGACACCGTGGGCGATCCCTTCAAGGACACCGCCGGGCCGTCGCTCCACGTGCTCATCAAGCTGCTCGCGACGATCACGCTGGTGCTCGCGCCCTTGTTTATTTAGGCCGAGGCGAGCTAAACGAAACGGTAGAGGACTTCGTTGGACAGGAGGAAACCGCGTTCGGTGAACCGCACGCGGCCGTCCTCCCGCTCGAGCACCCCCGCCTCAAACCATCGGTCGTAGTCCTCCGGCAGCAGCGGGTCGCCGTTCTCGGCGATCCACGCATCGACCTCGGAGTTGGGGACTCCGTCGTACAGGCGCAGACCCAGGACGATCCGCTCCCGCTCGGCTTCCTCCGGGCCGACCGGCCGGTCGAGGGCGAGGGGTCGCCGGCCCTGCGTCAGCGAGGACACGTACCACGGAATCTGCGACGAATTCGCGCGGCGGCGTCCGCCCCAGAGCTCGTGCGCCGACACTCCGAGGCCGAGCGTCGGAGTCCGGGTCCAATACTTGACGTTGTGCCGCGCTTCCCGCCCGGGCCGGGCCCAGTTCGAGATCTCGTAGTGAAGGAATCCCCGCTCGGCGAGCGCGCGGCCGGCCTCCAGCCAGGCGTCCGCCTGATCGTCGTCGGAGAGGTACCGCTCCGGGCGGGAGCGACGGTCGTCCTCGATGGCGCGCGACTTCTCCGCTTCGAGGAGATAGATCGAGACGTGCTCGACGCCGGACTCGGCGATCCCCGCGACGTTGCTCCGGAAAGTCCCGGCGGTCTGCTCCGGGAGACCCAGGATGAGGTCCGCGGAGAGAGACAGACCGGAATTCGCGAGACAGTCGAGCGCCCGCCTCGCCCCTCCGGCGTCGTGACGCCGGCCCACCGCGGCGAGCTCGGCGTCTTCGAGCGACTGCACACCGAGGGAGACCCGATTCACGCCGGCCCTCTTCCATGAGTCGCGCCTCTCGGCGGTCACGTCTTCCGGGTTCGCCTCGAGCGTGACCTCGGTATCGCCCGCGAAAGAGAAGCGAGAGCGAAGGGCCGCGACGAGCTCCGAAAGCTCGTCCGGCGGAACGAGAGAGGGCGTGCCGCCGCCCAGATAAAGAGAATCGAAAAGGTCCCCCGCGGCCTCCGGGCCGACGATTTCCGCTTCGCGGCCGAGCGCCGCCAGGTAATCGCGCCGGCTCGACTCGTCGGTCGATACGACGAACGCGCAGTACCCGCACCGCGACCGGCAATAGGGCAGGTGCACGTAGAGGCCGGGAGCTTCCGTCATCCGGCTCGCCCCGCGCGGAACGCCGCTTCGGCCTCGGCGGCCAGCGCCCCGAACGGGAACACCTTTCCGAAGTTACCCTCCCGGACGACGGGCGCGAGGTCGCGCCCGGACTCGTCGATCCAGCGGGCGGCCGCATGAAGGAGCGCCGCGCGATGCTCGTCGGCCTCGAGCTCGACCGCCCGCTCTTCCAGGCGGGCTGCGGCAACGGAGTTCGCGGCCGGCTCGCCCGAGCCGATCGGACGCGGCGGCATCGCCGGCAGGCCCCTTCGCCGTGCCGCATCCCGGAACCGCCGCAGGCCCTCGCGGACCGCTTCTTCCCAGTCGCCGTGGTGAACCTTTTCGAAGAACGCGTCCGCGGACCCGGGTTCGACCTCGGTGCGGGCTTCCACGAGCACGCGACGGTCCTCACCTTCGCCCGCCGCGGAAACGGGCGCAACGAACTCCGCGCCCGCCGCGATCGCGCGCGAGAACCACTCGTCCAAGAAGTCGCCTCCGTCCGTCCAGCCGGGCACGACGGGAAGGACAGCGCCCGCGGAGATCCCGGCTGCGCGGGAGGCCGAGAGGCGACGCGGCGTCTCCCCGTCACCGCCGGGCGTCCAGACACAGAGCGCGACGAAGACCCGTGGCGGCGCCGCGGGCAGTCCGGCGGGCTCGGGATCGAGCAGGTACACGGCCCGGCCGGCGGCGGCGGCTCCTTCGGCGGCGGCGGCGCATCGGGGAGTTGGTAGTCAAAGCGTTTTCAAGCGGTGGGTACCGGTTCAGAGAGCGAATTAGCAAAAGTGGATACCGATTTTGCGTTCAAATTCGCTCCAGGACTATTGGAGA
>Ga0075424_100008151_pt1 | contig 10221 bp, 10 predicted proteins | sample SoiMethybrSBSTD3_FD_75301 | JGI IMG/M metagenome (GOLD analysis project Ga0075424, IMG submission 75301) | Bulk soil microbial communities from a Populus tree surrounding site in Tennessee, USA - Soil MetaG P. TD hybrid SBSTD3 | ecosystem: Environmental > Terrestrial > Soil > Tree plantation...
TCGCACGCGGCTCGGTCGCGGTGCCGGACGACCTGTGGGACTGGATCAGGCGCTGACGGCGCGCGGCCCGTCGGCCGGCACACGCCGCGAGAGCACGCGCGACTCGCCGTCGCCGGCCATCGTGACGCCGTAGAGCACGTCGGCGATCTCCATCGTGCGCCGCTGGTGCGTGACGACGATGAACTGGGCCCGATCCTGATAGGCGCGCAGCAGGTCGAGGAAGCGCTCGATGTTCGCGTCGTCGAGGGCCGCCTCGACCTCGTCGAGCAGGTAGAACGGCGACGGCTTGGTGAGGAGCAGCGAGAAGAGGAACGCGATCGCCGTCAGCGCCTTCTCGCCGCCCGAGAGCAGCGACAGCGCCTCGATCCTCTTGCCCGCCGGGCGTACCTCGAGCTCGATGCCCGGCTCCGGCCGCCCCTGCGGCGCGTCGGCCTCCTCGCCGTCGTCGGGCGCGGCCGGCGGCGCGGCCGAGACCACGTCGTCCTCGGTCAGCCGCAGGCGGCCGGACCCGCCCGGGAACAGCGTCCCGATCACCTCGCCGAAGTTCTTGGCGACGGCCGCGAACGTCTCGGAGAAGCGGCGGTCGATCGTCTGGGTGAGGTCGCGGATCAGGCCGCGTAGCTCGCGAAGCGAGCGCTCGAGGTCGGCGCACTGGTCGGTGAGCTCATCCGCCCGGCCCTTGGCCTCTTCGTACTCCTCGGCCGCGAGCGGGTTCACGGCGCCGAGGCTCTCGCGCCGCCGTTCGAGCCGCTCGAGCCGGGCCGCCGACGCCGCCGCCTCGTCGGGCTCGAGCGGCGCGGAGAGGTCGGGCAGATCGAGGGAGTATTCGGCCTGGAGCGCCGCCCGGCGGCGCTCGATCTCGTCGATGCGCTCGCCGCTTCGGGCCAGCGAGACCTCGATCTCGGTGAGCACGGCGGCCACCTCGCGGGCGTGGGCCTGGCCCGCCGCCTCGTCGGCCGCGCAGGCCTGGAGCTCCGAAGAGAGCTCGGATGCGCGCCGCTCGATCTCGTCGATCCCCGCCCGCGCGGGGGCCCGCAGGCGCTCGGCCGCGCTCGCCGCAGCGATCACCGTCGCGAGCGCCGCTCCGGCGGGGGCGTCCTCGGCCTCGGCGGCGGCCGCCAGCCGCAGCGCCCGCTCCGCACCCGCGGCCGCCCGTTCGGCGGCCGCGCCGGCGCGGCCGGCATCCGCCGAGTGGCGCTCGGATCGCTCGGCAAGCGATGCCAGCCGGGCGGCCCGCGTGCTGGCCTCGTCGGCCAGCTCGCGTCGGCGCGCCTCGAGCCCGGCGTGCCGCTCGTCGGCCGCCTCGGCCTCGCCGCGGCGCCGAGCGACGACCTCCTCCAGGCTCGCCACCGCCGCGCCCAGGTCGGCGCCCCGGCGCTCCTCGACCTCGAGATCGTGAGCCGCCATGTCGGCGGCCGCATCGCCCCGGGCCAGCTCGTCGGCCAGTGCGTCGCGCCGGCCGGCGGTCTCGCGCGCCGCCGCCTGAGCTCCGGCCAGGGCCGTCTGCGCCGCCGCCAGCTCGGCCCTCGCCGCGGCCTCGGCCGCAGCCGTCTGGGCCGCCGCCGCCGTGGCGGCGTCCGCACGGCCCTCGGCGTCGCGGGCGGCCGTCTCGTCGGCCTCGAGCGCCGCCGCGAGCCGGTCGCGCTCGGCCCGGGCCGCCATCCACGCCGCCTCGCCGGCATCGGCCGACCGCCACAGCTCGCCCCGGTCGGCGTCCAGCCCCGCGCCGTCGCGCGTGACCGCCACGCCCTGCTCGACCGCCGACAGGTCGTCGACCAGCCACACGCCGTCGATGAGCCGGGCCGCGGCCGGGTCGCGCACGTCGGCCACCTCGCGCAGCGGTCGCGCGCCGGGCGACGGCGGCAGCGTCGGCTCCAGCGGCCGCGCCTCGCGCAGCACGACGGCCACCTCGCCGTCGCCCTCGGCCGCCCCCAGGAGCTCCAGCGCATGCTCGATCCGCTCTGCCACGACCGCGCCGGCCCGCCAGCCGAGCGCCGCGGCGACCGCGCGCTCGTATCCCGGGTGGGCCTCGATGCCCGACAGGACGAGCTCGGCGCCCGCCGCCTTCAAGGCGCGGGCTGCCGGGGAGAGCCCCTCGCCGCGCTCGATGGCCGCGTCGAGCGCCTCGACCCGGGTGCGGTGGACGTCGAGCCGGCTGTGCGCGTCGGCCGCCGCCGCGCGGGCGTCGCGCTCGGCCACCGCCGCCGTGTCGGCCCCGGCCCGCGCCGCCGCCGCCGTGCGCTCGCAGGCCGCCACCGCGTCGCCTGAGCCCGCCACGGCCTCGGCGGCCGTGCGGGCCGCCGTCTCGGCCTCGGCGAGGCCTCTGCGGCGCTCGTCACAGGCCGCTCGAAGCTCGCCCGCGCGAGCTCGCAGCTCGTCGGCCCGCCGGGCCGACGCGTCGGCCTCGCGCCCGGCGGTGGCCGCCTGGCCCTGGACATCGGCGAGGCTCCGGCGGGCCTCCATCATCGTCCCCAGCGCAGCCTCCGCCGCCGCTGCGGCCTCCGCGGCGGCGCCCGTGTCGGCCGCCGCAAGCTCCTCGGCCTCACGCCCGGCGGCCGCGGCGGCCTCGGCCGCCCGGTCGCGCTCCTCGCCGAAGCGCTCCGCGTCGTCGCGCAGCCTCGTTGCGGCAGCCCTGCGGCGGGCGGCCGCCCGGGCGAGCGCGCCGCGGGCGCGATCCAGCCCCTCGACCGCCAGCCCCAGACGCTCACGGGCGGTCTCGAACGCATAGAAGGCGTGGCCGGCGCGCTCCTGGGCCGTCGCGAGGCCCGTCAGCTCGGCCTCCGCCTTTGCCCGCCGCGCCGCCAGCTCGGCCAGGCGCGCCTCGGCGCGGGTGCGGTCGGCGGTCGCGGCGTCGAGCCGGCCGCGCGCCGTGGCGACCCGCCCGCCCTCGGCGAGCCCGTCGGACGTGAGCAGCGCCACCCGGCCGGCCGCGATCTCGGCGCCCAGCTTGGCCGCCCGCTCGGCGGCGGTCGCCTGGAGCGCCAGCGGGCGCAGCCGGCCCTTCACCTCGCGCTCGAGGTCGCGGGCCCGCTCGAGCTCCGACGAGACCCGGGCCAGCTTCGACTCGGCCCGGATCCGGCGGCGCTGGTACTTGCCGAGCCCCGCCGCCTCCTCGACAAACCGGCGCCGCTCGTGCGGCTTCGACAGCAGGATCTCCTCGACCTTGCCCTGGCCGATCACCGAGTGCATCTCGCGGCCGAGGCCGGTGTCGGACAGGAGCTCGAGCACGTCCAGGCGGCGGACGCGTGCCCGGTTCACCAGGTACTCGCTCTCGCCGCCGCGGTCGAGCCGGCGCATGACGGACACCTCGCTGAACTCCAGCGGCAGCGTCCCGCACTCGTTGTCGAGGACGAGCTCGACCTCGCACACGCCCGCCGGTGGGCGCGAGTCCGACCCGGCGAACAGCACGTCCTGGCCCGTCGGCGCGCGCAGCTGCACGGGCGACGAGACTGCCATCGCCCACTGGAGGGCGTCGGCGATGTTGGACTTGCCGGAGCCGTTGGGCCCGACCACGACGGCGATCCCGTGGTCGAACACGAGCTCGACGCTCCCGGGAAACGACTTGAAGCCCCGCATCCGCAGCGCCTTCAGGTACATCGGCCTCGCCTTCGTCGAACTCGTACGGGTTACGACTCCCGGAGCGCCTCGAGCGCCTGCCGGGCCGCGCGCTGCTCCGACGCCTTCTTGCTCGAGCCTGAGCCGCGTCCGAGCTCGTGCCCTCCCACCATCGCCACGGACGTGTACGAGCGCTGGTGCGGCGGGCCCGATGTCTCGGCAACGACGTACGTTACCGACCGGTCCAGACGTGCGAGCTCCTCCTGGAGCACCGTCTTGTAGTCGACGTGCTCAACCAGGGCGTACTCCACGCGCCCGCTGAACGCCTCGACGACCGCGTCGGCCACCGGCTCGAAGCCGTGCTCGAGGAAGCATGCGCCGATGGCGGCCTCGACGATGGCGGCCTGCACGGCGTGGGACTCGAGGACCGTCGCCGCGTCGGCCGCTCCCAGCGCGGCGGCCCTCGCAGCAAGGTCGTCCGCCACGCCGAGGTCGGCAGCCACCGCGGCGCAGCTCTCGCGGGAGACGACGTGGGCCCGGGCCCGGGACAGCACGCCCTCGGCCGCGTCGGGCAGCCGCCGGTACAGGTAGTGGGCGATCGCGAGCCCGAGGACGCCGTCGCCCAGGAACTCCAGCCGCTCGTATGAGAGCGACCGGTCGGCCAGCCACGACGAGTGCGTGAACACGGCCTCCCGGACGTCGTCCGGAAGGCCGTCGATCAGCGCTCGGAGCCGGCCGGTCGCCGGCCCGGGCCGGTCAGCTGTGCGAGACGACGTAATCGACCGCCTGCCCGACGGTCGAGATCTGCTGTGCATCCTCGTCGGAGATCTTGAGGCCGAACTGGTCCTCGAGCTCCATGATCAACTCGACGAGATCGAGCGAATCCGCATCGAGGTCGCCCTGGAACGACGCGTCCTCGGTCACCTGCTCCTCGTCCACGCCGAGCTGCTCCACCAGGATGCCGCGGACGCGCTCGAGTGCCTCCTCACGATTCATGCGCTTCGATCTCCAGTCTCAGGGGATGCGACGCCGGGGACTGTATTGACCTCGGCTGCCGCCTGCAAGTCGGACCCCGGGGTCGCCGCCGACGCCTGGCGCCCCAGCCGGCCGACGACATCGGCCTCGAGGCCGCGCGCGGCGTACCTGATCGCGTTCGCGATTCCCCGCCGGCCGGCGTTTCCGTGGGCGATCACCGCGAGCCCGCGCACCCCCAGAAGGTAGGCGCCTCCATAGACCTCGGGGTCGGTCCTCTCCCGCAGCCCGACGAGCGCGGGCTTGAGGAGCAGGCCCCCGATCTTGGCCCGAAGGCTGGAGCCGGCCGCGCGCCGGACCTCCGCGAACATCGATGCGGCGGCGCCCTCGAGGCCCTTCAGAAGGACGTTGCCGGCGAACCCGTCGGCAACCACGACCTGGAATTCGCCCGTGAGCACGTCGCGGCCCTCGCAGTTGCCGGCGAAGATCAGGCCGGGCGCTGCCGAGAGGAGCGCGTGCGCCTCGATCGTGCGCTGGTTGCCCTTGGACGCCTCCTCCCCGATCGAGAGCAGGCCCACCCGCGGCCCCTCCACTCCGAGCACGTCGCTTGCGAACTCCGCGCCCATCGCCCCGAACTGGGCCAGGTGCTCGGGGCGGGCGTCCGGGTTCGCGCCCGCGTCGATGAGGACGCACGGCGCGCCCTGCGCGGGGAGCGGCACCGCGATCCCAGGCCTGTGGATGCCCTGGATGCGGCCGATGTGGACGAGACACGCGGCCAGCATCGCCCCGGTCGGGCCCGCCGAGACGACCGCGCCTGCCGCCCCCTCGCGCACCAGCCGGCACGCGCGAACCATCGACGAGTCCGGGCGCGAGCGCACGGCTGCGGCCGGTTCGTCAGACGAGCCGATCACGTCGCTCGCGGCAACGATCTCGACGTGGGGCGAAGCCGCATGCGCGGCGAGCTCGGCCTCGAGCTCGCCGGGACGGCCCACGAGCAGGACCCGGACGTCCTCGCCCGCCGCCTCGAGAGCTCCGGCGACCACCTCGGACGGCGCGCGATCGCCGCCCATCGCGTCGACGGCCACCGTCTGCACAGACCTAGCCTACGGGGCTTCCTCGCGGAGCGGCTCGACCTCGCGGCCTCGGTAGTGGCCGCACTCCCGGCAGGCGTGATGCGGCCGCACCGGCTTGTGGCACTGCGGGCACACGGTGAGGCTCGGCGCCGAGATCGAATGCGTCGCCCGGCGCTTGTCGCGCCGCGCCTTCGACGTCTTTTTCTTGGGGACTGCCATGGCCTCGGGGACTATACCGCCGGCCCTTGCCAGCTCCGCAGCTTCTCCCAGCGGGGATCGGCCTCCTCCTCGCCGCACTCGTGCTCGACCCCCTCCTCCAGGCGAACGCCGCAGCGAGGGCAGAGGCCGAGGCAGTCCGGCCGGCACAGGATCTTGGGCGGCAGGGCGAAGACGAGGGCGTCGCGGGCCCAGGCCTCGGCGTCGAGCTGGTCGCCGTCGACGTAGTCCGAGCGCAGCTCGTCGCCGCCCGCCGGCTCGTGGTACTCCGTGGCCTTCACGGACACGTGCACGGCCGCGTCCTCGAGGCAGCGGAAGCACGGGCCGCGGACGTCGGCCTCGAACCTGAGCTTCAGGTAGACGCCGCCCGGCGTGCCCTGGAGATCGAGCGTCGCACGGGGGGCGGGCGGATCGACGACGTAGGCCTGGCCGCCCATCTCGAGCGGCACTTGCGGCAGGTCGAGGGGGACCCGGCGGACCTCCCCGGGGCGCAGATCGAGCGCACGCAGGTCGACCATCGGCGCGGCTCCGCGCTACTGGAGCTGGGGCTCTTCGTGATCGACGGTCGCGCCGGCCTCGCGGTCGTCGGACTTCGACGCGAGCTGCGCGCGGCCCCGCTCCAGCGCATCCATGATCTTGCCCAGGTTGTGGTGCAGGTTCTCGAGGATGCCGTCGGCGTAGTCCTCGGCTCCGTGCCGGATCGAGCGGTCCTGACGGCGCGCCTCGGCGAGGACCTCCTCGGCCTGGCGCTCGGCCAGCTTCACGACCTCCTGCTGCGACGCCTCGCGAGCCGCCTGCTCGCGCGCCTCGGCGATCAGCCGCTCGGCCTCCCGCTTGGCCTCGGCCAGCATCTCCTGGCGCTCCTTCACGATCCATCGGGCCTGCTTGATCTCTTCCGGGATCGTCGAGCGCATCTGGTCGATGATCTCCCAGATCTCCTCGCGGTCCACGCGGACCTGGTCCTGGGACAGGGGCACGCCCTTCGCGTTCTGCACCAGCTCGTCCAGCTTGTCGATCAGCACGAGGACATCCACGTCCTACTCCCTCCGTCTCGCTAAAGCTCGCCCGCCGCGTGAAGCTCCGCCAGCCGGCGGGCGACGGGCTCGGGCACGTACTTCGCGACCGAGCCGCCGAACGCCGCGATCTCGCGGACGCCACGGGACGAGAGGAAACTGTACTCCGGCGAGGCCATCAGATACATGGTCTCGATCTCGGGGGCCATCCCCCGGTTGAGGTTGTTCATCTGGAATTCCCATTCGAAGTCCGACACCGCGCGCAGTCCCTTCACGATCGACCTGGCGCCGCGCTCGCGCGCGAACTCGACGACGAGCGTCGCGAATCCTTCCACGGACACGTTCGGCGTGCCCCCCAGGGATTCCTCGATGAAGGCGATGCGGTCGTCGAGCGTGAACATGGTGCGCTTGTGCTGAGGAGCACGAACGACCGCCACAATCACCCTGTCGAAGATTGCCGCCGCGCGGCGGATGATGTCGAGATGCCCCGACGTCACCGGGTCGTAGGTTCCGGGGCAGACCGCGACGGACTCAGCCACGCCGCCACACCGTGATCGCGGTGCCGCCGTAGGCGCGCTCGGCGACGACCTCGAGCCCGGGCTCGAGCACCGCGTGGGACGCCGGCCGCTCGAGCACGGCCCGGCCGCCCGGCGCGAGGAGCGCCGGAAGGTCGGCTTCGAGGTGTGCGGACAGAGCGGGGAGCATCGCGTAGGGCGGGTCGAGCAGCACCAGGTCGTAGGTCACGCCGGCGGCCCGATCCGCCGCGAAGCGACGCCGGGCGTCCTGCCGGCGGACCGTGCACCGGTCAGCGTACCGGAGCCGGCGCGCGTTCTCGCGCACCGCCGCGAGGGCCGCGCCGTCCACGTCACAGAACGCCGCCGTCGCCGCACCGCGTGACAGCGCCTCGAACCCGAGCGCGCCCGAGCCGGCGAACGGGTCGAGCACCGCCGCATCCGCAACGTCGGCCAGGATCGCGAAGAGCGACTCCCGGACACGGTCGGAGGTCGGCCGCGCCGAGCGGCCCGCGGGCGCCGCCAGCCTGGTCCCCTTGCGCTCTCCGGCCACGATCCGCATCAGTGCCCCACGAACCAGTCGACGTCGGCGCCGAACGCCCGCCGCGTCGCCTCGGCCACGATCGCCGCCGCCGGTCCCGACATGTCCGGATCGGCCGCCAGGACAGCCTTCGCGTCGGTGCGAGCCTCGGCCGCGAGCCGCCGCTGGCGGGCGAGGCGGGCGTGGCGGAGATCAGGGACGCCGCTCTGGCGCAGTCCGAGCAGGGCGCCCTCCCCGCGCAGCTCGAGGTCGACGTCGGCCAGCTCGAACCCGTCGGCGATCCGGGCCATGGCGTCGAGGCGAGCGCGGGCTTCGTCGGTCGCAGGATCGGCGAGGAGCATGCAGTAGCTCTCGTGCGCGCCCCGTCCCACCCGGCCACGGAGCTGATGGAGCTGCGCGAGCCCGAACAGGTCGGCCTGCTCGATCACCATCACCGTCGCGTTGGGGACGTCCACGCCCACCTCGATCACGGTCGTTGCGACGAGCACCTGCACCTCGCCCGCGCGGAAGGCGTCCATGATCCGGCGCCGCTCCGGCACCGGGAGCTGGCCGTGGATGCACTCCAGCCGGTAGCCGGCCAGCTCGCCCCCGCCCAGCCGAGCGGCCTCAGACTCGGCGGCCGCCGCCGCACGGGCGTCGTCCGCCTCCGTGATGAGCGGGCAGACGACATAGGCCTGGCGACCCTCGTCGAGCAGCCTGCGCATGCGGGCGAACACCTGGTCGCGGCGGTCGAGGCCGAGGACGCGGGTCACGACCGGCGTGCGGCCGGCCGGGAGCTCGTCCAGCACCGACACGTCGAGATCGCCGTAGACCGAGAGCGCGAGCGTGCGCGGGATCGGAGTCGCGGTCATGTGCAGGACGTGCGGCGACGGCCCCGAGCGGGCCTTCTCCTCGAGCGCCCGGCGCTGCTCGACGCCGAACCGGTGCTGCTCGTCGACCACCGCGACCCGCAGCGCCCCGTAGTCCACCCCGGCCTGGATGAGGGCGTGCGTTCCCACTGCCACGGCCGGCTCACCGGAGCGAAGGACGCCCTCCGCGGCGCGCCGCTCGCGAGCCGCCATCCCCTGCATCAGCCCGAGGACGCGCACCCCGAGCGGCTCGCACAGGGCCGCGAGCCCGATCAGGTGCTGGGTGGCAAGGGTCTCGGTGGGCGCCATCAGCGCGCCCTGCCCGTCCGCCTCGACCGCCCGCAGGAGCGCGTATGCGGCCACGGCCGTCTTCCCGGAGCCGACGTCGCCCTGGAGCAGGCGCCGCATCGGAACCGACCGCTCGAGGTCCACGTCGATCTCCCCCACCGCCCGCCGCTGGGCACCGGTCAGCTCGAACGGGAGCCCGGTGACGAAGCCGGCCGCGAGGTCGCCCGGCGGCGGGAGCGGCCGCGTGCTGGACTCGGCCTCGAACCGGGCCCGGCGGCGCAGGAGCCCGAGCTGGAGCAGGTGGAGCTCGTCGTAGGCCAGGCGGCGGCCGGCGGCCCTGGCCTCGGCCTGGTCGCGGGGCTGGTGGCTGGCATGGACAGCGTCGCGGCGAAGCGGCAGCCGTCGCTTCGCCTTCACCGTGTCGGGCAGCGCGTCGACCTCATCGCCGCTGTGCGCAAGCGCCGCGGCCACGAGCTCGACCAACCGCCTGCTGGACACGCGCTCTGACGCCGGGTAGACCGGCACGAGCCCGGCGGTGTGGAGCACCTCGCCGTCGTCGGCGGCCCGCTCGTGGCTCTTCACCACGATCTCGGCCCCGATCGTCGGGCGCCGCTCGCCGCGCAGCGACAGCCGCATGCCCGGCTTCAGGTGCTTGGCGAGATACCGCTGGTTAAACCAGATGGCGACGCCGGGCCCGGACTCGTCTCGGACGGCGGCCTCGACGATCGCGAGGTTGCGGCGCCGGGTGGGCCGCAGGCGCACGCGCTCGACCGTGCACACGACCGTCGCCTCCTCCCCGGGCCCGATCTCGGCCAGGAGCCGGCGGGAGCGGAAGTCCTCGTGCCGGAAGGGCACGTGCTCCAGGAGGTCGCCGACCGTCTCCACGGGCCGAGGGCGCAGGCCCGCGAGCGCTGCAGTCAGCGCCGAGCCCGACGTCGCGGGCAGGTCGAGATGCTCGGGGCTGGGACCGGAGCGCGGCCGCGGGAAGCCGGTCTCGGGCAGGGGCCCGCCGCCGAACGCGCGCGTCATTCGCCGGCCAGGACGAGCATCCCCAGCGTGCCCGGGCCGCCGTGGGTGCCGACGACGGCGCCGATCTCGCACACCCGGTCGATCGAGGCCTGCGGGCGCGAGCGCTGCACGATCTCGCGCAGCCGCTCGAGCCCTGTGGCGTCGTCGGCGTGCGCCAGGCCGATGCTGGCCGGA
>Ga0075424_100008152_pt1 | contig 10220 bp, 8 predicted proteins | sample SoiMethybrSBSTD3_FD_75301 | JGI IMG/M metagenome (GOLD analysis project Ga0075424, IMG submission 75301) | Bulk soil microbial communities from a Populus tree surrounding site in Tennessee, USA - Soil MetaG P. TD hybrid SBSTD3 | ecosystem: Environmental > Terrestrial > Soil > Tree plantation...
CGCCACAATGCGCGCAGCCCCCGCTTATTGGCGCGTGCAGGTGTTCGGCACGAACGGCTGGGCCGAGGCGCGCGATGAAACCGTGTTCACCCTAGCTCGCAATGGCGAAAGGCCGCAGCAACAGGTATTACCGCAGGCCGATTCCCTTGCCGTACTGCTTGAGGCCTTTGCCAAGAGCATTGAGACCGGTGAGCCATTTCCGGTCCCTACGTCGCAAATGCTCGAGGTGGTCAGCGGCTTCGAAGCGATCATCCAATCCGCGCGGGAGCGCCGCCCAATAGCGGTCGTTCGGCCGTAAGAGAGCCTGTTCTATGGGCATGGCCCACTGCGCTCCATCCGCGTGAAACCACCTGACGTGTCGACGGCAAACGGTGCAGGGGCCGGTTGTTGCGCGGCAAGAACACCGCCTTGGGCGAGGCCGTTGTTGGCCGACCGGCACGGATCAGTTTGGCGCCTGGGTTTGGTGGGCCGTCAATCGGCGGGGTCACCACCCTCCAAACTGGTGCTGGCCAGGGCATGGCGAATGCGTGCCTCATCGAGATCAAGTTCGCGTTCGATGCGTCGTCGCGCTTCGTCGGTGAGACAGTTATCTGCATACGCGCGCGCAATGGAGGCGCGCTCGACCTCGATCAAGTCCAGTTGCAGGCGGCTAGCTTCTGCGACCGGATCATCTTTGTTAGTCTCGTCCGCCGTGACGATCAATTGCGCACGTCGATCGGAGTGCCATCGCCGGATGGTCTCTCGGGCAAAAGGCTGTGAGCCTTGCGGTAACGTGTCCAGCGTCCGCAAGACTGCATCGATACCTTCGAGGCGCACACGCCGCTCATCGCGTTTGTCGGCTACCGCTTCCTGTTGGCCAGCACTCGCAAGTCCCAACAGGGTCGCAACAATCGGCAAAGCCGCGGCCGACACGACTAGTGTTACAGCGATTACGCTGAAGGCGGTAAAGAGGAGGATGTCTCGATCCGGGAAGGCTTGCCCGTCTAGGCTGAACGGAATGGAAAGTGCAGCAGCAAGCGTAACCACGCCACGTGGTCCCGAAAACGACACGAGAAATGGGAAGCGCCAATTCGGTGAGGGGTCGGCCCGGCGCACGGCCGGGATTAGCCAACGTGGCAAATAGGTTGCTGGAAACACCCAAACGAAGCGCACGAGGATGACAGTCAGGCTGACTAGCGCACCCGCTAGTAAGGCGCGGTTCCAGCCCTCGCCTGAGATGGTAGAGACGACCGCGCGCGCCTGCAGGCCGGTCAGCAAGAACACCAGCGCCTCGATGCTCCAAGTAACAAGCCCCCAAATAAAATAGCCCTGCAGCCGGGTGGCGGGCCGGATCAACCGCTGACCATTCCATGACACATAAAGACCGGTTGCTACGCAGGCAACGACACCCGAGCTGCCAACCGCGTGCGGCGGCCAGAAGGCAAGAAACGGCGTTGCCAGGGCGAGAAGGACTTCGGCGAGGGGATCGGCTGCGAGATGCCGGATGCGCAGCATGAGCCAGCCGACTGTGATCCCATAAGCAATTTCGCCGAGGACGATGGCGAGGAATTGGCCGACGGCCGCAGGGAGCGAAAAAGTTCCAGTAAACACCGTGGAAAGCGCAAAGCCAAAGATCACCAGCGCCGTGGCATCGTTGACGAGACTTTCCCCCTCAAGGATGGTAATCAGCCGTCGCGGCAGGCGCATATGTTTCATCACGGCCATGGGCGCTACCGCATCGGGCGGCGCGACCACGGCGCCGAGCACAAACCCGACAGCCCAGGGCATGCCAAGCAAGAAATGGCCGAGCGCCGCCACAGCAGCTGCGGTGAACACCACGCATCCGATCGCGAGCAAGAGGATTGGCCGAAGGTTGGTGCAGAAACCGCGCCAGCTCATGTCCACGCCTGAAGAATAAAGAAGGGGGGGCAAGAGGGTCAGCAGCACCAGGTCGGGATCGAAAACGAGCTGGGGTATACCCGGCGTGAACGCAATCAATGCCCCCACAACGAGCAGGAGAATGGGGGATATGACGTGCACCCGACGCGCGAGGGCGGTAAGGCCAGCAATGAGAAGCGCCACAACAAGGGCTTGGAGTAGGGGCGGTTGGTGCATGGGCCAATTGTTGCACCCGCGCGTTACGCTGTGGAAGAGCAAACGATCGGGCCGGCTCGACCAGGTTCACGGGTGAACCCTCACCCCAGGAGCTCGGACAGCCTATGCCCAAGCGCCTCGAGACGGTGTCTCGACGGCGTCGGGTCGTCACTTGCCGACGACCGGATCGCCCGCAAGGTCGCCGGCTGAGGGTCGATGCTAACCGGCATGGCCTGTGGAATGCGAAGACGAGCCTGCATACCCTGCCATCCTCAAACCGGCGGTATCGCGCGAGCGGGCGGCATGGTGGCCCATGGCGTCGCACCAGGATCTTCGTCGCTGACCATCACCGCCGCGACGATCCATCGGCAGCGCGCCGTGGGCCATGCAGGTGCGGTGCATTGCCTGCAATTGGGACTTGCCCTAGCGTTCCGGGAGTGCTGTCGAGCAACGTGGCGAATTCGAGAGGTCAAATATGCCATCCCAGCACGCGATCGTCGTCACCGGCGCCGCATCGGGCATCGGTCACGCCACCGCCGTACGATTGATCGAACGCGGGCAGCGAGTGCTGTCTCTCGACGTCAAGAAGCCCACCGCTGAGGTCGCGCGGCACATGAGCTGCGATCTGTCGGATCCCGCCGCCATCGACATGGCGCTTGCAGGGATCAAAGAGCCGATCTCCGCTCTGCTTAATATCGCCGGCGTGCCGGGCACGGTCGGCGCCGAAAAAACGATGTGCGTCAATCTCTTGGGTTTGCGGCACCTGACCGAAGGTCTATGGAAGCAGATCGTTGACAATGGACAGATCGTCAATGTCGCGAGCATCGCCGGGAACAACTGGAGGAAGCGGCGCGGGGCATTGAGCGAATTGTTGTCGACCCCCGATTTTGCAGCCGGCCTCGCCTGGTGGCAGACCAATGGTTCAGGTGTAGGCACCGACGCTTACACATTCTCCAAGGAGGCGGTCGTACTCTATACCATGCAGCTTGCCGGCCGTGGGCTCGCCCGCGGTATTCGCGTAAACGATGTTGGGCCCGGTCCAATCGACACGCCGATTTTCCCGGACTTCGAGCAGATGACGGGGCCAGATATGATGCAAAGCTACATCTCTATGGTGGGGAGAGTGGGCAAGCCAGACGACATCGCCGAGGCAATCATCACGCTGGCGGAAGGCCGGATCGGCTGGCTCAACGGCCAGCACATCGTGGTCGACGGCGGGCTGACAGCTGGTTTCTCGGCCGGATGGAAGGCCGGTCGCTCGCAGGCTTAACCTGACAAAAAGCGCACCGGCACATTTCGTGGCCCGCGTACCAGCCCCCGCGACCAGTTGAGGCTTGCGCCCTCTTCAAGTTCGAACTCGGGGATCCGCCGCAACCATTCCTCGATTGCAACCCTGAGCTCCATGCGCGCTAAATTCGAGCCGATGCAGCGATGGATGCCGAGCCCGAAGGTGGAATGTCGATTCTCCTGGCGGTCGAGCACGATCTCATCAGCGCGCTCAAATTTTTGTGGATCACGATTGGCAGCCGGATAGGGCAGCAGCACCATCTCGCCCGCAGCAAATCTGCAGCCGCCAACCTGTTGGTCCTTTACCACCAGTCGGGCCACCGAGACCGGTGCGAATACGCGCAGGAACTCTTCGACCGCGGTCGGCATGAGGGCGGGTTCCGCGGCCAGTCGCCGGCGGTGCTCTGGCGTGCGGGCGAGGTGTAAAAGGGTGTGGCTTATCGAGCTCCAAGTCGTATCGATACCGGCAAGCAGGAGAAGCCGCAGCGTGCCGAGCAAGTGCTGCTCGGACAGCGGCTCTCCATGCATCGTTTGGCCCATCAGAAAGCCTATGAGATCTGACGGCACATTCGAACGGCGCGCCGCAATCTCGGCTCGGAAGAAGCCATCGATCTCTCGGATCACTCGGGTAAAAACGACGCCGTCTTCGACGCCATCGCCAGCAAGATCGTGGATCCAGGTGCGAAAGCGATCGCCGTCTCTCTCGTCAACGCCCAGCATGCGCGAGATCACACGCGTCGGCACATGGCTCGCGTAATCGGCTGCAGCATCGCACTGGCCGGCGACGATGAAGGCGTCGATCAGCTCGTTGCACATTTGCCGCGTAACCGGCTCGAGTTCGGCGATCGCTGCCGGCGTAAATGCCGGCAGCAGCATCGTGCGCTGCGGTTTATGCCTGGGCGGGTCAGAAGTGACAGGAGGGATCGGCGCTGAGATCGGTGGCTTCTCGAGAATCGAGATGCGGCGTGAGGAGAAATGTTCTGTGTCGTAGGCGATTGCGCGGATGTCATCGTGGCGCACTGGGAGATAGACGCCGCGATAGCGTTGCGTGTGCGCGACCGGACACCGTGTTCTCAGATCGTCCCAGATGGCGTGCGGATCATTGCTCCAGTCCGGGTGGTTGTGATCGAAGTCTCGTGTCCAATCGATGACCGGAGGGCGTACCCCCATGGCTATCTCCTTTGGGGACATGCGGTCGCCACCGGCTAGGCACACTCGCTCTGATACCCATGGGGAGCGGGCCCGATCGGTTGATATGCCGCCTATTGGCTCAAGGCTAGCATCTGCGCGCGAATAGAAGCAATGCCGCTTGGAAGGCATTCTGTGGCGAGATCGCCGGGGTCCAACCTGAGCTGGCCCCGAACCTGCCGCAGCATTCATTTCCGCGTCCCATGCGACGATGAGCGAGAGATCATGAACGGCCCCTTAAGCCGCCACGCAAGTGATGGCGGCTGCAGGCGCGGTCCACACGGCAATTTTGCTGCCTCGCTCCCCGCTGCGATGCTTGCTTTCTCCCCACAAAGGCAGCAGGCTATTTCCGAACAAGAATTCTCCGTTGAGCCTTGGAGGGGAGAATGCAGTTCAGTCGGCGGCAAGTCATGCGCTGGGGCGCGGGGGCGGTAGCGGCAGGGGCCGGTGGCCTTGTCGGTGTCACGGTCGATGCGCAGGGAAGGCCGGCGGTCAATATGCAGATCGGCTGGTTGCTCTCCGGCAATCAGCTTGGTGAGGCTTGCGCCAAGCAACTTGGCTTCTACGACCAGGAGGGAATTTCTCTCGCCTTCCAGCCAGGCGGCCCCAGCATCGACGGTGTTGCCATCGTCGCTTCCGGCAAGTTTGAGGTGGGCCAAGTTTCCTCCAGTCCGTCGTTGATGCTGGCCGTCTCGCAGGACCTCCCGATCAAGTGCTTCGCGGTGGGTGCACAGCAGCATCCCTACACGTTCTTCTCGCTCAAGAAGAACCCAATTCGCGAGCCCAAAGATCTCATCGGCAAGAAGGTCGGCATCCAGGCGACCGGCGTGATCCTGCTGAAGGCGCTACTCGCCAAGAACAAGATCGATGAAAAGCAGGTGACTATCGTCACGTCCGGGGCCGAAATGACCCCGCTGATGACGGGCCAGGTGGACTGCTTCACCGGGTGGTCGACGAATACGACAGCCTTGAAGGTTCTGGGTGATCAGCGCGTCGACATGAAGCTATGGGACACGGGTGTGCGTCTCTACGCGCTGCCCTACTATGCGACCGTGCAGACACTGCAGACCAAGGCCGACATCCTGCAGAAATACGTCCGCGCCAGCGCCAAGGGCTGGGAATACGCCTACAACAATGCGGAGAAGGCGGTCGACTTGCTTCTGAGGGAGTTTCCGAACCTCAAGAAGGAGGATGAGCTCGACGCCGCCCGCGAGATGCTGAAGTTTTCGTTCAACGGCGCGACGAAGACCGCAGGCTGGGGAACCATGGATCCCTCGGTATGGCAGGAGCAGATCGACCTGCATGATGAGCTCAAGCAGTTCTCAAAGCGCGTGCCGAAAGTCGACGAGATCATGACGCTCGACGTCCTTAAGGCCACCGAAAGCGCACGTCCCAAGCTCGGCTGATGACTCCGGCCGACACAACCACGGCCATTGACTGCCGCGATTTGACGGTGCGTTTCCACACCGAGCGGCGCGCCATCACTGCGCTCGAGGGCGTCTCGTTCACACTGCAGCGCGGTGGCTTCCTGTCGCTGCTTGGCCCTTCCGGTTGCGGCAAATCGACTTTGTTGCGCGTCGTTGCCGACCTCATCGCTCCAAGCCAGGGTCTGGTTAAGGTGCTGGGCGGGACGCCCGAGCAGGCGCGGCGCGAGCGCGCCCTCGGGTTCGTCTTCCAAGATGCGGCGCTCCTGCCCTGGCGCACCGCATTGCAGAACGTTGAGCTTCCGCTGGAGGTCGGGGGGGCGTCGAGGAGGTTGCCGAAGGGAGCGCCGACCCCCCGCGAGCTCTTGAACCTCGTGGGACTGGAAGGCTGGGAGGGAAGTCTCCCGCACGAGCTTTCCGGCGGCATGCGCCAGCGCGTGTCCATCGCCCGCGCTCTGGTCTCGGCGCCACGCATCTTGCTCATGGACGAGCCCTTCGGCGCACTTGACGAGATCACACGGGACAGGCTCAACGAGGAGCTGAGGCGTATCTGGCAGGAGATGCGAACGACGATCCTGTTCGTAACGCACTCGGTCTACGAATCCGTCTTCCTCAGCGAGCAGGTACTCGTTTTGGCAGCCAATCCGGGCCGAGTGAAGAAGCTTGTATCGATCGATCTGCCAAGGGAGCGGGACCTCGACATTCGCGACACCGAGCCCTTCGTTCGGCTTGCTGCGAATCTCAGAACGATCCTCGGGAGCTCAAGTCATGACCGCCGCGATCGTCAGTGACGTCGGGCCCGCCGAAGCGGAGGCCCGTTTCCGCGTCGAGCAGGCGCGCCTGCGACTGAAGCGCCGGCTGCTGCCTATCGCCGGCATTGTCGGGTTCATCCTGTTCTGGGCTGCTCTTGTGTATGGCCTCCACGTGCCCCCGTTCGTAGCACCTTCGCCGGCCGCTGTGGTTGAGACGCTGGTCGTCAACTTACCGAAGCTGATGGAAAACTTGTTGCCGACCGCAATCGAAGCGGTCTCGGGATTCCTCATCGGCAATCTCGCCGCGATCGTGCTGGCGACGGTATTCGTCCATCAGAAATCGTTGCAGGAAGCCTTCTTTCCGATCGTTGTTCTCATCAATACGATCCCTGTCGTCGCCAAGGCACCGATCCTCGTACTGCTGCTCGGAAACGGCATGGAGCCGAAGATTGCCATCGCAGCGCTCATCTGCTTCTTCCCAACCCTGGTCAACATGGTGCGCGGGCTCGAGAGCGTTAACCCGCAGGCCATGGAGCTCATGCGCGTCCTATCGGCGTCGAAGGCCGAAGTCTTCTTCAAGCTGCGCCTGCAGAACTCGCTTCCGTATCTCTTTTCTGCACTGAAGATCGCGGCATCCACCGCCGTCATTGGCGCCATTGTCGGCGAATGGATCGGGTCTGTGACCGGCATCGGCGCACTGATAATCCAGGCCATGTATGCCTTCGACAGCGCGATGCTCTACGCAACCGTCGTCGTCGGCTCGACGTTTTCCGTCTGCTTCTTTCTTCTCATTTCGATGATCGAGCGCCTGATGGTGCGCTGGCAGCCACCGGTGCTACATTGATTGGTGCGGAGTAGCTCGCGCGGGAGGCGTCCCATGGCGGAATTGGACTTGATCCACGAGCAAGGAGCGGCCTTACCGGTTGCGGCCCGGTCCGACGTGCTTGTCGTCGGCGGTGGGCCGGCGGGGCAGGCTGCGGCGATCGCCGCGCGCCGCATGGGCGTTTCGGTCACGCTGGTCGAACGCTACCCTTACCTTGGCGGCCTCGCCTCAGGTGGCATGGTGCTCGTCCTCGACGACATGACGAATGGCCCGGAAATCACCGTGACGGGCATCTGCATGGAAATGATCGAGCGGATGCAGCGGATCGACGCGGCGGTTTACCCGCCACCTGAGGATCGGCGACAGAGCGAGGAGATGTGGCAAAAATGGGCCCGGTGGGGCGTGCATGATTTCAGGTCCACGTCGAAGCCATTGCCGATCGTCATGGCCGCGGCCTTCGACCCCGACGGGTGGAAGCGTGTCGCCAATGACATGATCACTGAGGCCGGCGTCAATCTGCGGCTCCACTCCTGGTTCTCGAAGGCGATCGTCGACGGCGGCCGCATCAATGGCGTGATCTGCGAGACAAAAGAGGGTCGCCAGGCTCTCTTGGGCGACGTCGTCATCGATACCAGCGGCGATTTGGACGTGGCCGCGTCGGCAGGCGCCAAATTCGCCGAGGGCGGCTACATGGTGACGACAGTATTCCGCCTCGGCGGCGTGGAGACGGAAACTGCGGAACGGTTCCGGTGGAGCGAGCCGGAGGCCTACGCAAAGCGCGACAAGGAAGCCAAGAGCATCATCGGCGGATCTTGGGACATGTGGTGGTTGAAGACGCCGCTTCCGGGTGTGGTCTGGTGCAATTGCCCGCACATGACCGGCCTCGATGCGCTCAAGGTAGCAGATCAGACGAAGGCCGATTTGGAGGGCCGCAAGCGCATTTACGCGCTCGTCGACTATGTGCGCGCAAAATTGCCAGGCTTCGAGAACTGTTTCGTTGTAGATGTCGCGCCACAGCTCGGGGTAAGGCAGACGCGCCTGCTCGAGGGGCGCTACGTCGTCACCAAGGACGATGTCAATGACCGCGTCTGGTTCGCTGACACCGTAGCGCGCGGTCGCGACTACTACACGCCCTATCGTTCGCTGCTGCCAAAGGACATCGAGGGCCTGATCGTAGCAGGGCGGCATTATTCGGCGACCGAGAGCGCGCAGAAGCTGAGCCGCGAGATCCCACCGTGCATGTCGATGGGGCAATCGGCCGGGGTGGCTGCGGCACTGGCGATCAACGGCGGGCTGTCGCTGGCGTCAATTGATCCGCGCGCGATTTGTACCCACGTGCGCAATCAGGGCGGCGACCCCGGCGATAGTCCCAGCACCAATGCGACGGTGCCGAAGATGGCCGCAGAATAGAGCACCCCTGCCGCACCGTGCCCAGAACCGAAGACAGTCCACACTGACTCGGCCTGCGCTGCAGGCGGTAAGATCCGAGAGCGACAAACGGCGATGACGAGCTCCCCGAACCCGCTTCCCCTTTCCGGCGTCCGCATCATCGATTTCACGCAGGTGTACATGGGGCCGTGCTGCACGCAAATGCTGGCCGACTACGGGGCGGACGTGATCAAGATCGAGCGACCCGGCACCGGCGATCTTTCGCGCACGTCGCTGCCGGACAGAGCGGGCCTCCTCGGCCCCGTGTTCTGCTCGCTCAACCGCAACAAGCGATCGCTCGTTCTAGATCTGCGGAGAGATGACGAGCGCGCCATAGTCCTCGAGCTCACAAAGCAGTCTGACGTCGTGGTGAACAATTTTCGAGCCGGCGTAATGGAGCGAATGGGGTTTGGATACGACGACCTCTCCAGGATCAATCCACGCATCATTTACGCCGTTGGAACCGGCTACGGACTCGAGGGTCCCTATGCCCATAAGGGCGGCCAAGACGTGCTGGCGCAAGCGATGAGCGGCGTCATGGCGCGAAGGTGCAACGATGACGAACCACTCACGCTCAATGCGACGACGTTTGCCGACTATTCGTGCGGAATGCACATGATGCAGGGCATCCTGCTCGCCCTTTTGCAACGGGAGAAGACGGGCAGGGGCCAGAAGATTGCCGTGTCGCTGCTCGACTCGATGCTAGCCGCTCAGATGCAGGAGGCTACCGCACACCTCATGCGGGGGCGCGAAATCAACTGGGGCGCCATGCCGCTCTCGGGCGTGTTCCAAACCCAGGATGGCGCACTCGTCTTGGTCGGCGCCTTCAAGACCGATCCGCTAGGTGATATAGGTAAGGCTCTCAATCTGCCTGGGCTCGGAGCTGATCCACGGTTTGCCACGCACGAGCTGCGCGTCGAGAACAAGAAGATCCTGCAGTCGATCTTGCGCGAGCAATTTGGCTCGGACACGACGAAATATTGGCTCGCTCGTCTCGAGGAGCAGGACCTGCTGTGCGCGCCGGTGATGACGCTCGCCGAGATACTCGCTGATCCGCAGATCGCGATCAATGGAATGATCCTAGAGGGGGAAGGTGAGGTCGAGACTCTCCGCGTCATGGGCTCACCCATTCACATGGGTGATGCCCCCGTATCGATTCGCCTGCCTCCTCCAAGACTAGGCAAGCACACCGAAGAGATCAAAATGGCGCTCAACGCGCTGAAGGCTGGCGGTTGATGCCCATTC
>Ga0075424_100008153_pt1 | contig 10220 bp, 9 predicted proteins | sample SoiMethybrSBSTD3_FD_75301 | JGI IMG/M metagenome (GOLD analysis project Ga0075424, IMG submission 75301) | Bulk soil microbial communities from a Populus tree surrounding site in Tennessee, USA - Soil MetaG P. TD hybrid SBSTD3 | ecosystem: Environmental > Terrestrial > Soil > Tree plantation...
GCCGAACAGCTGGTCCTCGAGCGCCTCGAGCAGCTCGGGATGCTCCTCCTGCACCGCGGCGGCGACCACCTGGGCCGGTACGCTGGAGCTCGGATATTTCTGCCCGACCTTCGGGATGGCGAATCCGAGCTCCGGCATCATCTGCGCGGCGCGCACGCGGTGCGACACCACGTAGTCGTCGTAGGCGGGCCGCTGGTTCTGTCCGGGCAGCAAAAGATAGGCGCGCCGGTCGAACTGGACCTTCCCGCCCAGCTCCCGCTCGAGCGTGCGGCGACGCCCGGCCGCCACGTAGCACCACGGTCAGAGGAAGTCGTCCCAGTAGCGCACGCGCGTCATGGGACGAGCCTACTGCGCCGCGGCGCGCCCGACCACCACGAACAAGCCGCCCTCGTGCGACAGCGTCCGCGCCCAGGAGAGCTGGGCGAGCACGTTCTCGAACGTCCAGTCGTCCTCGGCCGGTGCGAAGAGCCCGGCACCCGAGAGCGGCTCGGCGGCCAGCAGCGTATCGGGATAGGCGCGCAGGTACTCGACGCGGTTCTCGCGGAACCAGCCCTGCACCTCGCGCAGCGTGTGCCGGTGTTCCTCGACGTGGCGATACTGATCGCGCAGCCAGGCTTCGCGCCGCGCCGGCTCGGCGCGCCGTTCGCGCAGCACCGGGTCGAGCGGGATCCAGCGGAAGCCCGCCAGACGCGCGACCCCACGGCGCATCCGGTGCGGCAGCCGGGCGTACGCGTTGTAGAGCCCCACCACCACGACTCCGCCGGGGCGCAGCAGCCGGGCGACCGCGGCGAACGACGCGCGCGGATCCGGCGTGTGGTGCAGCACGCCGCTCGAGTACACCACGTCGAACGCACCGGCGCGCAGCCCCGGAGCGCGCAGGTCCGTCTCGACGAAGAGCGCACGCTCGACGCCGTACCGCCGCCGCGCGCTCTCCGCCAGGTCCAGCGAGGCGCGCGTCAGGTCGGCGCCGATCACCACGCGATCGGCGGTGGCGAGGAAGAGGCTCATCTGGCCCGTGCCGCAGCCAACCTCGGCGATGCGGGCATCGCCGGGGACCGCCTGGTCGAGCAGCCGCGCCAGGTCGCTGCGCTCCGCACGGGCCCGCAGCCAGGGATAGCTGTCGCGCGGCGGATACCCGGGGAAGGGCGCCTCTCCATAGAACTCCCGCACGGCCTCGGTGCGCTCGTCGGCGGGGAGGCGCAGATCCGGGATGCCGTCCGGAGCGACATACTCGGCGGAGCACGAGGCGCAGCGGAGCTGAGCGCGCAGCGGGGCTGCGCAGCGCGGGCACGCGAGCAAGTCGAGCGCGTCGTTCCACATCGCCAGGAGCCTCCGCGAATGAAAGCGCCTCTCGGGCGGCCTTCTGGGAGAAAGCAAGTCGGTTTGGTATTTTGCACGAAATGGCGGCGCTCGCGCGCGGCCCGGGGGAGGGGTCCATGCAACGGATGTCGCTCGTCGCAGCGGTCGTGCTCGTTTCCACAGCCGCCCACGCGCAGTCGAGGCCCAACCAGGGGCGAAGCACCAACCTGGAGATCGCGCTGCGTGGAGGCGTTGCCTTGCCGTTCGGCAAGGCGACCGACTCTGCCGGTGACGATCTCAGCCAGACGGTCAAGTTCGACGTGCCGCTGAGCGTCGATTTGAACTACCGGTTCACCGACGAAGTCTACGCCGGGGCGTACTTCTCGTATGGCCTGTCGTCGCTAGGCGATCCTCTAGTGGCAGCCTGCGGGTCGGGCGCAAGCTGCTCCGCGCACACGCTCCGCGTCGGTCTCGGGGTCTCCTATCACTTCAGTCTGCGGAAGCAGTTCGACCCGTGGCTGGGCATCGCCATCGGGTACGAGCAGGCGAAGGTGAGCGCCAGCGGACCCGGCGGATCGAGGGACGCGACCATCGGCGGCATCGAGTTCCCGCTCATGGTAGGCGTCGACTTCCGGCCCTCTCCGCTCTTCGGATTCGGCCCCTTCTTGATGCTCGGTCTCGGCGAGTACACCCGCGTCGATGCCGGCAGCACCTCCGGCAGCATCTCCAACACCGCGCTGCACGGCTGGTTCGGCTCCGGCGTGCGGATCAGCTTCACGCCGTGACCGCGTGACCGCGGCAGCGGCTACTTCATCTCCTCGTCAGTCGGCTTGCGCCACTTCGGCAGCATGGCCTTCGCGACCTCGACCTTCTCGAGCGCGGGGTAGATCTTGCGCAGCGTCGCGACGTCGTTGTCGTACGAATCGACGATCGAGACGTCGAAGGTGCCGCCCGAATAGCCCGCGACGGCCTGGTCGATGAGCGGGATCACGATCCCCGCTCGCAGCTCGTCGTCGTTCTTGCGCTCGCGCCGCATGGCTTCGATGCGGCCCAGGTAGGTCACCTGTCCAGGTTTGAGCTCGAACGGGGCGTAGATCGGAACCATTCCGCTGTTCCCTGCCACGAGGATGCCATTGCTCTTCACGCCGACCAGGCGGAGCTGGTACTTCCCCGGCGGCAGCGACAGGCTCACCGCCGCCTCTTCGAACTGGTTCTGCTCGGACTCGTCGCTCGAGAGGAGCTCGCCGATCCCGAAGGATGACTCCTTCTTCTCGGCGTCGTCGGCCCTCACTGCCACGAACTTGAGGCGCGGCTGGTAGCTCGTCTTGTACGTATTGGTGACCCGGACCGTCATCACTGCGATCGATTCTTGCGACAGGTCGAGCTTCTGGGTGTCCTTCGACAACGCCATCGGCTTCATGCCCGCGCACCCGCTCAGCAGAGCGAGCGCAAACGTCGCCGCTACGGCCGCAACCGTCTTGTTCATGGATTCCCTCCCGTGCACGGATCAACGCAGCGCAAGGAGCCTCTTGTCAAATCTCGCGCCGATTGGACGAATCAGAAGATCGCGTAGATGAACGGCGCCAGCGCCTCGACTCCCGCGGCGAGCGCCAGGATCACGCCGGTCGTGCAGAGGAACACGACGAGCGGCACGAGCCACTTCCGGCCGGACTCGCTGCGCCACAGGCCGCGCGCGCCGTCGACGATGGAGGGCGCGGCGCTGCCCACCACGATCAGCGTGCGCGCGATCCGCGAACGTCGCTTCATCATGCGACCGCCTCCTCCCGCGCCGCCTGGGCCGCGCGGTTCTTCGCCACCAGCACGGGGCCGCAGACGAGCAGGTCGATGCCGGAGCGGCGGAACGTCGAGTACGCCTCCGCAGCCGTATTGACGATCGGCTCGCCGGCGAGGTTGAAGCTCGTGTTGAGCAGGACGGGGACGCCTGTCCTGCGACCGACTTCTTCGAGCAGCGCGTGGAACCGCGGCGCCATGGCGCGCTCCACGACCTGCACGCGCGCGGTGCCGTCGACGTGCGTGACCGCGGCGAGCCGCCCGCGCCATTCGGGCCGCACGGGGAAGACGCCGGACATGAAGCGGCCCAGCCGTTCGCCTCCGGGCGGAAGATCGAAGTAGCGCGCGGCCGCCTCGATCGGCACCGCGGGGGCGAAGGGGCGGAACTCCTCGCGGAACTTGATGCTCCGGTTCAGCTTGTCGCGCATCGCCGCGTCGGACGGCGCCGCCAGGATGCTGCGATGGCCGAGCGCGCGCGGACCGTACTCGCACGCGCCGTCCACCCAGCCGACGATCCGACCAGCGCACAGCTCGTCCGCGACGCGCGTGAGCAGCGACGGATCGGCCTCGCGCTGGCAGGGAAGCCCGTCTTCCTCGGCGATGCGCGCCAGGTCCCCGGGCTGCGCCTCCGGTCCCCAGAAAGGATGGTCCGGCACTTCCCGCCAGCGCGTGCCGAAATGCACCCGGTCCGCGTAGAGCGCCGCGCCGAGCGCGCACCCCGCATCTCCCGGCGCGGAGGGGACGAAGACGCGCTGGAACCCGCTCTCGCGCAGGATGCGCGCGTTGGCGCAGCCGTTGAGGGCCACTCCGCCGCCCAAGCACAGGTCCGGTAGACCCGTCTCGGCGTGCAGCGCGATGGCGACATCGACGAGCGTGTCCTCCAGGACCCGCTGCACCGACGCGGCGACGTCCGCGTAGTGGCGGCCGCGGTCCGTCTCGAGATCGATCGGGTCCCACGGATCGCGCGGCGGACCGAACGCGTCGACGAACTTGGGTGAGAACGAACTTCTCGCCGACAAGTGGTAATCGAAGTAGGAGAGGTCGAGGGCGAACCCGCCGTCCGACGTGCGAAGGAGCACCTTGCGCACCTCGCCGGCGAGCGACGGCCGCCCGTACGCGGCAAGCCCCATCACCTTGTACTCGCCTTCGTTCACGGGAAAGCCGAGCCAGGCGGTGAAGGTCGAGTAGAGCATCCCGAGCGAATGCGGGAACCGGATCTCGCGCAGCGGCACGATGTCGGTCCCGCCGTCCTGGCGGACCGCGCCGCGGCCGACGGAGAGCGTCGCCCATTCGCCGACTCCGTCCGCGGTGAGGATGGCCGCGGCGCGCGTCGGAGCGGTGAGGAACGCCGCGGCCGCATGCGCCTGGTGGTGCTCGGTGAAGAGGATCTTCCGGGCCGGGATGCCCAGGTGCGAAGCGATGATCCCTTTCACCCAGAGCTTCTCGCCGAGCGAATTCTTCATCGCGCGCGGGAAGCTCCGCCAGGTGCGCGGGAACCCGCGCAGCGCCATCGTGACGATGCGCTCGAACTTCAGCATCGGCTTCTCGTAGAACACCACCGCGTCGAGCTGCTCGGGCTCGACTCCCGAGCGCTCCAGGCACCATTCGATCGCGGCCAGCGGGAACGCCGCGTCGTTCTTGCGGCGCGAGAGGCGCTCCTCCTGCACCGCGCAGACGGGGACGCCGTCGGCGACGAGCGCGGCGGCCGAGTCGTGGTAGTGGGCCGAGATCCCCAGGATGCGCATCAGTACTGGCTCGTCAGCGAAGTAGGCGTGCGTGCGGGGACGAATCCGAGCGGCTCGCGGCGCGCGGCGCGCCGGGCGAGCAGCGCGAACGGGGGCAGGACGACGAAGTACTGGAGCCGGAGGATCAGCGTCCCGAGCACCGACGCGAGCGCCGCCGCCGCGCGCAGGTACGCCTTCCACAAGCGGCCGAGCCGTCCGCGCCAGAGCTGCGCGTGCGAGCGCTCCTTCGCGACGCGCGCGAGTTGCGCCTGCGTGTAGCTCATGTGGAATGCCTCGTCGCGGAGCACGTCCGCGAACACGTCTTGCGTCTCCGGATCGTGCGCGAGCACCTCGCGGTAGAGGGCGAAGCGGCCCGCCGCCGCCTTCTCCGACAAGTGCAGGAACGCGAGCAGCGACTGGTCGCGCTCGTCGGTGACGCGAAGGTCGTCGAGGCCGCGCTCGCCGGGCGCGAGCCAGTTGGCCTCGAATCCGGCGCGGACGCGCGGCAGGCTGCGCAGCAGCGATCGGCCGCGCGCGCGAAACAGCGCGGCGTGGCGCGATTCGTCCTCCGCGTGCCGCAAGTACAGCCGGCGGAGCAGCGGATCGGCGGTCAGCTCCGCGGCGCGCGCGAGGTCGCGCCCGCCGTCCGCCTCCGTCTCGGCGAACCGCAGCAGCTTGCGGGCGCGGCGGTGCGGGTCGCGCCAGACCCACCGGTGCAGCGGGCGCAGCACCCGATCGAACGCGGACGGACGGACCACCCCTTCCATGCGGGGGACGCTAGCACAGGGTAGGCTCGGGGGAGCTTGCGCTGGATCGCGACCACCGCCTGCGCGACATGCGGCGCCGCGCTGCTCGCCGCGGCGCACGCGATGGATTTCGCCTGGTTCGAGCGGCACGTGCTGTTGCCCTCGTTCTACCCGTGGGCGCCGGCGTGGGTCCCCGGCGACGTCCGCGCGGGCGTTGCGATCGCCGGAGCCGCGCTGGTCGCGGCGGCGTGGCCCGTGGGCTGGGCGCTCGGCCGTGCGACGCTGGTCGGCGTCGCGCGGATCGGCCTCGCTTTGCTCCTCGCGGTCGGCGTGTCGGAGGTGCTGCTGAGGCGCGGCGCCGGCGTGACGGCGAAGTGGCGCGCACCGAAGCTCGAGTTTCGCATCGGGCGCCTGGACCCCGTCTTCGGCTGGGTGCTGCGACCGTCGCGCGCGACGCCCGTCGGTCCGCCCGAGCACCGGGTGACGTTCGCCGTCGATGAATGGGGCGACCGCGCCGCGAGACCGGGCGGCGCGCCCGACCCGGAGCAGAGGTCGCTGGTGGTCGCCGGAGAATCGATCGCCGTGGGCCACGGCGTCGAATACGGGCAGACCTTCGCGGCGCTGCTCGGCAAGGATCTCGGCTTGCAGGTGGTCAACACAGGGTGCGGCGGGTACGGATCCGATCAGGCATTGCTCCGGCTGCGCGACGTTCTCGGCCGGCTGCGGCGGCCGGTGGCCGTGGTGATGACCTTCGTGCCCGTCATGTTGCAGCGGAGCCGGCAAGACTACCGGCCGCGCCTCGTCCTGGGCGGCGGAAAGCTCCAGTTCGTCCCTCCGGCGGACGGCCTCTTTGCGCGCCTGCGTGTCCGCGATCTGGTGGTGAACGAGATGCCCTGGCTGAGCGACGGCGCGCTGCGCGAGGCGACCCGGTTGAACGCGGCCGTGTTGCGAGAAAGCGCGCGCGCCGCCCGTGAGCGCGGCGCCGAGCCGCTCTTCGTCGCGTTCTCGATCGGTCCTCGCCGGACGCTCGCCGAGCATCCCGAGGGCGCCCTGCTGCGCGAGCTGTTCGACGAGCAGGGCCTGCCGTACGTGCTCATCGACATCGCGCCGGACGAATTGCTGCCCTGGGACGGCCACCCGGGTCCGGCCGCGCACGTGCGCATCGCGCGAGCAGTCGAGGCCGCGCTGCGCCCGCGCCTGACGCGGGCTCAGTAGACGATCTCGTTCTGCGCGCGCACCGCGGTCATCGCCGCCAGGTTCACCACGTCCTGCACGCTCGCGCCTTGCTGGAGCACGTTCACCGGCCGCGCCATGCCCATCAGCACCGGCCCGATGACCTCGGCTCCGCCGAGGCGCCAGAGCAGCTTGTAGCCGATGTTCCCGCTGTTCAGGTCGGGGAAGATGAGCACGTTCGCGTCGCCGGTGAGCCGCACGAACGGGAACTCCTGCTCGCGCACGTTGTCCACCACGGCCGGGTCGACTTGCATCTCGCCGTCGATCTCCAGCTCGGGCCGCCTCTGGCGGACCAGCTCCAAGGCGCGGCGCACTTTGCCGGGCGAGCCGCCCGGCTCGTTGCCGAAGTTCGAGTACGAGAGCATCGCCACGCGCGGCGTCAGCTCGAACTCGCGCGCCAGCTCGGCGGTGGAGATGGCGATGTCGGCGAGCTGCTCGGCGGTGGGTTCGGCGTTGACGGTGCAGTCGGCAAACAGCTTGAGGCCGTGCTTGAAGGCGAGGATGTACGTGCCTGCGGCGAAGCGGCCCGGCAGGGTGCGGACGATCTGCAGATGCGGCCGGATCGCCTCGGGATAGCTGCGGGTCAGGCCCGACACCACGCCGTCGACGGCGCCCTCGTGCAGCATCATCGCCGCGAACACGTTGCGCTGCCGGATCCGGTACGCCGCTTCGGCGAAGGACATGCCGGCGCGCTGGCGCAGCGTGTACAGCATCTGCGTGTACTGCTGCAGCAGCGGGCTGGAGACCGGGTCGACGATCTCCAGGTCGGCGATGGCGGAGAGCGCCGCCTCGTCGGCGAACGCCTCGATCTCCTCGCGCTTGCCCATGAGCACGGGCCGGCAGATGTGCTCCTCGGCCAGGATCTGCGCGGCGCGGAGGATGCGCGGATGGTTGCCTTCCGGGAACGCGATCCGCGTCTGCTTGCGGCGCGCCTTCCCGACCACGACGCTCATCACTTCGTAGGTGCGGCCCTGCCGCTTGCGCAGCTGCTCGACGTACTCGGCGCGGTCCAGCCGGATGCGCGCGGCGCCGGACTCCATCGCCGCCTGCGCCACCGCCGGAGCGACGGCGGTGAGCACGCGCGGGTCGAACGGCTTGGGGATGATGTAGTCGCTGCCGAACTTGAAGTTCTGCCCGCCGTACGCCGCCGACACGCTCTCCGGAACGTCCTGGCGCGCCAGTTGCGCGAGCGCGTGCGAGGCGGCGAGCTTCATCGGCTCGTTGATGGCGTTGGCGCGCACGTCGAGCGCGCCCCGGAAGATGCCGGGGAAGCCGAGGACGTTGTTGACCTGATTCGGGTAGTCGCTGCGGCCGGTCGCCAGGATCACGTCGTCGCGCACCTCGCGCACCTGCTCGGGCAGGATCTCCGGCACCGGATTGGCGAGCGCGAAGAGGATCGGGTCCTTGGCCAGCGTGCGCACCATGTCCGGCGTGATGACGCCGGCCGCGGAAAGGCCGACGACGACGTCGGCGCCGCGGATGACCTCGGCCAGCACGCGCGGCGTTTCGCCTTGGGCGAAGACGCCTTTCCACTCGTCCATGTCCTCGGGACGGCCGCGGTACACGAGCCCGAACTTGTCGCACATGAAGACGTTCTGACGCGGCACTCCCAGCGCGACGTACTGCTCGGCGCACGCGACGGCCGCGGCGCCGGCGCCGACGAAGACCACCTTGACCTCGCCGATGCTCTTGCCCACCAGCTCGAGCGCGTTGACCAGGGCCGCGCCGGTGATGATCGCGGTGCCGTGCTGGTCGTCGTGGAACACCGGGATTCCCATCATCGACCGCAGCTTGCGCTCGATGACGAAGCATTCCGGGCTCTTCACGTCCTCGAGGTTGATTCCGCCGAACGTCGGCTCGAGCCCCTTCACCACCGTGCAGAACGTATCGATGTCCTTCGCGTTCACCTCGAGATCGAAGACGTCGATGTCGGCGAACTTCTTGAAGAGGACGCCCTTGCCCTCCATCACCGGCTTGGACGCCCACGGCCCGATGTCGCCCAGCCCGAGCACCGCCGTGCCGTTGGAGATCACGCCCACCAGGTTCCCGCGGGCCGTGTACTTGTACGAGAGGTCGCGGTCCTCCGCGATCGCGAGGCACGGCTCCGCCACGCCGGGGCTATACGCGAGCGTCAGCTGCCGGGCCGTGGCAACCGGCTTGGTGGGAACCACCTCGATCTTTCCCCGCGGCCACGCGGAGTGGTAGTCGAGCGCTTCCTGCCGCCCGACTTTCTGCGTCTGTCGATCGAACGTCGTCGCCATGGCGCGGGTGTACCACGGCACCGCACGCCCGACTGAACGAACGCCTTGCTCCAGTTCGCGGGGTGGCAGCGGCGATCCGCGAAGGCTAATCTCCGACGGATGGCGATGAGCCCGGAGAAATATCAGCGCGGGCGGATCACCTGGCGCAAAGATCACACGAGGGACCTGTGGTCCGTGCGCGTGGCGCCGGAAAAGCGCATCGAGTTCGAGCCGGGCCAGTACGTGACGTTGGGGCTCGAGGACGGCGCGGGCGGGAAGGTGATCGAGCGCGCCTATTCGGTGTGCTCGGCGCCTCACGAGGAGGAGCTGGAGCTCTTCTTCGAGCTCGTCCCGCACGGGAAGCTCACGCCCAGGCTGTACGAGCTGAAACCCGGCGCCGAAGTGTGGTTGCGCCACCGCGCCAAGGGCGCGTTCACGATCGATCGCAAGGGTGGCCGCCGCAACCATTTCGTGGTCACCACCGTCACGGGCATCGCGCCGGCGGTCAGCATGGTGCGCAGCTTGCGCCGGCAGAAGCCCGACCTGCGGCTCTTCGTCGTCCAGGCCGGGAGCCGTTCGTACGAGCTGGGGTATCGCGACGAGCTCGAGCGCGCCGCTGCGGAATCCGGCGGTTGGCTCGAGTATGTCCCCGTCGTGAGCCGGCCTTGGGAGGACCCCGAGTGGAAGGGCGAGCGAGGCCGCGCGGAGGACGTGCTGCGCAAGTACCTCGACCAGGAAGGCTTCACCCCCGAGAACAGCGTCGCGTACCTGTGCGGCCATCCGCAGATGATCGAGAACGGCAAGGGCATCCTGCTGCGGCGCGGATTCGACCGGGCGCAGATCCACGTCGAGGTGTACTGGATGCCGCCGAAAGAGAAGATCGCGGCGGGCTAGAACGGTCCGCGCTTCGAAAGGCGCAGCGCCGGCGCATACCGCCGGCGGCTGGAACGGCTTGAGCCACCCCAATTTGCGTGCTACGCGGCCGGAATGCGCGAGATCCTTTCAGGGATCCTCACCTGGTCGTGGTTCGCGGAGCGGCAGGGGTACGACTTCAACGGCTACCTTCTGCGGCTGCCCGGCGGGAACCTGTGCGTCGACCCCGTGGAGATGTCCGACGAAGTGCTGGGCGAGATCGCCGCGGCCGGCGTGCAGCGCATCGTGCTCACCAACCGCAACCACTTCCGCGC
>Ga0075424_100008155_pt1 | contig 10217 bp, 9 predicted proteins | sample SoiMethybrSBSTD3_FD_75301 | JGI IMG/M metagenome (GOLD analysis project Ga0075424, IMG submission 75301) | Bulk soil microbial communities from a Populus tree surrounding site in Tennessee, USA - Soil MetaG P. TD hybrid SBSTD3 | ecosystem: Environmental > Terrestrial > Soil > Tree plantation...
ATCGCGCTCAGGTGATTGGCCAGCGCGAACGTCGTGCCGCTGCGGTCCTGGCGCGCGGCGATCACGATGCTGCGATTGGGGAGCGGGCGGCCGGGGTTGATGGCACGGATGCGCGGGTCGTTCCAGCTCGTGATCCGGCGCAGGAAGATGTCGGCATAGACCGGGCGGCTCAGCTTGAGCGGCGCGTCGAGTCCCGGAAGGTTGTAGGCCAGCACGACCATCCCCGCCGTCGCCGGCACCAGCCGCGCGCCGTTGGCCACGCGTGCCATCTGCTCGTCCGTCATGGCGCCGTCGCTGGCCCCGAAGTCGACGCGCTGGGCGATGAAGCGCTGGACGCCCTCGCCGCTGCCGATTTCCTGGTATTCGACCGCGACGTCCGGGTTCTGCGCGGTGAACACGCCGATCCACTTCTTGTAGAGCGGCGCCGGGAAGGTCGCGCCGGCGCCCTGGAGCACGACCTTGCCGGCCGAGCCCGTCTGCGCGGCGGCCGGCGCGGCCGCCACGAGGAGCAGGGTGAAGGCGGCGACGAGCGCCGCCGAGCCGGAATGAATCCGTGCGCGCAAGGCCCGCCTCAGCTGAACTGGCCGGAGATGTAGTCCTTGGTGAGCTTCTCCTGGGGATTCTCGAACACCTGTTGGGTCGGTCCCATCTCGACGAGATACCCCGTGCGCCCGCCCTTGGACATCTCGACCGAGAAGAACGCGGTCGTATCGGCCACGCGCATCGCCTGCTGCATGTTGTGGGTGACGATGGCGATCGTGTAGTTCTGCTTGAGCTGGAGCATCAGTTCCTCGACCCGGCGGGTGGCGATCGGGTCGAGCGCCGAGCACGGCTCGTCCATCAGGAGCACCGAGGGCTCGGTGGCGATCGCGCGGGCGATGCAGAGGCGCTGCTGCTGTCCGCCGGAGAGCGAGAGCCCGTTGTTCTTCAGCTTGTCCTTCACCTCGTCCCACAGCGCCGCGCGCGTGAGCGCCTGCTCGACGCGGTCGCCCATCTTGCCCCTGAAGCGGTTGAGGCGCAGGCCGAACGCGACGTTGTCGAAGATGCTCATCTGGAACGGGTTCGGCTGCTGGAAGACCATCCCGATGTAGCGGCGCAGCACCACCGGGTCGATGTGACGCGCGTACACGTCCTGCCCGTGGAAGTGTACGTGCCCTTCGAAGCGAAAGCCGCGGATGAGATCGTTCATCCGGTTGAGGCTGCGCAGGACCGTGCTCTTGCCGCAGCCCGACGGACCGATGAAGCCGGTGATCTTGCCCTTCTCGATCGGCACGTGGCTGTCGCGCACGGCCAGGAACTCACCGTAGTAGACCTGATGGAGCTTGCAGTCGATGACGACGTTCGCGCTGCTCGCCGCCGCGTGGCCGTTGCTGATCGCCGAGTCGTTGATCACCGCGGATCCTCCTGTCACGCTCACGCCCTACGGCGCCCGAGGAGCCGGCTGGCGATATTGATGAACAACACGATCATCACGAGAACGAGCGAGGCCGCCCAGGCGAGCTCGATCTGGTTCTCGAAGGGCATGCCCGAGAAGTTGTAGATGAGGACGGCCAGCGACGCCGTCGGCCGCATGAGCTTGATCCCGCCCTGCTCGACCAGCCAGTAGGCGCTGAAGAGAGCGGTGAACATGAGCGGCGCCGTCTCGCCGGCGGCCCGCGCGACCCCCAGCATGACACCCGTCAGAATTCCCGGCAGTGCGGTCGGCAGGACGATCTTCCAGATGACCTGGCTGCGCGTGCACCCCATGCCGTACGCGGCGTCCTTCGTGATGCGCGGCACCATCTTCATGGCCTCTTCGGCCGTGAGCACGACCGTCGGCACCATGAGCACGGCGAGTGCGAGCGCGCCGGCCGGCGCCGAGTAGGTCCCGGTCACCAGGACGACGCTCGCGTAGGCGAAGACGCCGGCCAGGATCGAGGGCAGCCCCGTCAAGGTTTTGGCTCCGAAGCGAACCGCGCCGGCCAGGGTGCTGTTGGGACCGAGCTCGGCCAGGAACACGGCGGCCCCGATGCCCACCGGCACGCTGATCAGCGCGCCGAGCCCCACCATGACCAGGGTGCCGACGATCGCGTTGCCGAAGCCGCCACCCATCTCGAAGCCCGCCGGCGGGAGCTCGACCAGCGCTTCCCAGCTCAGGCGCGAGCCGCCGCGCACGATCAGCATGTAGAGCACCGAGAAGAGCGGGATGCTCGCGACGATCGCCGCGGCCCAGGCGCCGGTGGTGAGGAGGTTGCTGCGCAACGCGCGCACCTCCCACGGTGAGTGTCGCAGGCTCGGACCGGCCGGCCGAGATCCCGAGCTTGCGTTCTGCGCGACCCGTCCGTCGGCCACAGGTAACGTCCTCGAGCTCATCGGCGTACGTTCCGCGCGGCCAGAGTCATGATCGCGCCGCCGGCGATGTTGACCAGCAGGGTGATGCTCAGGAGCACCAGCGCCGCGTACATGAGCACCTGGACTTCGCGCGGCCCAGCCTCGGGGAAGTTCAAGGCGAGCAGCGCCGCGAGCGTGTTGGCCGGCGAGAACAAGGACAGGCTCAGCTGGTTCGAGTTGCCGATCAGCATCGCCAGCGCCATCGTCTCGCCGAGGGCGCGGCCGAATCCGAGCACGAGCGCGCCGAAGATACCGGTCGCGGCGGTCGGCAGCATCACCTTCAAGATCGCCTCCCAGCGCGTCGCGCCCATCCCGTAGGCGGCTTCCTTCACGCGATACGGCACCTGGCGCAGGGCGTCCTGGGACACCGCCGCCACCGTCGGCAGGATCATGATCGCCAGCACGAGCGAGGCCGGCAGGAGGCCGGGGCCGCTGAGCGTCGTGCCGAAGATCGGAACCCAGCCGAGATGCTCGTAGAGCCAGTTGGCCATGGGCCGGATCGCCGGGACGACGACGAAGATGCCCCAGAGGCCGTAGACGACACTGGGAATTGCCGCCAGCAGCTCGACCGTCGTGCGGAAGACGACAGCGAGACGCGTCGGCAGGAAATCCTGCGTGAGAAAGATCGCCATGACGATGCCGAAGAAGCCGCCGATCACCAGCGCCAGGAACGAGCTGTAGAGCGTGCCCCAGATCGCCGGCAGGATGCCGAAGTGTCCGCGGCCGACGTCCCACGAGGTCGACGTGAGGAAGCCGAACCCGTAGTCACGAATCCCGGGGCCAGCCTTGCGTCCGATCTGCCACAGGATGAATCCGAGCAGCAACAAGATCAGCGCCGCGGCCGCCTTCGCCAGCCCGCGGAAGACACGGTCCGCGACAAAGTCCCAGGTCGAGGGCGCTCCGGCGACGGCGCCCGGATGGCGGGCGTGCTCGAGAACACTCATCGCCGGCTGCTCCTGCCGATCGGCGGTCGCGTCACTGGGCGCTCGCGACCGCTTTTCGCACGGCCGCCGAGACGCTCTCGGGCAGCGGGATGTAACCCATCTGCGCGCTCATCTTCTGCCCGTCGGTCAGGCAATAGTCGACGAGCTCCCGCAGCGCGGCGGCCTTCTTCGGATCCGCGTTCTTCTTGTAGAGGAGGAGCCAGGTGTAGGTGGCGATCGGGTAGGCGTGTGCGCCCTCCGGATCGGGGAGCCACGCGCGGAGATCGGCCGGCAGCTTGACGCTGGACAGAGCCTCCTCGCCGCCCTTACCGCCCGGCGCGACGAACTGCCCGCTCTTGTTCTGCAGCAGCGCCATCTCCATCTTCGAGAACTTCCCGAAGGCATACTCGACGTAGCCAATGGAGCCTGGCGTCTGGCGCAAGGTTGCGGCGACCCCATCGTTCTTCGGCGATGCGACGAACTTGTCACTGGTCGGCCACTTGACGGTGGTGCCGACGCCCGGTCCCTTCTTCCACTCCTCGCTGATCGCAGCCAGATGCGTCGTGAACACGAAGGTCGTGCCGCTGCTGTCGGCGCGCCGCACCACCGTGATGTCCTGGTCGGGCAAGTTCACCCCGGGATTCGCCGCCTTGAGCTTGGGATCGCTCCACTTGGTGACCTTGCCGAGGAAGATGCCGGAGTAGACGTCCCGGGGTAGCTTGAGCCCCTTCACCCCCGCGACGTTGTAGGCGAGCGCGATCTCACCCGCCGTCAGCGGGACCAGCTGCACGCCGCCCGGCACCTTCGCGATTTCCTCGTCGGTCATGGCGGCATCGCTCGCCGCGAAGTCGACCGTGTGGTTGATGAAGTCCTGGATGCCCGCGCCGCTGCCCTTCGCCTGGTAGTCGACGGACACGTTCTTGTTCTGGCTGCTGAACGACTTGAACCACGCCGAATACAGCGGGAACGGAAAGCTCGCACCCGACCCGGTGAGCCGGACGCGTTCCTGAGCCTCCGCGAGTGGAATCGATAGTACGAGGAGCATCGCGATTGCGAAACGCTTCAAGAGCTTATCCTCCGTGACTCGTGACTGGGCTTCGGTGCGCCCGTCGGATGACAGGCGAGCACGGTGCCGACCTTAACGCCTGCTTCATTACCGTTCCGTTAAGAACAGGTTGAGAACGTGTGGCGGGCTGCTCCTGGAGGCTGCCTCGTAACAATCCCGTAATTTGACTGGTCTCCGACCGCTCTCGATACTCCGGCCATGGCGGAGCGCGTTGCGGTGCTGGACCTCGGCTCCAACGCGGTCCGCATGATCCTGGCGAGAGTCACGCCGGGCGTGGAATTCCGCGTGCTCCGCCGGGAGCGCGTCCAGACGAGGCTCGCCGCGGACCGCCGGGGCCGGCTGCCGCGCCGCGCAGTCGATGACACGCTCCACGCGATCCATGCCTTCTTGACCGAGGTGCGCCGCCGCAATGCCCCGCGCGTCCTCGCGATCGCGACCGCAGCGGTGCGAGATGCGCCGAACGCCGATCGGCTGCTGGGCGCGCTGCGACGCGAGGCCGACGTCCAGGTCAAGGTGCTGACCGGGGCAGAGGAGGCACGGCTGGGCGCCGCGGCCGTCCTGTGGCGACAGCCCTTCGAGCGCGGGGCGATCGTCGACCTCGGCGGTGGCAGTCTGCAGGTGACGCGCGTGCGGCGCGGGCGCATCGCGCGAGTCGCCAGCGTGCCGCTCGGCGTCGTCCGGACCACCCTGCGATTCCTTCGCCACGATCCGCCGCGCGCGCGCGAGATCCGGGCGCTCCGCCGGGAGACGCGGCGGCGATTGCTCGGCGTGCTGCCCCGCGCTCAGGCCGACGACTCGCTGATCGGCATCGGCGGCAGCCTGCGCGCGCTCGGCCGCATCTTCCTGCGAACCGCCGACCGGAACGGCGCCTCCGCGCACTGGCTGCGTCTTCGGCGCGCCGACGTCGCGGATCTGCGCGCGCGACTGGAGCCGCTCACGATCCGTCAGCGTCGTCGCGTTCGAGGCCTCAAGGCCGAGCGCGCCGACGTCATTCTGGCGGGCGCGGTCGTGATCGAGGAGCTGATGGCGCTCGGCGGCTACGAGGTCCTGACGGTCTGCGGCGAGGGCGTGCGCCACGGTCTTCTGCTGCAAGAGACGTTCGACCGGGTCCCCGGCGCGTGAACTTCGAAGCCTTCGTCAACCGCGAGCTGTCGTGGCTCGAGTTCAATCGCCGTGTCCTCGAGGAAGCCGAGGACCCGACGGTGCCGCTGCTCGAGCGCATCAAATTCCTCGCGATCGTCAGCTCGAATCTCGACGAGTATTTCATGGTCCGCGTCGCCGGCCTGAAGCGTCGGATCCGGGCGAATGACGGGACGACCGGCCCCGACGGACTCACCGCGGCCCAGACGCTGGCTGCCGTCGCGGAGCGCTCGCGTCGGCTCTCCGACGAGCAGCACCGCTGCTTTCTCGATCAGCTCGAGCCCTTGCTGGCGGCCGAGGGCATTCGTCTGTTGAGTCCGGCCGAGCTGACGCCGGAGCAGGAGAAGTTCCTCGACGGCTACTTTCACCGGATCGTCTTGCCCGTGGTCACGCCGCTCGCGATCGATCCGGGTCATCCCTTCCCCCATCTCGGCAACCGCTCGCTCTGCCTGATCGCGTCCCTCTCGCCGACGACGGCGTGCGCGCTTCCGCAGGCGGCGCTCTCGGTCGTGCACATCCCGACGCAGGTTGTCCCGCGATTCGTCCCGCTGCCGGCGCCGGCCGGCGAGTATGCGTTCATCTTGCTGGAGCACGTGATCCGGCACTATCTGCCGCGCATCTATCACGGCTACACGATCAACTCGTGTCACGCGATCCGCGTGACCCGCGACGCCGACCTCACGGCACCCGGAGGCCGCGACGAGGATCTGCTGACCGCGATCGAGGAGAGCCTGCGCGACCGACGAATGGGCTCGGCGGTTCGCTTGCAGTACGATGCAGACCTGCCCCCGGAGATCCTCGCCACCATCGTGGACGAGCTCGAGCTCCAGGCTGAGGACCTGTATGAGGCTCGCGGGTTCATTGCCTTCGCGGACCTGTTCCAGCTGTACTCGGCGGTGGATGTGCCGCGACTGAAGGACCGCCCGCTGGCGCCGCAGCCGGTTCCCGCGTTCGAGGCGGCGCCCGACCTGTGGTCCGCCATCCGCGCCGGCGACGTCCTGGTGCACCATCCGTATCACGCCTTCGACGCGGTGACCCGCTTCGTCCACGATGCGGCCGTGGATCCCAAGGTGCTGGCGATCAAGATGACGCTCTATCGCGTCAGCCCCGCGTCGCCGATCGCCCAGGCGCTGCGGCTTGCGGCGGAGAGCGGCAAGGAGGTCGCGGTCCTCGTCGAGCTGCAGGCGCGGTTCGACGAGGAAGCGAACATCCGCTGGGCGCGCGCGCTCGAAGCGGTGGGCGCCCACGTGGTCTACGGGCTCGTCGGATACAAGACACACTGCAAGGCGTGCCTCGTCGTGCGCCAGGAGGGGGATGGGATTCGGCGTTACTGCCACCTCGCGACCGGGAATTACAACGTCCGCACCGCGGGGATCTACGGCGACCTCGGGCTCTTCACCTGCCGCGAATCGTTTGGCGAGGATCTGACCGAGCTCTTCAATCTCTTGACCGGCTATACGCGCCCTCGCCGGTTCAATCATCTGATCGTCGCGCCTACCGATCTGCGTGAGGCGCTCGTGATGCGAATCCGCCGCGAAGCCGAGCACGCGCGGGCGGGCCGGCCCGCGCGCATCATCCTGAAGGTCAACAGCCTGGTCGACTCGGCACTGATCGAGGAGCTCTATCGGGCGAGCGGCGCCGGCGTGAACATCGACCTGATCATTCGAGGGATCTGCTGTCTGCGTCCGGGCGTGCCGGGACTATCCGACCGGATTCGCGCGATCTCGATCGTGGACCGGTTCCTCGAGCACGCCCGCGTGTTCTACTTCGGAAACCACGACGCGCCGGAGTACTTCCTGGCCTCGGCCGATTGGATGCCGCGAAACCTCGACCGGCGTGTCGAGATCGCGTTCCCGATCCTCGATCCCGCGCTGTGCGCCCAGGTGGCCGCGATCCTCGACGTGCAACTCGGGGATACCGTCAAGGCCCGACTCATCCGTCCGGACGGGACCTCGCAGCGAATCTCGGCCCTGCCCGCGGTACGGTCCCAGGAACGCCTCTGGGAGCTCGCGCAGCCGCTCCGCTCCTGAGCCGCCTGCCGGCCGTCGAATTTCACACTCTCGTCATCATTTCGTAACGATCCCATTAGAGGATGCCGCCATGATCGAGCTTCTGGGCGTCGGAACGTCGCGAAACGACGGCGGCTGGATGCTCCACCGCGTGTGCGCGAGCTTCAGGCGAGGCGAAGTGACGCTCGTCGTCTCGCACTTGCCTGAGGAGCGGGATGCCCTTCTGGACGCCGTGGCCGCGCGGATCGTCCCCGAGGAGGGACGCGTCTGGGTTTCTCACGTGCCCGTCTCCCGCGACACGATCCGCCGCATCCGCGGCATGGTAGCCGATGCCGACGTCCACGCTCGGCCCATCGAACACCGCTCGCTCCTCTGGAATGTCCTGGTGTCGGGCAAGTCCGGGCATCGCGCGCTCCACGGACTCCTGCGCTTGCCGCGCAGGTCGGAGCGTCTGGCCGCCCGGCGGGCCCTCGAGCGGGTCGGCCTCGGCGGCCGCGAGGTCGATCCCGCGTCTGGTCTCGGCGAGGTCGATCGGGCGCGGCTCGCGGTGGCAAGCGCCCTGGTGCAGACGCCGGAGGCGCTCATCGCGCGCGAGATCGATCGGGGATTCGGCGAATCCGAGGGGGCGACCGTCCGAGCGCTGCTCAGGTCACTCGCCCGCCGTGAGCGCCTGGCGATTCTGGCCAGCGCGGCAACGCCGGCCGCTTCAGCTGATTTCGCCGATCGTCTGGTCGTGATCGCCGACGGCCTGCTCGTCTACGACGGCGCGCCGGCCGACTTCAGCGGTCAGCGGGTCGCGTGGCGGTTCGGCACCGCGTAACTCGTCCGGCACAGCCGAGCAGTTTTTCCACTATCCACACTGTCCACAGCGGAAGCCCCCGTCTGTCCCCAGCAACACAATATTTGCGCTACTGTAATACCCAAGCAACAATATATTGGGTACGATGGGCCGGTCGTGCAGCGCATGGCCGGTTCGCTTCGGGTTGGTTGTCGTTTTGCAGTGTGGACGGCTGTGGATTGATGTGGATGACTGTGCACGATCTCCGAGAGGAGGCGAACGGTTGAAGCGGATCGATACCCACTCGCACCCGAAGATGTCCAAGCACTTCAAGTTCGACCCGATGTCTGTCGAGCGCATGATCCGGATGGCTCGCCGGGTCGGGCTCGACGGCCTCGCCCTCACCGAGCATTTCCACGCGACGGATTACTGGGCGGTCCACGAACATCTCGAGCGCACGTTTCCGTCGGACGGCGGAGTCTTCTGGGCCGACGGGCTCGCGCTGATCCCCGGAGCCGAGATCAACATCCGCGAGGGCGCGCACGTCATCGTTCTCGGTGACGTCGCGGAGCTTCGTCGACTCGATCATGCGTTTCCCGAATGGCTCTCACGCCGATACGAGCCGACCCTGCGCGAGTTCCTCGACGTGAGCGAATACTTCGACGTCGCGCGAATCGGCGCGCACATGTTCCGTCCGAAGAAGGAGCTCGGGAAATTTCGCATCGACGATCTCCGGCGTCTGCACGCGCTCGAGGTGAACGGTAAGGACTTCGGAACCGAAGTGATGCTGCTCGTTCAGGCGCGCGCGCTCGGTTTGCCAATCGTCGCCGGCAGCGACGCGCATCACTGGCTGCAGCTCGGCGTTCGTCACACGCTCATGCATCTGGAAGAGATCCGCATCAACACCGTGTTGAAGGCGATTAGAGAGGGCTTGACGGGCTTCGCGACATCCCCCTATACTCCCGTCCGCGTCAGGGGCGCCAAGTCCCTGAAAACTATTACGAAGCTGCTACGAAAATGTTACGGAACAGTGTTCGCGAGCGGAACCCGGCGGGCGGTAGTCTCGACCGCAAGCACCTGATCTCTCCGTAGCAGATGCCCCGGGACGGGACCGGCCGGGGCGACATTGTAGCGAAGCCGCTCGCGGTCCGTCAGTCGAGGGCCGCCAGCGCGAAAGCGGCTGCGGAGACACCGCCCCAACCCGCCGTCCTGGCGCGGCCGACTCAGACGGAGTCGGCTCACCGAGACCAGGTGACCACGGCAATTCCAGCGAAGTTCCACGGTCGCGCTCGCAGGGACGCGGCCGCGTTCTATCTTTCACAGCTCGCGCGGAGTATGCTCGCCGGTGAGCTCGCGTTCGCGGTGGGAGATCAACAGATTCATCTCGCTCTCGCCGAATTCGTCGTTCTGAAGATCGAGGCCAAGCAGAGGAAACGCGCGAATCACGTCAGCGTCAAGCTTCGATGGCCGAGGCGTCCACTGATTCGGATCGCTGCGGCGGGAGGAAGTCGCGATGGCAGATAGCCGAGAGTTCGAGTTCGAAGGAGCCGCAACGCCCTCCGAGGCCGCAGACGCGCTGAACCGTATCGCGGAAGGGATCCGGGCACGATCGCTGTCGCTCTCGATGGGCGAGGAAGAAATCACCGTCTATCCGGACGGCGACCTCGCCATGGAGATCGAGGCGAGCGAGAAGAAGGGGAAGGCGAAGATCGAGATCGCCATCGCCTGGAAGCGCGCCAAGGATCGCGCCAAGGACGATGACGACGACGACGACTAGGTCGAAAGGGGCTCACATGGCAAAGAACAGCGTTCAGTTCGCCCGGATCGCATCGCCAGAGGAGATCGCGGAGTACCTCACGTCACTGGCCGTCGGGCTCAAGCGGGGTGAGATCAGCCTCGAGTCGGGCGAGCGCTCGCTCCACCTCTCGCCG
>Ga0075424_100008156_pt1 | contig 10217 bp, 8 predicted proteins | sample SoiMethybrSBSTD3_FD_75301 | JGI IMG/M metagenome (GOLD analysis project Ga0075424, IMG submission 75301) | Bulk soil microbial communities from a Populus tree surrounding site in Tennessee, USA - Soil MetaG P. TD hybrid SBSTD3 | ecosystem: Environmental > Terrestrial > Soil > Tree plantation...
TCCTCTCTGAAACGGCTTTCTGAATCGACCTTCCGGCCCGCGCAGAGCGGCCGATTATAGCTACCCCTAAAAAAGGGTGTCAACGAAACGTTCTGTCACCGGCCAAAAGCCGCCCGTGAAGGCTTAGACACCAGTTGTCCCAAAGTGCTCCGATCCGGCACGACCTGCGAGATCGAGGATTCTACCGGATCGGGTGCGCAGGTGCACGGGTGCCCGAGCGCCCGAGTGCTCAGGTTCTGGTGCTCAGATTCACCCCAGAACCTAGTGTGAAGCGCCGATACGCATCCCGTAGAACGAGCGCCACACGAACACGACCGAAACCGCGAAAAATACCGCAGCCAGCAGGTGGCTCGTAGCCGTTCCGCTCTGTTCGCTCAATCGTACTGCGAGAGACACCGCCAGCAAGCCGAACAGCGTCGTGAATTTGATGACGGGGTTGAGCGCCACCGACGAGGTGTCCTTGAACGGATCGCCCACCGTATCGCCCACGACCGTAGCGGCATGGAGCGGTGTGTTCTTCATCTTGAGCTCGGTCTCGACGATCTTCTTGGCGTTGTCCCACGCGCCGCCCGCGTTGGCCATGAAGACCGCCTGATACAAGCCGAACAGCGCGATCGAGATGAGATAGCCGATGAAGAAGTACGGCTCGACGAACGCAAACGCCAGTGTCGAGAAGAACACAGTGAGGAAGATGTTGAACATCCCCTTCTGCGCGTACTGCGTGCAGATCTGGACGACCTTCTTGCTGTCCTCGACCGACGCTTTGGTCACACCCTCGAGCTTGATGTTCGCCTTGATGAACTCGACGGCGCGATAAGCACCAGTCGTCACTGCCTGAGTCGATGCGCCAGTAAACCAGTAGATCACCGAGCCGCCTGTAATGAGACCAAGCAGGAACGGTGCGTGAAGCAGCGACAGCTTGTCGGTGTTTTCGGTGAGGCCCTTCGTCAGCTCGACGATGATCGAGAAGATCATCGTCGTCGCGCCAACGACGGCCGTGCCGATGAGCACGGGCTTGGCCGTCGCCTTGAACGTGTTGCCGGCGCCATCGTTCTCCTCGAGCAGCGCCTTGGCGTGCTCGAACCGAACGTTGAGGCCGAAGTCCTTCTTCAGCTCCTGCTGAATACCAGGCAGCGTCTCGATCACCGACAGCTCGAATACCGATTGCGCGTTGTCGGTGACCGGGCCGTACGAGTCGACGGCGATCGTCACCGGACCCATACCGAGGAAGCCAAAGGCCACGAGACCAAACGCGAACACCGCCGGCGCAAGCATCAGCGATGACATCGACGGTCCCCACGTGCTGACGAAGAACGCGATCGACATCAGCGACACGATGCTGAGGCCCAGCCAATAGGCGCTGAAGTTGCCGGCCACGAATCCAGCCAGGATGTTGAGCGACGCGCCGCCTTCCCTCGATGCCGTGACCACTTCGCGCACGTGACTCGAATCCACCGAGGTGAACACCTTCACGAGCTCGGGGATGATCGCTCCGGCGAGCGTGCCGCAGGTGATGATGGCCGACAGCTTCCACCAGAGCGTGCCATCGCCGAGATTGGAGATGAGCAGGTACGACACGAGGAAGGTGAGGATCAGCGAGACGATCGACGTCAGCCACACGAGCTGCGTGAGCGGCGCTTCGAAGTTCATCTTCGCCGCCGCGCCGTAGCGGGCCTTGGCGATCGCCTCGTTCAGCAGGTACGAGCCGACGCTCGCGATGATCATCATCACGCGCATCACGAAGATCCACACCAGCAGCTGCACCTGCGTCGCCGGATCCTTGACCGCCAGCGAGATGAACGTGATGAGCGCGACGCCGGTGACACCGTAGGTCTCGAAGCCGTCGGCGCTCGGACCCACCGAGTCGCCCGCGTTGTCGCCCGTGCAATCCGCGATCACGCCCGGGTTCCGTGCATCGTCTTCCTTGATGTTGAAGACGATCTTCATCAGGTCGGATCCGATGTCGGCGATCTTGGTGAAGATGCCACCTGCGATTCGCAGCGCCGCGGCGCCGAGCGACTCGCCGATGGCGAAGCCGATGAAGCAGGGGCCGGCGTAGTCGCCGGGAATGAACAGCAGGATCAGCAGCATGATCAGCAGTTCGACGCTGATCAGCAGCGTGCCGATGCTCATGCCCGCCTTGAGCGGGATCGCGTACACCGGATATGGCCGCCCTTCGAGGCTGGCGAAGGCGGTTCGCGAGTTCGCGTAGGTGTTCACCCGGATGCCGAACCACGCCACGGCGTAGCTGCCGAGAATCCCGACCACGCTGAAGGCCAGGATGATCAGCACGCGTGCGACCCCCAGCTGCTGCAGCACGCCGAAATACAGCACGATGATCGCGGCGATGAAGACCTCGAGGATGGCGAGGAACCGTCCCTGCGTGACCAGATAGGTCTTGCAGGTCTCGTAAATCAGCTCGGAGATTTCACGCATCGAGCCATGGACCGGGAGGTTCTTCAGCTGCTTGAGGACGACGAGCCCGAACAGCAGGCCGAACACCGACACACCCAGACCGATCATGAGCAGCGCGCGCCCGTCGTACCCGCCAACAGGCACCAGCGACAGGTCGGGCAGCTTGATGTCGACCTCGCCGCCGCTGCGCGCGGCCTCGGGGGCGGGCTGGGCCGCAGCCGCTGCCGGCGCCGGCGCCTGCGCGAACACAAGAACCGGTATCGCCAGCGTCATCATCACGGCAATGGCCAGCGCCACCGTACGACTCACGCGGCCGAATCCTCTGATCGACTCGGTCATCACTGTGTCAGCTCCTCTCATCGCTCACGTAGGGGCCGCCTTCAGGCGGCCCTCCCTAGTCCTGTTTGCCGTCGATGCGACCGGGCAGTGACATCCCGCCGGTCAGCACGATTCGTATGCCTTCCTCGACACTGATGTCGGGGAAGATCGCGCGCTCGCGCGGATACATCCGGATATCTCCGAGATACAGATGGTTCGTCGGCACGTAGACCGCCACCAGAATCTCGGGACCGGTTTCCCGTTCGACCCTGAACTCCTTCGTCAGAAACCCGAGGATCCACCCGTGGTTCGGATCCTCCACCATCACGACGCGTTTGAAGCCCTGCTCCGCGCCCGGCGAGAATGCCACGACGAGCTGCTTCACCGGCGCATAGATGGTCCTGAAGACCGGGATCTTCGTCAGCCAGCTCTCCGCACGCGCGAGCACACGCCGCCCGAGGACATTGGTCGCGATCGTGCCGACACTCAGGATCACCAGCGCGGTAATGAGCAGGCCGAGACCCGGCGGCACTCGATCTTGCCCCAAGAACCGCATCGCCAGCCGGGCCGTGAAACCATCAATAATACCGAAGATCCAGGCCAGCGCAGCCACGGTGACGAACAGCGGCACCGTCACGAGAAGCCCGGCGATGAAGCTGCGACGCAGCCACTGGATTACAGCCATCCGGCTCCCAACGCCGCCAGCATCCCCAGCCCGATGACGATGCGATACCACGCAAAGGGGGCAAAGCCGGATCGGGCCACATAGCGCAGGAACGGCCGCACGACGAGGAGCGCCGCGAGAAACGCCATCACAAAGCCGATGGCAATCTCCAGTGCGCGCTCACGCGCCAGATGATGCCGGACCTCCCACAGATCATGGAGAAACGCCCCCGCTAATGCGGGCATGGCGAGAAAGAATGAGAACTCGGCGGCCGCGGGACGATCGAGACCGGCCAGCATCCCGCCCATGATCGTCGCGCCCGAGCGCGAGACGCCAGGCACCAGCGCCAGCATCTGACTCACGCCGACCGCGAAGGCGCGCCACACCGGCGTCTGATCGGCGTGAAACACCACAGGACGCGGCCGCACGCGCTCAATCACGAGGATCGCGATTCCGCCGATCACGAAGGCAGAGGCAATGACCGCCAGGCTCTGATAGAGGTGGCCCTTGACGTAATCGGAGAACAGCACGCCTGCGACACCGGCCGGGATCGACGCGATGATCAGCATCACGGTGAATCGGCGCGCCGCCGGATCGGAGCTGAGCCCGAGCGTGACGCCGATGATCTTAGCCCGGTAGAGCCACATCACCGCGAGGACTGATCCGAACTGGATCATCACGGTGAACACGCCGTTGGGATCGTCGTAGCCAAGCAGCCGGCCCGCGATCAGCAGATGCGCGGTCGAAGAAATGGGCAGGAATTCAGTGAGGCCCTGGATGATCCCGAGCACTGCGGCGAGGAGATACGTCACAAGGTCGCGGCGGTTGCTGCCTAGCGTGTCGTGCGGCTTACGACGCCTTCTCGCGCTTCTGCTTGCGGCCGCGCTGACCCGCAGCCGCGTCGCCCGACGGGGCCGCCGCGGCAATGCGGCGCGTCTTTCTGTTCCAGAACGTCACGATCGCCGCGGCAACGAAGACGCTCGAATACGTGCCCGTAATGATGCCGACGATCATCGTGAACGCGAACCCACGCAGGACTTCGCCGCCGAACAGGAACAGCGCGATCGCCGAGAGCAGCGCCGTGCCCGCGGTGATCACCGTCCGGCCGAGCGTCTGATTCAGCGAGAGGTTGACGATGTCGTTCAGCCCCTTGCTCCGCATCGAGCGCAGGTTTTCGCGGACGCGGTCGAAGATGACGATCGTGTCGTTGGTCGAGTAGCCGGTCACGGTGAGCAGCGCGGCGATGACGTTCAACGTGAGGTCGTACTGGAAGAACGCCAGGAACGCGAAGGTCACGAAAATGTCGTGCACGGTCGCGATGACGGCGCCCACCGCAAACGAGAACTCGAAGCGGAAGGCGATGTAGGCGAGGATCCCGAGCAGCGACAGGACAAACGCCGACAGACCTTTCTGCGAGAGATCGCGCCCGACCGTGGGGCTGACGATCTCGGTGCCGACAACCATGAAGTTGCCGAGTCCACCGGCGCGAAGCGCCGACTCGACGGCCGATCGCGTGGCGCTCAGGGACGTGCCCCCTTCACCACCCACCTGCGGCACGCGAATCATGACCTGGCGCTGCGAGGCTTCGCCATACGCCTGGACGACCACGTTCTCACCGCCGGCGGGGTAATTGCGATCCAGAGCCTGTCGAACCGACTCGATCGATGGTGTCTTGTCGAACTGCGCGATGACTTGCGTGCCGCCGGCGAACTCCAGCCCGAGGGGCACGCCCCTGACGAAGCCGACGACGATGCCGGCGATGATGATCACCCACGACAGGACGATGGCGTGCCAGCGCCAGCGGAGGAAGTCGAATGTGGTGTTGTGAAAGATATGCATCGCTCGCTCTGACTCTCAAATAGACAGTTTTGCGGCCTGGGTGCGGCGGCCCAAAACCATTTCGAACAGCGTCCTCGACACGAACGTGGAGGTGAACAGGTTGGATCCGAGACCGATGAGCAGCGTGTAGGCGAAGCCGCGGATGGGACCGGTGCCGAACTGCAGCAGGAACAGCGCCGCGATCGCCGCGGAGATGTGGGTGTCGAGCAGCGTGAGGAACACGCGGCTGAAGCCCGCGTTCAGCGCAATCCGTACGGGCCGGCCCTGTTCGAGCTCCTCCTTGATGCGCTCGAAGATCAGCACGTTCGAATCGACGCCAATCCCCATCGTCAGCACGAAGCCGGCGATGCCGGGGAGCGTCATCACCGCGCCGATGTACGCCATCAGGCCGAGCAGGATCCCGAGGTTGAAGATCAGCGCGATCACGGCGTTCACGCCCGACAGCCTGTAGTAGAAGAGCATGAACGCGACGACGGCCAGCAGTCCTACGACCGACGCGGTCACGCCGGCGCGAATCGCGTCGGCACCGAGGCTCGGGCCGATCGTCTGCTCCTGGATGTATTCCATCGACGCCGGCAGCGCGCCCGACTTGAGCGTGATGACGGTGTCCTGCATCTCTTGACGGCTCACGCCGGTGATTTGGCCGTTGTCGGTGATGCGGCCCTTGATCGTGGCGACCGACATCACGCGCTCGTCGAGCACGATCGCCATCGGCCGATCGATGTTGGCCTGGGTGAAGTTGCCGAATCGAAGCGCCGCGTCCTGCTTCAGCGTGAAGCGCACCGCCGGCCGGTTGTACTCGTCGAGCCCCTCCTGCGCGCTGCGCAGGTCGCGTCCGGTCACCGCAGCCGCCTTCTTCAGCGCGTAGAAGACCGTCCCCGCCCCCGCCTCACCCCGGAACGGCAGAATGTCGATGTCGGGCGGCACGACGTTGTTGAAGGTCTGCAGCGCCTGTTCGCGGCTGGCAAACGGTCCCTGCTCGACGAGCGTCAGCTTGAGGAGTCCGGTCGACGAAATGATCCCCTTTGCGCGCTCGATGTCGGTGACGCCCGGCAGTTCGACGAGGACCTGCTCGCCGTTGCCCTGCTGCGCGATGCTCGGCTCCGACACGCCCAGCTCGTTGACGCGCCGCTCGATCGTCGTACGCGCCTGCCTGACAGATTCCTCGCGGAACTGTTTCTGCAGGTTCGGCTTCATCGTGAAGGTGTAGCTGCCGTTGGTGCCGGAGCCGCGATCGAATGTGCTCTCGGCATCGGCAGCCGTCTGTAGAAACGCCTGCGACTGGTTCGACGACACGCCGTCGACGCGGAACTGGATGTCGTTGACCGTCGTGACGCCGGTGACGTTGACACCCGCGGTCGCGAGCGCCTCGCGTGTACGCTCGGCCTGGGCCTCGGTTTCAGCTTTGAGGGCGGTGTCGGTGAGGACGCGCAGCACCAGGTGGACGCCGCCCTTCAAATCGAGACCGAGCTTGAGCTGCTTGGCCGCGAGCCACTCCGGCATCGGCCATTTGTAGTAGCTCCCCGCGATCGGATAGACGCCGATCAGCGTGAACACGATGAGCACGACGACGACCGTGAGGATTCTCCACGAGAGATTCTTGAGCATAGTGATGATGTTGACGGAACGATCGCTCCGTCGTTACGACGTGCTGTTGCTGTCGGTCACAACCGGTTCCTGGCCCTGGTAGCCGACGATGGCCGCGCGTGAGATCTCGACCCGAACGTTCTGAGCAATCTGCAGCTGAATCGATTGATCGTTGACCTTCGTGATCGCTCCGTAGATGCCGCCCGAGGTGACGACCCGATCGCCGACCTTCAGCGCCTGCAGAAACGTCTGCACTTTCTGCTGCCGCTTCCGCATCGGCAGTACCAGTACGAAATAGAAGATTGCAACCATGAGCGCCATGGGGATGAGCACCTGCTGCAAGGCGCTTCCGGCGCCTTGAGGCGCAGCCATGGCAACGATGAACGAATCGAACACACTCATGAGTCGCGAGACAGGCGGGACACCGAGCGAAGGAACTCCTGCCTGAACGTATCGTAGGTCCCGAACGCAATAGCCTCTCTGATCCGCCGCATGGTGTCAAGGTAAAAGGTCAAGTTATGCAACGTGTTAAGGGCCCCTCCGGTCATCTCGCCAGCCAGGTGGAGATGGCGCAGATACGCCCGCGAATGGTGCGCGCACGTGTAGCAGCGACACGCGGGATCGACGGGTCGATCGTCCTCGGCGTACTTGGCGTTCTTGATGTTCAGACGCCCGTCGCTCGTGAAGAGCTGACCGTTGCGCGCGTTGCGCGTGGGCAGCACGCAGTCGAAGAGATCGATACCGCGCGCGACGCACTCGACCAGATCCTCCGGCGTGCCCGCCCCCATCAGATAGCGCGGCTGTTCCGGCGGAAGCCGAGCCGCTGTTCGCGACACGATGTCGTACATGACGTCGATCGGCTCGCCGACGCTGAGCCCTCCGATGGCGTAGCCTTCGAAACCGATATCGACCGTCCCGTCCACGCTTTCCTCTCTCAAGTCGACGAAAGCGCCGCCTTGAACGATGCCGAACTGCGCTTGACCGGGGTTGGTCCGCGCAACTGGTCCCGGTGCGGACTGAAGGTCCTGGAACCGCCGGCGACAGCGGGCCGCCCAGGCAACGGACCGCCGCATGGCCTCGCCCGCCAGATCGTGCGTCGCCGGATAGGCGACACACTGATCGAACACCATCGCAATGTCCGACCCGAGCCGCGCCTGGATATCGACCGTGAATTCGGGTGTGAAGGCATGGCGCGTCCCATCGATATGCGATTGAAACTCCGCGCCCTCATCCGTAATGACGCACCGCGATGCCAGACTGAACACCTGAAAGCCACCGCTATCAGTAAGGATCGGACCGTTCCATCCGATGAACTGATGTAGACCGCCGCGCCGCGCGATCAGCTCGTCGCCGGGACGAAGAAAGAGGTGATAGGTGTTGCCAAGGATGATTTCAGCGCCTGCTTCGCTAACGTCTCTCTGCAGCGTCGCCTTGACCGCACCCTGCGTCCCGACCGGCATGAACGCCGGCGTCTGGATGATGCCGTGCGGCGTCTCGCATTGGCCAAGTCGGGCCGAGCCATCGCGCGCACGCACACTGAAACGGAACGGGCTTCCCAAGCCCGCTTATTATTAGTTGAACGTGGCAACGCCTCTTCGTCTCGGTGTGATCTATGGCGGGCGCTCAGGAGAGCACGAGGTGTCCGTCGTCTCGGCGAGCTCGATCTTCAAATACCTCGATCGCAGCCTGTATCAGCCCGTTCCCATCCGCATCGACAAGGACGGGACGTGGGTGCTGCCCGAGAGGGAACCGGCGTTCGCGTCGGCGGCCGACGTCACCGCCCTCGGTCCGAACAGCACGCCTGGCCGGCCGACCGACCCCACGGCCGCCATCAGGTCGGTCGACATAATCTTCCCCGTGCTGCATGGCCCATACGGCGAGGACGGAACGGTGCAGGGTCTTCTGGAACTGGCGAATGTGCCGTACGTCGGGGCGGGCGTGTTGGGATCGGCGGTCGGCATGGACAAGGCGGTGATGAAGACGCTCTTCGCCGCGCATGGGCTGCCGATCGTGAAGCACATCACGGTCATGAGGCGCGCCTGGGAGGGCGATCCTGCGTCAATCAGCGGCGATGTCGCGCGCGATCTTGGCTATCCGGTATTCGTCAAGCCGGCGAACCTTGGCTCGAGCGTCGGCATCTCGCGTGCGAAGACCGAGAAGGAGCTGTGCGACGCCATGGCGCTGGCGCTGCGCTTCGATCGGAAGATCGTCATCGAAGCCGGTGTGCCCAACGCGCGGGAAATCGAGTGTGCCGTCCTCGGCAACGACGACCCCGAGGCCTCGATTCCCGGCGAGATCATCGTCACGCATCGGGACGGGTTCTACTCGTACACGGCCAAATACATCGACCCGAACGGCGCGACCACGAAGATTCCCGCCGATCTGCCCGCGTCAGTCATCGATCGCGTACGCCGTTTGAGCATCGACGCCTTTCGTGCGCTGGAGCTGGCCGGGATGGCGCGGGTCGATTTCTTCGTCGACGGCAAGACCGACGCGATCTATCTGAACGAGGTCAACACCATCCCGGGGTTCACGTCGATCTCGATGTATCCGAAGATGTGGGACGCCACGGGTCTTTCCTATCCGCGCCTGCTCGACCGACTGCTCACCCTCGCGCTCGAACGCCACGCGGAGAAACAGCGGCTGCATACCAGCATCACGTGACTGAGAGCCGCTTTCTGCGGCGCCGCTTCACGAGACTGCGGGTCGTCCTCGCCCTCGTTCTGTTCCTCGTTTTCATCATCGACGTCTCGACGCAGGGGCCTCGGCTGACGGGCCGGCCACAACTCGCCGCAGCCTACGACGCCATCTTCGACGCTCGCTTCGACGATGTCCCAGAGCTTCTGACGGCGGCCTGCAACAGCGGCGGCGCGCCAGCGCGGTCGGCGGGCAGATCCGCGCAGCACGCACTCCCCGAAGCGTGTCAGCTGCTCGAGGTGGTGGCGATCTGGTGGCGCATTCAGCTCGACCCGAACAACCGTTCTCGAGACGAGGAGTTCCGAACGCGTGCAGACGCCGCCATCGACGCCATCGATGCGTGGACCATGCGCGAGCCGATGCGCGCCGAAGCCTGGTTCTACCTCGGTGGGGCGTACGGCGCTCGGGCGCAATGGCGGGTACTCAGGGGCGAACGAGTGTCGGCGGCACGCGACGGCAAACGCATCAAGGACGCGCTGGAACGGGCGATCGCAATCGACCCGCAGCTTCAGGATGCCTACTTCGGCATCGGGTTGTACCACTACTACGCGGATGTGGCACCAGCCGCGGCCAAGCTCCTGCGCTGGCTGCTGCTCCTCCCCGGAGGTGATCGCGTCAAGGGTCTGGAGGAGATGCTGCGTGCGCGCGCGGAGGGCGAGCTGCTCGAGAGCGAAGCCGATTACCAGCTTCACCTGAT
>Ga0075424_100008158_pt1 | contig 10216 bp, 8 predicted proteins | sample SoiMethybrSBSTD3_FD_75301 | JGI IMG/M metagenome (GOLD analysis project Ga0075424, IMG submission 75301) | Bulk soil microbial communities from a Populus tree surrounding site in Tennessee, USA - Soil MetaG P. TD hybrid SBSTD3 | ecosystem: Environmental > Terrestrial > Soil > Tree plantation...
GCGCCGAGGGCGGCGGCCGTGAACGAGGTCGCCATGGAGAAGAAGATCACCGTGCCGCCGTCGGCGGTGGCCAGCACCGCGCCGCCCTCGCAGCCCGGCACGTCCACGCAGACCACGGTCACCGCGGCCGGCCCGCCGGCGCCGTGCACGGCGGCGGCGAGCGCCACCGGATCGCGCGCGTCCGCGATCACCACCTCATCGGCCAGGCCGGCGGCGCGCAGCGTGGCGGCCTCGGCCTCGCTGGGCACCACCCCGATGACCCGGCCCGCGCCGGCCCGGCGGGCCGCCACGGCCGACAGGCTGCCGCTCTTGCCCGCGGCACCGAGGACCGCCACCACCGGCGGGCCCCCGGCCGCGCGGCCGGCGGCCTCGCTCACCACGCGGCCGGTGAGGGCGGGGGCCCCGCAGACGTCCAGCACCGCGAGCGCCAGCGGGCCCGGCAGGTCGGCGGGGAGCACGGTGGCGATCGACCGGCCGAACAGGATCGCGTGCCCCCGGCAGGGCACCTGCTCCGACCGGCCGTCCCAGCCGGCCAGGCCGTCGGTGATCACCAGCGGGGTGAGGCTGAGCGAGACGAGGGTGGCGATCCGGTCGCCGGGCGCGAGGCCGAGCGGCGAGTCCGGGCCCGTCTCCTCGACGAGCCCGGTCAGCATCCCGCCCGAGCCGGTCACCGGGTTCTGCATCTTGCCCCGCTCGGCCACGATCCGGCCGACCTCCGCCCGCATGGCCGGCGCGCCGCCGCCGGTGGCCTCGCGCAGCTGGCGGAACGACGCGGCGTCGAGGTTGAGCCGCTCCACCCGCACCCGCACCTCGTCCGGCCAGAGCCCCGGGCTGGCGTCCAGCCGCCACGCGGCCTGCGGGAGCACGCCCGCCGGCTCCAGCACCCGGTGCAGCCCGAGCGGTGACCCAGGTCCCGATCCGGTCATGTCCCGCCTTCCCAGTACATCCGCGCCGCCGACCCGTTCGGAAATTCTTCCTGTAGACGACCGCTAGAACAGAAGCTTCTTTCGTATGATGGTAATATATGCGGCTGTCTTTCCGTTACCGCCGAGAACACAGGACAGGTGCAGCCGTGATCGACCAGCCGTACGCCTATCAGCGCAGGGAACTCACCGAGCCGGACTGGCGGCGCTTCCCTGGCTGGGCCGACGTGACCGCGGCGCAGTGGGAGTCGGCGCAGTGGCAGCGGGCGCACTGCGTGAAGAACCTCCGCCAGCTGCGCCAGGTGGCCGGCCCCGGCCTGTCCGAGGCGTTCTGCGCCGACCTGGAGCGGGACCAGCGCGAGCGGGCCACCATGTCGATGCTGGTGCCGCCGCAGATGCTCAACACCATGGTCCCCACGGCCGACCCCGGCGAGCCGGGGTTCACCGACGCGCTCTACGCCGACCCGGTCCGCCGGTACATGATCCCGGTCTTCAGCGACCGGCGCGCCGACTGGCCGTCCCACCCCTACGCCACCCGGGACTCGCTGCACGAGGCCGAGATGTGGGCGGTCGAGGGCCTGACCCACCGCTACCCGACCAAGGTGCTCGCCGAGCTCCTGCCCACCTGCCCGCAGTACTGCGGCCACTGCACCCGGATGGACCTGGTGGGCAACCCGACCCCCACCATCGGCAAGCACAAGTTCGGCCTGGGCCGGGACGACCGGCTGGCCGCCATGATCGCTTACCTGAAGGCGACGCCCGGGGTGCGGGACGTGGTGGTCTCCGGCGGGGACGTGGCCAACCTGCCGTGGCCCCGGCTGGAGGCGTTCGTCACCGACCTGCTCGACGTGGAGAACATCCGCGACATCCGGCTCGCCACCAAGGCGCTGATGGGGATGCCCCAGCACTGGCTCGGCGACGAGGTGCGGGCCGGCCTGGAGCGGCTCGGCACCCGCGCCCGTGAGCGCGGCGTGAGCATCGCCATCCACACCCACGTGAACGCGGCCCAGTCGGTGACCCCGCTGGTGGCCCGCGCGGCGCAGGCCATGCTCGACACCGGCATCCGCGACGTCCGCAACCAGGGGGTGCTCCTGCGGGGAGTGAACGACAGCCCGGAGGCGCTGCTCGACCTCAGCTTCGCCCTGCTCGACGAGGCGAAGATCATGCCGTACTACCTGTACATGTGCGACATGATCCCGGGCAGCGAGCACTGGCGGCTCTCGCTCGCCGAGGCGCAGCACCTGCAGCACCGGATCATGGGCTACCTGCCCGGGTTCGCCACCCCGCGGATCGTCTGCGACGTGCCCTACGTCGGGAAGCGCTGGGTGCACCAGGTCTCCCGGTACGACACCGACCTGGGCATCTCCTACTGGACGAAGAACTACCGGACCGGGATCGAGGCCGGCGACGAGCTCGCGCTCAGCCGCGAGTACCCCTACTACGACCCGATCTACCTGCTGCCCTCCCACGGCCAGCAGTGGTGGCGGGACCGTGACCGGGGCCGCGCGCCTGAGCTGACCCTGGTGCCCTGAGACGGGCCGGCCGGTCACCCACGGAGCGTGAGCGGCAGCGACGCGAAGCCGCTGAGGGTGTTGTTGAGGCGCCGGCGCGGCTCGCCCGCCAGCGCCAGGGACTCCACCTGGCGCGCGAGCGCCTGCAGCAGGACCTCGCCCTCCAGCCGCGCGAACGCGGCACCGACGCAGGCGTGGATGCCGTAGCCCAGGCCGACGTGCCCGATGGCGCGGCGGGCGATGTCGAACCGCTCCGGGTCGGGCCAGCGCCGGGGATCCCGGTTGGCGGCCGCCAGGAATAGCAGCACCTTCTCCCCCTCGCCGATCCGCACCCCGGCCACCTCGACGTCGCGGGTCGTGGTGCGGAAGAACGTCTGCACCGGCGAGGCGTACCGCAGCGTCTCCTCGAACGCGGCGCCGGCCAGCGACGGGTTCTCGCGCAGCCGCCGCCACTGGGCCGGGTCGCGGGCCAGGCAGTCCAGCGCGCAGCCCAGGCCGATGACCGTGGTGTCGACCCCGGCGGTGAGCAGCGAGCGGACCAGCAGCGCGGCCTCGTCCTCGGTGACCGCCCCCTCGTCGGCGCTGGCGTAGATGCGGTCGCCCAGCCCGCCCGGGGTGAGCGCGTCCCGCGTGCAGTGCGCGGCGATCCACGCCGCCACCCCCTGAACCTCCGCCATCGAGTCGGCCAGCAGCTGGTTGTGCGGCCCGAACGCGTTGAACGCCATGTTCCCGTAGGCGAGCAGCTGGCTGCGGCAGTCCCCGGTGATGCCGACCGCGCGCGGGAACACCCGCAGCGGGTAGGCCTCGGCGATGTCGGTGACGCCGTCGACGGTGCCCCGGGCCAGGAGCTCGGTGACCAGCTGGCCGGCCTCGCGGGCGAAGTCGTCGCGGTGCGCGGCGATGGTGCGCGGGGACAGCGCGCGGGCGACCGCCTTGCGCGCCCGCGAGTGCTCCGGCGGGTCCGCCTCCAGCAGCAGGCTGGGCGGCCGCCACGGCTTCTCCTTGCGGAAGTCGCTCAGGCCCACCCCGGCCGCGGAGGAGTACGTCTCCCAGTCCCGCAGCGCCTCGTGCACCTCGGCGTACCGGGCCATGCCCCAGATCCCGTAGTGCTCGAGCCACACCACGGGGCCGGCCTCCCGCAACTCGTTGTGAAAAGTGAAAGGGTCGCGCAGGAAGCCGTCGGCGAACGGGTCCAGCGCGCATACCGCCGCCCCGCCCGGTCCCGCCTGCGTCGCTTCTGGCACGGCGCCGCCTCCCTTCGCGCGGTGGGTCCCCCGTACTGCCGATTCTGCCCGGGCCGGTGCCGGGCCGGAAGATGGCCTAGGCTCCCCGGGTGAGCGAGTGGGCCAGCATCCGGGACGGCGTGGTCTTCGAGGACGAGGCCGTGCTGGTGCTGAACAAGCCGGCCGGCATCTCCGTTATGGGCGAGCGGCACGAGACCGACCTGGTCCGGATGGCCGCCGACGCGGGCGAGGAGCTGTTCCCGGTGCACCGGATCGACAAGGTGACCTCCGGCGCCGTCCTGTTCGCCAAGGAACTGCGCTGGCACGGCCCGCTGACCCGCCAGTTCGCCACGCGCACGGTGGGCAAGACCTACCTCGCCATCACCGGGCCCGGCGGCCTGCCCGCCCAGGGCGTCATCGACCTGCCGCTCAGCACGGGCCGCAAGAACCGCGTCCGGGTGGCCGCCCAGCGGGCCAGCATCGTCGCCGACGCGGCCCACGGCACGTGGTCGGTCCCCGCGTCCGAGGTCTTCGGGCACGTGCGGACCTACCCGTCGGTCACCGCCTTCGCCACCGTGTGGCAGGACGGGCGGCACGCGCTGCTCGCCGTCCGCCCGGTCACCGGCCGCCGCCACCAGATCCGGGTCCACCTGGCCTGGATCGGCCACCCGGTCGAGGGCGACCTGCTCTTCGGGTCCGCGGGCGCCCCCCGGACCCTGCTGCATTCGTGGCGGCTGGCGTTCGACGCCGCCTGGCGCGGCGGCTCGCGGGTACGGGCGGAGGCCGCCCCCGGCCCCGACTTCTGGGAGCTGGTGACCGGGCGGCTGCCGGGACCGGGCCCGGCAGCGCTGCTCGCTAGCGCGCCTGCGCCGCCGGAGCCGCCCCCGCCCGGGGCGGTGCCCGGCGCTCGGCCGCCAGCGGCACCAGCGCCGCCGCGGCCAGCGGGAGAACGCCGGCGGCGGCGAAGGCCGCCGGGTAGCCCGCCGCCCCGATGAGGACGGCCATCATGGGCGGGGTGAGCGCGGCGAGCGCGTTCTGCCCGGTGTTCTGGATGCCGAGCGCGCGGCCCGCCCAGGCGGGCCCGGCCAGCTCGGCGACGGCGGTGAAGGCGAGCCCGTTGGTGCTCACCACCAGCACCGCGGCGGCCAGCAGGATGGGCACGGCCAGCACCGGGGCGGCGACCGCCGCCAGCGCCACCGCCAGCAGCGCGGCCGTGGTGGCCAGGGCGAGGATCCGCATCGGCCGCATCCGGCTGCCCAGCCGGTCGGACCAGTGCCCGGCCCCCAGCCGGGAGCCCGCCCCGCCCGCCGCCGCGGCCGCCAGCAGCGCGCCGGCCGCGGGCGCGCGCCAGCCCCGCGCGTCGACCAGGAAGACCAGCGCGAAGGTGCTGACGGTGAACTGCGGCACAACCAGCAGCGCGCTCGCGGCGTGGATCCGCCACAGCAGCCCGGTCCGGTACGGCGAGCCCCGCTGCGCCTGCGCCCGCTCCCCGCCCCGGCCCGGGTCCCGCACGACGGCCACCACCAGCGCGGCCGCCACCAGGCAGAAGCCGCTCAGGAAGGCGAACGCGGCGGCGAGCCCACGGGCCGCCAGCGTGGGCAGGGTGAGCGCGGCGACCGCCACCCCCAGCGGCTGCGCGCTCTGCCGGATGCCCATCGCCAGCCCGCGCTCGCGGGCCGCGAACCAGCCGAGGATGAGCCGCCCGCTGGCGGCGTAGACCGACCCCCCGGCCGCCCCCGCCACGACCAGGCAGGCGCCGAGTGCGGCCGTGCCCCGCGCCCGGGCCGCCGCCAGCAGCACCAGGCCCGCGACGGCGAGCCCGGTGGCCAGGATCCGCCGTTCGCCCCAGCGGTCCGCGGCGGCGCCCCAGGCCACCAGCGTGAGCAGGAGCCCCGCGGTGGGGCAGGCGACGATCACCCCGGCCTGGGCGAGCGAGAGGCCGCTCGCGCGCAGGGCCGGTATCAGGTAGGCCAGGCCGTACTGGAAGGCGGACCCCGCGGTCAGCGCGACGGTGCCGGCCGCCAGCACCAGCCACCGCCGCGCCCGGCGCCCGCCGGCCGGGCCGCCGTCACTGCTTATGCTCACATTCCGAAGCATAACTGTCCGCATAATGAGACATCCGGCTGGCGTGGCCAGATTCCGGGTTCTGGGTACCTTGAACGCATGGCACGTACCAAGCTCCCTGACAAGGCCCGCGTCACCATCGGGCTCAAGGTCTCTGAGGCTGACGCCACGCAGATGGACCAGGTGCTGACGCGGCCCGAGTTCGCCGGCTGGACCCGGGCCGAGTGGTGCAGGGAGATCGTCAGGACGGCGCTGCGCTACTACGCGGCGGACCCCCCTCCGCCCGGCGCCCGGCCCGCGCCGCCCGGCCCGCCGCCCCCGGCGCCCGCCGCTGCCCCGGCACCCGCCGGTCCCCCGGTGCCCGCCGCGCGCAGGCCGGACGCGGCCGGTGAAGCCGCCGCGGCCGGAGCCGGCGAGCCCGGCCCCGGCGGCCTGGAGCCACTGGAGCCCCTGGAGTCACCCGGATCACCCGAGTCAGTGGACCCGGCGGACTGCCCGCACCCGGCCGACGCGCGGGATTACGAGCGTGGCGCCTGCGCCGCCTGCGGGGCCATCATCTGGGACTGAGGCTCAGTCCCCGTCGCCGGCCGCGCCCCCCGCTGGCTCCGCCGCGTCGGCGCCGACCGGGGCGGCCACGTCGGCCTCACCGGCCGGCGGCGTCCCGGTCGCGCCCCCCGCGCCCGCCGTCGCCGGCTTGCGCCGCTGCGTGTACCAGAACCAGATGGCGCCGGCGACGGTGAGGATCGTCGCGACGTACATGTTGAACCGCAGCCCGAGGAAGTGCTCGGACGGGTCGACCCGCAGCGACTCCTCGAAGATCCGGAAGGCCGAGTACCCGGTAACGTACAGCGCGAACAGGCCCGGCGGCTTGACCGAGCGGTGGTGGCCCAGCCACACCAGGAACGCCGCGAGCGCGAGGTCGAAGATCAGCTCGTAGAGGAACGTCGGGTGGAACGTGCGGTACGCCGTGTACCCGGGCGGGCGGTAGGCGACCGGGATCTCCAGTCCCCAGGGCAGCGTGGTCGGCCCGCCGAACAGCTCCTTGTTGAAGTAGTTGCCGATGCGGCCGATCGCCTGCGCGACCAGCAGCGCCGGGGCGACCGCGTCCATGAACAGGCCGACGTTCGCGCCGTGCCGGCGCACCCGCCACACCCCGGCCACCGCGCCGAGCGCGATGCCCCCCCAGATGCCCAGGCCGCCATCCCAGACGGCGAAGACGCCGTACCAGTGGTGCGGGATGTACTGCGGGGTGCTCAGGTCGAAGTAGATGCGGCCGCCGATGATCCCGGCCGGGACGGCCCAGAGGGCGACGTCGCCGACCAGGCCCGGGTCGCCGCCGACCGCCTTCCACCGGCGCTGCGTGATCAGGATCGCCGCCGTGATCCCGACGACGTACATCAGCCCGTAGACGTGGATGAACGCCGGGCCGATGTGGAAGCCATTGACCGCCGGGCTGGGGATGTACAGGGGCATGGACCGAGCGTAGCCCGGCGCGCGGGCTGCGGGTGCCCCGGCCGGCCGGTTGGCGGACGTGGAATCATGGGCCGGTGGAAGACTACGCCGAGCTCAACCGCGCTAGCTGGGACGAGCGGGCGCCCGCGCACGCGGCCTCCCGCGACTACGCGGTGGACCAGTTCGCCAGCGACCCCGGCCACCTCAGCGAGGTGGTGCGGTTCGACCTGCCGCTGCTGGGCGACATCGGTGGCCGGCGCGGCGTGCACCTGCAGTGCCACATCGGCACCGACACCATCTCGCTGGCCCGCCTCGGCGCGGACATGACCGGGGTGGACTTCTCCCCCGCCTCGCTGGCGCAGGCGCGCCGGATCGCCCGCCTGGCCGGCGCCGACGTCCGTTTCGTCGAGGCCGAGGTGTACGACGCGCCCGGCGCGCTCGGCCCGGAGCCGTTCGACCTGGTGTACACCGGGATCGGCGCGCTGTGCTGGCTGCCGGACATCGCCCGCTGGGCGCGGGTGGTGGCCGGCCTGCTGCGCCCGGGCGGGCGGCTGTTCATCCGCGAGGGCCACCCGGTGCTGTGGGCGCTCGACGACCCCCGGCCCGACGGCCTGCTCGCGGTGGAGTATCCCTACTTCGAGCGCGAGGAAGCCATGGTCTTCGACGAGGGGGGCACCTACGTCGAGACCGACGCGGTCTTCAGCCACAACCGGACCCACGAGTGGAACCACGGCCTCGGCGAGATCGTCACCGCGCTGATGGCCGCCGGGATGGACCTGACCGGGCTCGTCGAGCACGACAGCGTGCCGTGGGACGCCCTGCCGGGCCAGATGGAGCGGATCGGGGGCGGCGAGTGGCGGCTGGCCGACCGCCCGTGGCGCCTCCCCCACACCTACACCTTGCAGGCCGTCCGGCGGCCCTGAATCCGGGCCGGGTTTCAGGGGTCACCTGATGCGCCGCCCCATCTCCTTCGTGCTGTAGCCGCCGAGCTCGGTGACCGCCGCCTGGAACCGGTCGGAGTGCAGCAGCGCCCACAGCGGGGCCAGCAGCGGGCTGTCCATGGCGTCCGGCGTCACCACCAGGTCGTAGGGCTCCTGCGTGACCGGCACGAAGTCCAGGCCGAAGGCGCGCGCGGCGGCCATGATCCCCAGGCCGGCGTCGGCGCGCCCGGCGGCGACGGCCGCGGCGACCGCCAGGTGGGTGGGCTCCTCGCGGGCGTAGCCGTCGACCGCGCGCGGGCTGATCCCGCGCCGGCCCAGTTCGTGGTCGAGCAGCACCCGCGTGCCCGCGCCGCGCTGCCGGTTGACGTAACGCACGCCCGCGCGGGCCAGGTCCTCGATCCCGGTCAGGCCGAGGGGATTGCCGGGAGCGACGATCAGTCCCTGGTCGCGGTGCACGAGCCGGACCACGCGGGCGCCGGCGCCGGGCAGGATCCGGTCGAGATAGGGCAGCGTGTACTCGCCGGTGGCCGGGTCCAGCAGGTGCGACCCGGCGATGTGGCACAGCCCGTCCCGCAGCGCCACCAGCCCGCCGAGGGAACCCACGTTCGACGACGCCAGGGTGATCAGCGGGTCCTCCGCCCGGAGGGCGGAGGCGGCGAGGTCGAGGACGAGGTCGTGCGAGCCGATGGCGACGATCGTGCGGAAGATCTCGTCGATGCTGCGCAGCAGCTCGACCTCGACGTGCTCGCCCGGGTGGTGGCCCTCCTGGCCGGCCGGGACGACCAGCAGCCCGTCGGCGCGGACCAGCGAGGTCAGCACGCCCGCGCCGCGCGGCAGCGGGGTGGCGACCATCGCCCCGCCGACCATGCCCAGCCGCACCCGCACCCAGTCGTCCATGCCGAGCGGGGAGGCGAGCTTGCGGGCCAGCCGGGCCGTGATCCGCGGGCGCCGGCGGGGGGTGGCGCCCTCCAGCTCGGCCAGCAGCGGCTCGGCGAAGATGTCGAAGGTCAGCGCGGCCGACACCGGATAGCCGGGCGCGCCCAGCACCGGGGTGCGGTCGACCACCCCGAGCACGACCGGGTGGCCCGGCCGGACGGCGACGCCGTGCACGGCCAGGGTCCCGAGCCCGGCGACCACCCGCGCCGTGTAGTCGTCGCGGCCCGCGCTCGAGCCCGCCACGACGATGAGCAGGTCACAGCGCGCAGTTGCGGCGCTGATCGCGGCGCCGATCCGGGCCGGGTCGTCCGGCTCGATCGGCAGGCAGTGCGCCTCACAGCCGGCCTCGCGGGCCTGGGTGGCGAGCATGAGCGAGTTGGTGTCGACGATCTCGCCGGCTCCGGTCCGCTCGCCGATCGGCCGGACCTCGTCCCCGGTCGGCAGGATGGCGACCACCGGCCGCCGCCGGACCAGCAGCTCCGTGGCCCCGGCCGCCGCGGCGGCGGCCACGTCGGTGGCCCGCAGCCGGTGGCCCTCCGGCAGCAGCAGCTCGGTGGCGCTGACATCCTCGCCGATCGAGCGCACGTGCTGGTAGGGCGGCACGGCCGCGCGCAGCTCGGCGGTCTTCCCGCTGTAGTGCACGTGCTCGCGCATCACGACCGCGTCCCGGCCCGCAGGCATCGGATCGCCGGTGTCGACCACGTCGTAGTCGCCCGGCTCCAGGTAGACCGGCGTCGTCTCGCTCGCGCCGAGGGTGTCGGCGGCCCGGACCGCGATCCCGTCCATGCCCGCCGCGTCGAACGGCGGCGAGGAGCGGGTGGCCCATACCGGCCCGGCGGTGACCAGGCCCGCGGCGTCCTCGACCCGGACCCGCACCGCCGGCAGCCGGGCCGGGCAGCCCGATGCGTCGCGCGCGCTGCGCCAGGCGTCCAGGGCGCGAGCGGCGGGGACGTCGCGGATGAACGGGCTGTCTGCCATGACCGTCGCTAACGATACAAGGTGACCTCGACCTCGGTGCCCGCGTCGAGCCCGGTCGCCTCCTCGGGCACGATCACGTACCCGTCGGCGGCGGTGAGCACAGACAGCAGCGCCGAGAGACCGAAGACCGGGGTGGCGACGCCGTCGCGCACCCGGACCTGGACCACGTCGAGGCGCCCGGCCGCGGA
>Ga0075424_100008159_pt1 | contig 10214 bp, 10 predicted proteins | sample SoiMethybrSBSTD3_FD_75301 | JGI IMG/M metagenome (GOLD analysis project Ga0075424, IMG submission 75301) | Bulk soil microbial communities from a Populus tree surrounding site in Tennessee, USA - Soil MetaG P. TD hybrid SBSTD3 | ecosystem: Environmental > Terrestrial > Soil > Tree plantation...
ATGGGCTGCTCGACGTTCGCGAATTTCACCGTGCTGCCGGAGATCGCCGTCGCGAAAGTGCGGCAAGACGCGCCGTTCGACAAAATCTGTTACATCGGCTGCGGCGTCACGACCGGCATCGGCGCGGCGCTCAACACAGCGAAAGTCGAGCCGGGCTCCAACGTCGTCGTCTTCGGCCTCGGCGGCATCGGCCTCAACGTGGTCCAGGGCGCGCGCATCGCCGGCGCGAATAGAATCATCGGCGTGGATTTAAATCCGCGGCGCGAGGCGCTCGCGCGGAAATTCGGCCTGACGGATTTCGTCAATCCCAAGGACGTCAAAGGCGATTTGGTCGCTTATCTGATCGACCTCACCGACGGCGGCGCGGATTACTCATTCGAATGCATCGGCAACGTCGACGTGATGCGCCAGGCGCTCGAGTGCTGCCACCGCGGCTGGGGCGTCTCGACGATCATCGGCGTCGCCGGCGCGGGCCAGGAGATCCGCACGCGTCCGTTTCAGCTCGTCACCGGCCGTACCTGGAAAGGCACCGCCTTCGGCGGCGCGAGAGGCCGCACCGACGTCCCCAAGATCGTCGACTGGTACATGGATAAAAAAATCAATATCGACGATCTCATCACGCACACGCTGCCGCTGGAGAAGATCAACGACGCGTTCGACTTGATGCACAAAGGCGAGTCGATCAGAAGCGTTGTGGTGTATTAATCGACGGCCTGCTCACTTGGCCGGAATCAAATCGAATTTGCCGGAACCTTCCTCGTAAAACAGGGCGCCCTCCTTCGCGTCGCCGCCGCTCCAGTGCTTGTGCTTGGCTGGAATCCGGATGAAGCTCCCGGGGCCGACGCGCTTCTCTCCCGCGTCGTCTTTATAAAGATACGCGCCTTTGATCACGACGAGCCAGACATCGTTCGTATGCGTGTGCATTCCGGCGTCCATACCCGGCTTGAATTTCGTGAATCCGCCGTACGCCCCTTTGTCGGGATTGCCCCAAAGCACCGCCCGCGAGACGCCGGGCACGACTTCCTTGTATTTGGCCTCGTCCGCGGCGGCGAAGACCGCTTGTTTGCCCTTGGCTTGCTTCTCCTGGCTCTCGGCCGGCCCGGAGAATTTGAGGGCGAGCACCAAAGCTATAGCGAGGAAAACAAGAAGTTTTTTCATATCAGTCTCCTTAATCGAGCTTGTGAGCACCGATTGCTGGCAAATCCTAGACCTTCTTTCTTCCCCAGCCGAACGGGATGATCGTGGGCACGCGCCGCTGGTAATCTTTGTAGGCATCGCCGAAGAAAGCGACGAGATCGCTCTCCTCCCATTTGATCGCGCGCAGAATATAGGCGGTCGTCACGAGGGCGAAGACCAGATGCCCTACGGTCATCGTCGGCGTCGACCAGAACGCGAACAGCCAGCCGAGGTAGAGCGGGTGGCGCACGACGCGGTACGGTCCCGGCGTCCGAAAAACGAGCGCGGTATGCGGCTTGCCGGTCAGATGGAGCCAGACCTGCCGCAGTCCGAAGAGATCGAAGTGGTTGATGATGAAAGTCGATGCGAGCACCAGCAGCCAGCCGAAAGCGAACAGCGCCCATAAAATATTCTGCCCCGCCGGCGAGGTTACTTCCCAGACGACGCCGGTCATCGGCCGCCACTGCCAGTAGAGCAGGATGAGCAGCAGGCTCGAAAAGAGCACATACGTGCTGCGCTCGGCCGGCTCGGGAACGATTTGGGTCCATGCCCGCTTGAACCATTGACGGGCCATGACGCTGTGCTGCGCGGCGAAAAGCCCTAGCAGAACAATGTCGATGACGAGCGCGGCGCCGAGCGGCCCCTCGACGCCCGAGTCGATCGACTTCGGCACGGCAAAATTGCCAAGAAAACCGATCGCGTAGAGGAACGTGACGAAAAAGATGAGGTAGCAGACGACGCCGTAGAGGAAGATGAGGATGCGTCCGGCCATAAGATCCTCCCGCGGGAAGTTAGGATCGGGCGTGCGGTTAGAGGCTAGAGGGCCGCGGCGGGGCTGTCAAGAAGAATTTTCGCGTGATCGGGCTAGCCGTGAAACCGCATCCGAAGCTCCGGTGGGACGAGCGGACAGGCGTCCGCCGGCCTGCGGAACAGCTTCCGGCGCACGCGCGCGACCGCGTCGTAGCACTTATCGGAAAATCTGACCGGCAGGAGGCCGAGGAGCATGCCGCCTAGACGCCACAGCCCGCCGATCCGGCTGAGCACCTGTCGTACCGCCTCGGCGCGCAAGAGCAGGCGGCCATCGGCGCTCCGCACGACGACGCTGTCGGGCAAACCGGCTCGCCTCGCTTCAGGCACCACCGCGGCGAACAATTCGCCCTGCAGAGGCGAAAATTCGAGAGCGCCGCCGCGATCCTCGGCCAGGAGGAAGCGGACGAAGCCGTGGCACAAGCCGCAGTGGCCGTCGTAGAAAACCACCGTTTTTTCCCCAGCCGGATGCGGCGGGATCCATGCCGGATTGAAGGTAAAGAAATGCCAGCACAGCATGCCGAAGGTGAGGTCGGCGAAATCCACTACCGTGAGAAGTCCCAGGTGCATCAGCACCATGAGGGTCCAGATCCACGGCCGCGCACGGCGGAAGAGCGAGAGCGGCGCGTAGAAAAGCTCCAGCATCAATCCGCCCCAGGTGGCGAGCTGTAGAAAGATCGGCGGCAATGCGAGCAGAAGCTGGCGCAGTTCTGTCGGACGCGCCAGCGGATTCTGCAGCACCCGGGCGAGCGCCGTGCCATCCACCCATGAGGGGCTGTGGAGCTTGGTATAGCCGCTGTAGCTATAGGCGAGCGCCATGACGATCCAGGCGATCGCGTAGAGCTCCTGCGGCATGCGCCATTCGCCGCGCGGGTCGGCGCGCCCTTGCGCCGCCAGCGCGCCGTACGGCGCGGCCGGGAGCAAGGCGTGCGCCAGCATCATCCAGCCTACGAACGGCAGCGCCGGATTGGCGATCAGGGGATTGCGGCCGTACAAGCATGCGAGAATGTACCACATGCCGACGGCCGCGGCGCGGTCGCCCCACCCGAGCGCGAACGGCACGCTCAAGGCCGCGCCGAGAAGAAGCAGCGAGCCGACGAAGCGGGGAGAATCGTTGATCGCGAGAATATTCGGAAACAGATGGAGCAGCGGGCTTGCGGAACCGTCGGGCAACGCGCCGGCGCGGGAAAAAAGCTCCGCGCCCCAAGGAACGAGAGCGAGAAAGTGGATACAAAGATAGCAGCCGAAAAGAAAACGGAAGATGCTGTACTGGCCGCCCGTCCAGCCGTTCTCTAGCCGCATGGTGGCTCCAGAACTAGCGGCAAATTTCCCACGTCTGCGCCGGCGCGGGGCTCAAGCCGCAGGCGCACCGGCCGGGCGATTGACGCGGTATCGATATCGAGCTCTCTCAGCAGCGGCGCATCGCCGCATAAGGCGTAGCGCGCGACGGCGTCGAACATCGGCCGGGTGCGCGCGTCGGTCGAGAGCACCGGACCGTACGCCAGGACGGCGCCGTAGACGTTGCGGCGATTGTACGGCCCGGGGAGGCGCGAATAGATCTCCGGCGTGAGCTCGACTGACAGCGGCCCGCCTGACTTATCGTTCCATTCGATGAAAAAGCGCGTCGAATACGTCTCCAATCCGCGCACCGCTGAGAACACTTTGGGCGCGGGAGAAGCGCCGGTGGCGCTCGCGACGGCTTTGAGCGCCGGAACACCCGTCAGGTCGCCAGCGATTTGCGCCACGCCGAGGAAGAGCAGGAGCGCCGCGCCGATCGGTTTCATGGAACGGCGGGCTCACCGTTGACGTCGAAGCCGCTCAGCATCTCGCGAAGGCGCAACTCTTTGGTGCCGAAGCCGCAGCGCGCGTCCCACTGCCGAGGGTTGCGGAATGTCCCAAAGAGCATGTCCCAGAGAGGCAGATCGGCGTAGTTGTAGGCGTGTAGTCCTTCCTGGTGATGGATGCAGTGGCTTTCAGGCCGTTGAATGATAAACCCGAGCCAGTACGGCGTCTTCACGTTCCAGTGGTAGAAAAGCTCGGCGAATCCGGTGAGCAACACGGCGTAGGAAGCCGCGGCGGCGCCGACGCCGACAATCAAATATAAAATTGCGCTGGAGAGCAGCCCGTTCGCGACGAGCTCGATCGGGTGCTTGTAGAAGCTCGTGATCACTTCGATGCGCTGCGGGCTATGGTGCACCTGATGCAGCCAGCGCCAGAGGATATGCGATCTATGCCGCCAGTAATGCCACCAGTAGTAGATAAACGTGATGACAAGATAGCCGAGGATGGCGCCGCCGGTCACGCCGAGCCCTTCGGCGGACCAAAGGCGGTGGCGCAGCATCCAGCCGTCCCAGGCAAAACTGGAAAAATATGCGATGCCGACCTGACAGAGGTTCAGGAGAACGGCGCGCGTCCACCAGCCGGCAACCTGCGGCCAAGAGCGGCCGGGGCGCAGCAGTTCGATCGTCAGCATCAACACGCCGATGCCGATCACCAATCGCGGGATGGTGACGTGGTACCAACCGATCGAAAAAATGACAGGGATCTGTTCGGGGATCTCGATCAAAACGGCAAGCCCATCTGCTCGCCCGACTTGGACTCGAGCGGCCTTTTCGCCAATTCTTTGATCTTGCTTTCGAGCCACTGCATATAGAGGCGGTGCGTCCTTCGCTTTTTTAAGGCCGCGATGCAGAGGCGGCGCACGGATTTGGCGTAGCGCGGCCAGTTCTCGCGCATTTTTCGTGGCAAGCGAATATATGTCGGCGCGTCGTCCAGAAACAGCGGGCTCCGCGCGAGCGTCCAGATATCGCACTGCTTCTCGCCGAACGGCATCGCTTCGGCGCTTTTGCCGGCCTTGTAATGAATTTTGGAAAGTCCCTGGAGCAGGTGCGTGAATTCGTGGCCGATGGTGTTGTACGTGAGTTTCTTCACCTTGAGACGGATCGTCAGGCGCGCCGCCGCCTCTTCGCGCAGCGGCACGAGCGCGCTGCCGAGATGGGCGGAAGTGTAGCCGACCGTGATCGTCTTGCCCTGCAATTCGGGAAACTCGCGCAGCGAGCTGAGCAGCATGTCGATGACGCGCCGCGAAAGCCGCCTTCTCATGCGCGGCGTGAAGCGGAAGGGAAATTCCGGCTCGGATTGAGCCATAAACGCGCCGATTCTATGCGATTTTCGCGGCGCAGAAAAGAACAATCTTCAAAAGATTTTCAGGCTGCTCAAAAAACTCTCAGAGGCGAGGCGCGCGAGATCGCCGAGCGCAGGCGTACTTTTTTCGGCACGTCGAGCGAAGGCGGATCGAAGCGCAACGGAGCATATGGGGCTTTTCCAGCAGCCTGCTAGTCCAGCTTGGTGTGCAGCCACTGAATGACGGTTTGAAAGATATTGTCGATCGCGCCCATGTGGCCGCCGGAGAAAAGGCGCATCGCCTTGGGGTCGCCGTGCTCGAGCAGCAAGTAAAAGTCCTCGATCGGCACCTGCTTGTCTTCCTTGCCGTTGACGAGCAGCATCGGCGCGCAGGGCTTATCCAACAATCCCTCCGTGACGAGAGAAAGCGCCGGCATGACCGTGCAGAGTTCGTCGAAGGTCTTCTTGCCGAAAAGATTCGCGCGCGCCTCGATCAGATCGAAGAGATACGACGGCGCGTTGCGGGACTTTTCCTGCCATTCCGGCTGGAAAAAATAGTGCACGCCGCCGCCCCAGTTGACGACGGCGCGGAGCCGCTCGGCCTCGATGTGCGCCATTTTCGTCGCCCAGTAGCCGCCGAAGCTCGCGCCGACCACGGCGATCTTGTTCCTGTCGACCTCGGGACGTTTTACAAGGTAATCGAGCGCCGCACTATGGACGCTGTGCGCGTTCGGCCCGGCGAGCATCGGGCACTCGCCGGTGCCCGGACTGTCGATCACCAGACAGCCCCAGCCTTCTCGGACGAATGCTTCAGCGAAGGTGAGCCGCTCTTCCTTCCAATTGTCGATGCCGCCCCAGTGCATGATCATCGGTGCCGGGAGCTTTTTTGGAAGCCGTAGATTGCCGACCACCGTCCGGCCATCCATCGGCATCGAGACGCACTCGAGCGGAATCTCGAAGTACTTAGAGGCAGCAAGATACATTTCACGCGTCTTATCGTAAGCTCGTTTTTTGCCCGGCGAGTTGGGAAACGGATGGCGCGCGATGCCGTAGTAGCCGTACGCTTTGATGAACGCGTCTTTCGCCGGTCCTGCGCTACCCTTTCGCTCTTCGTCGCGTGCCTTCGCTTCCCACTTCTCGCCGATCGCGCTCCACGCCGCCGCCCAGGGCTCGGGCTCGATGGAGTCGAGCTTCGCGAGCGCGTCTTCCGCCTCCTGTTTTTCGGCGTGGATGAACGGCGCGCGCTTGCCGACACGACTTCGGATATCGTCTTTGATCTCTGCCATAGTCCGCGGCGCGAACATCATAGTCCTCCTACTTTTTCTCTCCCCACAGCTTATCGAAAAAGCCGCTCTTTTCCATCTCATCGAGATAGCGGCGGTCGATCAGCGCGGCCGGCTTGATCGCCTTGGCGCGCGCGTCGAGCGGGGCGATCTCGTCGAGCGAGGCCTGGAGCGCGGCATCCTGAATCACCAACCGCCGCTCGAGCGCGGGAATCTCCGAGTTGTACGAGGAATCGAGAATCCTGGTGTCGTGAATGCGCATATATTTGCCGAGAACTTTGTAAACGAAGTTCTTGTCGGTGTGAAGAATCTTCGCGGCCTCGGCCATGGCGCGCATGAAGCGGCCGATCACCGGGCCGCGCTTGGCGATGACGGAGCGGAGCGTCACCAGCGTTGTCGCCCCGTAGGGAATGCGGAGTTCGGCGCCGTTGACGACGATGCGAAAGCCTTGCGAAATCGCGCCGGCGTCTCCGGGAGCGACGAGCGAAGCGGCTTCGACCTTGCCGGCGACCAGCGCCGCGAGGGTCTCGGGGCCGCCGCCGGTCTGAATCGTCTGCACGTCGCGCGATGCGTCCATTCCCACGCGCCGCAGCGCCTGGATCGTGAAATAATGCGTGTTGCTGCCGAAACGCCCGACGCCGATGGTCTTGCCTTTCAAATCCTCGGGCCGGCGGATCTCCGGCTTGGCGAGAATATTGTGCGTCATGAAGTTCTTGATCCCCCCGACGAAGACTAGATCGTTCGACCCCTGCACGTACGCGCGCACGTTGCCGATCGCGCCGGTGACCTGCACTTCGGCGTCGCCGCCGATGGTGGCGGCGGTCGCGACCGGCGAGGAGGAAATAAAAACGAGATGGAAGTCGATATCGTATTTCTTGAAGAGCCCGGCCTCCGTGGCGATCCACGGCATCGACTGCGATAACACCTGCGCCGAGTGGACGCCGACGAGGCGGTCGGCGGCAACGGCAGGCACAGCGAGAGTCAGTAACAACAGCGCAAAAACAAATCGTGCATAAATCATGTCGTTTCTCATTTCACTAGCTCCATCATAAGCCGCGAACGCGCTCGATAATCGCGGCGGCATCCGCCGGCGCTTCGTCGCCGCGCCAGCCTATGTGACCGTCCGGCCGCACGAGCACGAGACGCCGTTCGTAGATTCGCTTCGCGTCGGGTTCGGTCAGCTCGACGACTTCGAGCGGCACGCGTGCGCGCTTCGCCGCCGCGGCCAACAGCTCGGCTTCGGCTTTGTTCGAGTCGAGCGCCAGCAGAACGAAGCCGCGACCGAAGAGATCGAGCGTCGAGCGACCGCCGCCGAGCGGCACGTGCGGCGCGCGTGCGCCGGGCCGCGTCGTCGGATTATAAATACCGTGATCGAAGGGCGGCACCGGCGTGTCGTCGGCGACGCAGATCGGCGAGTCGTCGTAGCTGTAGCCCAGCTCGATGCCCGGCGAATCGTTCTGAAATTCTTTCGCGCGCGTCCTGAGGATCGCCGTGCGCGCCTTCTCTCGCAGCGCTCTCCCCTCTTCGCTGTCCGCGTCGAGCAGCGGCGAGACCGCCAGCGCCTGATCGTAACCCGTGCGCATCTCGCTCGCTTCCTGCACGTTGCGCAGCCCGATCGGCCGCCGCTCGGGCTCGTAGCTGTCCAGAAGCTTCGGCCCGCCCCAGCCCTGTAGCACGGCGTCGAGCTTCCATCCCAAATCGACGGCATCGCCCAAGCCGGTGTTCATGCCGAAGCCGCCGGCCGGCCACAGGAGATGCGCCGCGTCGCCGGCGAGAAAAACGCGGCCGTCGCGATAGCGTTCGGCGACCACGCAGTGGCCCGTCCACGGGCGCACCGCAATAATTTCGAACGGCACATTTTCGCCGAGGGCGTGACGCAGCTTCCCCGCGGCGTCGAGCGAATCGATCTGATCCGGCTTGACCCCGCGGATGTTGAGGCGCCAGAGCTCGCGCGCGTCGACGGCGGCGATCGCGCCCTGAATGTCGGCGTTGATGATTTGATACTGCACGGCCGGGCCGTGGCGGCTGATCGACAAGAGCGGCGAGCGAAACAGCACGGCGACGTTCATGCCCTGGGAGAACGCGCCTTGCAATTCGATGCCGAGCTGCCGCCGCACGTTGCTGCGCCCGCCGTCGCAGCCGACGAGATAATCGGCTTCAATCTCACTGTGCGCCCCGCTCTCCGCGTCGACGACCGTGACGGAGACGCTGCGCTCATTCTGGCGGAACGACTCGAACGCCGTGCGGTGGCGCACCTCGACGCCGGGAAGATTCCTCACATGCTTTTGCATGATGGGATCGAAGAACGGCTTCGACACCCAGATTCTTCCTTCTGGACTGTACGGCGAGCGCGCACCGGGATCGGCGGCGGCGGGATGGTCGAAGCGCGCGATCGCGTGGCCGTTCATGCGCGTGACGAAGACGTAGTTGCGCGGATAGTCGCTCGGGAAACCGGAGCGGTAGCGCACCTCGTCGGCGATGCCCCAGCGGCGGAGATGCTCGCACGTGCGCGTGTTGACGAGGTTGGTGGTGGGAAACTCGACGCTGCCGTCGCCCTGTTCGACGAGGAGGCATTCGATGCCGCGCCAGCCGAGCTCGGCGGCGAGCGCGAGGCCGGTCGGCCCGCCGCCGGCGATCGCGACGGGATAGCTCCTACGACTTTCGCTCATTTTAAGCCGGCCGCGGCTTTTTGCGCGAAGCTGAAGTCGAAGACGCGCGCGGGCGCGATGTCTTTGTCGATGCCGCCGAGACTTTTCTGCGTGAACTCGATCGCGCCCTTCATCCACGCTTCGTCCGCAGAACCGGCAGCGGAGATTCGGCTGACGTAGCCGTCCAAAATCTGCTCGCTGAGAGAAGCGTCTTTCACGCCGAGATATTCGCCGATGATCTTCGCCGCCTCGGCCCGGTTCTGCTTCGCAAATAAAAGGCCGCGCAGGCTGGCTTTGACGAACGCCAGCACCTCGGCCGGATCGGCTTTGATCTTTTCATCTGTCACGCCGATGCCGCCGGTCGGATACGTCGCCATGTAGTCGCCGGAGTAGGCGATCCGATTATAACCTTCACGCTCGAGAATCGGCGGCCGCGGCGGCGTGAATAACCCCGCGGCGATGCGGCCGGTCCGCAGCGCGAGCGCGGTCTCTTCCTGGCCGCCGACCACGATGCTGGTCACGTCCTTGTTCGGCGTGAGGCCGTTTTTTTGCAGGATCGCCTGCGTCAAGAGATCGATCGCGCCTCCGCGCGAAGAGATGCCGACGAGCTTGCCGCGCAGCTCCGCTACGGAGCGGATTTCCTTCTGCGCCATGAGATCGAACTGCGGCTTGGCCGACCCGATGAAGACGAGCTTGACCGGAATGCCGCGCACCGCCGCGGCGATCGTCGCGCCCGAGGCCGAGGTATAATCGACCGAGCCGCCGAGCAGCGCCTGCAGGCCGACCGCGCCGCGAATGAGGATCGTTTCGACGTTGAGTCCCTCGTCGCGGTAAAAGCCTTTCACCTGGGCGATTTTGAACGGCACTTCCGCGATCGAGATCGCGCTGACGGAGAAACGCACTTTCTTACTTTGTGCAAAGAGCGGGGCTGTTGCGAGGAAAAAAACGAGAAAGACCAGAAAAGGTAAATGCCGGGAGCGCATGCGAACTCTCTCAGCGGGAGTAACACAGGGAAAATGAGACTGTCAATAATGAGGGGCTTATTGCGTTACCGGCCTCCAAGGCTCACGCTTAAGCGGCAGCAGCTTGTCCGTGGTCGGTGCAGCGACTGTTTAGCTGCCTACTTTACTTTGAAATCAAAATACTTGTCGGGATACGGCTCGTTCTGAAGCGTAAA
>Ga0075424_100008160_pt1 | contig 10214 bp, 6 predicted proteins | sample SoiMethybrSBSTD3_FD_75301 | JGI IMG/M metagenome (GOLD analysis project Ga0075424, IMG submission 75301) | Bulk soil microbial communities from a Populus tree surrounding site in Tennessee, USA - Soil MetaG P. TD hybrid SBSTD3 | ecosystem: Environmental > Terrestrial > Soil > Tree plantation...
TCGCCAAGGATGTGCAGGTCGTCGAGCGATGAGAAGGCCCGCGGCAGATCGGCGTCGATGAACTTCAGGATGCCGCGCCAGCTTTCGAGCCCCGTCTTGACGAAAATGCCCGGGGTCTCCTTGATGTTGTCTCGCGCGGCCTGCACCAGCCGGGGCACTTGACGGAGCTTCGAGACAATGCGGCGCGCGCGGTCCGCCTCCGGCGCGTAGGCAAAGAGCGCCTGGCCGGCGAGGCTCGTGCCGATCAGGTCCGCATATATCTGCGGATTGCGCTCCCAGGTCCGAACCTCCTCGAACTCGAACATCCGCGCCTCGATATGAGAAGCGACAATCGGGTGCTCGATGCGCTCGGTCGCCGGGAGCGGTTCTGAATCGATTTGATGGAGGCGGCGTCCAAAGCCGGACAGCGCCCGGACATGGGTGTCGACCGCCGAACGGCTTAAGTCCTCGAGGAGGTCATCGTGAAGATGGGCCCCGTCGAGCGTCGCCTGGGTCGGACATACCTCGTAGAGATAGGCGAGATAGTCGTCGACAAAATGGGGGAACGGCTCCGATGGGTACATGCCTGATCATGGCGGCGCTCTGCTGCTCTGTTCGGTGAGCGCACATCCCGCAATGGTACAATAACTAACTGTCCTTCCCGATGTCCGGCACGTTGTACGTGGTCGCGACCCCCATTGGCAATCTCGAAGACATCACCCTCCGCGCGCTCCGCGTGTTGCGCGAGGTCGATGTGATTGCGGCGGAAGACACACGCCGGACGGCCCGATTGCTCAGCCACCATGGGATTTCATCGCCCACTGTCAGCTTTCACGAGCACAACACGCGCACACGGTTGCCCCAGCTCGTCAGCAGGCTCAAAGCCGGGGAGAACGTCGCGATCGTGACCGACGCGGGAACGCCTGGCGTCTCAGATCCCGGGCTTGAGCTGGTACAGGCCGCGATCGACGGAGGTATCTCAGTGGATCCAATCCCGGGTGCCAGCGCGCCGCTGACCGCGCTGATAGCCTCCGGTTTTCCAATCGTGCCGTTCACGATGTTCGGATTCGCGCCAAGTAGGGCAAAGACCCGTGCAGAATGGTTTGACGATGTTGCTCGGACACCTCACGCGTTCTCGTTTTTTGAAACGCCGCACCGGATAGAGGGCGCGCTACACGAAGCGAGCTTCATATTTGGCGAACGACCAATTGTGATCGCCCGCGAGCTTACAAAGCTTCACCAGGAATTCATTCGCGGCACTGCCGGAGAGCTCTCAAAGCGCCTTGCCAGTCCCCGCGGCGAGTTCACCGTCGTCGTCGGTCCGCAAAATAAAGCGTTATCCAGCAACGAGATGCGATTTACAGACGACGAGCTGGTTCGCGAATTCTGGCGAATAACAGAAAGTGGCGCGGAGTCGAGACGAAAAATTATCAGCGATCTAGCCAGACGGTCTGGCCGCAGCGCCAAAGACGTGTATTCAGCGATCGAGCGCGCCAAGAAGTTGGTCGTATAACCATATTTATGCCGCCGGAAGTACACGTTATCATTCTCGCCGCTGGCCAAGGAACCAGGATGAAGTCGCGACTCCCCAAGGTGCTTCATCCGCTCAACGGTCGCCCGCTAATCGAATACGTTCTCCGGACCGCAGATGCGCTCTCCCCTTCAACCGTCACGGTGATCGTCGGTCATGGCGCCGACTTGGTCCGGGAGACGGTAGGTAATCGCCCAAATATTGCGTTCGCCATTCAGGAACCACAACTCGGAACCGCGCACGCCGTTCAGCAGGCCGAACCGCGGCTCTCCGGTCGCCAGGGAACCGTGGTGCTCCTTTCGGGCGATGTCCCTCTCTTGACGCCAGCGACGCTTCGGCGGCTCGTCGAGACGCACCATCGGGCCCGAGCCGCTGCCACCGTCGTCACAGCTGTCGTTGAACGACCTTACGGCTACGGCCGCATCGTCAGGACCAGAGGGCGGATTGCCCGAATCGTCGAGGAGCGCGACGCCTCGCCCCAAGTACGCAAGATTGGCGAGATCAACGGCGGAATCTACGCATTCGACCTCGCACCGCTGTTCGACGCCCTGCGAGGGATTGCATCGCAGAACGCGCAGGGCGAGTACTACCTCACCGACCTGATCGCCATCTACCGGCGGCGCAAGCTGCCGGTCGAAGCATTGATCGTAGAAAATCCCCAGGAGATCCGGGGAATCAACAGCCGCTCGGAGCTGGCGGAAGTGAGCCGAATCGTGAGACAGACAAAGAACGAAGAGCTGATGGCAGCCGGGGTCACCCTCATCGACCCGGCAACGACCTACATCGACCCGGACGTTGAAATCGGATCCGACACCGTGATCCATCCCGGCGTGGCCATCGAGGGACACTCCCGCATCGGCGCGGCCTGCGAGATCCAAGGGAACGTCCGCATTGTTGACTCGGAAATCGCCGACAAAGCTGTAATCCAGAACTTCTGCCTCATCATCGGTTCGCGTATTGCAGAGGGCGCGTCGGTCGGTCCGTTCGCCCACCTGCGACCAGAAACGGTGGTGGGGGAGGGCGCAAAGATCGGCAATTTCGTGGAATTGAAGAAGACAACGATGGGTCCGGGATCGAAGGCCAATCACCTTGCCTACCTTGGCGATGCCACGATTGGCACGAAGGTCAATGTCGGCGCCGGCACCATCACCTGTAACTACGACGGAAAGACAAAGCACCCTACGGTGATTGAGGACGGTGCGTTCATCGGCAGCGACAGCCAGTTGATTGCACCAGTTCGGATCGGCAAGGGAGCGTATGTCGGCGCCGGTTCGTCCATCACCGAGGACGTCCCGGACGGGGCGCTCGGGATCGCCCGGGGGCGGCAGACCAATGTCGCCGGGTGGGTGGAACGTAGGAAATCCCAATCCAAGGACTGAGGTTATGTGCGGAATCATCGGCTACATCGGTTCGAAGCCTGTCGTTCCAGTTCTCCTCGACGGACTGCGGCGAATGGAATATCGCGGCTACGATTCGGCCGGCGTGGCCGTGGTCAGCCCTGAAGGGATCACGCTGCGCCGATCCGCCGGCAAGCTCGCGAACCTGGAACAGGCAATCCGCGTCGAGCCCGTCGAAGGCCTTTACGGAGTGGGGCATACGCGCTGGGCGACCCACGGCCGTCCAACCGAGGAAAACGCGCATCCGCACCGCGACTGCACCGGAAAGATCGTCGTCGTCCACAACGGGATCATCGAGAACTACCTCGAGTTGAAGAAAGAGCTCCAATCGCAGGGCCACGAGTTCAAGACCGAGACCGACACGGAGATCGTCGCGCATCTCGTCGAGCGCGAGATGCAGGGCGACGGGCTCGAGAACGCGGTGCGCCGCGCGTTGACCTACATGCGCGGGATGTTCGCGATCGTGCTCGTGTCGGTTGAAGATCCCGAGAAGATTGTCGCCGTGCGCAACGGTCCCCCGATTGTGATCGGCCTTGGCAAAGAGGAATTCTTCGTCGCCTCGGATATTCCAGCCATCCTCGCGCACACCCGCGACGTGGTCTTCCTCGGCGACGAGGAGATGGCGATCATCACGCGGTCAGGCGTGCAGTTCACCGACTATCAAGGACGCGCCGTCTCGAAGACGACGCAGCGCGTGCTCTGGGACCCGATAGCGGCGGAGAAGGGCGGCCACAAGCACTTCATGCTCAAGGAAATCTTCGAGCAGCCGACCGCCGCGCGCGACACGATTCTCGGGCGCGTCTCGCTCGATCGCGGCCAGATCTTTCTCGAGGATCTCAACATCTCGGAAGAGACACTGCGCGCGTCCCAGAAGGTGAGCATCATCGCGTGCGGCACCTCGTGGCACGCGGGCCTGGTGGGGAAGTATCTCATCGAGGCGCTGGCACAGGTACCGGTCGAAGTGGATTACGGTTCCGAATACCGGTATCGCAATCCGATCGTCGCCTCCAACGAGCTCGCGATCGTCATCACGCAATCAGGCGAAACGGCCGACACCCTTGCCGCGCTGCGGGAGGCCAAGCGCAAGGGCGCGCGCAGCATCGCCATCTGCAACGTCGTCGGCAGCATGGCCACGCGCGAGGCCGAGGGCACGGTCTACACGCACGCCGGACCTGAAATAGGTGTGGCGTCGACCAAGGCGTTCACATCGCAGCTCGTGGCGCTGCAGCTGCTGGCGCTCTACATGGCGCAGGTGCGCGGGACGCTGAGCTCGACGGCGATTCGCAATCACATCAGCGAGCTCCTGCAGATGCCGCAGATTCTCGAGCAGGCCATCAAGGCATCGGGCGTGATGGAGAAGGTGGCTGAACGCTTCTACAACCGCTCCGATTTCCTGTTTCTGGGCCGCGGCATCAACTATCCGATCGCCCTCGAAGGCGCGTTGAAGCTGAAGGAGATTTCGTACATCCATGCCGAAGGCTACCCCGCCGGTGAGATGAAGCACGGACCGATTGCGCTCATCGACGAGCAGATGCCCGTCGTGGCGATTGCACCGAACGATCACGTGTTTGAAAAAATGATCGGGAATGTGCAGGAAGCGAAAGCTCGCGGCGGATCCGTTATCGCGCTGACGTCGGAAGGCGATTCACGGATGGCGGCCGTTCTCGACCCGCACAACGACATGATCGTGACGCTGCCACAGACCACGCCGCTGCTGACGCCGGTCGTCATGACGATTCCACTTCAGCTGCTCGCATATCACATCGCCGTGCGGCGCGGCTGCGACGTCGATCAGCCGAGGAATCTCGCCAAGAGCGTCACGGTAGAATAGGGTGGTTGGATCTTCTCTCCACCCTCAACCCTGAACAACAGGAAGCCGTTCTTCACACCGAAGGCCCGCTGCTGATTCTCGCGGGCGCCGGCTCCGGCAAGACCCGCGTCATCGCGCACCGCATCGCATACCTGGTCAGCGAAGGCCTCTGCGAGCCCGATCGGCTTCTCGCGGTCACGTTTACGAACAAGGCGGCGGAGGAGATGCGCACGCGCGTTGAAACGCTGCTGGGCGTTGACTGCAAGCGCATGTGGATCTCGACATTCCACGCCCTCTGCGCGAGGCTGCTGCGGCGTGAGGCGCCGCACATCGGCCTCTCTCGCGACTTCGTGATTTACGACTCCGCCGACCAGCTTACGGTGATGAAACAGGCGCTGCGACAGCTTGGCGCCGATGAAAGCGCCGTCGCGCCGCGGCTCGCGCTCTCGCGAATCAGCCATGCGAAGAACCGCATGGAGGGGTCGGACGTCTTCACCGCCAATTCGTGGAACCCGCGCGAGGAGCAGATTGGAAAGCTCTACGAACTGTACGTCAAAGCGCTGCGCGACGCCAACGCACTCGACTTTGACGACCTCCTGCTGAAGACCGTCGAACTGTTCGAGAAAGCCGAGGCGGTCCGCGACCGCTACAGCAACAAGTTCGTGCATGTGATGGTGGACGAATATCAGGACACCAACCGGCCGCAGTACCTGCTGATTCAGCGGCTTGCCGGCCGTCACCGGAACCTCTGCGTCGTCGGGGATCCCGATCAGTCCATCTACAAGTGGCGCGGCGCCGACCTGCGCAACATTCTGGATTTCGAGCACGATTTCCCGGAGGCACGCATCGTCAAGCTCGAACGCAACTACCGCTCGACGCAGGTGATCCTCGACGCGGCTTCGTCGGTGATCTCGCAAAATCGCAATCGCAAGGACAAGCGGCTGTATACGGAACGCAAAGGGGGCGCAAAGATTCTGTATTACCGCGCGGGCGACGACCTCGATGAAGCGGAGTTCATCGCCAGGACTGCTCGAACTGCGCTGCACGACGATCTCGAAAACACAGTCGCCGTGCTGTATCGCACCAACGCGCAGTCGCGAACGCTGGAAGACGCGCTCCGTCGCGCTGGTATTGCCTACAAGATCATCGGCGGCGTCAGGTTCTACGAGCGGAAGGAAATCAAGGACGCGCTGGCTTATCTGAAGCTCATCCTGAATCCGCATGACGATGTCAGTCTCAGGCGGGTGATCAACGTGCCGGCACGCGGCGTCGGCAAAGGCGTGATGGAGTCGCTCGAGTCCGTCGACCTGCCGACCGACGCGGATGCGCCGCCGCTGCTCGCCGGCCTGCAGCCGGTCGCCACGAACAATTCCCTCTGGGCGCGCCTGGTGCACGCGGTGGATCGGCGGCTGCTCGCGCCGCGTGCGACCCAATCGCTCGCAGCCTTTCGCGATTTGATTCTCGCGTTGACTGACATGGCCGCCCGCGAGTCGGTGTCAATCGCGCTCGGCAAGGCGCTCGATGCCAGCGGCTACCTGAAGGACCTGCGGGAGGAGCGGAGCGAAGAGGCTGAGAGCCGGGTCGAAAACCTCGCTGAGCTCGTCTCCGCGGCGCGTGAGTATGAAACGCGCAGTCCCGAGCCATCACTTGCGGGCTTCGTCGATCAGCTCTCCTTGCTGTCGGATGTCGATGAAGAAGCCGGCGCCCGCGACGCCCGAGTGCTCATGATGACCATGCACAGCGCCAAAGGGCTGGAGTTTCCCGTCGTCACGATCGCGGGCCTCGAGGAAGGGCTGTTTCCGCATTCGCGATCGGCGGACGACGAAGCAGAGCTCGAAGAGGAGCGCCGGCTGTGTTACGTCGGCATCACCCGCGCCCAACGGCGTCTCGTGCTGACATCGGCCGCGCGCCGGCGCGTGTTCGGCGAGTATCAGTCCACCGACCCGTCGCGATTCCTCGACGAGATCCCGAGTGAGCTCCTCGAGGAAGTTCCGTCCACCTCCCTGATGCCGCAAACATCCTTTTCGCACTTCCGCGCGAATCCGTACGGCCGCGGATTCCGTGCCGGGCGCGTGCGGGAAGAACCGAACTACGCGTATGCCGACGAGGACCAATCCGTACCGTCGGGCCTGCACCCGGGAGTGCGCGTGAGGCATCCGCATTTCGGCCTGGGGACGGTGCTTTCGGTGGAGCAGCTCGATGACGACATCAAGCTGCTCGTCCGGTTCAACTCGGTGGGACAGAAGACGCTTCGCGCGAAGTACGCGAAGCTCGAAATGGTCAGTTAGTCTGCGCGCCCGCTCCGCCCTGAGGCTGGATCGACATGATGATCCAGCGCCCCTCCAGCGTCTGGCCGTCCTTCTTGCCTGACGCGCGCTGCAGCGTCACCACCATCGTCTTCGGCGTTGTCTGGCCGTCGGGTGACTGCACCTGCGCGGAGACCGTGACGGGCTCGGTGATGATGTCGACGTCCATGCCAGCGACATCCACGTCAGCGCGACCGGGCGCCGTCAAGCTGGCGACTGCGGCCGATTTTTCCTTCGCGACCTTCTGGCGCGCCTGCGACAGCTTGCGTTCGAGATCGCGGCTGTCCGCGTCCCACTTCTTCCACTCCGCCAGCATCTCCGCATCCTTCCCACTCACCGGCTGTTTGGCCTGGTCGGCCTTCATCAGGCGATCGATGGTGAGGGAATTGGACTGATAGAAGTCGCGCATCTTTTTGGTGAATGCCACCTGGTCGGCGCGAATCTTCTCCTGCTCGGCGGTGAACTCCTGGACCTGGAGCTTGCGACGCTCCTGCGCGCCGATGCTGTCGATTTTGAAGTCGGTCACGGTGCCGTCCGTGCGCGGATCGAAGTTGACGGCGGCCATGCCGGCGAGCGTCGTGTTGTCGCGGACGCGCGCCGCGCGGAAGAATTGTGTGAGCAACTGCTGCTCGACGGGAGTCGAACCGCACGCGGCGAGAAGCAGAAGAACACACCCGAAGCGCATGCGTTTTTGCATGCGCGGAGCCTACTCTTCTTCGTCCTTCTCGGCAAGACGCGCGATGGACACCGCGCGGTCGTCGCCTTCGATGTCGATCAGGCGCACGCCCTGCGTGGCGCGGCCGATTGTCCGGATGTCTTTTGCCGCCATCCGGAGAATCTTGCCCTGCTGCGTGATCAGCATCAGCTCCGCATCATCCGACACGTGGGCGACGCCGATCACCTTGCCATTCCGCTCGGACGTCTGGATGTTGATGATCCCGATGCCGCCGCGCGACTGCAGACGGTATTCCTCGAGCTCGGTCCGCTTGCCGTAGCCCTGTTCCGTTACCGACAGGATCGTCCCGCCGGGAGTCAGCACTTCCATCGCGACCACGGCGTCGCCTTCACGCAGCGAGATGCCGCGCACGCCGTATGCGCTGCGACCCATCGGCCGGACATCGTCTTCCTTGAACCGGATGGCCATGCCGTCTCGTGTTGCGATGAAAATCTCCCCTCTGCCGTCGGAGACGTTCGCGGCAATCACCGCGTCGCCTTCTTCGACGCCCATCGCGATGATGCCGCCGGCGCGCGGGTTGCTGAACGCGCTCAGCTCGGTCTTCTTCACGACGCCGTTTCGCGTGCCCATGACGATGAACTTGTCGTCCTCGAATTCCTTGACCGCCAGCAGCGCCGCGATGCGTTCGCCTTCCTCCATCGAAACGAGATTGGCGATGGCTTTGCCGCGGCCGTCCGGGCCGACGTCGGGGATTTCGTGGACCTTCAGCCAGTACGCGCGGCCGCGGTCCGAGAAAATCATGATGTACGCATGAGTCGACGCGATGAACAGGTGGGAGACGAAGTCCTCTTCGCGCGTCCGCATGCCGATACGGCCTTTGCCGCCACGCCGCTGGTTGCGGTAGTTCGTGATGGCCGTCCGTTTGATGTAACCGGTGTTGCTGACCGTAATCGCCATGTCTTCCTCGGCGATCAGGTCCTCGATCCGGAATTCACCTTCGTCCGCGAGAATCTCGGTGCGACGCGCGTCCCTGTACTTCTCCTGAACCTTCCTCAGCTCTTCGACGACGATCTGCATGACGAGCCGATCGCTCGACAGAATCGCCAGCAACCGCTCGATCAGCTTCAGCAGCTCGGCCAGCTCGTCGAGAATCTTCTGACGCTCGAGGCCGGTCAGCCGCTGCAGCTGCATGTCGAGGATGGCCTGCGCCTGGATTTGCGACAGAGTGAACTGGGTCATCAGGCCGTCCCGCGCCTCGCCGGGATTGCGGGCCGCGCGAATCAGCGCGATCACCGCGTCGAGATGATCGAGCGCAATCTTCAAACCTTCCAGGATGTGCCGCCGCGCCTCGGCCTTCCGCAACTCGAACTCGGTGCGGCGTCGAACGACCTCACGCCGGAACTCGACGAAACTGTCGATCAGCTCGACGAGCGGCAGCACCTTCGGACGGCCGCCGACGATGGCGAGCATGATCACGCCGAAGCTGCTCTGGAGCGCCGTGTGCTTGTACAGGTTGTTCAGAATGACGTCACCGATCTCGCCGCGCTTCAAGTCGACGACGACTCGAAGGCCGTCGCGATCGGACTCGTCGCGGATGTCCGAGACGCCTTCGATCGTCTTCTCGCGCACCAGCTCCGCGATGCGCTCGATCAACTTGGCCTTGTTGACCTGGTACGGGATCTCAGTGATGACAATCGACGAGCGATCGCCCTTCTTCGAAACTTCGATCTCGGCCTTCGCGCGCATGATGATCGTGCCGCGGCCCGTCAAATACGCGTGCTGGATTCCCTGCCGTCCCACGATGTACCCACCGGTCGGGAAATCGGGACCGGGAACCAGCTCCAGCAGCTTGCGCTGTTTCTCCGAGAGCGTCGGCGGCGCGTCCGAGTGCGCCGACTCGATCGTCCAGATCACGGCGTCGATCACCTCGCGCATGTTGTGCGGCGGGATGTTGGTCGCCATGCCGACCGCGATGCCGGCAGATCCATTGACGAGCAAGTTGGGGAAGGGCGAAGGAAGGACCGTCGGCTCTTCGGTCGTCTCGTCGTAGTTCGGGACGAAGTCGACGGTCTCCTTGTCGAGATCCGTCATCATCTCGTCGCCGAGCGCATCGAGCCGCGCCTCGGTGTACCGCATGGCCGCGGGCGGATCGCCGTCGATCGAGCCGAAATTGCCCTGCCCGTCGACCAGCGGCGAGCGCATGTTGAAGTCCTGCGCCAGCCGGACGAGCGTGTCGTAGATCGACGCGTCGCCGTGGGGATGGAAGTTGCCCATCACCTCGCCGACGATCTTCGCGCACTTGCGGTAGCCGCGTGTCGCCGACAGTCCCATCGTCTTCATGCCATACAGCACGCGGCGATGCGCAGGCTTGAGGCCGTCGCGGACGTCGGGCAGCGCTCGTCCGATGATCACGCTCATGGCGTAATCCATGTACGAGCGCTTCATCTCGTCTTCGATGTTGACCGGAATTCTGTTCGGCGGTGTGTTCGGTGGATTCATGAACTAATCTGCCGGG
>Ga0075424_100008163_pt1 | contig 10210 bp, 9 predicted proteins | sample SoiMethybrSBSTD3_FD_75301 | JGI IMG/M metagenome (GOLD analysis project Ga0075424, IMG submission 75301) | Bulk soil microbial communities from a Populus tree surrounding site in Tennessee, USA - Soil MetaG P. TD hybrid SBSTD3 | ecosystem: Environmental > Terrestrial > Soil > Tree plantation...
GGACTCGAACCCCGAACCCGCGGATTAAGAGTCCGCTGCTGTGTTCAAGGATTCCCCGTTACTACCTGCGCCTTCACGCCCGTACCAGCGAAGATACGTCCCTGACATGCAGAAAGCTGTACCGGAAAATGACGGCTGCTGCCAGCCCGTACCAGGACATCCGAGCAAACATGGAGCGAACACGGAACCCGTATGGTCTAGACCACTACGGAGAGATCATCGCCATAACCGGGCTAGTGGTCTAGCGGCTGCGCAGAGACCGGCGCACGGTACCCGCTCAAGCGGTGGACACGCTCCGTAACTCCCCCCTCGTCGGGCCCGCAGCGGGCCGTGGTCCTTGTATAGACCGTTCATGGACCCGTGATAGTCCTCCCGTGTTCTCTTCGTGATGCCCGGGGCCCGCGGTAGCGAACGCGAATGCGACATGACAACGCTGGCTGGCTCAATACATCGCAGGTCAACTGCCGTGACAGAGTATGGGGGGCACCCACAGGCCTGATCAGCGAATACCGTCGAGCAGCCTAGCGAGCGCGAAGCGCAGGTCAGTGGCCATGAGCGAGTTTGGCACGGCACAGGCACCACCGGGCGGGTACGCCACCAGCCACGACGAAGTCATCAAGGGACTCTCTTCGGTCGCCGTCCCGTTGTGCGCGCCTGAGCACTCCGCCGCCATCGCAGTCGTCTATGTCGTCCGCGCCACCGACGTGGCGACGGTGGCGGATCGCCTGCTGCTGGCGGCGGTCGTCATGCGGGAATGGGCCTCGTGTCCGCCGGGCTAGTCCGAAGTTACTTGGCGGTGGCGTGTCAAGCGCGGCGCTGACCTGGGCCTTCGCGAGTTCGGGGGTTAAGTCTACTGGCTACACGGCTGACCAGCGCAAACTTGGTCATGGTATCTCATCGTGGTCGCAGATCTTCTGTGCAGAAAACCTTGTCCCCATCAGGGTTCTCGCAGGTCAGAGCAGGAATATCTACGCAGAGTTACAGTAACTTCGGGCTAGTGGTACCAGCTCGTCTGTATGCATGGCACCGCCCCGGTGGGCCGCCGATCGCGCTGGCGGTCCCACCCTTTCAGGGTCCGAGTTCAGTCTTCTCCCGACCGGGATTCCCGTGATTTCAGCACGGCCGCGCTCCAGCCGCCCGCGGCGGCGCCCCTCACGGCTACCTTCTGTTCGGTGAGCTGGTCCACGTCGATGGCGATGGGTTGCAGCTTGCGGTCCAGCAATCCGGGCAGGAGCCCACGCAGCAGGAACTGGAGGCGCAGCGAGCCCGGGATGAACACCCGGCGCTGCCTGCGCTGGATGCCGCGCACGATGCGGCGGGCGGCCAGCGATACCGGGAAGGTCTTGCCGGCGGCCCCGGGCAGCCGCGCCCGCGTGCGGGCGAAGTCCGCGTGCTCGCGGTCGGCGTCGCGCACCATGGGCGTGTCGATGAACATCAGGTAGGCGATGCCGACGCCGACGCCGAGGTGGGCCACCTCGATCCGGAACACGTCGAGCAGCGCCTCCAGTCCCGCCTTGCTTGCGGCATACATGCCTTCGCCGGGCGGCGCGAAGATCGCCGCCGCCGAGGCCACGCCGAGTACGTACCCCCGGCTGGCAATGAGGTGGGGCAGGCACGCCCGGATGAACCGCCAGTTGCCGGTCAGGTTGACGTCGAGCACGGTGGCGAGCACCGCCGGGTCGAGGTGCCGGACCGCGCCCACCGGGCCGATGCCGGCGTTGGACACGGCGACGTCGATCGCCCCGAACTTCTCGACGACGGCCCGCACCGCGGCGGACACCGAGTCCGGGTCGGTGATGTCGCAGCGCAGCGCGATCGCCGTGCCGCCCAGGTCCTTTGCGGCCTGCTGGGCCGCTTCGGCGTTGATGTCCAGCAGCGCGACCCGGTGGGTCCGCGCTAGCTGCCGTGTCACGGCGAGGCCGATTCCGCTCGCGGCGCCGGTGACTACTGCCACTGGTTGTGTCATCGGTCGATCTCCGTGTCTGTCGGGTCCCGGCGCGGCCTGTCAGATTTTCCGCTCGTGGTCGCGCCAGAACGGCTCGCGGATGTCCTTCTTGAGGACCTTTCCGTTGGCGCTGCGCGGGAGGGCGCCGACGAACACGGCCTTCTTCGGGGTCTTGATCCCGCCGAGCCTGGGACGGCAGTACGCCAGTAGCTCCTCCTCGGTCAGCCGCGCGCCGTCGTTCAGCTCGACCACGGCGGTGACCGCTTCGCCCCAGTCGGGGTGCGGGGTGCCGATGACGGCGCAGTCCTGCACCGCCGGATGCGCCCAGATGACCTGCTCCACCTCGCTCGGGTAGACGTTGAACCCGCCCGAGATGATCATGTCCTTCTTGCGGTCGGTGATGTGCAGGAAGCCCTCGGCGTCGAGGTGGCCGATGTCGCCGGTGTGCAGCCACCCGTCGATGATGGTCTCGGCGGTCTTGTCCGGGGCCTTGTAGTAGCCCTTCATCACCAGGTCGCCGCGCACGCATATCTCGCCGGCCTCGCCGGCAGGCAGGATCTTGCCGCTCTCGCCGAGGATCTCCACCCGCACCAGCGGCGCGGGCCGTCCCGCCGCTGCCAGGCGCAGGTCATCGGCGATCTCACCGCTGCGGAAGTGCTCCTCCGGGCGCAGGAAAGCGATGGCGGTGGGCGCCTCCGCCTGCCCGTACCCCTGGAACATCACCGGGCCGAACACCTCGATCGCGCGGCGCAGCTTCCCGGTGGACATCGGCGCCCCGCCGTAGATGAAGTACTTCAGCGAGGAGAAGTCCCGCTGCTCGATGCCCGGGATGTCCAGCAGCCGGTAGATCATCGTCGGCGGCAGGTACAGCTCCGTGACCTGGTGCTTCTCGATCAGGTCGAGCAGCTGGAGCGGATCAGGGCGGTTCATCACCACGACCGTGCCGCCGCGGGCTGTGATCGGCAGCGTGAGGGTGCCCGCGGCGTGCGTCATCGGTGCAGCGACAAGGTTCACGATCGGCTCGTCCGACCGGTAGGGAGCGGCGAACATGTGGTGCAGCGCGCTGACGGACAGGCTCCGGTGGGTATTCATCGCGCCTTTCGGTGCCCCGGTGGTCCCGCCGGTCGGCATGATCCCGGCCACCGAGTCCTGCTCCGGGATGTAGTCAGGCACCGCGCCGGACGCTCCCTGGATGAACGACTCGAGGGTGACGGCGCCCGCCATGGACGCTGCTTCGGTGTCGTGGCCCAGCGAGATCACGGTGTGCAGCCGCGCCAGGTAGGCGCGAAGCTTCTCCACGACCGGGAGGAACTGCTCGTGGCAGAACAGCACTTCGCAGTCGAAGCCGGCCAGGACCCGCTGGATCTCCTCCGGCGGGTACCCGGGATTGACCGGAACCCAGGCCATCCCGGCCCGCCACATGCCGAGCACGCACGCCCACGCGAGAGGGTCATTGGCGGCGAGCACCGCGCCCTTGGCCTCGCGCCCGATCCCGCTGTCGAGCAGGGCGCTACCGACCCGGCAGGAGCACTCACCGATCTCGGTATAGGTGTAGGTGCGTTCCCCTGCGATAAAGGCCAGCCCGTCCGGGTTGGCGCGCCAGCCCCGGTCGAAGAAGTCGGTCACGGCCATACCGGTTCCTTCCTCACGCCCCGAGCCGTCCGCCGCGGTGCAGCAGCGAGGTCAGGTAGCCGAACTTCATGTTCAGCAGGTGGTTCTCGCCGTCCTCGATGCGGGCGGTCCGGGCGTCTCGGAAGAGCTTCTCCAGCGGGTACTCGCGGGTCAGCCCGTAGCCGCCGAATATCTGCAGGGCCTCGTCGGCCACCTCGAACGCCAGGTCGGTGCAGGTGACCTTGGATCCGCCGGTGTAGTACGGGTGCTTGGCCGGCGAGAGCGAGGTGTACTCGGTGGCGCGCCGGGCAACCGCACGCATGGTCTCCACGTTGCGCGCCATGGCGCCGAGCCGGTACTGCACCATCTGATGGTCGGCGAGCAGCGCGCCGCCCTGGCGCCGCTGGTGAACGTACTCCCCCGCGTGCTCGAGCGCCGCCCGGGCCAGGCCCGTCATCATCAGGCCCATCGCCACGCCGGCTGTCGACCAGGTGGCGGCGTGGCCGCGCCAGTAGTCATCGCCAAACGACACGGCGTAGCGCACGGGGACCTTGACGTTGTCGAAGAACACCTCGCCCTGGGGCAGGGGCCGCTGGCCCAGCTTCTCCAGCGGCTTGCCGTGGCTCACTCCGGGCAGGTCGAGGGGGACGATGACCTCCATACCGTGCGGGTGTCCCTCGTCGTCGAAGAATCCTTCGCCGTAGTCGGCCACGATCGACAAGATGGCGACCTGGGAGACCGGGCCGTTGGACACCCAGGCCGAGCTCTGCCCGTTGATCACGATGTCGCCGCCGCTGACCTTCGCGGTCAGGTTGCCCTTGTTGCCCTGCGTCGCGCGGGGGTGCCGTTCGGCCGGGTAGAGCATCGTGCCGTCCGACCCGCGGTCGGGCTGGGTGGCGATCCAGGCGCCGAGCTTGCCCGCCGTCAGCTCGGTCAGCTCCTGATTGCCCGCTCGCGTGGCCATCATGTTCGGGAACGCGGCCGCGAGCAGCGAGACCGTCAGGCCCACGTCGCCCCAGCCGAACTCCTCCAGGGCGATCGCCTGGAGCCGGGCCAGCACCTGCGGCGGCATGTCCTCGGAGGCGGCGTCGAACCCGATCCCCGACGTCGCCGCGGTCGCGACGAACTCCCAGTACGAGGAGCCCGGCGCGACGGCCTCCTCGGCGCTCAGCTTGTCGAGGGCGGTTCCCGCCGGGCGCATCACCTCCCGCGCGAACTTGTGCATCGCCTGCTGGACCGCGCGTTCCTCATCGCCGAGGATCTCGAAACCGCTCGTCTCCACGTGCGGCAGCGCCGGCCGCACCGAGGCCGTCGCGTCGCGCTCATGCAGCTGTGTCATTACCTTCGCTCCTTCGTACTCGCGGCGGCTTGCGTTACCGGGCCGCGGCAATCGTCGCCGGAAGGTCCCGTTCGTGCTCGAGGTCCTGCAGGCCGGCGATCTTCTGCAGGGCCTCGGTGACGGCGGGGATCCCGAGCAGCGTCCTCAGCCCGGTGTTCTCGCTGGCGAAACCGGCGAACTGGGCATCGACCAGGGCGTTGTAGACGTTCTTGATCACCTCGCCCACCGCCGCGATCGCCTCCGCAGGGCGCTCCGCGATGTCACGCGCCAAAGTGTCCACATGGGCCTTCAGCTCGCCGCGCGGCAGCGCACGGTTGATGATGCCGTAGGCGGCAGCCTCCTCACCGGTGAAGTCGCGGGACGACAGGAGCACCTCGCGGGCCCGGGCCGGGCCGATCTGCATCGCCAGCCGCGTGGTGCCGCCGCCTGCGGGCACGATCCCGCCGCTGACCTCGGGCAGGCAGAACCGGCTTTCCGGCGTGGCGAAACGCATGTCCGTGGCGAGCAGGAACTCCAGCCCGCCGCCCCGGCAGATCCCGTCGACCACGCCGATGGTCACCTGGGGAAGGGTCTGCCAGGTGGTCGTGAGGGCCTGCAGCACGTTGATGTCGTCGTAGCGGCTCTGCGCCACGGCCGGGTCATTCAAAGACCCGAGGAGGTCGTTCAGGTCGAAGTGGGCGATGAAGAACTCGGGGTTGGCGCTCCCGAAGACCACCACCGCGGTTTCCTGGTCGAACGCGAGCGACCCGGCCAGGTCGAACAGCTCCCTGACCATCTGGATGGTCATCAGGTTCACCGGCGGGTTGCTGAAGTCGACGTGGAGGATCCGGCCGTCGCGCCGGAGGTTGAGTGTCTGGTAGGTCATCGGTGACTCCTCGGACAGGGGCACGTGGATGGTCAGGAGCTGAGGATGGTGATCGCGGCCGCGGCTTCCTCGCCGGCGTACAGGCCGCCGCCGTTCTCGGCGAGCGCGATGCGGGCGCCGGGGACCTGACGGGCCCCGGCGGTGCCGCGAAGCTGGTGGACAAGCTCGTAGATCTGCGCGAGGCCGGAGGCGCCCATGGGATGGCCCTTGGATTCCAGGCCGCCGGACGGATTGACGGGCAGGCGCCCGCCCAGCGTGGTGGCGCCGGACTCGGCGAACTGGCCGCCGGAGCCGATCTCGCAGAATCCGAGCAGCTCGGTCTGCAACAGCTCGCCAAACGCCGACGCATCGTGGACCTCGGCCACCGAGACGTCGGCGGGCCCGACTCCGGCCTGTTCATAGGCATCGTAGGCGGCGAGCCGGGTGACCGAGCGGTCCCAGGCCGACAGCGGGCGCACCGTCCCGGTCCGCAGCACCGCGGCGAGCACCCGGACCGGGTTGCGGGCGCCGAGACGCCGCAGGCCCGCGGCACTGCAGACCACCGCCGCCGCGGCACCGTCGGTGAGCGGCGCGCACATCGGGACCGTGAGCGGCCCCGACACGGGGCGGGCCGCGAGGATCTCCTCCGCCGACATCTTCGTGCGGAAGTGGGCGAGCGGGTTGTGCACTGCGTGCGCGTGGTTCTTCGCGGCGATGACCGCGAACTGCATCGGGGTGCTGCCGAACGTGCCCATGTGGGCCCGCGCGAGCGCCGCGTAGATGTCCATGAACAGGCTGTGCGGCTGGCCGTTGCCGGGAAGCTCGCCGCCGAGTTCGGTCAGCACGGCACGCACGCCCTGCGGGTCGCTGACGTCCACGCCGCCGTCGAAAATGCCGAGCGCCTTCTGCTTGTCGCCGATGCTCAGCTTTTCCGCCCCGGCCGCGAGCACGACATCGGCGGCACCGGAGCGCACGTGCATGACCGCCTGGTGCAGCGCGGTGGCCCCGGTGGCGCACGCGTTCTCGACGTTGACGACCGGGATGCGCTCGAAGCCCATCGAGCGCAGCGCCATCTGGCCGGCCACGACGACCTGGCCCTCCAGCACGTCCTGGCAGGTGTTGCCGAAGTACGCGGCCTGCACGTCGCCGAGTCCGGCTCCGGCGTCGGACAGGGCCCCGGTCACCGCCTCCCTGGTCAGGTCCTTGACCGAGACCTCGGGCCGGACCCCGAACGGGGTCATGCCGACCCCGGCGACCCACGCCGGCGTGTCGGTCACGCCGCGGTCTCCTCGGTCACGCGCGCCAGCCCCTGGGCCTCCAGAGCCCCCAGGAGCTCGCGGTGTCCCAGCAGTTGCGCGGGCGAGCGGAACCCGACCCCGTGGTAGGTGTTCCCGACCAGCCGCATCGCGGCGTACGCCTGGGCCACGCCGGTGATCTGGTAGCCGGCCGTGCCGTGGATGACAGCCCGGGCCGTGACGTTGTTGCCGCGGCCGGTGCACCAGTCGACGGACCGGTGTACCTGCCGGTTCTCCCGGGGCGGCGTGCTCGGCGTCATGCCGGCGGCGATCCGGTCGAGCACCGGGTAGAGCTTCTCCTCGGGGATCCACTGGAACACGACCTTGAACATGCGTTCCGCGTCGCGGACCCGCTGGGGGATGTCCCCTCGCTCGTTCTTCATCGCCACGAACATGCGGCAGTTGCGGACCCGGCCGTCGTCCCGGAAGAACACCGGCATGGCGGTGCCTCCCCAGTTCAGCCCCGGAACCACGTACCCGGTGCCGGGCACGGCCAGGTCCTGCTGGACGATGCCGTCGTACTTCTGGAGGACGTTGTCCTCCAGGTAGTAGGCGTCCGTGCGGATCACGTCGAAGATCGACTGGGTCGACCCGACGGTCGGGACCGCGCTGACGTACTCGCCCAGCTCGAGCGTGTCGATGCCGGGCGTGTCCAGGACGATGCGGGCGGCGATGTCGGGGACCGCGTATTGCATGGACATCGCGGTGGACACGACCAGCCCGGCCGCGGCGAACTTGGGGCCCCACTCGTCGAGCAGCGCCAGGTGGTGCTGCTGCTCACCGGCGGTGTCGAGGTAGTGGCAACCCGCGCGCAGCGCGGCCTCCAGGACGGGGCCCGCGTACCGCAGGAACGGGCCGACCATGTTGCAGACGACCTTCCTGCCATCGAAGAGCGCGGCCAGGGACTCGGCGGACCCGTCGACCTCGGCAATCTCGTAGTCGGCGGTCTCGATACCCGGGACGGAGTTCATGACCTCCTGCAGCTTGGCCTTGTTCCGGCCGGCGGCCACGAACGGGATGCCGTAATCCCGCAGGTACTCGGCCACCAGCCGGCCGGTGTAGCCGCTGGCTCCGTAGATGACAACCGGACGCAGATCGCTCACGGCTGCTCCTCCTTCGTGATCCGGGACGCCAGCGGCGCAGTAGGTCACATGAATGCCAGGCGAATGACGTATGACATGTACAACTTTGACGAGCCGGCGATCACGGCGCTTGTCTGCGAGTGCCGATCCGGTTGCCTGTTCGCGCACGACGGGCACACGCTGGTCAAGCTGGGCTGCGCCCGCCGCGCAGGCTCCCGTATCTCGGCGGACCGCCGGACGGAACGGTCCCTTGCCCGGGCTCGCGCGCCTGTGCTTTGCTGGAGCCGATATGGCGTAGGCCGCCGACGGAGGTGGATCAGGATGACGCACGCCGCGACCTGGTCGACCGCTGGACTGCCGCGTGACCGTGCCATCGAGGCGTGGGCCAGGAAGATGCCCGAACTGCACCCGGCCTGGGCGATGTTGTATCCCGGCGCGGATCGCCTCGACTTGGCGGTCCGGTACCGCAAGCTGGACCGGCTGACCATTGCCGACCTCACCAGCGGCCGCCTCACCGGTCAGCGGCCGCCGGCCGGCCCGTGGACGGGCGAGCAGCCGCTCGTCGGCGTCCTGATGAACCTGTCGGGGTGGCTGCGGTGCCGCTACGCCAGCGGCAGGGAGATCGCGCTGGGCCCCGGCGAGCTGCTGGTGTGGGACAGCGAACTGGCCGACAGCTTCGACGTCGTGGAACCGCACCGCGAGCTGTACCTGCTGCTGCCCCGCGAACGGGCGCCGCACGGGCTGGTAGCCGCCGCGGCCCGCGCCGGCGGCGCGATCCCGGCCAGCGCGGGGGCCGGGCTCGCCGCGATCGCCGCTGACCAGTTGCGCGCCACCACCCGGGAACTGGACCACCTCAGCGACGCGGCACTGGCGATCGCCTGCCAGGCCTTCTTCGACACGCTCGACTGCACCCTCACCCCGGCCAGCGGATCGGTGTCACGGCCCGCCAGGGCATCGCTGCTGGTGAAGGTCCGGCAGTACATCGAGGACAACCTGGACGACCCGGGCCTATGCGCCTCATCGATCGCGGCCGCGCAGGGCATCTCGCTGCGGACGCTGCACCTGGCCTTCGCCGGGACGGGTTCCACGGTCGGCCGGTGGGTGCGCGACCGGCGGCTGAAGGCCTGTTACCGGGAGCTGTCGCGGGCACGCGGCACGGACACGGTGACGGATGTGGCCTTCCGCTGGGGTTTCAGCGATGCCGCCCACTTCAGCAGGACGTTCAAGCTGGCCTTCGGTGTCACGCCCAGCAGCGTCCTGGCCCGGGGTCGCGAGGCCACGAACGAGATCATGAGCTTGTCGGGGGCCGGCTGATCGCAGGCGGATGTCAGCCCTGATCCCGTTCGGGCACGGCCGGCCCGAACTGGCGCACTTGCGGCAGCGTGGTGACCACGTGGAGCACCGCCCGCTCGCTCACGCAGACCTGGCGGTGCAAGGCGTCCCCCGGGAAGCGGGCGAAGTCCCCGGCGGCAAGCTCGACCAGGTCGCTCAGCGGACCGATTCGCACCTTTCCCGAGATGACGTAGACGTGGTGGAGCGTGCCCGGCGGGTGAGCCTCGATCTCGCCGGAATCGTCCCCGCGACTCATCTTCACCAGCAGCGTCTGCACGTAGCCCGAGCCGTAGGTCTCGTCCAGGGCGCGCTCCTGCCTTCCCGCGGCCTCGGCCCATTCGCCCTGGTCCGCGCGCTGCACGAAGACCGGTGTGCCCCACTCCGTGACCAGCCGGCGCAGGGACACGTCGAGGGCCGCGCCGACGGCGGCGAGCGTCTCCACGGTCGGATTTCCGGCGCCCATCTCGATCTTGGACAGCGTCTGCTTCGAGAGGCCGGACCGGCGCGCCACGTCACCGATGCTGAGACCGCGCTCGAGCCGGAACCGCCGCACGTTGCGGGCGACGAGCTGGCTGCTGTCCATCGCGCGCTCCTTGCCTGTCACTTATAAATGACGGTCCGTCACTCTTGACTACCGTCACTTTCAATTGTCATTGTGTCATCTATAGCAGAACCATGGCAGTCTCCGGAGTGGTAACGATGAGCAGCATGCAGGCAACCCGCGACGGCCGGGCACTGATCGACAAGGCGTTCAGCATCCTG
>Ga0075424_100008165_pt1 | contig 10209 bp, 8 predicted proteins | sample SoiMethybrSBSTD3_FD_75301 | JGI IMG/M metagenome (GOLD analysis project Ga0075424, IMG submission 75301) | Bulk soil microbial communities from a Populus tree surrounding site in Tennessee, USA - Soil MetaG P. TD hybrid SBSTD3 | ecosystem: Environmental > Terrestrial > Soil > Tree plantation...
AACGTCCCGGTCGGGCTCTCCGTCCAGGTCGGGCTCCCGGCACTGGTGACGATGTTGAAGGCGCCGACTCCGGCGGTGCCGCCGTTGTCGTTGACGATGTGCTTCACCAGCGTCAGCGACCCGGCCTGATCATCGTTGGTGATAACGCAGGTCTTCGTCTCTCCAGGCCCCAACGTGATACTATTGCTCGCGTCGCAATCGAGATTGTTGGTATTGTCGGTCACGTTGGCATATCCCGCCGGCGGACCGTCTTCACTCACCACGTAGGTTCCTGGATCAATCGTGTAATTCGTGCCCGCCTCGGACCCGGCCGCTGGGCTGCCTGTAACGTCGGTGGTCCCGCTCTTCACATGGAGGGTGAAGTCAGGCGCATTCTTGCCACCGCCGTTGTCGTTGATGACGTGCTTCTTCACGATCAGGTGCGCCGGTTGACGCGTATTGATGAACGTACAGGTGACGTTCTCACCTTCCTTGAGATCGATCGTCAAGACCGAGCTGGGCGTTGTTTGTGACCCGCCGTTTGCGCCTGTCACGGTGCACACCGGCGTATTGAAACTCAGCGTCCACCCAGTGACGGGCGTTTCGGTGAATGTGTAGGTGGTGAACGTCGTGATGTTGGTGTAAGCCTGCGTGCTGGGAAGCGTCCCGTCGGCGTCGTCGTCGAGGTTGAACGCCGTCGGCGTCAGGGTGCCACCCGTAGTCGTGAACGCGAAATCCTGAGGATCGTTCGGAACCGCGTCCTTGATAATCGTGATGCTCCCCGGGAAAATGACCGCTTCCGCCGAAAGAGAGCGATCCTGCTGTCCAACGTTGCCATCGCTGAAGGCAAAGAGTCTCATGTGGTAGGGGGACCCGCTGATGCTTATCGCCGAGTTGCTCAGGCCCCAATTCGCCCGCGTGGCGATGTGGCCACCCCAGGCGAGAACAGGGTCCGCTACCGTCGTGGTAAACGTGATCGTGATTCGGGTCGAGGCGTCTCCAGTGAGGAGCCCCGTCGTCGTGTAGCCCGTGACGCCGGTGATCGTCCCGTTGAAGAGCGTGAAGAATCCCGGGACCTGTGTAATATCGTCCCCGCCAGTGGGGCCTCCGGGAGGATCGTCGATCCCGTTGAACCCGTTGGTTACGTTGGGATCAATCGGGATTGGGAATGTGGACTTCGGCCCCGCGAAAATGCACCCCGCCACGCCGGCACACGGGTTGGCATTTGTTTCCGTGCGGTCGAAACTCGTCAAGTAATCCGTGGCGTGCTTGCCGGACTTGGTTACGTCCCATTCGATCGTGATTGTGTGCGAGCCCGAGCCCGTAGTTAGACCGCTGAAAAGGATGCGGTAAGGAACCGAACTGCCTTCCACGTAGTGCGCTTTGCTCATCCCCAGGTTGCCGTTGACCCAGTCGCCGGATAGGTCGCAGAACGCCGGTGTTGCGAGTGGACCATTGGCGCATTGGTCGAGATTGACGGCAGGGTTGGCCGCCGGCGCCATATTCGGCGCGGTGATGGGCATCGGCCGTTCGTCTCGGCAGGCTACTGCGACCAGCAACACGATCAGGGATACGAGGGCAATCCGTTTCACAGCGAGCCTCCGAGGCGAGGAACCGGGATTTCCCATGGATGGTCGCTCCCGGCCATCGCCCCGACCATAACCCAGCCGTAGCAAGGGATTGCAACCTTCGTTGACAGCAGCGTATTCCCAGGCATCTTCTTCCGCCGTACGGCGTTGACTGGATCGGACGCCACGCGGGCACCCACCAGCTCACGCAATCCGATTGACTCGCGATTGACGCTCGGCACGTAGGTTGCGGCCTTGCTGCAGCTGTCGAGCATCCCATAAGCCGGACGGTCGGGCAACGGAGTCCGACCGAACGTCAGCAAGCGGGCAAACGAGAGTGCGGACACGGCTGGTGCTGGCGGACGACCACCCGATCGTGCTAAACGGGCTGGAGAATCTCCTGCGCGTGGAGCAGGATTTGCACGTGGTGGCCCGCTGTGGTGGCGGCGACGAGACAGTCGTAGCGGTGCGGCGTCACCGACCAGACCTCCTCATCCTCGACCTGCACATGCCCGGCAAGGACGGGCTCGCCGTGCTGCGGGAGCTGCACCAGGACCGACGGCCGACCAAGGTGGTGCTGGTGGCCGACCGCCTGGGCGAAGAGGAAGTCCTGGAGGCCCTCTACCTCGGCGTGCACGGCATGCTGCTGAAAGCGCTGCTGCTGCGCATGCTGGTGCCGTGCGTTCGCACAGTAATGGCCGGGGAGCGGTGGTTCGAGAAACGCGCGCTCACGCGGGCGCTCGACGTCCTGCTGCGACGTCATACCGGTGAGCGTGAGATGGCGGCACTGCTCACGCCACGCCAGATGGAGATGGTGCGCCTGGTGGCGCTCGGCCTGCGCACGGCGGAGATGTCGTCACGCCTCGCGATCAGCGAGGGAACGGTGAAGACCCACCTGCACCGCGTCTACCGCAAGCTGAAGGTGGACAACCGCGTGGCGCTGACGCTGTACGCGCAGTCCAAGAAGCTGGTTTGAAAGCCGGTTCCCGCCCTACATCCGCTTGTATTTCGGTCCTGACCCTCCCTCTCGCGGAGTCCAGCGCGGCCCCAACACGTCAGTCGCCTTGCAGTCGACGCAATTGGGCGCGTTGATGCGCAGCTTCCCGTCCACTTCCTCGTACACCCCGGCAGGACACACGTGAGCGTAGAATCGCGCCACATCGCCCGGCACGTTCGGCGCGGCGACCAGGTGACTCGGGATCGTGTCGCGGGTGGTGTTCCCCGACTTGAACACGCCATCGACCTTGCTGAACGTGAGCCTGTTGTCGGGCGTGAACGGCTCGGCGCCATCCGCGCGCCGCGGCTGCTCCGCATCCCGATGCATCGCGATTTTGCCACCTGGAAAGCGGCCGCCGGTGATCGTCATCAAACCCGCCTTGATACCGCCGGAATAGAAGCCGTCCCGGAACGCGAGCCGCATGTTGCGCGTGCGGCGCAGGTCGCCCGCGATGTACGAGTCATTCACTAACCGGTCATAGTCCGCGAGCCGTGCGGCCGACGTGTCGCCCTGCTTCAGTCCCTGAAAAATCGTGCGCGCCGCGAACATCCCCGACTGCATGGCGTAGTGGATCCCCTTCAGGGAAGGCACGTCCACGAACCCGGCCGCGTCGCCCAGCAGCACCACGCCGTCGCCGGAGCGGCGCGCCGGGAGCGCGTGGTAGCCGCCTTCGGGGATCGTCTTCGCGCCCCACTCCACCATCTCCCCGCCCTCGAGATAGGGACGGAACAGGGGGTGCGTCTTGAGCCGCTGCAGCAGGACGTGGATGTCGAGCCCCGCTTCGCGGTAATCGAGACCGACGACGACCCCGATGGCGATGAGGTTGGGCTCGAGTGGGTAGCAGAAGCTGCCACCGAATGCATCGTTGGGGAGCGGCCACCCGAGTGTGTGGATGACCCGGTCCAGCGGCCGCTTGGTCTCCCAGATCTCCTTGACGCCGAGCGCGAAAATCTGCGGGTTCTCGGACGTCACCCGTTGCCACTCGAGCCACGCCTGGGACAGGAGCCCCCGCGTCCCTTCGGATAACGCGGTGACCTTCGCGGTGAGGTCGTTCGGCGCCATGTAGGAGCCGAGTGGTTGCCCGTCGCGCCCCAGTCCCGTGGCCGCGGTACGAACCCCGGTCACCCGGTCGCCATCCGTCAGGAGCGCGGCGGCCGGGAATCCGGTGAACACGTTGACGCCGAGCGCCTCGGCCTGCTGACCCAGCCAGCGCACGATCTCGCAGATCGACCCGACGTAGCAGCCGTGGTTCTTCATGGTCGGCGGCGTGGGGAGTCGCACCGGCCCACCGGCGGTAAGGAGATAGACCGCTTCCTTGGTGACGGGACCGCGCAGCGGAAAATCGGCGTCCTTCAGGTCGGGGAACAGCTCGCGCAGCGCGCGCGGATTGACCACCGCCCCGGAGAGCGAATGCTCGCCCAGCGCCTCGGCCTTCTCGAGCACCCCGATGTTCAGCTCGCCGACACTCGGATCCTGCTTGGCGAGCCGGGCCAGCTCGATGGCCCCGGCGAGTCCCGCGGGCCCCGCGCCGACGAACAGCACGTCCAGCTCCATGTGGTCGCCCGCACCCTCGGCCCCCTGCTTGAGAATGAGCTTTTCCAAGGGCAGCTGCGGCTGGTATTGAGATGGAATCATCTGGAATGCGGAGTGCGGAATGTGGAATGCGGAATGGACGGGCGGGCAACGGTCGCAGGATTGTGGACGCGAGCCAGCCATGCAAATCCGCATTCCGCATTCCGCATTCCGCGTTTACCCATGCAGCTTCCTGACCTCTTCGGTTAGCTTCGGCACCACCTCGAACAAATCCCCGACGATCCCATAATCCGCCACCTTGAAGATCGGGGCATCCTTGTCCTTGTTGATCGCCACGATCACCTTCGCCGTCCGCATGCCGGCGAGATGCTGGATCGCGCCCGAGATGCCGACGGCGACGTACAGCGACGGGCTCACGGTCTTCCCCGTCTGGCCCACCTGATCGCCGTGCGGCCGCCATCCGGCATCGACCACCGCGCGGGAAGCCCCCACCGCGGCCTTACCGCCGAACGCACCGGCTAGCTCCTCGAGCAGCTTGAAGTTGGCCGGCTCCTTCAGGCCGCGGCCGCCGGAGATCACGATCGGTGCCTCGGCGACGTCGAGCGAGCCGCCCGCAGCGGCCTTGATTCCTTTTACAATCACGCGTCCGGCATCACCCGTGACGCTGATCGACTCTGCCGTTCCGGCCTTGGGACGCTCGACCGGAGTGAACACGTTGGGCCGCAGGGTCACGACTGCCGGCGACGCAGTCACCTTCACTTTGAGCAATGCCTTCCCGGCGTAGACCGGACGGGTCACGACGACCATGCCGCTGTCCACCGCGACCTCCGTCACGTCGGCCGCGAGCGACACGCCGAGTCGCGCCGCGACGCGCGGGGCGAGATCCTTTCCCTGGGCGCTGGCCGCGAACACGACCACCCCGTAGCCGCCGGATTGCACCCGCTCCGCGACTGCCCGCGCGTATCCCTCGGGCGCGTAAGACCCAAACCCGGTGTTCGTCGCCGTGATCACCTTGTCCGCCCCGTAACGACCCGAGGCATCGATGCCTTGAATTACCCCGGCGCCGAGGACGAGCGCGTGCACTTCGCCGGCCAGCTCGTCCGCGACGCGCCGGGCGCCCGTGACGACCTCGTGACTGACTTTGCGCAGCGATCCGTCGCGCTGCTCCAGGACCGCGAGAACGTGACTCACAGAACCTTGGCCTCTTCGCGCAGCAGCTTGATCAGCTCTGGCACCGCCGCGGCGCCTTCGCCCACGATCCGTCCTTCTTTCCGCTCGGGCGGTGGCGTCATCGACAGAACCTCGAGTCCGGTGGTGCCGAACGCCGCCGGCTTCACCTCGAGCGGTTTCTTCTTGGCCGCCATGATGCCCTTCAACGCCGGATAACGCGGCTCGTTGAGACCCTTGTCGGTAGTCAGCACAGCGGGGAGCGGGAATTCGACTTCCTCCATGCCCCCTTCGACTTCGCGCTCCGCGGTTCCTTTTCCGTCCGCGATCTCCAGATGGGCGACGCACGTCACGCACGGCAACCCCAGCAGCTCGGCCGTCATCGGACCGACCTGATGGTTGTAGTCGTCGATCGCCATTTTGCCGAAGAGAATCAGATCGAAGCCCGCGTCCTTGAGCTCCGCGGCCAACGCGCGGGCCACCAGCAGGCCGTCGGCGGGGATGCGCGCGGCCTCGAGCAGCACGCCGCGATCGGCGCCCATCGCGAGCGCGGTCCGAATCGTCTCCTGGGAGCTCTGCTGGCCGCACGCGATCACCACGACTTCGCCCGACCCCGCCTTTTCCTTGCGTTGCAGGGCCTCTTCGACCGCGAATTCGTCGTAGGGATTGAGAATGAACTTCACGCCGGCCTCGTCGAGCGACTTCCCGTCGGCGGCGATTTTGACGCGCGTTTCAGAGTCGGCGACGCGCTTGATGCAGACGGCGATTTTCATGCAGGTGTCAGGTTCCGGGTGTCAGGTGTCAGGGTGGTAGTGCTGAGCGACGCCGCGAGAAAAGTAACCCCTGACACCCGGCACCTGAAACCAGACACCTGTTCTTAACCCCTGACCCCTGGCACCTGAGACCTTCAGTTGAAGGCACTCAGCCCCGTGATTTCCTGCCCCAGGATCAGCGTGTGGACGTCGTGCGTCCCCTCGTAGGTGTAGACCGACTCGAGGTTGGCGAGGTGGCGCATCGCCTGGTACTCGGCCAGGATGCCGTTGGCGCCCAGCAGCCGCCGCGTCTCGCGCGCTACATCGGTGGCCATGCTCACGTTGTTGCGCTTGGCGAGCGACACCTGCTGCGGCGTCATGGTGCCGGCGTCTTTCAGGCGGCCGAGCTGCAGGCACAACAGCTGCGCTTTGGTGATCTCGGTCAGCATTTCGGCCAGCCGCGCCTGCTGCAGCTGGAACGCGCCGATCGGCTTGTCGAACATCACCCGGTTGCGCGCGTAGCTCACCGCTTCGTCGTAACACGCCATCGCGGCGCCGACCGCCCCCCAGGCGATGCCGTAGCGGGCCTGCGTGAGGCACATCAGCGGCGACTTCAGGCCGCCCGACTTGGGGAGCACGGCGTCCTTCGGCAGATGCACGTCCTGCAGCACCAGCTCCGACGTATCGCTGGCGCGCAGGCTCAGCTTCCCCTTCTGGTCCTTGGCGGAAAAGCCCTTCGTGTCGGTGGGGACGATGAAGCCGCGGATCGAGCCCTGGTCTTCGATCTTGCCGGTCTTGGCCCAGATGATCGAGGCCTGCGCCGTCGACCCGTTGGTGATCCACATCTTCGCCCCGTTCAACACCCAGCCGTCGGCCGTTTCCTTGGCGACGGTGATCATGCCACCCGGGTTCGAGCCGAAATCGGGCTCCGTGAGGCCGAAACAGCCGATCACTTTGCCGCTCGCCATCTGGGGCAGCCACTTCTTCTTTTGCTCGTCCGAGCCGAACGCGTAGATCGGGTACATCACGAGGGCGCCCTGCACCGAGGCGAACGAGCGCACGCCCGAGTCGCCGCGCTCCAGCTCCTGCATGATCAGCCCGTAGGCGACGTTGTCGAGTCCCGCGCACCCGTATTCTTCCGGCAGGTTGGCGCCGAACAACCCCAGCTCCGCCATGCCCGGGATCAGCTGTTTGGGGAATTTCCCTTCGACGTAGGCGTCACCGATGATGGGCAACAGGTTGTCATCGACCCAACCGCGCACCGTATCCCGCACGGCGCGCTCCTCTTCGGACAACAAGCCGTCAAGGTTGTAGAAATCGACGCCGTGAAACTTGGGTGGCATGAAAGCGTTCTCGGTAGTCGGGCCGGGAAGTTAACCTGAACCACCGAAGACCGAAAACCGATGACCGACGACCACTTACACCAGCACCGGCACTCCCTGTCGAGCTCTCGCAAACGCGAACGTATCCGAGGGCCGGAACCGCCCGCCTTCCGCCTCCCACCGAAAGAACGTGACCTGGACGGCCGAGGGCTCGATGGTCACGAAGTTGAAGCAGGAGGGGCGCCCGCCACGGGTGCGCACCGAGAGGGTGCCGGTGGTCGAGACGACGACCCGGCGATCGATCATGTCCGCGCCTTCCTGATGATCGTGGCCGCACAACACGACGTCGGCCCCGGACTCGACGATGCGGCGTTGCGCCGTCCGCCAGCGCGCCAATCCCATGCGCTGCGAGATGTCGCCGCGCAGCACGTTATGGTGCACCACCAGCACGCGCGCCAGCTCGGCCGGGGCGGCCTTGAACACGCGAGCGACGCGCTCGATCTCCCGCCTGGGCAGATGGCCCTTGACCGTGAAGTCGTTGATGTGCGAGACGGACGCCAGGTTAAGTCCGTGCGACGTCAGCGCGCTCGCGATGACGGCGCCGGGGAGGGTAAGGGTCGGCGTCAGATCCTGCCCGAAATACTGTTGAAACTTGCCGTACATCGCCGCCTGGCCGAACGGCAAGAACGGACGCCGCCACCACTGGACGTCGTGGTTGCCCGGGATGATGAAGACCGGCGCGGTGGCTTCGGCGATCCGGATGAACGCGCGGGTGCGTTGGAACTCTCCGTGCCGGGCGCGTTGCCCTACGTCACCGGAGATGACGGTCGCGTCGGGTCGCAGATCTGGGATCATGCGCTCCAGCGCCTCGATCTGCCGGATATTCGCCAGCCCGCCGAAATGCAGGTCGGCGAGATGCAGCAGCTGTATGGTCAAGATTCGACCTGCACCGTATAGGTCAACACGGCCTGCCCGCCGGCCGGTACGCTGAGCCGGAATCTGGTTTCGGTAGACGACAGCTTCTCGGCCGGCACGCTGCTCTCGGTCACCCGCCAGGAGCCGAAATGACTCTCGCGCACGTCGACCGTCGCCGCGGTGGCCTTGGCATTGCTGACTGTCACACGATACGCCGCCGTGACGCGCTGGCGCGTCGGCATACCGCGTTTGGCGGGCGGGATCTGCTCCTGGTTGTAATCGGTCTGCACCCGCTCGGCCGTGACGTCGAACGCATCGCCCGACTGCACGCGGACATCCTTGCCGGCGGGCGTATGGGCAATGGTCGCTTCGCCGATCAGCTGGACCCGGCTCGAGGAATCCGCCTGGTAGAGCTGCACCGTTCCTCCCGGCAGCGGCCGGTCGCCGAACGCCGAGCCGTGGGTTCGCTTGAACGTGTACCACACCTGCACGGGCACGGTGTTTTCCTCGTCCCCCATCTGGCCGACCCACCCGCGCCACGGCAGGACGCCCGGGACGACGAACTCCTGCACAACGCCCGTCGTGGCTCGGGGGAACAACGCGGTGGTCACGGGAACACCAGGCTCAAGGGACAACCTCGATGGGAGCGAGTACACATGCGCCTCTCCCACCGCCTGCTCTCCGAGCGTTGTCGCGGCTTCCTCTACAGCTCGCGCTGCCATAGCTCCCTGTAGTTGAAACCCTTCCCTTTTCGCCTCGCGTGCGCGATTGATCGACCCCGCCACGAGTTGCACGTCGGCCGAGTCCGTCCGGAGCGATTGCGAGGTCACGGTCGCTGCGCCACCAATCGTTGCTTGAGTGCCCCCGATCAGCGCCTGATAGGTCGCTTCCCAGGTTACGCCCTGGGTGACGTAGGCAAGTTGCGTGGCGGATCGATTTCGCGTCGCGTCGATCGCCACCGAAGCCTCCGGCATGGAGCGAACCAGCTCCGCCGGGATCAACGGCTCACCGGGCTGGGACAACAGCAACCGTCCGTCCGCCAGGCGGTATTGGGGCGGATCGACCCGCACGACCGTCGCCTGGATCGTGTCGCCCTTGGCTCGTACAAAGGAGATCGTCCGTCCGACCGCCCGCGCCATCGCCTCGTTCAACGGGGTGGGATATCGAACTGTTGCGCTCGTCACTGTCACCGCCGTATCGGGCGAGAACAATGTCGCGGGATCGAGCCCGTCGATCTGCAGCGTGAGCTGGTTGCGCCCCTTCTGCAGCGCCTGCGGCACCGTCTTCCGCACGACCACTCGGCCGTCGCTATAGATGGAAAGCGACGTCTGCGCCGATAAATGAATCGGAGCAGCGCTCACCGCTACCAGCACCGCCATGACCGATGACCGATGACCAATGACCGTCTTTCTCATTTGAACCACTCCAAGGCAACCCGTCTAGCGATAAGAGACGTCAGGAGATACCAGGTTACCACAGCCACGGCGCCCATCACCCTCGCGTTCCGCTGCGCCGGCAGGGTGACCATCAAATAGATCGCGAGTGGCAACGTGGTCCCCATCGCCACCCAGCGGCTGATCCGGCCGGCGCGCCGCACGATCTGCTTCCAGCACTCGGAGCAGATACCCCCGACTTGGAGCCCCGGGACCATGTCGCCGCACTTGGCGCAGGCGTGGCTAGGTCCGAGCGGCCACGGCGCGCGCGAAATCGGTCGTAGTAGCACGGCCTCCGAGATCCCTGGTGCGAATGTTGTCCTGCGCGATCGTCGCCTCGATGGCGCCGCGCAGGCGCTGCGCCGCATCGTGCTCGCCCACGTGATCGAGCATCATGGCCGCAGTGAGCATCTGCGCCGTCGGGTTGGCGATGCCCTGCCCCGCGATGTCCGGCGCCGAGCCGTGCACGGCTTCGAAGATCGCCGCCTTCGCCCCGATGTTCGCCCCCGGGGCCAGGCCGAGCCCGCCGACGAGGCCGGCCGC
>Ga0075424_100008170_pt1 | contig 10206 bp, 9 predicted proteins | sample SoiMethybrSBSTD3_FD_75301 | JGI IMG/M metagenome (GOLD analysis project Ga0075424, IMG submission 75301) | Bulk soil microbial communities from a Populus tree surrounding site in Tennessee, USA - Soil MetaG P. TD hybrid SBSTD3 | ecosystem: Environmental > Terrestrial > Soil > Tree plantation...
GGAGCGGCTTCCGGAATACATCCCGTATTGGCTGAAACAAGGTCTCGACAAGCAAGACGAGTGGAAAAATCTCGTGCCTATCGTGCAGCGCTATTGGCTTCCCGTCGTACACGGCGAAACATCGACAAAGGACGGAATCGACGCCATGGCTCGTACTTTCCGCACGCAATAACAAATCCATAACTGCGCAGGTTCGCGCCACGCCTTCCACCAATTCAAGTTGAGCTTGCAGAAACAATCTTCCCGCAGGAAGATTTCCGTCATGCGACGAGTCCTATTTCTTGCCTTGCTGCTTGTTCCATGCGCGCTGGTGCGCGGCCAAACCCGCAACCTGGAGATTTACTGGATCGACGTGGAGGGAGGCGCGGCGACATTATTTATATCGCCGTCGGGTGAGTCGATGCTCATCGACACCGGTTTCGAAAACGATGATCGCGACGCCAAGCGCATCTTCGCAACCGCTCAACACGCGGGCTTGAAGAAGATCGATTACGTCGTCATCAGTCACTACCACGCGGATCATGTGGGTGGTCTCGCTGCGCTTTCGAAGATGATGCCGCTCGGACGCTTCTATGGGCGTGGCGACGAGATCGAGCCTGCGAATCAGCGATGGCTCGACACCTACCGGACGGCTTCGTCCGGCAAGCGCACGATCGTGAAGCCTGGAGACCGCATTCCGATCAAAGGTCTGGAAGCGCTCGTGGTCGCCTCCGACGGCAAGCTTCTCGACAAACCGCTAAATGGAGACGGTCCAAATCCGTTGTGTGCAAACGCGGAACAGAAGGCGCCGGCGGGTCCGGAGAATCAGAACATGGTGGCCACGCTGATGACGTTCGGAAAATTCAGGATGCTGGCGCTCATCGATCTCGACTGGGAGAAGGAGATGGAACTGGTTTGTCCGATGAACAAGCTCGGTACCGTGACCTTGTATCAATCCGGCCGTCACGGTTCGTTCGACGGCGCCGGCGCGCCTGCGCTGCTGGGCGCCATTCGGCCTCAGGTCGCCGTCATTAATAATGGTCCACGCAAAGGTCTGGGACAGTCGGATGACAGCGTGCGTTCGGCAACGCCTGCAGGTGTGAAGGCCGCTGCTTACGAGAAAAATGCGTATGCGAGGCTGGCAAAGATTCCAGGCATCGAGGGAATCTGGCAAGGACATTTGTCATTGCTGGACAAAGATGCGAGTCATAACACATCGCCGGACATGATCGCGAATCTCGAAGACAGTGCGGACTGCAAGGGACATTGGATCAAAGCATCCGTCGAACCGAGCGGAAAGTTTACGATTACAAACGGTCGCAATGGATTCAGCAAAACGTATACGACGCGCTGACTGCGAAGCAACAGGAGGATAGAGATGATACGAACACGAATACTCACACTAACGACAACGATTGCCGTAGCGGCGCTCCTCCTCACAGTCGGCGTTGCTCAACCGCCGGCGAGCGGATTTTCCGACACGGCGAAGGCAGCGCTGACGCAAGAACTCAAGGCGGCCGTGGATCGAGGCGACACTCCGGGCGTCGTTGCTCTGGTCGTGGACCGGCAAGGCGTGATCTACGAAGGGTCCGCAGGCAAGGCCGACTTCGCTCACAACGTGCCGATGCCAGTCAATGCGATTTTCTCCATTGCTTCGATGACGAAACCGGTAACGTCCGTCGCGATCATGATGCTTGCTGAACAGGGCACACTGAAACTCGATGATCCTGTGTCGAAGTATTTATCCGGTTACGACCACCTCGAAGTGATCACGAAGTTCAATGAGAAGGACGCGACCTACGAAACACGGCCGGCGCGCAGCCCGATGACGATCCGTCATCTTCTGACCCACACTTCAGGCATCGGCTACGCATTCACAAATCCTATCGAGTACCGCCTGACACAAGCGACCAAGAAAGGTGAATGGGAATTGCCGCTATTGAGTGATCCCGGTGAGAAGTGGAATTACAGCGCGAGCACTCGCGTCCTCGGCTTTATCGTGGAGAAGATCACAGGCGCGCCGCTCGAAACCTGGTACCAGGAACACATCTTCAAGCCGCTCGGCATGGTGGACACATCCTACGCCGTGGCGGCCGATAAACAGTCACGCGTGCCGACGCAGCACAATCGCGTCGAGAGCAAACTCGTGGAGCAACCGCGCGCGCCCATCCCCGCCACGCCGACCCCTCCTTTCCGCGGCGACGGCGGCCTCTACTCTACCGTGCAGGATTATGGAAAGTTCGTGCAGATGCTGCTCAACGATGGCCGGATCGGATCGGTGCAGATACTGAGCAAGAACTCCGTCAAGATGATGGGCGACAACCATATCGGCGCGATTTTTGTCGAGTTGCAGCCCGATGCCGACAAGCAGCGAACAAAACCGTTCCCGCTCGGCGCAGGCAAAGACAAATTCGGTCTGGGTTTTCAAATCGCGTCCAATGATCCACGGTACGCGAAGTACCGTAGTGCGGGCAGCATGAGCTGGGCAGGCATCTTCAACACCGAGTTCTGGATCGATCCGGTGAAACATATCGGCGGCATTCAGATGATGCAGGTCCTACCTTTCTACGATGATGGCGCGATCCGCACACTGCGCGACTTCGAGGCGGCTGTCTATCGCGAGTTGAAGTGAACCCGCTACGGGAAAGAAAAGGTCTGACACTGGTGTGTGTCTTTGTGCTTTTAAATCGGCGTTGCCATGTACCACATGTTGCCCCACTCATCCGTAACGCCTGCGCTGCGGTCGCCGTACGACTGATCCTTCGGCTCCGTCAACGACTTCGCGCCTGCGCGTAGGGCTTGTGCGTAGAGTGCATCCACATCCGGCACATACATGTAGATCATGCTCTGGATCGGCATCCATCTCTCGCTCGGCTCATTCAACGCGATCACGGAATTACCGATCTGCATTTGCGCGTAATTCACGCGTCCATCCGGGCCGTCGTGCCGTTGCAGTTCCGTTGCATTGAACGCACGTTTTATGAAATCGATGAACTTCGGCGCACCCTGTGGATGGAACCAGGTCATGATGGTTTGCGAAGGCGTCGTAAAGATATCGTTATTAAGATGCGCCGAGATGACCCATTGATTTTTCCCGGGATCTTCAACGACACCGAACCGCTCGCCATACCCTTCGGTCACCGCGATTAATGATTTCGATCCTGCAGCGATGGCGCGCGCGTATACCTCATCGACATTCGGCACCCAGATCTGCAGCATGACCGGCATCGTTAGTCCCGAACCCAGGCCCAGCATGATCATTGAATCTCCAATTCGCATCTCGGCGTGGAATCGCCCCGGTCCTGTGTCTGTGCGCTCGGTTTGAACGGCGCCGAACACGTTCGTTAAGAAGTCCATGTAGCTTTCGTTGGGAGGCAACAGGTAAGGCGTCAATGTGCGGAAACCTTCACGAAACGCAACAGTCTTAGTACTCATGGATATTTTCCTTTCCAGATCGCCTCGAAGGCGAGCTTTGAAATCCGGATCGGGAAGCAGACGCAAATCTAGAGCGATGTCGAGCAGTTCCAGAACGGTGGAATCCATCGAAGCAAGAGAGTCCCGCCGAAGCTCAGGATCGGCAATGATCTGGCCAATCACGATATCCAGTTGGTCGATCAATGATTGCTTACTCATGGCCACCACCTACAGGTTTTTTCGGGCTTGTGTGTTGCGCGCGTAAACTTTCGATCGCCCGGAACTGAAGCTGCTTGATTGCGCCTGCGGATCTCTGAAATTCTTGCGCTATCTCCCGAATGCTTTTCTGTTCGACAAAACGTTTAATAATGACGGAGCGTTGATCTTCAGGAAGGCTATTGACGAGTTGAAACAACGTCGCATGCCGCTCGATCTCATGCCAGTTGGAATGATCGAGATCGTCTTCGGAAACAGGCTCGGGTCTCTGGCGTGAAGATTGCCGCCACCGATCGGCTATGGCGTTTGCCGCAATTCGGAATAACCAGACTGAGAACGGCACGCCCCGCCACTCAAATCTCGACAGGTTCGCCAGCGCATGCTGAAACACTTCTGCCGTCAGGTCTTCCGCCTCGTGCCGGTCCCCCACTCGACGAATAACGAACGCATATACACGTTCGAAATTCGACTCGTACAGATCGGCAAACCGGCTTGGATCCTTTTGCGCGGCCTCGATCAGCAGCTGTTCTCGCTCCATCGGCTATATAAACGTGCGGCAAAGCTAAAAAGTCACGCGGGAGTATACGGATTGTATACTCTCTCGGTCGTTAGCTAGCGGCTTCTGCTCAGCTTGAAATCCCCATCTCGATTTTCTTCGGGCCGGTTCCACTTTCCTGCGAGAGTGTCCTTCTTCAACGTCCCTTCGATCACATATCGACGATTTCTCGGTTTGTACGTCGCGTCGAAACTCATCGCGCCCGTCGTCGGATCGAAAGTGCCGTGTTCGATCGGAAACCCTTCGAAGTTGCGATACATTCTTTTACCCTGAAGACCCGGCCGAATCATCCCCGTGAGTTCTTTGCCGTCCCAATGGAGTTCCAACGAAATGGTATTTCTGTCGTAGAAGGCGGGCCCGAAATCTCCGATCCATGTGCCTGTTGGATCGCCTCCCGCCTTTGAACTGTGGGAAGCGCCGCAGGAAGGCAGCAGACAGAACGGAAGAACGAGGAGCACCAATTTCAATTTCATCTTGCATAGGTTACACGGCCCGCGCATGGAAGTCCGTTTATTCTCGAATCCAAGTCGTCCTGGTGTGGGCTGCAAACCGCGCCGCGAGAGCCTACGGCCGCTTTTGCCGCAACACGCGCGGCATTGTCCGGTGTTAGAAGCGGGAAGCGCGCTGGGGTATCTGGCTTATCCGTCGCTGGCGGATATCGAGTCGTTTCACATCGAGTTTCAGGGTGAGGGACGATACCAATTCACATATGCCCTCAACGTCAGCGGAAGCTGGCATACGGTCTTTGGCGTGACTCTCATTTTACCGATTGGAAGCATGGGAACGCCGCCGGGCGCGATTGCCTTACGAGGCGCCACGAACTTCCAAACGCCTCCCGGTTGGGATACAGTCTACACACCGGTGTTCAACCAGATCGAACGTCCAATCGCACCGATGCTCGTTGTGCGAGTCGAGACGGATTGGTACGCGCACGATACCGAATTCCGTTATGTGTTGCAGCCGGGTGAGGGAATTCCCGGAGCGTACAACATGCCGATCGGACAAGTCTTCTTCGTTCCCGCGAAGAGATCACGATGCGCGACTGTACCGACAGCATTGTCAAAGAAGTGTCCGAATTCAGCCGCTCCGCGGCTGTGCTACCGCCCCGAACCGATCGTCCAGCCGTTGCCCCAGCCGTATGGAACGGTGACGAATGGGAAGACTTCGACTTCGTGGATCAATCCGTCACGGATGCCGAATGTCTCCATCGTCACGAGGTTTTGGATCATGCCCGGTGTCGCATTCTCAGGTTCGCCGCGGCGTGTACCGTCGTGAACGAATAAAGGGAATGTGGCGACCACGCCCTTCTGCTCGTCAACGATCAACGCGCGACGAGGACGAATGTGTTTCATATACGCAAAGATTTTGCTGTCGACCTGTTGCGTGCAGGTCAGCATGCTGAATGCGAGATCAGACTTGCCCTGTGGCGTGTTCGGGTCCGGCAGTCCGGGACCCGGTCTCGATCGTCCTCCGGGCGGAGGATTGTGCACGGTCTGGTAGCCTTGTTCGTGTCGTTCGCAGTCTTGGGCGAATGCGGCAATCTTTCCGTTATCGCCCTCGAGAGCGTCGAAGTAGGAATTAGCAACCCAAGTCATGTACTCGCGTGACCTGCGTTGATTCGGAGGAATGTCATTCACGAGCCCGGGGCGAGGCGTAGTCAGCAAGGGGATCGCGGCTTCGTTGACATTACGATCGTAGAGTTGTTCGATCTCCAGAATCTTGCCGCGATCGATTTTCAAACGCACGGCAACCAGTGCGTCGCGGCTCTGAATTTTGAGACGCGTCTGAATCGCAATCTGACCGGCGACCGGATCGGCAACATAGATCTTGAAGCTCGTCGGTTCCACACGAGAACGCCATAACACGCCTTCGCCGACCCCGACCTCAGCGGTGTTTTCCGTCATGCGAACATCTTTTGCGAGAGCCGGAACCACTTTGGTGTCGTGTTTGAAAATGGCATTCATATAGCCCTCGACGATTCCAACCAGGCACGCCCGATCGCATTCCTTCACTCGCGACGGGTTCCACTCCGGCTCTTGCGCACTCAACAGACCGACCATGAGGCCTATGAGCACACATGTGGTCGCCATGAACTTTTTCATGAGTCGATCCTCCCCCGGGCATTATATCTGCTGTAGGGCGCTCTGAGCGTCCGGGCGGTCGTCACTTGAGGCTGCGCGCTATCGCGCTTTGAGGACCGCCCCTACAGTGGGATCAACTCCCAATTGTTCACCCAGTAAACGGTCGACGAGTTGATGGAGTGTTTCGCCCGTGGCGGATGGTATTCTCTGTAGCCGTTCCGCTATTAAAGGAAAACGCAGGGGGAGGACGAGATGAACTCCATTGTGAGAAACGCAACTGTTCTGGGTGTGGTGCTTCTTTGGTCCGCGCTTCGAATCAACACCGCTGACGCGGCGACATGTGAGGAACTCGCCAAGCTGCGTCTGTCGAATACTGTCATCACGCTTGCGGAGAGCGTTTCCGCGGGATCGTTCAAGCCGCCAACATTCCCAGGCGCTGGACCAGGCATTCCGGCAGCCGCTTACGCAGGTTTGCCGGCGTTTTGCCGCGTGGCCGGCACGATCAAGCCAACGCCGGACTCCGACATTCGGTTTGAAGTGTGGATGCCAACGACGGCGAACTGGAATGGAAAGTTCATCGGCGTCGGCAACGGCGTGTGGGCCGGCTCGATTTCCTACTTCGAAATGATCGCGCCGCTCACGAGAGGCTACGCTACGGCCGCAACGGATGACGGGCATCAGGGCAGTCCGCTCGACGCTGGATTTGCGGCGGGCCATCCCGAGAAATTGATCGACTTCGGCTCCCGCGCGCCTCATGAGATGACTGTTGCCGCAAAGGCGACGATCGCCGCGTTTTACGGCAAGAGTCCAAGCCGTTCGTTGTTCGTGAGCTGCTCGACCGGTGGCCGTCAAGGACTGATGGAGGCGTTCCGTTATCCCACCGACTATGACGGCATCTCGTCGATGGCGCCGGCCAACCCTATGGTCCCGCTTATGGTCAGCTCGTTGTGGACGGGTTATGTTGCTCTCAAAGACAAAACGAGCATGATTCCGCCAGCAAAGTTCGGCATGGTCCAAAAAGCGGCCGTAGCGGCGTGTGATGCGAATGACGGCGTGAAGGATGGGATTATCTCCGCGCCGAAGAGCTGCCGCTTCGACCCCGCGGTCCTTCAATGCAAGGCGGACGACGCCGCGGACTGCCTGACTTCGGCTCAGGTAACGGCGCTGCGTGGCATTTACAACGGACCGAAGAATCCGCGCACCGGCCAGCCGATCTACCCGGGCTTCGAGCCTGGGAGCGAAGCCATGTTTCCGATACAGACAACCGGCCCGGAACCGTTTGGCGCGGCGACAACCTACATGAGGGACCTGGTTTTCAAGGACCCTAAGTGGGACTTCAGGAGCTTTGACTACGACAAAGACGTCACTCGCGCCCTTCAGGCCGGCAGCGAAGCGCTAGATGTTCCTCCGACCGGGCTCGACTCGTTCTTCAACGGAGGGCGAAAGCTTCTGCTCTCGCACGGGTGGGCCGACGGCCTCATCCCGGCAATGAGCACGGTGAATTTCTACAACGCCCTGACAAACCACCTTGGCGCGAAAAAAGCGGACGCCGGCGCGCGGCTTTTCATGGCGCCGGGAATGGGCCACTGCACCGGTGGTGACGGGCCTTTCGTGTTCGATGTCATCTCCAGCATCGACAAGTGGGTGGAAACAGGGACCGCCCCCGAGCGCATCATCGCGAGCAATCCTCCGATGGCGCCCGCTCGCACGCGACCGCTATGCCCCTACCCGCAGGAAGTGGTGTACTCCGGGACCGGCAGCACCGATGATGAAAAGAACTTCAAGTGCGCCACACGCCGGTAGCTACAACGAGCTGCTGGCTGCTCCCCTACGGCAAAGCATACGCGACGAACTCTGGCGAGTGATCCGCGGACCCAATCGCGACGACGATGTATTGCTTGCCTCGATGCAAGTACTTATTCCGGCATTACGCGCATGCCGGATCGTTCCATCGGTTGGCTTACTGCAGGAATGATGTGTCCGCATTTTCGTGGCTTCGTCTCAAGGCGGTGATCATGCACTTGAACATCAATCTATCTTTCGGCGCCATGCTGTTGTTCTTCCTCCCTCAGTCTGGCGCCACACAACAACCCCGGCAAGCTGGCTCTGATTGGCCGATGTACCGCAGTGACTATGCCGGGACCGGCTACTCTCCGTTGAAGCAGATCGATACCAGGAACGTGGCTAACCTTGCCCAGGCCTGGACGTTTAGTCTGCAAAGCAATGCTCCGGCCGCAGCCGGCACTCGTGGAAGAGGCGGGGCCGGCGGCGTGAATTCTGAAGCGACGCCGATCGTGGTCGGAGGCATGATGTATGTCCCGACCGCGAATCGGGTTGTGGCGCTCGAGCCGGAAACGGGAAAAGAAATCTGGGGCTACACGCTTGCCGCCGGCGCGCCTTCGCGGCGCGGCGTTGCGTATTGGGCCGGACAAGGCACGGAGCCTGCTCGAATCTTTTTCACATCGGGAAGCCGCTTGATTGCACTCAATGCCCGAACCGGCGAGACGGTCTCGCGCTTCGGCAAAGACGGCGAAGTGGATTTCGGCATTCCGTACAATTCGGTGCCAGGCATTTATCGAAACGTTGTCGTTGTAGGCGCAAACACGCCACAGGGAACACCCGGAGGGATCGGCAACCCTCGAGCGTTCGATGCCCGGACAGGCGAGAAGCTTTGGGAATTCAGCTCTGTGCCGAAGCCCGGAAGCATCGGCAACGACACATGGGAGGGCGACAGTTGGAAGAACCGCCTTGGCGTCAATGCCTGGCCCTTCTACTTCACGCTGGACGAACGGCGAGGGCTTTTGTATCTGCCGTTGGCTTCGCCAATCGGAGGCTATTACGGAGGGGATCGTAAAGGCGCGAACTTGTTCGGTAACTCGGTGGTCGCCGTCGATATCCTGACAGGGAAATACAAGTGGCACTTCCAAACGATTCATCACGACCTGTGGGACCACGATCCACCGGCGGCACCGGGATTGTTCGATGTAGTGCGCAATGGGCGCACAATTCCTGCTCTGGCTTTGACCACGAAATCCGGCTACATGTACATCCTCAATCGCGAAACCGGCCAGCCGATATTCGGTGTGGAAGAGCGCTCCGTACCTAAAAGCGATGTTCCAGGCGAGATGGCCTTCCCGACGCAGCCGATTCCGGTGAAGCCACCGGCCCTGGCGCGCGGCAGCTACAAACCCGAGGATCTGGTTTCCGCGGCGGACACCACGCCCGAACATGCCAAGGCATGTCAGGACTTGATCGAGAGGATCGGCGGCGTTCAAAACTCCGGGCCATTCACGACCTGGGGATATCGAGCAGAAGGCACACGGCCGCCCACCACGTTGCTCTTCCCCGGCGGGCTGGGAGGTGCGAATTGGGGCGGAACCACATTCGATCCGAACTCCCGCTACATCTTCGTCACCACTCAAGACGTCGGCGCGCTCGGTTCGATCGAGAAGACGCGCCCCGGTTCACCTTTTCTGTATGACAAGACCACTCCAGGTCAAAACGCGTTCGACGTTCGCATGGGCGATCAGAACTGGCCTTGCCAGAAACCGCCATGGGGCCGCTTGATTGCAATCAATTCGTCAACGGGCGATATCGTCTGGCAAGTACCGCTCGGCATCACCGAACAGCTTCCCGAGGGGAAGCAGAACACCGGACGGCCCGCGCTGGCAGGCGCCATCGTCACGGCCGGCGGCGTATTGTTCATTGCTTCCAGCGACGACAACCGGTTTCGCGCATTCGACGTGAAGACTGGAAAAGAGCTGTGGGTCACGAAACTCGCAAGGCGAGGAAATGCGGACCCTATTACTTATCGGGGACGAAACGGCAAGCAATATGTAGCTGTAATCGCTACGGATACGCTGATGACCTACGCGCTGCCGTGATTGGTGGGAATCTCCGCGATCAGCAAACCGGGCTCGAGTGGCTGGGCATTTCCAGCATGGGTGCGATTGCTCGACT
>Ga0075424_100008171_pt1 | contig 10206 bp, 9 predicted proteins | sample SoiMethybrSBSTD3_FD_75301 | JGI IMG/M metagenome (GOLD analysis project Ga0075424, IMG submission 75301) | Bulk soil microbial communities from a Populus tree surrounding site in Tennessee, USA - Soil MetaG P. TD hybrid SBSTD3 | ecosystem: Environmental > Terrestrial > Soil > Tree plantation...
TGAACGCAACGAGACAGCGAGGCCGCGAGCGACCTCGCTGTCCTGCCCAATCGGGCTGAGTGGTGCATGGCCGTCCTTGCCCTCGATGGGCTCACCAAGCGCTTTGGCCCCCACCTAGCGGTCGATGGGGTGTCTTTTGCGGTTGAGGAGCGCGAGGTCTTCGGGCTGCTTGGCCCCAACGGCTCCGGCAAGAGCACAATTCTGCGACTGGTCGCCGGCTACCTCCGACCTAGCTCTGGGACCGCTCGCGTTGCCGGGCTCGACGTTGTGCGAAACGGCAGTGCGGCTCGGCAACGGATCGGCTATGTGCCGGAAGGTGCCCCGCTCTATGGGCACATGCGAGTTAACCAGTTTCTGACGTTTATGGGTCGCTTGCGTGGCCTCGATGGCAAGGCGGTTGCGCGCGCCGTCGACGCGGCCGTCGATCGGCTCGCCCTCGCCAGCGTGCGCGGGACCATTATAGAGCGCCTCTCACACGGCTACCGCCAGCGCGTGTCCCTCGCCCAGGCCGTGCTGCATGAGCCGGAGCTTCTTGTTCTCGACGAGCCGAGCAACGGTCTCGACCCGCGACAAATCATCGAGCTGCGGGGGCTACTCAGGGAACTTGCGCAAAACTGTGCCGTCCTGGTGACCTCTCACATCCTTGCCGAGATCGAACGCACCGCAGACCGTGTGGCCATTCTGCTCGACGGTCGACTGCTGACGGTCGAGCACCTCGGCGGCGACCACGCGACAGCGCCGCCACCATCGCACCTTGAGACGCTGTTCCTCAATCTTACGCAAGCAAAGGCAATTTGATGAGCTTGTCGACGCTGGTCGTGAAGGAGGTGCGCACACTGTTCAGTTCACCGATCGCCTACGCGGTGATCGCGGTGTTCATCGTGCTGAGCGGCTACACGTTTACCGTAACGCTATTTGTGAGCAAGCAAGCGACGCTGGTGCACATTTTTTTTCAGGCCGCCGTGCAGCTCATTCTGCTCGTACCCCTGATCACGATGCGTCAGTTCGCAGAAGAGCGTCGCAACGGTACGCTCGAGCTGCTGCTGACCTCCCCGGTAAGGGAAATCGACATCGTTCTCGCGAAGTTCATCGCCTCAATGGTGGTGGTGCTGGCGATGACCAGTCTGACGCTGATCTATGCGACCGTGCTCGCCGTCTATGGCCAGCCGGAATGGGGCCCAATCTACAGTGGCTATCTGGGACTTGTCCTGTTCGGCGCCGCTCTACTCTCGATTGGCCTGATGCTCTCGGCATTGACCGCCAATCAGATTGTTGCCGCCGTGGTGTCGCTCGGGCTGTTCGGGCTGCTCTGGGCAATCGACACGCTGGCCTCGCTGCTGCCGCAGCCGTTTGAGAACTGGCTGCTCGGTCTGTCGCTGCTGGCGCATTTCACCCCGTTTGCGGTCGGCGCCATGTATGTTTCCGACTTCGGCTTCTTCCTTAGCGTCGTCCTGCTCGGCCTGTTTTTGACCGTCCGAGCGCTGGCACGGAGCTGAGCAATGCACGAGCATGGGCTCGAGCTTTCTGCGCTGCTGTGGTTCGCCGGATGGTTCCTCGCCATCGTGGTGTTGTTCGTCGCGGGGCTCCGGCTGCCCCTCGCGATCCCCCAGAGTGGCGTGTGGATGCGGCTCTATGCCGTCGGCTGCGTCGCCGCAGGTATTGGCGTATGGGTGCTAAGCAACGTCGCCATCGTTCTCAACGACACGCACATCGATCTGACGCGGGAGAAAATTTACACACCCTCGGCCGATGCACTGGCGGTGGTTGATGAACTGAAGACCCCTGTGCGCATCACTTATTTCTACCGCTCCGACGACCCGGTCGGTCGGCGCACGGCAGACATTCTGGGAGTGATGGGCCGCCGCAATTCGTTATTGAGCGTAGTTGCCATCGATCCCGACAAACGCCCCGAGCTCGCCCGGCGCGAGGGCATCCGCCTCTATAATGCCGCCGTCATCGAGGCGGGGCCCCGCCGGGTACTCATCCAGGGCACAGACGAGGCCCAGATTGCGATCGGGATCCAGCGCGTGCTGCGCACGCGAGCCCTCACCGTCTGCTTTCTTGAGGGGCACGGTGAACTCGCCATGGACGCCTTCGAGTTCCATACGCACCTCGAGGGCGTTACCGATCACAGCCACGGCGACGCATCCTCGCATATCATTGAGACCACAGGGCATGGCGTCGGTCGCTTCCGGCGGGCGCTGGAAGCACAGGGTTACGACACGCGCAAGCTGATACTGGCAATATCAGGTGCGGTTCCTGCCGATTGCACGCTGCTCATCGCCGCCAACCCGCGCACCACATTCTTGCCGGCGGAAAGTACCGCACTTCGCTCCTATCTTACCGCTGGGGGTAGTGCCTTATTGCTGTTCGATCTCGGTTTTGTGCCCGAGCCAGGGCTGGCCCAACTGCTCTCTGATCTTGGCGTTCGGCTCGAGCAGCAGGTGGTCATCGATCCGCTCAGTCACTACCAGACCGATCCCGAAATGGTCGCGGTGACTGGCTACGAACCGCACCCGATCACCCGCACCATCTCGCTAACCTTTTTTCCTGGGATCCGGCCGCTGACGTTGACCCGACCGGCGTCGGGCGTGGTGACAACGCCTATCCTACAGAGCAGCCGCGACAGCTATGCTCGACCAGTACAGCCGGCCAACACACGCACCATAGAGGGTGGGTCCGCGAGCGCCGATGGGGACTGGGCCGAGCCGGTACCGGCTGGCACTTCGGTTCCACAGGTACGGCCGCGCGTGCTCGGCATCGCCGCCGAGGGGACGCTAGCTTCGGGCGCGCCTCCGTTGCGCGCCGTCGTGTTCGGCGACGGCGATTTTGCCAGCAACTCCTTCCTGCCCTACATGGCCAACAGTGACCTGGCGCTGGCAGCGGTGCGATGGCTCGCACGCGAAGAGCAGGGCACGGCGGTGCGAACCCGCATACCGGTTCCACCGATGATCCTGCTGACGGCTGCGCAGAGCCGCGCGATTTTCGCTCTGATCGTCATACTGCTGCCACTCGCCGTCATTGGTATCGGTGCCGTTGTTTGGTGGTCGAGGCGATGAGAGGGGTTGCGTTTTCTCGGCTGATCATGCCGTTCATCGCCATGCTGGCACTCACCTTCCTTGTGGCGATGGTAGTGATCGGCGCCCAGCCGATCCAGCGCCAGCTCGTGAAGTTCGAAGCCAATGGCGTCTTGCACACCGAGCCGCAGGAAGTGATCAAGATCACGCTCGGTCGCACTGGGCGGCAAATCGCGCTGACGCGCAGTGGAGACGGGGGCTGGACCTCGCAGTCACGCGGTGTCGTCGAACCTGTCGTCGCAGCACATCTCGACACTGCCGTGAAGATGCTCCACCGCTCGGCGCCGGTACGCGAGCTCGCACCAGAGGACTTATCGGGTGTCGACACACGCCCATTTGGCCTCGAAGAGCCTGTCGTCGTAGCGTCTCTCTCGGCACCTAGCGGTCATGTGCTTACGGTGGAGTTCGGTGCCCATAATCCCGACGGTTTTCTGCAATACATGCGCATCAAGGGCGATCCCAAGGTCTACCTAATGTCGCGCTTCGTCGGCGCCGAATGGGTGGCGGCATTGGAAGGCATGGAAACTCGATAAGGTTGGCGATAGGGGGCGGCGTGATGTGGCCTCACAACAATCGGTGGCTGCTGGGGTTGCTCGCGGCGCTTTGCTTGGTGTTGGGCCCCGCCGTCGCGCACAAGGGTGGGACAACGGGGTACGCGACCGTGTCCGTCGCCGGCCAAACCGTGCGCTATGCCGTCACCTTGCCAGCAGACGGTGTCCTGCTGGACAGCGCTGTTGCTAAGGATTTGCGCGATTTGGCGGCAGCCTTCGCGCGTCACGTCATGATCGCGGCCGACGGCACCGCTTGCGCCGGCGTGCCCGCAGAGGTGCGGCCATCGTCACCCCAGCGCGCCAGCATCGAAGTCGTCGTGCTCTATGCGTGCGCAGCACCCATACGCAATCTCTCGATCCGAGATGGCAGCGACGCCGTGCTCGGTCCCGACCATCACACCATTGCCGACATCGATTGGCCCGGCGGGACCCAACAGGTGGTGTTCGAGAGCGAGCACCGCGAGGCGCACATTGCCATCACGTCCAACGCGCAACCGCAAAGCGGGGTGGCCAGCACGTTCACCTCCTACTTCGGTATCGGCGTCGAGCACATACTCCTCGGTTTCGACCATGTGTTGTTCATCGTGGCGCTCATCCTGCCCGGTGGCAGCCTGATCTCGATCGCCGCAATGGTCACTGCCTTCACCGTCGCGCATAGTCTCACGCTTGCGCTTTCGGTGCTCAACATCCTGACCTTGCCCCCTCAGATCGTCGAACCGGTGATCGCGCTGTCAATCGCTTACGTTGCCCTCGAAAACCTCACCGGAAAGAACGCACTGTCTCGGCGTTGGGCGGTGAGCTTCCTGTTCGGGCTGGTGCACGGCTTTGGTTTTGCGGGAGCTCTGGCCGAGGTTGGCCTCCCACCAAGCGGCCTCCTTTCCGCACTCGTTGGGTTTAACCTGGGGGTCGAAGCCGGCCAATTGCTCATTGTTGCTGTGCTTCTGCCGCTTCTCATTTGGTTGCAGAGATTTCCATGGGAACCCCGGCTCGCAAAGGTTTCCTCAAGTGCCATCATGGCGGCAGGGCTGGCCCTGCTGGCCGAGCGCGCCTTCATCGGCAGCGTATGACCTGCCAGCGCAGGCGCGTATTGGTCTTGCAACGTCGGATAGCTGAACGCAGGGCATTGGGCACAAGGTGCACGGGCTCAGTTGGTTGCAGCAAGAGATCGATCACGATCACGCACGCCAACGAGGCGATCGGGATCGCGCACGGCCATGGCGGCAAAGCCGCAGGGATGTTGTCGGCCAACTCCTTCAGGCTGGAAACGGACGGCCGGCTGCCAATCCTCATGTGAAACCGTCGTGGAAGTCGATGCAGCGACCACACGAGCGCCGAGCGCCACTGCGAGGCGACGAAGCCATCAGGCGCTCAACGACGCTCCCGAACTCGATGACGGCGACCGGGTCGAGCTTGGCATCGAGTACCGCGAAATCTGGGCGAGGCACTCGCAGATCAGCGGGCTAGGTGGATGCTGCGGCACCGACCATCGCCACATCGAGATTTGCGCGGCGTCTCTTGGGGCGGCTAGCAACGAGGAATGGATCTCACTCTCCCCGAGCCAACCCGCTTACCTCTCCACAGCTCTTCCCGTCACAATAAGCGCTTTGAGCGCAGCCAGGCACGACTGCGTATCGACATTTCCGTCCCAGGTGAGTTGCAAGACCAAGCCCTGGAAGAACGCGATCAACAAGCGCGCCATCGCGTCGCCATCGAGCGTTCGTGGCAGTTCGCCCCGCACCTTGGCGCGTTGTACCATTCGCGCGAGTATCGCCTTTGGAACTTCCACGCCATCACGAACCGCAACCGCGAGCCGCCGATCATGGAGGCTCTCCGCCCATATCTGGACAGCGAGGCGCCGCCATGCCCGCTCCTGCGGGCTACTAAGTGCCGCAATGAAATCCGCTGCGAGCTGGTCCACTGCTTCCGCAAAGCTTTGTTTTTCCAATGCCCGCTGCAGCAAAGCTCGTTCACGGCGATGGCGCTCCTCGACCACCGCGACAATGATGTCCTGCTTGCCGGAAAAATGGCAATAGATCGAGCCGGGGCTCAGTCCCGAGTTTTCCACCACGTCCTGCATCGTGGTCTTGTGAAAGCCCCGCCGCGCAAAGCACCCCAAGGCCGCATCAAGGATTTGGCGACGCCGAGCATCAGCCCGCGCGCGTGTGATTCTAGGCATTGCCGCCGATCACGGTTGCACGCGCGGCGCGGTAAAATCCATAGCCGTGCATCTTGCGTGCCTTGGGACCGAAGTATCGAGCGCGGTAATCATCGGCCCCAAGATCCTCCTCCAGTCGCATCCCGTGTGCTTGCAGGCATTGCGCCAGCGCTTGTGGGATGAACCCGAAGGTCCACGGCTCGCCGCTGTTGGCAACGGCGGCCAGGATTTTTCCGGCGCCCTTGAAGGTGGCCGGATCGGTAAGCACCCCTTGATGAACGTAGGTAAAGATGAGGTTGCTACCAATCGCCAGCGTACCGACCCAGGCGAGGACGGAGCGAACCGCATCTGCGGTCAGATAGTTTGTGACACCTTCCCACACCACGGTCGCACGGCGCTGTGGATCGAAGCCCGCCGCGGCGAGGGCGTCCGGCAGTCGGCCGCGATCAAAGTCGAGCACAACCGAGACGACATTTGAGCGTCCTGGCGCCCCAGCTGCGGCACGGCGCTGCTTTTCGGCGGCTGTGGCCGCATGATCTACCTCAAAGACCGGTACGTCAGCGAGAACCGGCATGCGCCAGGCGCGGCTATCAAAGCCGGCGCCGAGGACGACGAGTTGTCGTGAACCGTTGGCTATGCTGACCCCGATCCAGTCGTCGATTAGCCGGGTACGCGCCACGCCTGAGCTGCGCGCGCCCGGCCAGGAGCGGTCAATGATCCCCCGCAGCGCCGGGCCCAGGATCGGCATGGCCGACCATCGCACCACACGCCGCAGGAAAGTGCCGACGAACATCGCGGCAAACGGATCATTGAAGAGCCTTCGGCCCTTCGGCTGCGCGGATTCAATCGCGCGAAAGAGCGCCATGTATTCCGCGGTTCGACTGAACTGTCCTGGACGCATGCTGGCCTATAAACAAAATGACAATTCTGTTTAGTGCATGGCCCGAGCAATGTCAAATCTCCCTAGCGACTTTGGGGCAGGACCCAACATCGCGTGGCCGGGGTGCTCACCCGCGCCGGCGCTATGCACGGATTTCAAGCAGACCCTTGCCGGGTCACGCCGTCTCCGTGGCGGTTTCGTCTACGAATAGATAGGTGAGGGGAGGGGGCCGTCAGGAACGAGGATTGCCAGGCAATGGCAATCCCGCTCACACTCGGGGTCTAGCTTCATCCACTCGACGTTTGGAGAAGGGGACCATGAAGCAAGCACTTGTGATGAGCGTGGCAATGTCCCTGCTCTTGGCATTTGGGATCGGCGCCGCCCGATCGGCTGCGCCAGCACTTCCGCAGAACGTCGAATTCGTTGCAACGCTCGGCGCGTTCTCCAAGTATCGGCTGAAGTCCAATGGCATGCCGATTTATCTTTCTCGGAATGATGCCGCGCCGGTGGTCACTTTCATGGTCGTGTACCACGTCGGGTCCCGCAACGAGGGGCCTGGCAACACCGGGTCCGCACACCTTCTGGAGCACTTGCTCGCCACCAAAAGCACCATCAACTTCGGTCCAGCGAACGGACACAAGAGCATCCCGGACCTGCTCTACGCGGCGGGAGCGGGCGCGGATTCCAACATGACCACCTGGTACGACCGGATGAACGGGTACTCGACGCTCCCCTCTGGTCGTCTGGAGCTTGCCATGAAGATTGAGGCCGACCGGCTGGGACGCGGTCTCATCCTTGACCGGGAACGCCAGGCGGAAATGTCCGTAGTCCGCAACGAGTACGAGATTGGAGAAAACGATCCGGCAGAGGTGCTCTTGAAGGCCGTTGTCGGCGCAGCGATTGTTGCGCACCCCTACCACTGGGACACCATCGGCTACCGCTCCGACATCGAGGGCGTTTCGACCGATAAGCTGCGGGAGCATTACAAAGCGTACTTCTGGCCAAACAACGCGGAAGCAATTCTGGTCGGCGACTTCCAAGTCGAAAAGGCCTTGGCAATGTTCGACCGCGAGTTTGGGGCCTTCGCGCGCTCCACTAAGCCAATCCCGCAGGTCGTTACGGGTGAGCCGCCACAAGAGGGAGAGCGACGCGTTATCATCAAACGGCCCGGTGGTGCCGGCATTGTTCAGGCAGCCTACATTCGACCCGGGGCTCAAGATCCCGACTTCATTGCCCTTGATGTACTGTCCACCATACTCACCCAAAGCCTCAATTCACGTCTATATCAGGCGCTCGTCGAAACACAGATCGCATCAAGCGTGGGCTCCACCAACCACGCGCTGCGCGATCCATTCGTCCTGCTCATTCAGACAACCGTTGCTCGTAGTTCGAGCCACCAGAAGGCTGAGGATGCACTGAAGGCTGCCCTCCAGGAGGTCGCGAGCAATGGTGTGAGGGAAGAGGAAGTCAAGCGCGCCCAGAAGCAAATCGAGGTCAGGGTGATCCGAAGTCGCGATGGCACATTCAATCTGGCCTCGAGTCTCGGCGAGGCGCTTGCGTCGGCAAACTGGGAGTGGTGGCATGACTACGTCGATGCGGTGAACAAGGTCACCACGGACGATGTGCGGCGCGTCGCAGCAAAATATCTGATCCCGGAGCACGCAACCATCGGCTGGTTCATTCCAGCCGAGTCGAAGGAACGGCAGTTGACCGCACGTGGATCAACAACCATTGGCGCGCCGACGCCCCCTGCTGCTCGCGGCGTTGCGGACCGGGCTGGAGCGCGGAAGGCTATGCCAAACGCAGCAAATTCTCGTGCTGTCGCCGCACGTGACGCCGCTCCGTCGCCGTTCGCCAAGAGAGCGTTGCGAAGGGTGCTCCAAAACGGCATGACACTCATTGTCGTTGAGAACCACGCTGTACCGACCGTCGCCCTTCAGGCGACGATCCTTGCTGGCACGGTAACGGTCCCGGTGGACAAACCAGCGTTGGCGCTGCTGACCGCCGACGTGCTCGACCGGGGAACAATTACCAAGAGCAAGCTCGCCATCGCCGAAGCGCTCGACGCAGTTGGAGCACAACTCGATGTCAACGGTGGCTTCCTAGAGACGACTGCGACGGGGTCAGGGCTTTCGCGAGACACAAAACTGCTGCTCGAGACCCTGGCGGACCAGCTGAAAAATCCTGCCTTTGCGGCTGAAGAGATCGAGCATGCCAAGGCTGAAAGGAGGGCCGTGGTCATGCGCAATGCCCAGGACACTGGTCGACGTGCCCTCGATCGGATCAGGAACATTATCTACCCCAGAGGTCACCCCCATCGGGCCCCGACAACCGAAGAGATGCTCGCAAGCCTCGATTCACTGACGCGCGAGGAGCTCAGCCGGTTTCATCGTCAGCGCTACAACGGATCGTCGCTCATTCTGGCGATCGCTGGGGATGTCGCCGCTGGCGAGGTCGCGTCCATGGTCGAGGAGCTGTTTGGCGATATGCCAAGAGGTGAGCGCCCGGCCTCCAATTGGCCGCGCACGCCTCCAGGCACGCCGGTGAGCGATGTCGTGACGATGCGTGGCAAGGCCAATATCAATTTTATCTTTGGCGCCGCGAGTGGACTTGCGCGGCACGATCCCGACTACGAAGCCTCTCTCATTGCCAATGCCGCGGTCGGTCAGGATGCTCTGTCGTCGCGCATCGGCAAGCGCGTGCGGGGCGTGGAGGGGCTTTCCTACAGTCTTGCCTCGCGCTTCCAGATCACCGACGTACTCGATGGGATCTGGACAGTAGACGTCGCGGTCGCTCCAGCCAACCTGCAGAAGGCGCTCATCTCCACGAGGGAGGAGTTCGAGAAATACTGCCGCGAAGGTATCAACGACGAAGAGCTCGCGGTTCAGAAACAGCATTTCGCCGGCAGCTACCAGGTCAAACTTGGTGCGAATACAGGGATCGTGGCTGCACTCGCCGACGCGGAACGGTACGGCTACGGCCCTGGCTACCTCGATGAGTATCCGGAGCGGTTCCGCAGACTGACGCGCGAGCAGGTGAACGCCGCGATTAACTCACACCTGCACCCGGACAAACTGAACCTCGTCATCGCCGGCGATCTCGACCACGTTCCCTGAGCAAACGAGCTGGAGTGCGAGCGCCGCCTTTGAATTTGGCCGGGCTGGACAAATCGCCCCACACCTTTAAGCCGCCTTTTCGTCCACCGCCCTGCTGCGCCGGTATATGCTGTGTGGCCATGGTGGTCACATGGCGACCGCGCCCGGCGGCCCTCGTGTCATTCCCCTTTTCATGGCGTAGGAACAGACGACAATAATCGGCATACCCTTCCCGCACCCATCACAACCGTCGAGCACGAGCAGGCGGAACGCAGGATGGCGCCAAGTCCTCCTCGACCTCGACGAGGAAACTGCGGTTGCCCTGCGACACCGACCCAACTTCGGCACGCGCGGGCGGCTCCAGGCATCGTCTTAGCGATTAGAACCAGGCCGCTTTGTCCACGACGTTGCGTAGGGGCTGGCCAAGGGCAAAGCGCCGGCAGTTGTC
>Ga0075424_100008172_pt1 | contig 10205 bp, 10 predicted proteins | sample SoiMethybrSBSTD3_FD_75301 | JGI IMG/M metagenome (GOLD analysis project Ga0075424, IMG submission 75301) | Bulk soil microbial communities from a Populus tree surrounding site in Tennessee, USA - Soil MetaG P. TD hybrid SBSTD3 | ecosystem: Environmental > Terrestrial > Soil > Tree plantation...
AGATCGCGCAGGCGAATTCGTTCCCGCTTCGTCAACGGATGGCCTTTTGCTACGGCAAGGACCATCCTGTCCAGCGCGAACTGGCGATGCTCCAGCTCCTTGTGCCACGGGGTGACAGCCGCAACCAACCCCGCGTCCAATCGATCTGATACGACGGCTTCAACCTGTTGAACCGACACCAGATGATGAACCACCAGCTCGACGTCTGGGTGCCGTCGCCGGAATTCGCGGAAAGCATTCACGACCAGCCCATGCCAGGACACCGCCGTTGCAATGCCGATTCGAAGGGTACCCGCCTGACCCAGGGCCATCCGTTCGGCGCGGCGCTTCGCCTCCTCGACGTCGTGCAAGATGCGTCGCGCATCGTTCAAAAACAATGTCCCCGCCGCACTCAATCGGACACCTCGGGGCAATCGATCGAACAAGAGGAACCCCAGCTCCCGCTCCAAGTCTCGGATCTGCCGGGAGAGGGCCGGCTGGACGACATGGAGCCGATTGGCCGCTCGTCCGAAGTGCTGCTCCTCCCCAACGGCGATGAAATACCGCAGATGTCGGAGTTCCATTGATACCTTCCTGCTATTGGACCGATTGAAACAAACTCTTGGACGTATCGGTCGCGATTATCCCAGACTTCCCGCGGGAGAGGTGCCATGGCCACGCTCACACAGGCGGCAGCTTCGATCACATCAATAACGACCCACTACATCGACGGCGCATTCGTCGAATCGCACGGCCGCCAGGTCACGGACATCATCCGTCCGACCGACCGGCAACTGATCGCGCGCGTCACGTTGGCAGACGAGGAGGATACGCGGCGCGCCATCGCGGCGGCCGGGCGCGCGTTCGCGACCTACAGCCGTTCGACAACAGACCAGCGCGCGCAGATTCTGCGCAGATTGCATGCGGCAGCTTCTGCGCGAGTCGACGATCTCACGGCCGCCATGGTCGAAGAATACGGCGGGGTCGTGCAGTTCGCTGGGCTGATCGTGCGGTCCGGCGTAGACGCATTTCTCGCCGCTGAACAGGCGATTCAGGAGATCCCGTGGACACGCCGTTGGAACAAGACCACGGTGACGTTGGAACCAATCGGCGTCGCCGGTTTGATTACTGCGTGGAACGCGAACGCGCTGTTCATGTGCCTCAAGCTGGCGTCGGCCGTGGCCGCCGGTTGCACCGTCGTGATCAAGCCCAGTGAGTTGAGTGCGCTGCAAGCCCGTGTCCTGGTGGAGGCGCTGCACCAGGCGGATCTCCCGAAGGGTCTTCTGAACGTCGTCACCGGCGTCGGCAGCGTTGTCGGTGCGGAACTCGTCCGCAATCCCGACGTGGCGAAGATCTCGTTCACGGGTTCGGTAGCCGTCGGTCAAAGCATCATGCGCGACAGCGCGGCAACGATGAAACGCGTGACTCTCGAACTCGGCGGAAAGTCGCCCACCATCCTGCTCGAGGATGCGACGCTCGACCAGGCCATCCCGTCGGCGCTGACGATGGCCTTCCTGAACAGCGGTCAAGCGTGCGCCGCCGGAACCCGGCTCCTCGTTCCGAAGGTCCGCCTGGGCGATGTGAAGCGGGCGATACAGGAAGCCATGCGCCACTTCATCGTCGGCGATCCGGCCGACCCCACAACCGCCGTTGGCCCAATGGTGTCGCAAGAACAATACGAGCGCGTGCAATTCTATATTCGGAAAGGCATCGACGAAGGCGCGGAGGTGCTCGTCGGCGGAGAAGGCCATCCCGACGGTCTCGACTTGGGGTACTTCGTGAAACCCACCGTGTTCGTCAATGTGACAAACGACATGGCGATCGCGCAGGAAGAGATCTTCGGTCCTGTCCTCAGCGTGATCGCCTACGACTCCGAGGACGATGCGATCCGGATCGCCAACGACTCCAAATACGGTCTGCACGCGGCGGTCATCGGAACCGACCTTGCGCGTGCACGGCGCGTCGCCTCCCAGTTGCAAGCCGGCCGCGTCGTCATCAACAACATGACCGACGATCCGCAGGCGCCCTGGGGCGGATTCAAGTTTTCCGGCGTCGGCCGTGAATACGGCCGCTACGGGATCGAGGCGTTCCTCGAAACGAAAGCCATCCTCGAGTCATGAAACACGACACCATTTCGCCCGCTGAAACTGCCGACCGCCTCGCGATTCGGGAGCTCGTCGAGGCGTACGCGCACTGCGCCGATCGCCGTGATGCGAAGGGTCAGATGTCGCTCTTCACCATTGACACCCATTTCGTGGTGTACATGAATGCCAAGGACCCAACGCCCTCAATGGAGTTGCGGTCACGTGAGGCGCTTGCTCCGGTATTTGCCGACCTGAACAAGTACGACGCGACGACGCACTTTGTCGGGCAGAGCACCGTCGTGACGCTGTCAGGCGACCGGGCCACCGGCGAGGCGTACTGCCTCGCACACCATGTCACCATCGACGGCAAGAAGCGACGCCTGATGGTCGCGTCGCTGCGCTACTACGACACGTTCGTGAAAAACGACGGCGGATGGCTTTTCTCGGAGCGCCTGTTATACGTGGACTGGGTCGACGAGCGTCCGCTGTCATGACGGTGACCGAGAACCAGAAGGGGCTCGTCGTCGTTGGCGCGACCGGGATGGTCGGGAGCTACGCGCTTCGCTATGCGCTCGATCATCCCGCGGTGGGAGTTGTGACCGCGATCGGCCGCAGGCCGACTGGGCTCACGCACCCGAAACTGAACGATGTGCTCCATCAAGACTTCGCCGACTGCTCCGCGCTGGCTCGCGCGCTCTCGGGGCAGAACGCAGCGATCTTTTGCCTCGGGGTGTATACCGGCGCGGTCCCGGACACAGAACTCCGCCGAATCACCGTGGACTACACGGTGGAGTTCGCGCGAGTGTTCCACTCCAGCAGCCCGAACGCGACGTTTGCGTTCTTGAGTGGGAGTGGCGCGGATCCGACGGGTCGCAGTCGGCTGGCATTCGCGCGTTATAAGGGCGAGGCCGAAAACGCCCTTCATGCCGCAGGGTTCCCTCGCCTGTACATCTTCCGTCCCGCGTACATTTATCCCGTCGAGCCGCGGCAGGAACCGAATGTCAGCTACCGCCTCCTTCGCGCAATCTACCCCGCGTTCCGGTTGTTGTTTCCCAACCAGGTGATTCGGGCAGACGACCTGGCCCGAGCCATGGTCGATGTCGCCATCCGCGACACGGGCGAGCAAAGGAGCTCAGTGTTCGAGAATCGTGACATCCAGGCAATAGTCGCGTCGGCCGAAAAAGCGCGTAGGGACAGGCCTTTCGGCGACTAGTTCGATGGAGTCCAGCATTGGCGCTCTCCGCCACGTCACGCGACGCATGGGTGGACGAGACCGACACGAGACGCACCGCGTTGCGTCGCCTCTCGAACTGCTTTTCGATCTGACGTTCGCGACGAGCTTCGGTCTCGCGGCGTCTCACTACGCCGATGCGCTAGCCGCCGGCCGCTACGTCGCCGCGTTGCTCGGCTTTGGCTTTGCGAGCTTTGCCATCTGCTGGGCCTGGATCAATTTCTCCTGGTTCTCGTCAGCCTACGACACCGACGACTGGGTGTTCCGGATCGTGACCATGGTGCAGATGATCGGCGTGCTCGTCCTCGCGGCCGGTCTCCCACGCATGTTCTCCTCGATCGAGCGTACCGGACACCTTGACAACTCGGTGATGGTGCTCGGCTACGTCATCATGCGCGTTGCACTCGTGATTCAGTGGCTCCGCGCGGCCACAGATGATCCGGTGCGGCGCCGTGTTTGCCTCACCTATGCCACAACCATCTCGATCGCTCAGGTCGGGTGGGTGCTGCTCATCCTCGTTTCGTTAGGGGACGCCGAGGCCATTGTTCTAGGCGGCATCCTGGTGCTCATTGAAATGACCGGGCCTGTTGTCGCCGAGCGTCAGGCCGGCGGCACGCCGTGGCACGCGCATCACATCGCAGAGCGGCATAGCCTGTTCGCCATCATCGCCCTCGGCGAAGGCGTCGTCGGCACGGTCGCGGCACTGTCGGCGGTCGTCGATAGGCAAGGGTGGACACGCGATGCGATGGTGGTCGGAATCGCGGGCATGGGGCTGACCTTCGGCATGTGGTGGGTCTATTTCCTCGTACCCTTTGGGGAGATCCTCCAGCTGCACCGCGATCGCGCCTCGGTCTGGGGCTACTGCCAGATGTTGATCGTCACCTCGATCGTCGCGACCGGCGCGGGGCTGCATGCCGCGGCCTACTTCATCGAAGGCAGGGCTAGCATCACCACAGTCGGCGCGGTGCTTGCCGTCGCCCTCCCAGTCGTGATCTTTCTCGGGTTGCTCCAGGCGCTGCACTACTATCTGGTTCGACGTTTCCGCCTGCTCGACGCGTGGTTGCTGATCACGTGCTGCGGTGTCGCGATGATCTCTGTGATGGCGGCATTGTCCGGCATCAGTATGGCTGCGTGTCTGATGATCCTCTTGGTCGCGCCAACCGCCACCGTCATCGTGTATGAAGTGCTTGGATACGGTCACCTGGCAGCGGCGCTCGCGGACTAGAACCGCACCCAGACGTCACGGAAGCGTCGACCGCGACATAGGCGTGGAGTCGTCCCTTACTCACGGCGGTGATGGCCGGAAACGCGCGCAGACCTCGAGCGAGATACCGGCGAAGATCGGCTTCCTTCGGCCCGTCGCCTCGATCGCGCGAGTCACGCGAGCGTCGTCGAAGGCGTGGACCGAGGAGCGGTCGATGATCTCAATCCCTGGCAGCGCTTCCACCGACTCATCGATCTTCGCCGGGTCCCTCAACTTGATGCGCCGGACCATTCAAGGTTCGAAATGATCCGGCGCACTCCGCTGCTAGCGTGCTGCCATCACCTGCACGCCTTTCGCGGCCTTCTCGATCAGGCTCGCAACGGCTTGCGGCTGCGACACGTAGACGGCGTGACTGCCCTTCACCTCAACAACGGTCGAACCGGCGCGCTTCGACATCGCGCGCTGCGCGTCAGGCGGGATCATCCGGTCTTCCGTGGACACGAGATACCAGCTCGGTTTCGTTCTCCACGCCGGCTCGCTGACCGCGCCGTCGAGCGCCGCGACGCCCCACGGCACCTGCGAGTCCGCCATGAACGATGCCGCGTCAGCACTGACGTCGGCGGCGAACGACGCGCGAAACTTTTCGCGGTCGAGAAACAGGAATCCATCCTGGGGCGGCAAAATCGGAGGCACCGGTGCGCCCGGTGGCGGGTTCTTGATCAATGCGGATACCGACTCGCCCTTGTCGGGTGCGAACGCCGCGATGTAGACGAGGCCCGCGACCTTCGGGTCGGTGCCGGCTTCAGTGATCACGGCGCCGCCGTAGGAATGGCCGACGAGGATCGCGGGACCGTTTTGCGCAGCGAGCGTCCGCTTCGTCACTGCGACGTCATCCGCGAGCGACGTGGTTGGATTCTGGACGACCGAAACGTTGTAGCCGTCCTTCTTGAGAACGTCGTACACGCCCTGCCATCCGGATCCGTCTACGAAGCCTCCATGTACGAGCACGATGTTCTTGACGCCTCCGACGCCTGTTGCCTCTGACATTAGTTCCTCCTCTTGTTTTTGATTCGCCGAAAGACGGCGTCCGCCGTCCTCAATCCTCAGTCCCCTGGCTGCTTCTCGCGCACCATCCACTCGCGGACATATCCGGGACAATGGGCGAGCCCGATCCCCTGGGTCCTGCACTCGACGAGAAATCGCACGACCTCCGCATCGACGAGGTTCACCTCACCGAGATCGAGGACGACGCCGCGTTCACGCTCTTCCTCAAGGCAGCGGCGCAGCTCAGGCAAATGCTCGCCGCCGACTCGTCCGCTCAGAGCCAGCGTCGTTGTCCCGACCTGCATGGACCGTGTGATCTTGAGCATCGACCGATGACGAGTGCCGGCAGGCGAACAGCAAATGGCGCGCCGCCCGTAAGTCGCTGTCCGCGTTGAGCAATCGCGGCGGCTGGTGCGAGATTTCGCGAGCGTCGCTCGCGAAGTCTCGCGAGAATGGTCAGGGCAACAGCAAAGACCTAGAATGCGTGGTGTGCAGGATGACAAGGCATTTCGGGCGAGTGAGGACGCCTTTCGACTGATCGTCGAGACGATCCCCGGGCTCATCGCCGTCATGACGCCCGGCGGCGAGGTCGAACACGTCAACCGCCAGGTCCTCGAGTACTTCGGCCGGACGCTCGAGGAATTGAAACGATGGGGCACCACGGACGCCGTTCACCCTGACGACCTTCCCCGCGTCATCGCTGCGTGGCAGCACGCCGTCGAAACCGGCCAGCCGTACGAATTCGAGCATCGCATCCGTCGAGCCGATGGCCAATACCGCTGGTTTCAGTTACGCGGGTTGCCGCTTCGGGACATCGGGGACCAGATTGTTCGGTGGTACGTCCTTCTGACGGACATCGATGCGCGCAAGCAGTCGGAAGAGAAGTTGCGACGGAGCGAAGCCGATTTGCTTGAGGCGCAGCGTTTGAGCCACAGTGGCAGTTGGCGGCACAACCTCGCATCGGGAGCCTTCGCCGTATCCCCGGAAGTGCTTCGAATTCGCGGGGTCGAGTCGGCGGAACCTCTGTCCCACATCGACCGGATGTACGCGGGGATTCATCAAGGCGACCGGTCGAGAGTCCGAGCCACGTATGAGGCCGCGCAGAAGCAGAAGAGCGAGTTCGACGCTCAGTACCGGATTGTCCTTCGGGACGGCACGATCAAACACCTTCACACGATCGGACATCCCGTCTTGAACGAGGCCGGTGATGTTGTCGAGTACATCGGCACGGGCATCGATGTCACCGCACAAGAGCAGGCGCGGGCCGCACTGGAGCGGGCGTTCGAAGAAATCAAACGCCTGAAGGACCGACTCCAGGATGAAAACCTGGCTCTGCGCGAAGAGATTGACCAGGCCTTCATGTTCGAGGAGATCGTCGGGGCATCGGCTGCACTCAAGACCGTTCTGTCACATGTCGCCAAGGTAGCCCCGACCGATTCGACGGTGCTGATCTCCGGCGAGACGGGCACCGGTAAGGAACTGATCGCGCGGGCCATTCATAAGCATTCACGGCGAGCCGAACGCGCGTTTGTGGGCCTGAATTGCGCGGCTACCCCTCCATCCCTGGTTGCGTCCGAGCTGTTTGGTCACGAGAAGGGCGCGTTCACCGGGGCCGTTCAGCAGCGCCGCGGCCGTTTTGAACTGGCGCACTCGGGCACCATTTTTCTCGACGAGATCGGCGAGATCCCGATGGACGCGCAGATCGCGTTGCTGCGGGTGCTGCAGGAGCGTCAGATCGAACGGGTCGGCGGGAGCCGTACCATTCCGGTGGACGTGCGGGTCATCGCCGCGACGAATCGCGACCTGTCGGAAGCCATCACCGCCGGCACATTCCGATCGGATCTGTTCTACCGTCTGAACGTCTTTCCGATTGTCGTGCCGCCGCTGCGAAAGCGCCGTGAGGATATTCCGATCCTCGTCGAGTACTTCGTCAAGCGGTTCGCGGAACAGATGGCGAAGCGTATTCGCCGCATCGACAAGCGCACGCTGGAGCTGTGCGAGCGATACTCCTGGCCCGGCAATATTCGCGAACTGCAGAACATCGTCGAGCGGTCGGTCATCCTGTGCAGCAGCGATACGTTCTCGATCGACGAGGCCTGGCTGCCCGGCCAGATCCCACACCGCCCTGCCGGGTCAAGTGCTCTTCCAGATGCGTTGCAGGATCAGGAGAAGGAAATGATCCAGGCCGCGCTGGCGAAGAGCAAAGGAAGAGTCGCCGGCCCGCGGGGTGCAGCCGCGAAGCTCGGTATTCCGCCATCGACGCTGGAGTCAAAAATCAAGCAGCTTGGAATCCAGAAGCGCGAATTCACCACGGCGTCTTGATTGGCCGCAAAAGGATCACGAACGACCTTCCAGCATTCTGATGGCGTGCTCTAACCCGAGAGCCGCCGATGCAGGCGTGTGCGCACGCTGACTCACAGGTAAGTTCCTCACTTTCCCGTGCGTTTAACGGGTGCTGGTAGTTCCGCTGAGGTAGAAACATCCTTCGTCGGCGAAGCCGCCTCGAGGGACGCATGAATGAAGCTCACCGCCATTGCGCCCTCGCCTACCGCCGACGCGCAACGTTTGACCGATCCGCTCCGAACGTCTCCCGCGGCGAACACGCCAGGCAGACTCGTCTCGAGGAAAAACGGCGGCCGCCCTTGCGCGCGCCAAAGGTCGTTGCGCACCACATCGAGAGGTACGGCCCCGCCAGTCAGGACGAAACCCTTCTTGTCAAGCTGCACGCACCCACTCAGCCATTCGGTGTGCGGATCGGCCCCGATGAAGAGGAACAGCGCCGGCGTGTCGATCCGCGTCTCGACGCCGGCATCGTCGCGGATGCGGACCGCCTGGAGATGACCGTCTCCTTCCAAGCCGGTCACGACGGCGCCTCGGTGAATCTGCACGTTGTCGATATGCTCGACGCGATCCACGAGGTATCGCGACATGCTTTTTCCCAGATCCCGCGTGCGCGCGATGACGTGCACACGCCGGGCATATCGCGACAGCGCCACGATGGCCTGCCCCGCCGAATTGCCGGCGCCCACGACGACGATCTCCTCGTTGCGACAGAGTTTCGTTTCCGTGTCCGTCGCGGCATAGTAGACGCCGGCACCCTCGAACTCACTCAGACGCGGCACATCGAGCCGGCGATACTCGACACCCGTCGCCACAAGGATGGACTTGCCGCGAATCTTCGTGCCGTCGGCGAGTGTGATGACGCGAACGCCGGCATCGATCCCGAGACGCTGGACGGTGCCGGGCACGGTGATGCGCGCGCCGAATTTCTGCGCCTGAAGCAGTGCGTTGCGCATCAGTTCCGGACCGGATATGCCCAAGGGGAAACCGAGATAATTCTCGATCCGTGAACTCGTGCCCGCCTGGCCGCCCGTCGCAATGCGCTCGATGACCAGCACGTCGAGCCCCTCGGAGGCCGCATAGACCGCGGCGGCAAGGCCAGCGGGTCCCCCGCCGACCACAATGAGATCGAGCAGCTCGGACGGATCAATCGTCGCTTCGAGTCCAGCGCAGTGCGCGAGCTGGGCAACCGTCGGATTCGCGAGATAACGGCCTTCGCGGCCGATCACAACCGGCGTCGCCGACGGCGGCACGCCGAACTGACGAAGCAGCGTTTCGGCCTGTTCGTCGGACTCCAGATCGATCCAGGTGAACGGGATCGCGTTGCGGGTCGCAAAATCCCTGAGACGGTGCGCGTCCGGCGAGAATCGTGATCCGATGATCTTGATGCCCTCGAATCCGTCGCTCAAGAGCAGCGTGCGGCGGGTGAGGAACGCTTTCAGTACGATCTCTCCGATTTCAGGCAACGCGTCCACGGCCTGACGCAGCGAGGCGGCCGCCAGCTCCAGCACCTCGCCACGTGCGGTCGCACGCCCGGTCACGAGCGCGGCGCGCCCCGACAGCGTGTCCACGTCGCCCGTGAATTCCCCCGGTCCATGAACCGTCACCTCGCGCGGCGTACCGCGCGATTGCTCGACGATCTCGACCGCTCCCTCCAGGACCACGTAGAAGGAAAACCCGCGGTCCCCTTCCTGGAACAGCACATCGCCAGGCGCGATCGGGCGCACGTGGCCCCAGGGACGAAGTGCGTCTATTTGGGCCCGGCTCAGCCGTGGGAAGGCGACATCGTGTTCGGATGGCATGTTCCACTCATAGCAAACCTGTCAAGGTGCGTCAGACTCATGGGCGCGCCTGCTTGAGTTTCCGGTACAGCGTCGCGGCCCCGATGCCCAGTTTTTCCGCCGCCTTGGCGCGGTTACCTCCTGAGGCGCGCAGCGCGGCGGCGATGTAGTCGCGTTCCACCTCCGCGAGCGTGCGAACGTCGTCTGCGGTCTGAACGGTCGGAGGCGCCTCGCCCAATTCCGGCGGCAGGTCATCGACCCCGATGCGATCCGACCGCGCAAGCGCGAGGGCCCGCTCCAACGCATTCTCCAATTCGCGCACGTTTCCTGGCCACGCGTACCGCAGCAGCAGATTCGCCGCTTCGGGCGTGAGAGCCGGCGCTCCTTTTCCGAATCGCTTTGCGGCTCCTGCGAGGAACTGCCGCGCAAGCGGCAGAATGTCATCGCGCCGTTGCCGCAAGGACGGCACCGTGATTTCCACGACCCTCAGACGATAGTAGAGATCCTGACGGAACCGCGCGCCATGCACATCCGCGAGCAGA
>Ga0075424_100008174_pt1 | contig 10202 bp, 10 predicted proteins | sample SoiMethybrSBSTD3_FD_75301 | JGI IMG/M metagenome (GOLD analysis project Ga0075424, IMG submission 75301) | Bulk soil microbial communities from a Populus tree surrounding site in Tennessee, USA - Soil MetaG P. TD hybrid SBSTD3 | ecosystem: Environmental > Terrestrial > Soil > Tree plantation...
TTGGCATACATTCAATCCACTATTATGCCCTTCACGAGACGTGCCGGGCGCGGATAGACTTATTTGTCTCGCGCAGACGTAGCTTGTCTTTTTTTGGCAGGCATCTCGTCAGGGCAGAATCGATTCAAACAACCGTTTATCAGTTAATACTGGCAATACTGCCACCCACGTCTCAACCAATTTGGCTTAGTCTCGTATCTTTCAAGTCGTCCATCGCGGAGGTCTCTACAAGAGAGATTTCAAACTGGTCGCCGATTTCTGTTCGCGATTTTTTGATTGTTCCGCTCGGCAATTCCAGAACGCTATATCCCGAAAAGTGAACGGGACTTATCCTGAAGGGTGCCAAGTCCGCCATCAGTCCGACGACGGTATGTTTTCTATTCAAGAAAACCACGTCGATTGGAAACTTCATTCCGATTGTGTGAATACCCCTGCTCGGCATGAGCCACAACGCTTCCTCAGGTCCGAGATGGGTTCTTTTAAGCAAGCCCACCAGTCGAGTGAGAAAGTTATCGGCCTTTCTCACTTTTGTAGCCAGCCACGTTTCCTTGCTAAGATTGATTACCGGCACGTTCGCTAGTCCTAATGCAATGGATCCGAGAGCATCTGCACGATTCCCAGCCCCGGAGGGCCGAGAAGGATTATGAAAATCGCCGGAAGAATAAAAAATACCAGCGGGAAAATCAACTTGATAACGGTCTTTCGCGCGGCTTCCTCGGCAGCCTGACTGCGCTTGTCGCGCATTGTCTCGGCGTACACGCGAAGCGAACGCGCAATGCTACCGCCCATTTCTTCTGTCTGAGTGAGAAACGTCACGAGCGCGCGGAATTCGTCGATGCCCACGCGATCGGCAAGACGAATCAGAGCTTCCTTCCGATTGGCACCGGCCTGCATTTCCTGCGTCGATAGTATGAGCTCTTCGCCCAGCGCCAGCCCCTGAGAGTTCTGTTCCTTGCCCACACGGTTCAATGCGGCGTCGACACCCATCCCAGCCTCAACGCAGACGACGATCAGATCCAGGGTATCCGGCAAAGTTTCGCGCATTTCTCGCACGCGCGCTCGGGATTTCCGAAAAACAGTGAGAAAAGGCAACATGAAGCCCACGGCCGCGCCTACAGCACCAAGCATTAAAAAATCGCTCATTGCTGCCCCTGACGTGAGCGCCAACAGCATCCCCCCAAATCCGAAGGCAAGGCAAAGAAAGATTCGCAGGCCCCAGTATATTCGCACGGCACGATTCCCGCGGTAACCGGCTTGATGTAGGCTACGCGCGGCGTTGTTAAAGCGCTCAGGCAATTCTCGGTCGCCAAAAAAGAAGTTACTGACCTGCTCCCATAGCGTTGTCTCTTCGGTTTCGTGCAGTCGAATCTGCGTTCTGGCTTCGCTTTGTAATCCAATGTTCTGCAATCGCCTCTGAATTGCCTCATCGGCGATCGGAGCTTTGGACGCAAGAACGAAATAGACGAGCGCCGATATTAACCCAAAAAACCCAACCGCTATCAGCAGTTCCATGTCTACCTCTAGATATGAATCTTGATGATCTTGCGGAAAACCAGTATTCCGACAATTTCGAGCACCAACGCTGCCGCAAGCATGCCACGCCCGATGGGATTAATCAGCATCTGGTTCATCATCTCTGGTTCGCGCATAAACATAAAAACCGCAAGAAACGGTGGAACGGAACAAACCGTCCACGCGCTAATTCGGTTTTGCGCTGTCAAGCTCTTAATCAATCGCTCAATTCGGAATCGATCTCGAATGATATTGGATAACTTGGTCAACAGTTCAGCAAGGCTTCCGCCAACTTCCCGCTGCACCATCAGCGCCGTATTGAACAATCTGACTTCGGGAAGATTCATTCGCTCCTCGAACTTTTTCAGCGCGTCAGCTAGCGGCAGCCCCAGATTGACTTCTTCGATAAAAACTGAGAATTCGGTTCCCATCGGATCGGGCATCTCTTTAGCGACGAAAACCATCGCCTGGGTCAAACCCAAGCCGGCTTGCAGGCTTTGACTGATCATATCCAGGCCATCGGGAAACTGTTCTAGAAATTTTCTGAGCCGCTTCCAAATAATGAACTGAAGGTAGATCAATGGGCAGCAAAGCGCGATCAGGGAAAATATTAAGCACAGGGCCGTCGGCTGGCCCAAAATTGAAGCGAGCAAGAAGGTGACCGCAGCCGCACCCACCGAACAGAGCAAGAACATGCCTGGCGTCATATCGACGTTCGCCCGCTCTAGCCTCAGATCGATGCTGTGGACGAGCTTTATTCGCGAGAGAAGATCGTGAATCCATGGAATCTCGCTGTAAGTCGAAGTCTTCAGAATAGTCGCCATTTCAGCGCGAGACGTCTGTCCCAGTCTACCAATTGTTGTCAAACGTCTTTTGATGCGCGCCTGCGGTGTATCCTGCACCGCCATGGGCAACATAAAAAGAATAACGATCAATGAGACAGCAGCTAAGAACGAAAAAATACTTATGAGTAGTAAGTTCATAGCGCTCTTCTCTTCGCTCCCATCGTAACCGGCAAAAAGTGGCTGTTCGGGATCCTGAAACCATATCGTTCCAAGCGATCCATGAACGAAGGCATCACACCGGTCGCGACGAACTCGCCGATAACTTTGCCATTCTCGACGCCACGCTGTTCGAATTTGAAGATGGTTTGAGTGGTGATCGTGCTGCCTTCCATACCTGTGACTTCGGCGAACTCCACCACCTTCCTGCTACCGTCACTGAGTCGAGTTAATTGCACGATAACATCGATCGCCGAGGCAGCCTGTTCGCGCAGCGCCTTTTCAGGTAAATTTATGCCCGCCATCAACATCATGGTTTCTAGTCGGGAAAGCGCGTCGCGCGCGCTATTGGCGTGAATCGTACTGATCGAGCCGTCGTGGCCTGTATTCATCGCCTGCATCATATCAAGCGCTTCGCCGCCACGGACTTCGCCGACGACGATTCGGTCCGGTCGCATTCGGAGGGCATTGCGTACGAGATCCCTCGCGGTCACGGCGCCCTGGCCCTCGATATTGGGGGGGCGCGTTTCGAGTCGGACGACGTGCTCCTGCTGTAACTTCAACTCAGCCGAGTCTTCGATAGTAACGATGCGTTCGTTTTCCGGAATGTAGTTCGACAAGCAGTTCAGCAATGTGGTTTTGCCTGCACCAGTGCCGCCGGACACAATCATATTAAGCCGGGACTTTACGCATGCGGCCGCGACTTCGGCCATCTGGGGCGGAATCGAATTGAACTGAATGAGGTCATTGACGGTAAGCCGCTCTGCGCCAAATCGCCGTATCGACAACACGGGGCCGTCAAGCGCTAAAGGCGGAATTATGGCATTCACACGCGAGCCGTCCGTCAATCTCGCATCGACCATTGGCGAGCTCTCATCAACACGGCGGCCTACCCGAGTGACAATTCGCTCGATAATCTGCATCAGGTGCGCATCGTCGCGAAAACGAACATCCGTTTTTTCAAGCTTTCCATATCGCTCAACGTAAATCTGGCTCGATGAGTTTACGAGAATATCGGAAATCTCCGGATCCTTCATCAATGTTTCGAGAGGACCCAGACCGAAGACCTCGTGCTGAACTTCCATGACCAGGCGATCTCGGTCTGCACGGCTCAGCGGGATTGCCTCTGCCATCACCATATCTTCGAGAATACGGCGAATCTCAACGCGGACACGCTCCATCTCCAAGTTGGAAAGCTTCGAAAGGTCTAATGTATCGATAAGTCTTCGATGAATGCGAAGCCGCAAGTCCTGAAGCATGACATCCGGGCTCGCAGTCTGCAGAGATCTAAGCGGCACCCGCGAACTGTCACCGCTGCTTCGATCAGCATCCCAGCGTTCCTTCTCTTGTTCCATCAACGGGTTCTTCATTTACGCGCCCCTTACTTTATTAGTCCCCGCACGGGGGGCAAGAGTCTGCCTAGCAGTCCCGATTTTTTTTCATCTTCCGCCTCTCTCCGAGATGGCGCCGAAAACATAAACGTATTCAACACTGCCTCCGTAAGCCCCAGATAGCTTTTGGCAATGTCCGATTTCGAATCACATTCATGAATAGACAAACCCTGATTCACTGCCGCAATCGCTACGGGATAGTTATTCGGCAAAGTCCAAAACACCTTGACACCAAGCGCCTTTTCAACGGACTCCAAGGTCATCAATTTGCTTTTTACATACCGATTCAGAATAAGCCGAATCTTCTTATCATAGATACCCATGCGCTCGAAGAGTTCTAGCGCCCGATGAGCGCTTTTCAGTGAAGGAACGTCCATCTCCGTGATGAACAAGATTAGATTGGCCTTATCCAGTACAAGAGCTAACATGTCATCGAATTCTTTGGGGGTATCAACCACAACAAAATCAAATGATTGCGCTAAAACGTCCAATATTTCATCAATATCAGCCGGCGTTATTCGTCGTGCGTCTTCGGCATAAAATGGCTCGGCCAATACTCTTATGCCTGTAGTGTGCTTCACCAGCGAACCGTCAAGAAACAGAGGGTCGATGCGCTTCAAATTCTTGACCAAATCCAAAATTGTATAAGAGGCGTCGATATTGAGAAAACTCGTAACCGAGCCAAACTGCAATACCAAGTCGACAAGACATACCGATTTGTGTTGCGCGACGAGACAAGCTGCCAAATTGGTTGCAGCAGTCGTCGAACCGACGCCTCCTTTGTTGGACGAGACCGCAATGACGTGGCCACGCTCATTGGCCTTTAGTGTATGGACATCGATCTTCTTCCGAATCGCGTCGAATGACTTGAGAACCTCGCTCCAGCTGAATGGCTGAGTTAAGAACTCCTCCGCACCCGAGCGCATTGCCCGCAGAATCGTGTCCGGCGCTCCCGTTGGAGACGTCATCACCAAGCGGACGTTCGCGAGCCTCAGCTTGATCTGCTCTGCAACAGAAAAAGCCCGCTCAGGATCCAAATTAATGTCGATGACCGCTACCATTGGCGCGGTGCGGTTTTTTATAGCCTCGAACGCCTCACCGTAGCCGTAAATTCGTGGCTCCACAGATACCGACGCTTCCCTCTCAAGTTGCTGCTTAAGAGAGGCGAGGGCTAAACTGTCTTCACCGATGAGGCAAATTGGCAGTTTCATGAATTGTTCTAATCCCCGACTCCAGAATCTACTATGCGGTTCTATGGAATCGAAGCGCCTCGACTCGCAGGTTTCTTCTCATCCGCGTCACCGGGTACCGGGACCTGACGTATATCCGGATCATCATACTTTTCAATCGCGGGAAGTTGTGGCTTCTCGCCGGGTTTAAAGGTCCCGACGATGCGCGGCGTGATCACAAAAACAAGCTCTGATTCGTTATTCTGAAAATGAGTACTTCGAAAAATCGTTCCCAAAATTGGTATATCCCCCAGCATGGGAAACTTGGTTAGGTCTTTGATGATTCTTCGATCCAAAAGACCCCCGATAATAAGGCTTTCGCCTTCTTTCAGTTCTACCCGGCTTATTGTGCGGCGCACATCGACACCGGGAACGCCCAGAACAGAAATACTGCTGATCTGGCTAACTTCCGGAAAAACACGCAAATCAATTCGATTCGACCATGTGATCGTCGGGATAAAATCAAGACGAACACCGAAGGGTTTAAAAATAACGCCGAAGGTATTGGCCGTAGTGGCGACAACTGGAAATTCACCGCCCGATAAAAAACCAGCTTGGCGGCCGTTTTTAACGACCAGTCTAGGTTGCGCCAGAATCTGTGTGACGTCTTTGTTTTGAATTAGCCGCAGCAGGGTCAGCAGTTGATATCCGGCACTAACATAGGAAAAAGTACCGGATACCGGAGGAACATTGACTGTTGTTGTCGTTCCACCGGCAGCCCCCGTCGACGTGCTGGAGAAGGGACTGAACCCATTCGTGCCAGCAAAACTGTTGGCGTTTACGTGTTTAGTGCTTTGGAAGATATCAATTCCAATATCCCTGAGCTTGCTGAGACCGACCTCGGCTACTACCACATCAAGCTCGATTTGGCGAATCTCCTTAATTACAAGAAGATCGATGATCCCATCAATTTTCTTCTTATCAGGCCAACGATAGGCATCCGTAATTGAATTCTCTTCATTAAACGCAATTGAGCCACCCCCAGCAAAGCCAGAGCCTGAGGTCGGAATCGACTGTTGCGGCGCCGCCCCCAATGTAAACGTTTGACTCGCCGACGGCGCTGACACTTGCGCGGGAGGTTTCGGCGGAAGGTAGGTTGCCGCTATTTCTAGTACTCTATCATAGACAACTTCATTCGAGACCTCTCCACGAAGAACCAGAGATGGTCCCGAGGTCGAAATATCAACCTTCTCATTGGGAAAAACCGATCGCAGTTGAGCGCGCGCCGCCGCTATATCAGGTGCAACAATCAAATCGTAGTTAGACACTCCACCTTTGTCATCAAAAATAATCAAAGAGGTAGTTCCAACATTTTTGCCGTTAATCAAAAGTTGACTCGGAGCCACGACCAGCACATCAGCTACTTCGGGCTGAGAAACCGATACCCGCTTAGCTCGCTCAGCCAAACGAAATACCATTGACTTATTCACGGTGACAGTTATGGCGGGTGCTGTTTGCGATTGTGCACGTACACCGCCCGCCAGCAAAAGAACGAGAACGACTGCCGCCGTTAGACTCTTTAGTCGCTCCGTCACGAAATAAGAGTTCGTCATGAACGCTCCCCTTCCCGATTAGAATTCCACCACGTTACGATTACTACCGTGTATGACCTCGACTCTGTACTTATCAGGCGGAGGCACGGTTCTAGCCCCAGACGTCTTCTGCGGCGCCGCCGCTAATGACAACAGATCCCTTTTGTTGCTACCAATCGTTACTATCGGCTTTTCATCGCCAAGCCCCCGGAGGGCTAAGACAATTTGTCCTTCTTGGGATGCTAACGAAAGCTTTTCCGCTTCTTCGGGAGTAACTTCCAGTGTTATAGAACGGGCAAGCTGGGGCTTCCCATCTTTTTGCTCAGTACTTTGGGCAACCGACAATACCCGCTTGTTCTGCAAAACAATCTTTGAAATCTTTGCATCCTGCGCCGCTCCCAACGGGGTCGTAGTCAGAATGACATCCACTCGGTCATCGGGAACAATAAAGCCACTCACGCCAACAATTTCATCAACCCTGAGGGCAAGGGCTCGTTTACCAGCCTCAAGACGAACCGTGAGACCCGCTCCCTCGCCCGCAAGACGAGACTCCAAAATTGGTTCGTTGGCCAAAATCTTCACGCGGCTCACCTTACCCATAATCTGTTGCGGTGTTGAAAATGCACCAGCGGGTATTGAGGTTTTGGGCCAAGGTGTAGTTTTCGTCAAGCCCTTTTTTAGAGATTCTTCGTTGAAAATAGTTCCGGGCAAAATATCCTGAGCAGCGACGACAATCTCCTGATTCGCGGCTCGAAGTGTGTCGGTCTCTTTTTGTTGATGGCTAAGAAAATTGTATATGCCATATGCGGCGACAAGACCAAAAAATACGGCAACAACCAGAGCGATCTTTAATCTATTCTGCATAGCAGCTCCTTATAATAGATCATTCGTTCACAACAGAGCAGTATTTTACCTTTGATTGGTTTTAACCGACTGCTTACAAAGATGCCCATTTACCGGTTGAATCGAAATAATACGCGAGTATTGTTCCAGCTGCGAAAGCGAAGCCCCACGGAACAGAATTACCACGTTCCGCAGTTCTAGCAGAAACAGCATTCGGCAAAACTTGTCCACCGCTAAGTACCATAGTCTTTAAATCCAACCAAAGTTCTTTAAACCGTGCACTGCGGGTGACACCCGCTATCACATATGCAGCAGCGATAAAGCCCGCCACTAGCGCAGAATAGAAAAAAACCCTGGGCAACCAGGAAACGCCCAATAGCGCGCCTATAACTCCAAAGTATTTCACGTCTCCAGCTCCAACCCATCCAAGTGCGAATGGCAATATCAGGGCTAAAATTCCCACCAGGAAGCCCAGAATGCTGGCAAGTAAGTAGCTGCCACCCTGAAATCCGTTCAGTAGAAGCCCGCACAGCAGCCCGACAACAATTAGCCAATTCGGAATTTTTCTGATCCAAAGATCAAAGAACGCCGATAGGCCGCTTACGGAAAATATGACCGCATCCGAAATAGTCAATTTTAAAACAAGATTATTAGCCGCCAAAGGGTACAATCGATGCTAGTTCTTGTCAAGGAAATTAGTTTCTCCAAATTTACCGGGCTCGGCCGGAATGTAGCACTCGGCCGAGCCCGTCGCAGCTGAACAAATCTTTACGAGCTGGCGTCACAACCGGAAGGATTACCAACGCACGAAGTAACTTTGCTCCAACCGCTGGCCAACTGATTGCCAACGTTAGTATTTTTAATAGCAACCCAGAAAACCAGCGCGACAAGAACGACGATCAAAGTATATTCAACCAAGCCCTGACCGTCCTCTTCAACTACCAAGCGCTTTAGAAGCTCCATCGAATGTTCACCCCCTTTCCTGTATTAACTGTGCTCACTTGTTGATTGTTACAGCGTTGAACCCTGACAGCAGAATACATGCCAGAACAAAGTTGGTCCAAATTCAGCTAATTATCTCAAGATAAGGCCGAAAAAAGACCTTGCTGCTTGACAAAACTGACACCGAAACTGAAGCTCGTGTCACAAACCCGCGCGAAAAATCAGTCGCGCTATCCAATGCGGGCTCAGACCATGGACAGCCAACGCAGTGTAATATTCAGGCAATTCTATCGATCCCAGCAACACACATCGCCATTGATAGCTTCGAAACCTATCGAAAAAACGGAGCTGACTGGCCACTACCAGGCAGAAAAGTTTCGGGGTATAAAATTTGCGTCAAATGCAGATCATTTTAGCAACTATTCAATTCTACGAGTTATCATCCTTTCCTTTTCAGCCTCAAGATTGATTTCAAATTGAAGGAATTTCAAATGGACACCGATCAAAAGAGCACTGCGCTCACAGTCATGGTTATTGAGGATCATCCTGACCAGCGCGACCTATTAGCGATTGTGCTTCAACGCGAAGGATACAAAGTCATTACTGCGGCAAATGGCATAGAAGCACTCGAAAAGCTAAGCGCTGAAAAGGTTCAGATCGCTCTATCCGATATCATGATGCCCAAAATGGATGGATTCGAACTAATTAAGCGCATTCGAGGTAACCCGGCGTTGAAAAGTATTTACTTGATATTGATTACCGCGAGAATTCAGGAGGGTGATCGAGTCCGAGGGCTCGACCTTGGGGCAGACGACTACATCACAAAACCATTTTCATTTTCAGAGCTACTTGCGCGCATACGTGTGGGTTCGAGAGTTGTGCAATACCAACAACATTTGGAATACCAGACGCAAGTAGATTCCCTAACTGGTCTGTTTAACCGACGCGCCTTCGAAAATAAGGTTGGGGAGGAATTTGAGAGATCGAAGCGATATCACAGTCCGTTGTCACTGCTGATTTTGGATATAGATAACTTTAAGCTTATCAACGATACCTATGGTCATCATGGTGGCGACGCTGCCCTAGTTAAAATTTCAGAAACCTTTCGTGAGAAAACCCGTCAAAGTGATTTCCCGGCTCGGTATGGGGGCGAAGAATTCGTTCTCGTTTTGCCAGAAACCGACCAGGAAAACGCGGTGCAGGCGGCGACCAAAATTCATGGCGCGATACGATCAAGCGCGTTCGGCACAACTGCCCGGCCTTTTCGCCTTACGGTTAGCATCGGTGTCAGCTCAACATCTGTAAAATTTTATTCCGATTGGCATGAATTATTGCGTGATGCCGATCACGCCTTGTATATTGCAAAAGGTTCGGGCAAGGATCGAATCGAAATCTGCGAACCTGAAAAACAAATTGCCCAGCTGGAAACTCGTGTTGATCCATAGTTGAAATGTTACGGGATTTAACTGGGTTCGCGCTCATTTTGGCAGTTTTGCTGGGGAGCGCCATTGCCCTTCCGCCAGTTTCGCACGCGTCATCGTTTTCTTTGGCATTAGCCCAATCCCGCGAAACCGGTGTTTTGCCGCGCCAAACATTGAAGAACTCGCGTAGCGACGATTTCGCTGAACGGTTTAGTCCCTTACTGCAGTTAATAACCGCTAATAGAGACTTGATTGTGTACGGCGCAATAGCATCTTTCGGGATTCTAATGATGGGCCTGGCAATAGGTAGCGCCTCATCAGGTTCCAAAAA
>Ga0075424_100008175_pt1 | contig 10202 bp, 9 predicted proteins | sample SoiMethybrSBSTD3_FD_75301 | JGI IMG/M metagenome (GOLD analysis project Ga0075424, IMG submission 75301) | Bulk soil microbial communities from a Populus tree surrounding site in Tennessee, USA - Soil MetaG P. TD hybrid SBSTD3 | ecosystem: Environmental > Terrestrial > Soil > Tree plantation...
AGTGACGACGCGCTGGATCATCTCCGGTTTTGTGTTCGCGCTGTTGATGCTGCTGCTGTCCGGCTGGCGTTATCGCGGCAAAGACCACGTCCCGGTGGCGCTCGGCATCGGCGCGCTGTCCGGCTTCTGTTCCGGACTTGCTCAGACCGGCGGGCCGCCGATCGCGGGTTACTGGCTTGGGCGGCCAGTCGCCTCGAAGGTCGCGCGCGCCAACATCGTGCTGTTCTTCGGAGCGTCCGATTTCTTTTCGACCGTGAGCTATGCTGCGAGCGGCCTGATCACGCGGGAGGTGTTGCTGTTCGCGCTTGTGGTCGGGCCTGTGTATGCACTGGGCGTTGGAATCGGTTCCTTACTGTTCGGCCGCGCCAGCGAAACTCTGTTTCGCGGCATCTGTTACGCCCTGATCGCATTGTCCGTCGTCTTCGGCCTGCCGATCCTCGACGGCGTTTTGCGTTCGAGTTAGGTTTCCCCTCAATCGAAGAAAACAGAAGGGTGGAGCGCATGATGGACCGTCGGGATGTGCCGCGGCTGGCGCTTTCCGGCTGGACCGACGATGTTAAGAAGAATTTCTCCGGTCGTATCATCGTCGCCAAGGATTTGATGGAGCTGAGCCTGCCGGTATGAACTCGCTCCTTGAGCGCAAGACAGAGGCGCATTTACAGGAAAGCGGACTCAGCTTTCCGAAAGACCTCAAGATAACGGTTGGAGACGTCGCGCAGTCTAACGAATTGGCGTCGCCGTTCTTGCCGGACCGCTACGCCGCGGCGCTCTTGCTGGCGCTCCTGCGAGAGGTTCGCTGTCCCTGATCGCGCCGATCCGCCGCAGTGCCGCGTCGGCTGCTCTTTCGCCGCTTTCCCAAGCGCCATCGACGGTGCCCCACAGGGTCTCATGGGTGGCTTCGCCGGCGATGAACATGGCACCGATCGGATCGGCTAGAATTTTTCGCGACGCTTGAGCACCAGGCGCCGCCGCCGACATCGCGCCGAGCACGTAAGGAGACGCGTTCCATCGGGTGGCGCTGGTTTTCTTCACAGCCTTCGCCGCTTCGCTGCCGAACAATTTTGTCACCCATTCCACGGCGAACGCCACCATCGCAGCTTCGCCTTGCTCGGAGAGATCGCTGCCGAACGAGCCCCCGATATCCAGCGTACAAAGAGAAGATCCGCCGATATTGGCGCAGAGCAACGCCGTTCGCGTCGAAGTGCTTTGCTCGACGATGACATCGTCGCGAGACAGGCCCAAGGGATTGCCGGGCATCTGCAGCGCAATACGATCATAGCTGCCGAGGCTCAGTTTTGCTGCGGCGTCGAGCGTGCGCTTCGGGATCTCAGGGCTGAATTTGATATCCCCTGCGGTCAAGACGTTGCTGGAGACCGTGATGATCGCCGCCTTCGCGACGATCTTGCCAGCGGGGGTATCGACCACGACATCGCGCCTGGACCACTCGACGCGCCTGGCCGGCGTCGACAGCGCAATGGGAACCTGCTCGCTAAGTTTTGCTATCAGCGTCCCGAGTCCTTCGCGGCAGGCAAACAGGGAACCGCGGTCCCCGGCGCGGGCCTTGTCGACAAGGGAAAGGTCCTTCAGGTCCTTTCCCGCAAAGCTCGCTCCCAACGTGAATTCAATCGTGCCGGCCCAGTCGCCGAGGTCTTTTGGCAAGCTTGAGGCGCAGGACGCATCAAGCCTTCGCGACGCGTCGTCGATCGAGCGATTGGCACGGACCAAGGCCGCCAGGAACTCCTCGGTTTCGCCGGGACGGGCGTTCCGACGGCCGATGCGGATTTTCGGACCGGAGGCCAAGGTCACAATCTCCAGGGCCGCCGCACGCGCGAGCTTGAACATAGGGCCGGTGTCAGGATTGTGCATCCAGCGCGCGCCGCGATCGAACGGCACCTCAAGGGTCGACACGTCTGTTATGCAACGCCCGCCGACCCCGCTCGCGGCTTCCACCACGATCACCTTACGGTTCGCCGCAATAACGCGCCGCGCTGCGGCAATGCCGGCAGCGCCCGCGCCAATCACGACAATGTCGGCCGCGCGCGGCGCCGGCGCGCCGCGGGCAATCCCGTTGAAAACCGGGGCGGCCGCAAGCACCGCGGACGCCGAAACAAAGCCGCGCCGCGTTATCGTCATGTCATGGTTTCCGAAGGCTTTAGAAGAGCAGAACAGCTGGCGAACTTTGCCGCATTCGGGTGCGTGCGGCAATCGCCATGGTGAATCAATCATGATTGATGTGACCGGTGCATGAACCAAATTGCAACGGCTTTTGAGCATGATAAGAAAAGGGAATAGTCGGCCGAAACAAAGGCTGCCCGGGGGGATTCTACTCAATGGGCGTCATGCTCGACACCATCGGCAAATGGATTGCCCGTTACCTTGAGAAGGAGGTGCCGGGTTACGAACCGTTCACGCCCAGCGATCCCGAATATTTGCGTAGCGTGATCGAACCGGGCGACGTGCTGCTCGTTGAGGGGAACAACCGCATCTCCGGCATCATCAAGTATCTGACGCAGTCAACCTGGTCGCACGCCGCGCTCTATGTCGGCCCGATCGAAGGTGCCGCGGAGGAGGACGGCGAGTCCCACGTGTTGATCGAGGCCAATGTCGGCGACGGTGTCAGCACGGCGCCGCTCTCGAAATATCACGCCTATCATACCCGAATCTGCCGGCCGGTGGGTCTGTCCTATGAGGACCGCAACACGGTATGTCGCTATGCCATCAACCGGATCGGCTTCGGTTACGATACCAAGAACATTCTGGATCTGATGCGCTTTCTGATTCCACTGCCCATTCCCCAGCGCTGGCGCCGGCGGATGATTGCGCTAGGCTCCGGTGATCCCACAAAGATGATCTGTTCGGCGCTGATTGCGCAGGCATTTGACGCCGTGCGCTACCCGATCCTGCCGAAGATCACTCGGGCGGGCTCCAGGCAGGCCAGGCGCGAGATCCTGCACATCCGCGATTCTTCGCTTTACATGCCACGCGATTTCGACATCTCGCCCTATTTCGAAATCGTCAAACCCACCATCGTGCACGGATTCGACTACACGACCCTGCACTGGGCCGACAAACAGAAGCCGCTCCAGGAGGTGGCGGGCGAATTTGGACCGTTTCCAGAAACGATCAGTTCGCCGCCGCTTGTTCCTGAAACGATTGACACGGAAGCGCCGCTTCCGCCTGAAGAAGTAGCGTTCGAGTCCGAGCCGCTGACATTGATCGAGCGCTTCACTGTGGAAGAACATTTTTTGCGCGTCGAATACGTTCCTGCTCGTCCGCGCGAGCGTGGTGACAAAGCCCGCGAGCTGGCGGCAGGCTGACGGCCTATCGCTCCGAACGGCCGATGACCGCCATCAACTCGGTGATCTTGGCGCGCTGATCGGCCTTGTTGCCGCTGGCGAACGCATGTTCCACGCAGTGCGCGACGTGATCGCGCAGCACTTCCTCCTCGACGCGTCTCAGCGCCGCGCGCACCGCGGAAATCTGGGTGACGATATCGATACAATAGCGGTCTTCATCCAACATCTTGGCCAAGCCGCGGACCTGACCCTCGATCCGGCTCAGCCGCTTCTGGCAGGATGCCTTGATGTCCTTGCGCATACCCATTATATACCCCCGTGGGGTATATAATTCAAGGCTCCCAAATGGGTACTGCAGAACACGCGAGCGGAGCTGCGACGTGCTGCGGCGGGCACTGTGCCGCGCACGATGTACACGACGCCGACAACATGGCGAGGATTCTCGATCCCGTTTGTGGCATGATCGTCGATCCGGCAAGATCAAAGCATCGCTTCGAGCACAATAGAAAAACCTTTCACTTTTGCTCAGCCGGCTGCCGCAGCAAATTCGCGGCCGATCCCGCGAGATATCTCGACGGACGCGAGCGGGAGTTCGCGCCGAAGCCGGCTACCCCGCAAGGCACGATCTACACCTGTCCGATGCATCCGCAGATACGAAAGCCCGGTCCGGGAAGCTGCCCGATTTGCGGCATGGCGCTCGAGCCTGAGGTCGCGAGCCTGGAGACTGTGCCGAACCCCGAACTCGCCGACATGAGCCGGCGCTTCTGGGTCGGCGCCCTGCTCTCGCTGCCGACAGTGCTTTTGGAAATGGGCGGCCATCTCGCAGGCCCGCAGAAGTGGATCGATCCCGCTTTGTCGAACTGGATCCAGCTCGTCTTCGCAACCCCCGTCGTGCTCTGGGCCGGTTGGCCGTTCTTCGTCCGCGGCTGGCAATCGCTGCTCAGCCGCAATCTCAACATGTTCACGCTGATCGCGATGGGAACCGGCGTGGCTTTTGCCTACAGCGTCGTCGGCACCGTCATGCCGCAGCTTTTTCCGCCCGCTTTCCGCAACCATGGCGGCGTCATCGCGGTTTATTTCGAAGCGGCGTCCGTCATCACGATCCTCGTTCTACTTGGGCAAGTCCTCGAATTGCGCGCACGCGAGGCGACATCGGGCGCGATCAAGGCGCTCCTGCGGCTCGCGCCAAGGACCACGCAGAGGATCGGGGATGACGGCTCCGACCATGTGGTAGAGATCGATCAGATCAGCGTCGACGATCGTTTGCGGGTGCGGCCGGGCGAAAAAGTACCGGTCGACGGCGTCATTCTGGATGGAAGCTCCTCGCTCGATGAATCACTGGTGACCGGCGAATCCATGCCGGTTGGCAAGCAGGCCGGCGACAGCGTGATCGCCGGGACGCTCAACCAGTCTGGCAGCTTTGTGATGCGCGCCGAGAAAGTCGGGCGTGATACGCTGCTGGCACAAATCGTCCGGATGGTCGCCGAGGCACAGCGTTCGCGCGCTCCGATTCAGCGGCTGGCCGATCAAATCTCACGTTGGTTCGTGCCGCTGGTAGTTGTTGCCGCGATTGCGGCATTCGCCGCCTGGGCCACGTTCGGCCCCGAACCGCGCATGGCCTTCGGTCTGATCGCCGCGGTCAGCGTGTTGATCATCGCCTGCCCCTGCGCCCTCGGGCTCGCGACGCCCATGTCGGTCATGGTCGGGGTCGGCCGCGGCGCGCAGGCTGGTGTGTTGATCAAGGATGCCGAAGCGCTGGAGCGCATGGAGAAGGTCGACACGCTGATCGTCGACAAGACCGGCGCGCTGACCGAAGGCAAACCAAAGGTAACCGCTGTCGTTCCTGCCGCCGGCTTCGACGAAGACGAGATCCTGCGGCTTGCCGCCAGCGTCGAGCGTGCGAGCGAGCATCCGCTGGCGGATGCGATCGTACGTGCCGCAACGGAGCGCGGGCTCAAGCTTGCGCCGGTCGAGGCCTTCGATTCGCTGTCCGGCAAGGGCGCGACCGGGAAAGTCGACGGCAAAGCGTTGGCGCTCGGCAACTCAAACTATCTTGCAGCGCTCGGCATCAAGACCGAAGCGTTCGATGCACAAAGCCGGCACCTGCGCGAAGGAGGCGCGACGGTCATCTATATGGCCAGCAGTGGCGAGCTTGCGGGATTGATTGCAATCGCCGACCCCGTGAAGCCTTCAACGCGCGCTGCGCTGCAGGCGCTCACCGCTGATGGCATCAATGTGATCATGTTGACCGGCGACAATCGCATCACCGCGAGCGCAGTGGCGCGCGACCTCGGGATTTCCCATGTCGAAGCTGAAGTGCTGCCTGATCAGAAGGGCGCCGTCGTGACAAGGCTGCGGACGGCCGGCAGGATCGTCGCAATGGCCGGCGACGGGATCAACGACGCCCCGGCGCTAGCCTCGGCCGACATCGGCATTGCCATGGGGACCGGGACAGATGTCGCAATCGAAAGCGCCGGCATCACGCTGTTGAACGGCGATCTCGGCGGTATCGTTCGGGCTCGAAAGTTGTCGCGGGCGACCATGGCAAATATCCGGCAAAACCTGCTCTTCGCCTTTGCCTACAATGCAGCCGGCATACCGATTGCCGCCGGGGCTCTCTATCCCGCATTTGGCATCATGCTATCCCCGATCATAGGGGCCGCCGCGATGGCGCTTTCATCCGTGAGCGTGATCGGAAACGCCTTACGGCTGCGCGCAGCCCGGCTTTGATCAGGCTGCTTTGGCCGCGGTGGCGCAAGGCAGACCGGCGCGGGCGAGGCCGCCGTAGAGAGGCTCGTTCGGCATCGATTCGCGCAAGATCGCGCGCACAGCGATCAATCTTTCGATATCGATGCCGGTTACGAAGCCTTTGCTTTCGCACAGGAAGGCCAGGTCCTCGAAGACAACATTGCCGGTCGCGCCCGGCGCGAATGGGCAACCGCCGAGCCCGCCCAGCGAGCCGTCGAGAATGCGCGCGCCTTCGTCCAACGCAGCGGCGGCGTTCGCGATGCCCATGCCGCGGGTATCGTGCAAGTGGACGCAAATTGGTTTTGCTCCGGCAAGGCTGACTGCCGCTTTCGTCAAAGCGCCGACCTGCTTTGGACCTGCATAGCCGACAGTGTCGGCAATTCCGATGGCATCGGCGCCGGTCTCAAAACACCTGTCGACCAAGCGGAGCACTTCGGCGGGATCGACCGCTCCCGAAATCGAGCAACCAAGCGCCATCGAAATTGCCACATGCACGATCGGCCTGTGCGCTGTGGCATCGCGCAACTCACAGAGCCGCCTGATATTCGCGATTGCCGCCTCGCGCGAGCGATTGGCATTGGCCTGGCTGTGCTCTTCGGTTGCCGAAACCACGGAGGCGATCTCTGCAACGCCGGATGCCAGCGCCTCGTTGACCCCGCGCTCGTTCAGCGCAAGCGCAATGCCGTGGGAACCGGGCAGCGAGGCAACGGTCGCAACGATGTCGCGCACGTCGACAAATTGCGGAAAGGTCTTCGCCGGCAGGAACGAGCCGACCTCGAAATGCCGCACGCCCGCGGCATATTCCTCCCGTACCCAGCGCTGCTTCGCAGTTGTCGACGGAAAGGTCTTGACGAGCTGGAGGCCGTCGCGCAATCCCACCTCGCGCAAGGTGACTCGACCCTCGGGATAGATCTTCTGGACGTCGGTCATGCGCGCTTCCTTTCCGCCTTTGGAGCTTCCTCGGACCTCAGCTCGGCGCGGACCGCAGCAGTGTCGGCGCCAAGAGACGGCACCTTCAAGCCCTCTCCGATATTCGCGCCGTTCCATTGCACCGGTAGCGCCGGTACCCGGAAGGGCGCGCCATCGGCATTGATGTTGTTGACGAGCCCGCCAGGCCGAAGCACGTGCGGATCATTGAATAGATCTTCTGGTCGGTTGATCGGCGAGAAGCAGATATTGAGCTGATCGAGTTTTTCGGAAAGCCTCGCCACATCCCAGTTTTTGATCACCTCCGCGACCCGCGGAATAATTCTTCCGCCCGCCAGGATGCGATCAGTCGTCGTGCGCAGACTCGGGTCATCAAGGAATTCCCGCAACCCGAACTCCAGGCAAAAGCTCTGCCAATGGCCTTCAGTGACAACACCGATAAAGATGCGGTTTCCGCCGGCCGCATCGAAAATGTCGTAGATCGGCCAAGCATGCTCGCGCTCCGGCATAGAGCGCGGCTTGTTACCAGTCATCTCGTACTCGACCATGTGCTGGGCGACGAGGAACAGGCAATTCTCGAACAGACCAATGCGAATGTCGGCCCCGTCCGCTTTGCCGCCGCGCTTCTGATAGAGCGCAGCGAGGATCGAAATCGCTCCGAACATTCCGCCCATGATATCGTTGGCGGAGGAGCCAACGCGCTGCGGCTTGTCTTGCGTACCGGTCATGGCGGCCAGGCCCGACATCATCTGCACGACCTCATCGAGGGCAGGCCGATGCTCATACGGACCCGACAGAAAGCCCTTGTGTCCTGCGATGATCAGATGCGGATAGCGCTTGCGTAGCTCCTCTGCTCCCAGACCCTGCTTTTCAAGCTGGCCGTCGCGAAAGTTTTCCAGAAACACATCCGCGGACTCGAGCAGCCGATGCATGGTGTCGCGGTCGTCCGGCTTGGCAAGATCGAGCACAATGCTGCGCTTGCCCCGGTTGAAGAGCGGAAAGAACGAGATGCCCATTCCGCCGAGCGAGCGGGTCTTGTCGCCTGTGGGTGGCTCGACCTTGATCACCTCGGCACCCAGTTGTGCCAGGATCATGCCGCATGCCGGGCCCATGACCATGTGAGTCATTTCGACCACCCGCACGCCTTCAAGCGGCATTCCGGCCATGGCGCTCTCCCTTCTCTGGTCTCGCGCGACCTGATTTTTCGCGAGCTAGCCGAAAATATAATATCTCCAAGAGATCATTCATAGTTCGCGAACGGATATCTGCTCTTCGGGCGCGGGCAGCCCCAGGGAAGAGGTGCGACGGCTGATGGTGACCTTGATCGCCGATCAGGTCGGGCAACGCGCAAGGCGATAAGCCTGAGGTTCTGGATTCTTGTCTTGACGCGCCAAAATTGGCACGCAAGACAAGTTTTCCGGAAAAAACATTGGGCTACGTCTTGCGAGGGGAAGTAATGAGCGCAATTGGCATTGAGACTGCAGGCAATGTCTCGCCCATCTCCCGCGGACCGCACGACATCGCAAGGCGCCTCGAGGATTTGCCGGCCTCGTCTTCATATCTCTGGCGTCTCGTGATCCTGCTGTCGCTTGGTGGCTGCTTCGAGATCTACGATCTGTTCCTGACGGCCTATATCGCGCCGGGTCTCAGCCGCAGCGGTCTGCTCACCGCGACAACCCAGGCATTCTTCGGCTTTTCCGGTATCGGTGCCTTTGTCGCCGCAACCTTTGCCGGCTTGTTTGTCGGCACGTTTTTTCTTGGCTTCCTCGCTGACAGGTTTGGGCGACGATCAATCTTCACCTTCGCACTACTCGGCTACACGGCGGCAACGGTCATCATGGCGTGCCAGACCTCCTCGGGCGGGCTGCTGTTATGGCGTTTCATTGCCGGGATAGGCCTCGGCGTCGAGATCATCACGATCGATGCCTACATCACCGAGCTCATGCCGAGCCGGATGCGAGCGAGCGCGTTCGCCGTCAATCAGGCAGTCATGTTTATCGCCGTCCCGATCGTGGCGTTCCTTGCCTGGTGGCTTGTGCCGCTCTCGCCTTACGGCGTCGACGGCTGGCGCTGGGTTGTCCTGATCGGTGCCGCAGCGAGCATGGTGATCTGGTTCCTACGCCTCTTTGTACCGGAGAGTCCGCTCTGGCTCGCCCGCCACGGCCGCATCCGCGAAGCCCTGGATATTGTCCGAGCACTGGAAGTCAGGACCAGGGCGGACTTGCGCGCGGAGCGCCCCGTGGAGATGCACCCGGATGCGCCGATTGCACAAGCAGGCTTTGCGGACCTTTTCAGGGCGCCGTATGCGTCGCTCGTCGTCCTGTTGATGGTCTTCAACTTCTGCCAGGCATTCGGCTTCTACGGCTTTGCCAATTGGGTGCCGACGCTTCTGGTCGAGAAGGGCATCACCGTCACCAAGAGCCTGGAATATTCTTTCATCGTGGCGTTCGCCTACCCGATCGCGCCGCTTCTCGCGGCGAGCTTTGCGGATCGTTTTGAACGCAAGTGGATCATCTCCGGAGCATCCGCGGCGATCATCATCTTCGGCATGGCTTTTTCGCAGCTGACGCAGCCCACGCTTCTGATCCTTTGCGGCGTGCTCCTGACGGCAGCGAACATGACCATGTCCTACGCCTATCACGCCTATCAGACCGAGGTGTTTCCGACCGCCATTCGCGCGCGCGCCGCGGGGCTGGTGTATTCGATGAGCAGGGTGAGCGCGACATTTTCCGGTTTCATTGTCGCCTTCATGTTGAAGGAGGGCGGCGTGACGGCTGTTTTCAACCTGATCACCGCAGCCATGCTGATCGTAATTGTCACCCTGGCCGCGGTCGGGCCGAATGTGCGCGGCAAACCGCTCGACTCCTGAGCTCTTGCCGGGAAGGCCGGTCGTATCTACCTCTCCGTGGCCCGTTTTGGAGAAGATGAAACCACGATGATCGACGCTGCCATCAAGGCGCTTTCCCAAATCCTGTCGCCGCCGTTGCGTTCGATCCTGTGGCGATCGATCGCGCTTGCGCTGGTGCTCGTCGCCTTGCTCGCGATCGGTTTGCAGCGGCTCCTGAGCTGGTTTGCAACCTACGGCGAAGGATGGGCCGAGGCGATGCTGGGCCCTGGGTTCCACACGCCTCTCAATGTGCTCGCCTGGATCGTCTCGATCGCCGCCGGACTCGGCGTCGTGCTCGGCGGAATCTTGCTGATGCCTGCAATCACGTCACTGGTCGCCAGCTT
>Ga0075424_100008176_pt1 | contig 10202 bp, 9 predicted proteins | sample SoiMethybrSBSTD3_FD_75301 | JGI IMG/M metagenome (GOLD analysis project Ga0075424, IMG submission 75301) | Bulk soil microbial communities from a Populus tree surrounding site in Tennessee, USA - Soil MetaG P. TD hybrid SBSTD3 | ecosystem: Environmental > Terrestrial > Soil > Tree plantation...
CATCGCGTGGGGCAGCGTCATGCGGAAATTCCTTCTCGGGACGGCCGCTCTGATTGCGCTGGTGAGTCCCGCGATCTCGGCCGACATACCGGCTCCAGTCTATAAGGCGCCGCCCCCGGCCGTCTCGCCTTGGAGCTGGACCGGCTGCTCCGTGGGCGGCCATGCCGGCGGCCTGTGGGCCAGGTCGGAGGAATGGATCGTCCGCACGCCCGGCGGCGATTTTTTCGGCCAGTCGCTCGGCTCACATGATGTGAATGGCTGGCTCGGCGGCGTGCAGGCCGCCTGCGACTATCAATTTGCCGGCGGCTTTGTGATCGGGCTTGCGGGCGACTATGCCTGGACCGATGCGCAGGGCGGCCATGACAGCGCGCGCGAGATCGGCGTTGCCTATCACAGCAAGGTCAAGTCGCTCGCATCGGTCACCGGGCGGATCGGCTACGCCTGGGACTGCTTCCTCGCCTATGTCAGGGGCGGTGGCGCCTGGGAGCGCGACGAGTTTTGGGCCACCACGATCATCCTCGGGACAGCGTATACCGCGCGCCAGACGCGACCGGGATGGACCATCGGTATCGGCGGCGAATACGCCTTCACCAACCTTGTGTCCGGCTTCGTCGAATTCGGTTATTACGACTTCGGCACCCGCACGATCGCTTTCACGCCGCAAGTCGCCGGGTTGGGCCCGGCATTCGCCGATACCAAGGAGACCAAGAGCGTCGTGCGCCTCGGTCTCAACTTTCGGTTCGGCGGTTAGGTGGCGCGCCGCCGCCGCTGGATACCGAACCGTCGTCACTTGAGACGGTGCGCTTGGCCTCACGCAGGCAATTTCCGCCGCGCTTGCCGGTGACCTCCCGCATTTTGGCGGAACAAACCTGATTGCCGTCATGCCCCGCGTTGGCGCGCAGGGGCCAGGCTACGGCGTCGGTCGTCGCAGGTATGTGCCGGGAGTGATCCTGTGGTTCACCGTCCGCACCATCTCGTCCGGAAACTCGCGGCGGCAAATGACGTTGCCGCTCACCGAGCGCGGCAATACGGTAGGCCCTCTCGGGGAGCAGTCCGATGAATCGAAAGGACCGGCGCGCCGCCGGCAAGCGAGGCCTGGACGCGCCCGTAACGGATGCCGCCTCGCTGTTCGCGCAAGCGGTGCACCATCACCAGGCGGGACGGCTGCCCGACGCCGAAAGGCTCTTCCGGCATGTGCTGGCGATTGAGCGAGGCCACATCGCGAGCCTGCATCACCTCGGCATGATCGCGTTGCAGCGCGGCGAGCCGCAGGCCGCGATCGAGCCGATCAGCCGGGCGCTGGCGATCGACCCTGGCAATCCGGTCCTGCACTATAACTTCGCTCATGCGCTGGCGGCGCAGGGGCGCGCCGACGAGGCGATCGGCCACCTGCGCACCGCGGTCACGCTCGCCCCGAACTTCTCCGAGGCGCATGTGCGGCTCGGAGCCATGCTTCAGGCCCAGGGGCGCCTCGACGAGGCGGCGCAATGCTTCGAGCGCTCGCTGTCGCTCAAGCCGACGCCCGAAGCGATGAACGATCTCGGGGTCGTGCTCGCGGTTCGAGGAGACCATGTCGCGGCCGTTCGCCGGTTCGAGCAGGCGCTGGCGCACAAGCCGGATTTCATCGACGCGTGCAACAACATCGCGTGCTCCTTCATGGCGATGGGACGCATGGATGCGGCCCTGGGCGCGCTGCGGCGCGCGCTCGCCATCAGGGAGACGCCCGCCAGCAGGAAACTGTTCGTCCAGTGCGCGCAGCTCGTCCCGGCTCCGCCCGACGGCGACGACTTTCGCGCCCTGGTGCTGCGGGCGCTGCTCGAGCCGTGGGGGCGCCCGAGCGATCTGGCGTCGACCGCGTTGGGTCTGCTCAAGCAGACGGGCGCGGTCCGCGACTGCATGGCGCGCGTTGCCGCGGCATGGCCGCGGCGTCTGTCTGCCGGGGAACTGTTCGGTCCGGCGGGCCTCTCGGCCGTCGCGCAAGACCGCCTCTTGCGTTGCGTGCTGGAAACGGCGCCGATCGCGGATGTCGATTTCGAACGGTTTCTGACCAGCGCGCGGTCCGCCATGCTCGACATGGCCGCGAACGCCGACGGGTCATCGCCGGCGGACGCGGTCGGCTTCCTGTGCGCGCTCGCGCGGCAATGCTTCTTCAATGCCTACGTCTTCGCGCCGACCGACGAGGAAGCCGCAGCGGCCGAGCGGCTGCGCGACGAGGTCGCCGCGCGCCTGGCGGCGAACGCCGCGATCCCCGAGCTCCGGATTGCGGCGGTCGCGAGCTATTTTCCGCTCGGCTCGCTGCCGCAAGCCCGGTCCATGCTGGACGCGAACTGGTCGGCCGCGCTCGCCGGCGTGCTGACCCAGCAGCTGCGCGAGCCGGCGGAGGAAGCGGCGCTGCGCGCCGCCATCCCGGCGCTGACGCCTGTCGACGACGGCGTGTCGCACGCGGTGCGGCAGCAATACGAGGAAAGTCCCTATCCGTCCTGGGAGCGGACCGCCCCGCCGGTCCGGCCGCTCTCCTTCGATCAATATCTGCGCGGAAAATTTCCGGGCGCCGTCTTTCGCGCGCCCGGAAAGGGGGAGATCGACATGCTGATCGCGGGCTGCGGCACCGGCCAGCATTCGATCGAGTCGGCCGCGCGCCTGCCGGGCGCCCGCGTGCTCGCGATCGATCTCAGCCGCGCCAGCCTCGCCTATGCGATGCGCAAGACGCGCGAGCTCGGGCTCCGCAACATCGAATACGCCCAGGCCGATATCCTCCGGCTCGGTGCGGTCGACCGGATGTTCGACGTCATCGAATCGAGCGGGGTGCTGCACCACCTCGCCGATCCGTTCGCCGGCTGGCGCGTGCTGCTGTCGCGGCTGCGGCCCGGCGGCTTCATGGCGGTCGGGCTCTACAGCGAGATTGGGCGCGCCGACGTCGTCGCGGCGCGCCAGTTCATCGCCGAGCGGGGTTTTCGGCCGACCGCCGACGGCATCCGGCGGTGTCGTCAGGAGCTCATCGCTCGCGAGGGCGGCAGGTCGCTCAAAAGCGCCCCCGACTTCTTCACCCTGAACGGCTGCCGCGACCTCCTGTTCAATGTGCAGGAGCACCGCCTGACGCTGCCGCAGGTTGCGGCGTTCCTGGCCGCCAACGAGTTGCAATTCATCGGCTTCGACGTCGATGCGCAGGTCGCGGCACGCTACCGCGGCAGATATCCGGCCGACACGGCGATGACCGATCTTAACTCGTGGGATGCCTTCGAGCGGGAGTTTCCGAACACGTTCGCCGCGATGTACGTTTTCTGGGTTCAGAAGCGAGCGTGACGGCGCGCGGCTGGCGGCGCTTGCGCCGTCCGTTTTATTTCATCAGCCGGAATCAGTCGGATATGCTCCAGCTCGTCACGGGGTGCTGCATGGCTGTGCCGCGGTTCAATGACAAAAGCGCGCAAGCCGGTGCGGCTCGCGCAGTCGTGAAAGCACCGTGGCCGATGCGGGTGAAGTCGTCCGATTTCTACACCGGCGTTGCGCGCTCGTGCGGCTATGGCGAAATGGGATACGGCGAACTGCGCCCCGTCCGTAGGCCGTCATCGTCCGCGACAGCGGACGATCCAGTACTCCGTGCCGTTGCGGTGCGTGCTCCGCGCAAGCGTCGGCGAATACTGGATTGCCCGCTTTTGCGGGCAATGACGTCATTCCATGGCACACGTCCAAGCTGCGGATCCTGGACCGGGAAATCCCTACTGGGAGCCTTCGAGGCCGAGCTGTTTCACCATCGTGCCCCATTTCAGCCGCTCGGACTGGATGTAGGTGCGCATGTCCTCGATCGTCGGCGTATCGTTCGGGATGAGACCGAGCGCGGCGATCTTTTCCCGCATCTCGGGGTCCGCCATGATCCGCTTCATCTCGGCGTGAAGCCTGTCGATGATCGGTTGCGGCGTCTTTGAAGGCGCCAGGAGCATGTGCCAGGACACGCCTTCATAGTCGGTGGCGCCGGACGCCTCGGCGAACGGCGGAATGTCCGGGAGAAGCGGCAGCCGCTGCGCCGACGAGACCGCAAGGGCGCGCAATTTCCCGTCCTTGATCAGCGGGATCGACAGGCCGGCTTCCAGGAAGCTCGCCGCAACGTGGCCGCCCATCAGGTCCGTCACCGACTGCGTGGTGGCGCGATACGGGACGTGCGTTGCCTCGAATCCAAGCCGCTGCTTGGCAAACTCCATCGACATATGCTGCACCGAGCCTGTGCCGATCGACGCATAGTTGAGCGGCGGGTTCGATGCTTTGGCGAGCTTGATGAATTCAGGCAAGGTCTTTGCCGCCAGCGAAGGGTCCATAACCAGAATGAACGGCGATTTGACATAGAGCGATATCGGGGTGAGGTCCTGCGGGTCATAGTTGAGGTGTTTGAACAATGTCGGATTGATCGACAAGGCGATGCTGGTCAGCACGACGAGCGTGTAGCCGTCGGGGCGCGCCGTCGCGACCTGGTTGGCCGCGAGCGTCGTCGCGGCGCCGGGCTTGTTCTCCACCACGACCGGGGTGCCGAGAGCCGCCGACAATTTATCCGCATAAAGACGCGCCGCCGTATCCATGCCACTGCCGGGTGCGAGCGACACCACGATCGTGATCGGCCGCGACGGATAATTTTGAGCGCCGGCGAGCGATGGCGCCAGCCATCCGAGCAACGCGACGCCAAGCAATATCCCCAGCAATACCCGATGAGTTTTCAACTGCATGATATGCCGCGCTTGGCTGATCCGGAGCTCTCATCGGCCCTGCATGAGCGCGCAAGCGTCGACCGCCGGACGTCAGATCGTCATCGGATACGTTGGAAGATGGAAGTCAAGCTGGTTGTTCAAAACTGCGGGCCGCTCGCGGCAGCCGGCCTTTATTTCGGGAGCTTGTCCGCAAGAATTTGGAGCTTGTGAATCTCCGGCGTCTTGGCAAACAGATCGCCGGCCTTGGCCATCAAGGCCGCCGCCACCTTGCCGTTGAGGTGCGCGTCCCGCCCGGCCTCGTCATTGAACGTGTCGAAGATGGAGAAGGAGGACGGTCCTTCCTGGATGGCAAACCATGTGATCGTGCCTGGTTCGGCGTTGACCAAGGGGACGGCCGAACGCAAAAAATCCGCGACCTCCTTCTCCTTGCCGGGCTTCGCCTGCAGCGGAACGTAAAGGGCAAATTTCGACATTGGCTTTCTCCTGGGCTTTCTCCTGCTTGCGGACAGGGCCATCAGGCATGACGGCCCGCACACGTCATTGACGACTGTCAGAAGTACAACTGGTCACCGACGCCTCGGCGCGCAACCGGCGGACCGATTATTGACCGATTATTGACCGATTATTCTTGGGCATCTTGCCGGTTCGTGGTAATTTGGCGAAATGCGATACGGAGACGTGCGCCCGGAAGCCGAAAGGCCGCCCGGGCTTTTTGTTTGCGCGGGCGATTCCAGGCGCGTTCGTCGGCATGGCGGAGCGGCGACGCGATGCCGGAGCGCTATCGCGCAGGTTGTAGCGAGCGTTCGGCGGACTGAAATACCGCCGTGCGGCGGCGGGGGCGCCTCCCTGTAAATCGGTTGCTGATCGGTTGCTAAAGCAAGCGAACTCAAAGGCGATTTTTTCTCGCCGGCAGGTTGCAATGTGCCTTGGCGTTCGAGTGTTCGGCGCCGTTGCGGGGCTGATGGTGGTCGCGCAGAGCGAAGCCGTCATTGCGAGCGAAGCGAAGCAATCTCATGCCACCCGCGTGGCCGAGATTGCTTCGGCGTGCACGCAAGTCAGCCTGCCCGACTTGCGCATGAATTGCTGCCGAGCCCGGGTAAACCCGAGATCGGTGCACGCCTTGCAATGACAACCCGAAGGGACCACCGAGGACTGGATCGTCCGCTTTCGCGGGCAATGACGCTCTTGGTCGTTTTGGCAGAACAAAGCCAAGTGGCGACCGATTTTCATTTTGGCAGAACAAAGCCAACCGTCGGGCGCGGCAACCGGCCCTGCAGATTCCCTGATATTTGCAGGGAACGTGAACCGGCGGCCGTCGTGCTCCGCGAAAATACGTCATTGCGAGCGAAGCGAAGCAATCTCATGCCACGCGCGTGGCCGAGATTGCTTCGGCGTGCTTCGCACGCCTCGCAATGACAACACGAGAGCCCAGCGAGTACTGGATCGCCCGCTTTCGCGGACGATGACGGGCTTTGCCATTTTGGCAGAACGAACCCAATGGGTGAAAACGCAACGATTTCAGCTCGGTGCGCGTGTTCACGCGGCACTGACGCTGCGCTCCCTCGCCCTGCTGTGCGGGAGAGGATCGGGGTGAGGCGGCGTCGCCGATATTCGTAGGGTGGGTTGAGCGAAGCGAAACCCACCATGCGACTCGCGGCAATGCAATTGGTGGGTTACGGCGCTGCGCGCCTAGCCCACCCTACGCGCTTCCCCTCCCCAACCCTCCCCCCCCCCGCAGGCGGGGGAGGGAGCAGGCTGCAGCACGAAACGCGCGGCATCACGATCGGGCTCTCCAGTCTGCTGCCCGATCGAACAGCATGCTTCCATCGTCCATCCGCCGATCGGTCATCACATAGTGCTTATCGCCTTCGCGGTAGAGGATCGCGTGTCCGCTCGGCATCTCCTGACCGTATCTCTTCACCGCGGCGGTACCGGCATCGCCCAGCTTCATCTTCCTGACCCGCCCGCCGGGCATGAGATGATAGGCCTGATAGCTCAACAGGTAATCCTCCGCTTCCTCGGATCCTTGAGGTTGGCCTTGGCCGCGAACCGCGGATGTGAGCGCCAACGTTGCACCAGATGCGAGCAACATTCTCTTCGTAATCGACATGTCACTTCTCCTTTGAACGACGCTGCGCTGCGGTTGAAAAGTGGCGTCGTCGAAGTCCCATCCTCCTGGCTGAAGTCGACGACGAAAGATCGTGCTGGATGCTTCCTGCGGGAGCCTTGATGGCGGTCAATTTTCGTGGGTTTTTGCCAGCGGCCTGCTGTCGGCGCGCGCTTCAATTCGGCGGATACATGCTCTACTGTGCTCGGGAGTAACAGAATGCCAGCCGAAACATCGGCCGAGCGCGTGATGGGGAGAAGCGTATGAGTGCGTTGTTGCGTCGGCACATCATCTCGGCGCTTTGACGTTTCGATGCCCGATCCGCGTCCTTACAAAGTAGCCGGAATCGTCGGCTGGCCGGTGGCGCAATCGCGCTCGCCGATGCTGCACCGCTACTGGCTCGATCGCTACAAGATCCCCGGCGCCTATGTGCCGCTGCCGGTTCGCCCAGAACGGTTGGACGACGCGCTGCGCGGTCTTCCGGCGCTCGGGATGGCCGGCTGCAACGTGACCATCCCGCACAAGCTCGCGGTGCTCGATCTCGTCCAGCGCGTCGATCCGGTCGCGACGCGCATCGGCGCCGCCAACCTGATCGTGGTCGAGCAGGATGGCACGCTGAGCGCGTTCAACAAGGACGGCTACGGCTTCCTGGAGAGCCTGCGCGAGGCGCGGCCGGACTGGAAGGCCGACGCCGGGCCGGCGGTCGTGCTCGGCGCGGGCGGCGGCGGGCGCGCGGTCGTGGTCAGCCTCATCCTCGAAGGCGCGAAGGAGATCCGGCTGATCAATCGCACCGCCGAGCGCGCGGAGCGGCTGGCGGCCGATGCGGGTCCGCAGGTGCGGGTCGTGCCCTGGGACAAACGCGCCGATGCGCTCGACGGCGCGGCGCTGCTCGTCAATACGACGAGTCTCGGCATGATCGGGCAGCCCGGCCTCGACATCGCGCTCGACGCGCTGCCCAAGACGGCGCTGGTGAGCGACCTCATCTATAATCCGCTCCAGACGGCGCTGCTCGCCGCCGCGCGGCGGCGCGGCAACACCACGGTCAACGGTTTAGGCATGTTGCTGCATCAGGCGCGCCCGGCGTTCCACGCCTGGTTCGGTGTGATGCCGGACGTCACGCCCGAGCTGCGGCGGGCGATCGAAGCGACGATTTAGAATATCTCTCCACCGTTATCGCCCGCGAAAGCGGGCGATCCAGTACCCCGTGTCGTTGCCGTGGTGCTCAGCGCAGGCGTCGGTGGTTACTGGATGCCCCGCTTGCGCGGGGCATGACGACGGAGAGGATGTGGTGAGGGCTACTGAAAGTCAGCGACCCACCCCATGGCGGAAATTCTTCAGCTTCTGGTAGCCGGCATCGAGCTGATGCTGATCGACGAGCCCTCCATCGGCCTGTCGCCGATTCTCGTCGGCGAGCTCTTTGCGCTGCTCGGCGAGATCCGCGCGGGCGGCTGCTCGATCCTGATGATCGAGCAGAACGCCAAGCGCGCACTGGAAATGTCCGATTTCGGCATCGTGCTCGAGCTCGGCCAGGTGCGCATCCAGGACACCGCGGCGCGCATCCTCGCCGATGAGCGCATCAGCCAGCTCTTCCTGGGCGGAGGCCTCGGCGGAACCCAGGCGGCGTAGGGCCGCGGTTCCGACCTTGCGCCCCGGTGCGAGGGCATCCGTTCCGTTGTATAATCAGCAGTAAGAAGGCGCGGGGGACTGGCACTGCTCGGTATCGAGTGCACCCAACTCCAGCAACGGAGGTCCTCCATGAAAGTCAAAGAAGCGATGCACAAGGGCGTCGACTGGGTCAGCGCGGACACTCCTGTGACCGAACTTGCGAAATTGATGCGCGAGCATGATATCGGCGCCATTCCGATCGGCGAGAACGATGAGCTGATCGGCATGGTCACCGACCGCGACATCGTCTGCAAAGGGTTGGCGCAGGACAGCTTCGATGCGCGCCGCGCGACGGCGCGCGATGTGATGACCGAAGGCATCCACTGCTGCCGCGAGGACGATGACCTCGCCAAGGCGGTGCGGCACATGGAGTTGCTGGGCATCCGCAGGTTGCCGGTGATCAACAAGAACAAGCGGATGGTCGGCATGCTCAGTCTGGGCGACGTCAGCCACTCGGCGCCAAGTGAGCTGTCGTCCGAATGCGTCAAGAGCGTTTCGGGTCATCACTGAGTCTCGGTAGCCGTCATCCTGAGGTGCCCGCGCGCAGCGCGGGCCTCGAAGGATGGCGACGTGGCGCTACGGCACCGACCGCGTCGGCCCGCGCTTCGCCTCGCTGATGGCGGCGCCGAGCGCGTCGGCGAAGCTTTCCTTCTCGCCCGGGCTCAGGAATCCGGCGACCGCCACCTTGCGGCCGCGCGACACCAGCAAGAGCCGCTCGATTCCGAATTCCTCGTGGGTCTCGCGGTCGAGCCGCACCCACAGCGGATTGAGCGTCCATTCGCGGATTTCGCCGCGATGGCTGACCTTGCGCAGCTTGAGCTCGCAGGCCGTGACGGTGACCTCCTCGTAGGCCAGGGCGGCGCGGTAGTTGATGCGGAACGCCCAGTAGATCAGCAGCACGTCGAGCCCGAAGAAGCCCATCACGGGCCAGGCGCCCAGGACGAGAAACACGATGCCGGCCACGAAACTGACGCCGCCGACCGCGGCCATCAGCACCAGGAATCCGACGCCGCTGAGCGATCGGTGGGGCGTGATGATGGCCGAAAACAGCGTGACGTCCGGCGCAGATTCCGGTCCTTGGGCATTGCCTGAGGTCATGGCGGTTCAATATACGAGGTCCATGCCCCTCAAGACGACCCCCCGTAAATCGACGCGCCCCAAGGCGGCAAGCTCCGCGCGCAAGCCGGGATCGAAGGCCAAGTCCCAGCCGAAGTCCCGGCCGAAGCCCAAGCCGTGGAGCCCGGCCGAGATCGAGGAGGCATTTCGCCGCTTCCACAAGGCCAATCCCGAGCCGGAAGGCGAGCTCGAGTACGTCGATCCCTATACGCTGTTGGTCGCCGTGGTGCTGTCCGCGCAGGCGACCGACGTCGGCGTCAACAAGGCGACGCCCGCGCTCTTTGCGGCCGCCGACACGCCTGAAAAAATGGTGGCGCTCGGCGAGGCGCGCGTGCGCGAGCTCATCAAGACCATCGGGCTCTACCGCACCAAGGCGAAGAACCTCATCGCGCTGTCGCGCCAGCTTATCGAGAAGCACGGCGGAACGGTGCCGCCATCGCGCGAGGCGCTCGAAGCGCTGCCCGGCGTCGGGCGCAAGACCGCGAACGTCGTGCTCAACGTCGCGTTCGGCGAGAAGACCATCGCGGTCGACACGCACATCTTTCGCGTCGGCAATCGCACCGGCCTGGCACCGGGCAAGACGCCGCTGGAGGTCGAACTGAAACTCGAAAAACGAGTGC
>Ga0075424_100008177_pt1 | contig 10198 bp, 8 predicted proteins | sample SoiMethybrSBSTD3_FD_75301 | JGI IMG/M metagenome (GOLD analysis project Ga0075424, IMG submission 75301) | Bulk soil microbial communities from a Populus tree surrounding site in Tennessee, USA - Soil MetaG P. TD hybrid SBSTD3 | ecosystem: Environmental > Terrestrial > Soil > Tree plantation...
TTGCCCTCACAGAACAGAGGACGCACATATTCCGGCACGAAGCCCGGAATGTCAAACGCGTTTTTTACCCCGGCGCGTTTCGCTTGGGTTCTGATGTTGTTGCCGTAGTCGAACGTCACCGCGCCACGCTGTTTCATCGCGAGCATCGCTTCCACGTGACGTGCCATCGACTGCATCGCGCGTGCGATGTAGTCTTCCGGTTGCCGCTCGCGGAGCGACACGGCTTCAGCAAGTGACATGCCGTGCGGGACGTACCCGTTGAGCGCGTCGTGCGCGGATGTCTGATCGGTGACGACGTCCGGAGTGACGCCACGCTGGACGAGTTCCGGCAGCACGTCCGCGGCGTTGCCTTCGACGGCTATCGAGCGTGCGACCCGGTCGCGGCGCCACGTTTCGATGCGCGTCAGCGCTTCGTCGAGATTGTTCGTGGCTTCGTCGAGATATTTCGTCTCGAGCCGGCGCTCGATGCGGCGGCGATCGACTTCGACGATCAACGCGGCGGCGCCATTCATCGTCGCGGCGAGCGGCTGGGCGCCCCCCATCCCGCCGAGGCCGGCCGTGACCACCACGCGTCCGCTGAGCGTGCCGGCAAAATGCCGGCGCGCAGCGGCGGCGAAAGTCTCGTAGGTGCCCTGCAAAATCCCCTGGGATCCGATGTAAATCCAGCTGCCGGCCGTCATCTGGCCGTACATCGTAAGGCCGCGATCCTCGAGATCACGGAACGTTTCCCATGTCGCCCAGGCGGGAACCAGGAGGGCGTTGGCGATCAGCACGCGCGGCGCGCCTGTATGCGTTCGGAACACGGCGACCGGCTTGCCCGATTGAACGAGGAGTGTTTCGTCGTCTTCGAGCGCCCGCAGCGCGTCAACGATGGCGTCGAACGCCGCCCAGCTGCGCGCCGCCTTGCCCGAGCCTCCGTAGACGACGAGATCGTCGGGGCGCTCGGCGACATCGGGGTCGAGATTGTTCATCAGCATGCGCAGCGCGGCTTCCTGCGGCCATCCCTTGCAGGACACTGCCGTGCCGCGAGGCGCCTTGATGATGCGCGTGCCGATGGTCATGACGGAAAGTATGAGTGAGACTGGCGACGAGCGAAGACTGGAAAATAAATTTCGCGGGAACGGTTGTCAAATGGTTTTCAAAAAAAATTTTCAATTGACTTTCACCGCGCATGCGCGTTCGACCTCTCCCGACGCAATCATTTCTGTAATCCGCGCGAGATCGTCCGACGTCGAGCGGTCCGCGTCGATCGTCGGCACGCGCGCGCGAATGAAATCATGCGCTCGCGCGAGCGGAGTCGACGTGCGAAGCGGGCTGAGCAAATCGATCGCCTGGCACGCGCACAGCAGCTCGATGGCGACGACGATTCGCGCGAGCTCGAGCGCGCGCGTCGCCTTCAATCCGGCGCTCATGCTCATGCTGACGTGATCTTCCTTGTTGCCCGACGTCGGAATGGTGTCCGCGCCGGCAGGGTGCGCGAGCGTTTTGAGCTCGGAGGCGAGCGCCGCGGCCGTGACCTGCGCCATCATCAGCCCCGACTGCAATCCGCCGTGGCGCGTGAGAAAGGCGGGGAGCCCGCTCAACGCAGGATTCACCAATCGTTCGCTTCTTCGCTCGCTGATCGTCGCCAGCTGCACCAGCCCGAGACAGAGGACATCACACGCGAGTGCGATCGGCGCGCCATGGAAATTGCCGCCCGAGACAATCTCACGCGTATCGGCGAACACCATCGGGTTGTCGGTCGCCGCGTTGGCTTCGACATCGAATATCCGACGCCCGAATGCGAACGCTTCGCGCGCAGCGCCATGGACCTGCGCCGCACAGCGCATGGAGTAGGCGTCCTGAACGCGTCCGCAGTTGGCATGCGCGGCGTTGATGCCGCTGCCGGCAAGCAGTTCGACCAGATTCCGGGCTGAAACGGACTGCCCGGCGAAGGCGCGTGCGTCGTGGATGCGGTGATCGAAGGGTTTGGTCGACCCCTGCAGACCGTCGATGCTCATGGCGGCGGCGATGTCGGCCGCGCGCGCAAGCCGCTCGGCTCCAGCCACCGCCAGACCGAGAAGCGCGGTCGATGCCTGCGTGCCGTTGATGAGGGCCAGACCTTCCTTGGAGGCGAGCCGGATTGGCTGCAGCCCGGCCCGGCGGAGCGCGTCGGCTCCAGATTCTGAACCACGAAGGCCTTCCCGCGTCCACGAAGCAAGAGCTTCGCCCTCGCCGATCAAGACGAGCGCGAGATGCGCCAGCGGAGCCAGGTCCCCGCTCGCGCCGACCGACCCTCGCGACGGGACACGCGGATGGATTCCGTTGTTCAGCAGGTCGATCAGCAGGTCGAGCGTCTGCTCGCGGATGCCGGAGAAGCCTTTTGCCAGCACGTTCGCGCGCAGCGCCATCGTTGCACGCATGACAGGAACCGGGAGCGGTTCGCCGACGCCCGCGGCGTGGCTGCGAAGGAGATTGACCTGCAGCGTGTCGAGCTGATCGGCGGGAATCGTCACTTCCGCGAAGTTGCCGAAGCCGGTGTTGATACCGTAAGTCGGCTCCTCGTGATGCGCGAACTCGTCGACCACGGCACGCGCGGCGCGCACGCGCTCACGCGCGGCGGCGGTCAAGCCGACTTTCTCATCGTGGTGCGCAATCGCCACGAGTTGATCCAGCGTTAGCGAAGTCCCATCTAATTCGATCATTTCGTTGTCTTGATGCGGGGACAGGGTACGGTGACGATCCGACTCACATCAGCACTGCCGACGCGTGAGTCGGATCGTCACCGTACTCTGTCCCCATAACAAGCCGGTTCGGAACGTTACGACGAAGGCTTGTTCCCCCGTATTACGATATACCCCGCATGTCCATGAACATCGCAGTGCTTGGCGCGCAGTGGGGCGACGAAGGGAAAGGAAAGATCGTCGACATGCTGACGCCGCACTTTTCGGCGGTGGCCCGTTACCAGGGCGGGCACAACGCCGGCCACACCGTGTACGTGAAAGGCACCAAGTTTGTCCTTCACCTCATCCCGTCCGGCATCCTGCATCCGGGTGTCACCTGCATCATCGGCAATGGCGTTGTCGTCGATCCGCAGGCGCTGTTCAAGGAAGTGGACGAACTGGCGCGGATGGGAATCGATGTTGACGGCAGGCTGCTGATCAGCGAGAAGGCGCACGTCATTCTCCCGTACCATCGCGAGCTGGATGTGTTGTCGGAAGCGCGGCGCGGCGAACGAAAGATCGGCACCACGTCGCGAGGGATAGGCCCTGCCTACGAGGACAAAATCGGACGCCGCGGCATCCGCATGTGCGATCTGCTCGGCGATCGCGATGCGCTGGCGCACGAAGTGCGCGAGAACGTCCATGCGCGCAATCAGATCATCAAGGAATCGACGCTCGACTGGAAACCGCTCTTCGATCAGCTGGTCGCTCACGGCGAGCGGCTGCGCCCGTGGGTGGGTGACGTCTCGCTGTTTCTCGCGACGCTGCGAGCCGGCGACGGCAACGTGATGTACGAAGGGGCGCAGGCGACGCTGCTCGACATCGACCACGGCACCTATCCGTTTGTCACCTCGTCGAATGCATCCGTCGGCGGTGTCTGCACCGGCCTCGGCGTGCCTCCGGACGCGATCGATGGCGTGCTTGGCGTCGCCAAGGCCTACACCACGCGCGTCGGCGAAGGTCCGCTGCCGACCGAGCTGTCGGGCGACCTCGCCGAGCGTCTGCGCGAAGGCGGACAGGAATACGGCGCTTCAACCGGTCGCCCCCGCCGCTGCGGCTGGTACGACGCGGTCGTCGTGCGCTACTCGGCGCGCATCAACGGTCTCGATGCCATCGCGCTGACCAAGCTCGACGTGCTCGATGGCCTGCCGGACGTGCGCATCTGCACGGGGTACCGCACGTCGAAGGGCGTGCTGGCGGAGTTTCCGGCAGATCTGCGTGCGCTCGCGAATGCGGAGCCCGTGTACGAGACATTGCCAGGCTGGACGGGCGCAACGCGCGGCGTCACGCGATTCGCGTCGCTGCCTTCCGAGGCGCAGCGCTATATCAAGCGGTTGGAAGAGGTGAGCGGCGTGCCATGCGCGATTGTGTCCACCGGTTCCGATCGCAGCGAAACGATCGTCCGCGACGACACCATCGTCCAGAGCTGGTTCTCGAAGCAACTCGCCTGACGGCTATTTCTTCTTGGCCTCGCAGAATTTCTGAACGGCGTCGGCTTCGGCGTCGAAGAACTCGAGGCCGGCCCGGTAGCGCGGACCGGTTTTTGCGAGCTCGAACGACGCCCACGCCACGCCCGCGCTGAAGCGGAGCGGCTTCTTGGCGTGGTTGATCGACATCCGCACGCGCTGATTGGGTTTGAGAATCGTCGCTGACACGACCTGCGCGCCCACGATTGACAGGTCGATGAGCGTCGCCGTGTTGCCGTCGATCGCCACTTCAACGCCATCGACAATCCTGACGCGCGGCGCGCGGCGGGTGCCGCGTTGATCGAGCGGCGCCGCCGCCGGCGCCGGCGCTGCCGCGACCGCAACGGCCGAACCGTCATGGACGGGAGGCGCGTCGGTGCCCGTCACGCGTGAATAGCCGCTGTCGTGCGCGACGATCCGGATCTCGCACGTCGCGAGTTTGGGATCGGCCTTGATGCGGTTGATGAGCGCGGCGCCGCGCGTCGTCGCGGCGAACGCCCGCTCGAGCGCGACCACGTCGGGACGCTTGCGCGTGATGACTTCAAGCGCGCGCAGCGCTTCCGCGTCGGAGAACGTCTGCGCGTCGCTGAAATCGTCGCGTGCCTTCAGCGCCTGCAGGTGCTCTGGTGCCGCGATCAGAACAGTGGACACAGACCGATCAGTGTAAATCAAAATGCAAAATGCAAAAGTCAAAATGCAAAATGCAAAAGTGCGAACACCTGAAGGCGCTCTCCTTTTGCATTTTGCATTTTGCATTTTGAATTACAGAATCAGAGTGCGCATGATTGGCGTCAGTTGCACCAATCTCGTCAAGCGGTACGGCGACGTGGTCGCCGTGGACGGACTGTCGTTCCATGTCAGCCGCGGCGAATGCTTCGGCCTGCTCGGACCGAACGGCGCCGGCAAGACGACCACGATAGAGATTCTCGAGGGGCTGCTCGAGCCGGATGCGGGCGACGTGGAAATTCTCGGCCTGCGGTGGAAGCAGCACGATCGCGAGCTGCGGCAGCGCCTTGGCGTGCAACTGCAGGAGACGCAGTTTGCAGAAAAGCTGTCGGTCGAGGAGACACTTCGCCTGTTTCGATCCTTTTATCACCGGGGCCGCACGCTCGACGACCTGCTTCGCATCGTCGAGCTCGAATCGAAGCGCCGCAGCTGGGTGGGGAAGCTCTCCGGCGGTCAGAAGCAGCGCCTTGCCGTTGCCTGCGCACTCGCCGGCGATCCAGATCTCCTGTTCCTCGACGAGCCGACGACCGGTCTCGATCCTCAGTCCCGGCGTCAGTTGTGGGAGTTGCTCTCGCAGTTTCGCCAACAGGGCGGGACGATTCTGCTGACGACGCATTACATGGATGAAGCGGAGACGCTGTGCGATCGGGTCGCGATCATCGACCACGGCAGGGTGATTGCCGAGGGCTCGCCGCGCGAGCTCATCGCGACACTCGGCGCGCCGCGTGTCGTCACGCATCAGGGAACGCTCGAGGACGTCTTCGTTGCGCTCACCGGGAGACACCTGCGTGAAGAGTGAGATGAACGCGATCGATCGCGGTGGCGCGTGGCACCCGATGATCGAGCTCGCGCTCGCTCGGCTCCGCGAGTTCGCGCGCGAGCCGGAAGCGGTCTTTTGGGCATTCATCTTTCCGATTCTCATGTCGGTCACGATGGCGCTCGCGTTTCCTGGCGGAGGCAACAAGCCGGCGATCGTCGGCATCGAGCCGGGAGAGGGCTCGGCTGCCGTCCGCTCGCAATTGGCGCGTGAGCCTGGCATTACGGTGCGTGACATCCCCGCGGGCCGCGAGGCGCGCGCGCTTCGCGAAGGCGACGTGCACCTGCTCGTGATCCCGGGCAATCCACCGACGTATCGATTCGACCCGGCGCGCGACGAAAGCCGCATCGCGCGTCTGCTCGTCGACGCGGCCCTCAAGAGGGCGGCAGGCAGAAGCGATCCATGGTCCGCGCGCGAGGAACCGGTGCAGCTGCCGGGTTCGCGCTACGTCGACTGGCTGATTCCCGGCATCGTCGGCCTCAGCATCATGGGCACCAGCATGTGGGGCATCGGCTTCGCGATTGTGCAGGCGCGGATGCGGAAGCTGCTGAAGCGCCTCGTCGCCAGCCCCATGCGCAAGCGCGAATACCTGATCGCGCAGGTCGTGGGTCGCCTCGTGCTGCTGGCGCCGGAGGCCGGCGCGCCGCTCGTCTTCGGTGTCCTCGTGCTTGGAATGCCGATTCAGGGTTCGATCCTCTCAACGTGTCTGATATGCCTGGCCGGTGCGCTGGCGTTCGGCGGCATCGGCCTGCTGCTCGCGAGCCGCGCACGTACGTTCGAAGCAATCTCCGGCCTGATGAACCTGTCGACGGTGCCGATGTGGGTCGTCAGCGGAGTCTTCTTTTCAGCCTCGAATTTTCCGCAGGCGATGCAGCCGCTGATTCAGGCGCTCCCGCTGACCGCGCTCGTCAATGCGCTGCGCAGCATCATCCTCGAGGGCGCGGCGCTGCAAAGCGTTACCCGCGAGCTGGCCATCCTCGCCGTATGGGGCCTCGGCAGCTTCGCCCTGGCACTGCGTATCTTCCGCTGGCGATGAAATTGCTCAACCGTCGGGTTGGATGGCTGTTCATCGCATCATTGAGGAGAACGCGTCCAGATTTGGCGACTTACCTGCCATTTCGGACCAGCAGGTAACGCTGAGCTATCGAGAGCTCAACCTTCGAGCGAACGTCGTGGCGCGCCATCTGATTGCGCACGGCTTCCACCGCGGCGGAGTGGTAACGGTCTGCTTGCCTCGGGCCGCGCAGACAGCCATCGTCCTTCTTGGCATTCTGAAAGCCGGTGGCACGTACGTTCTCATCGACAGCGATTTCGACGATCACCAATGGCCGCGCGGCGTGTCGTTTGCGGAGAAGAATGAAGGTCACGAGGTGCGCTTCCGGACCGTGGATATTGCGCCCGCGCTGCAGCGCACGCCGCAATCAACGGCGAATCTTCCAATCGTTTCGCGGGAAAGTGACCTGGCGTGTGTGATTCCCGATCGCGACGGCTCGCCCCTGATGCTCGTACCGCATGCGACGATCATGTCGCTGCAGCGGCGCGCAGCGTCACCGCTCGCCGAATGGTCCGGTGAAGCAGGGGCGCTCGACCTGTGGGCCGGCCTGATGAACGGCGCGACCGTGATGCTCAGCGACCCCGAACTTCGGTCGGCGGCGTAAGCGCGCCTCTGAACTTCAACTCCTCACGCGTGCTTCTCGGCGGTTGAGCGGGATCGTGGCCGCCTTCGGTCGAGTAATAACCCGATGCGCCCACTACGGGTTCCATTCCCTGGCGCGCGGCCGGACGTGGATGCGCCACCGTCCAGAACGCGAACGCGCCGGCGACCAGCGAGAAAAAGACCGCGATCGAGCCCACAAACGCCCAGAGGACGGCGTTGCGTATCTGCGGATGCATCAGGGATTGCGGTGGGTTTTTGGGATTGTTCGTGTCGTCGCGGTTCATGGCAACTCCACCGTGGACAGGAGTGAGCGCACCATTATGGTCCGCCTGAACGCAGATATTATCGGGGCGCTCAGCCGGCATTCAGGGCGCGGATGAGCTGAGCGGTCAGTTTCTGACGGCATTTCCAGTAGTTCGCCCACGGATCACCCTTAATTTTTGACAGGCGCTTCGGCACAGTCAGAACGCTGAAACTTTTCGGGTCGACCGAAACGCGCAGCTCGTCCCACGTCAGAGGGACGCTGACAGTCGCACCCTGGCGCGCGCGGGTCGAGTATGCCGCGATTGAGGTGTTGGTGCGGTTGTTCCTCAAGTAATCGATCAGGATCTTCCGTTCGCGTCCTGCCTTTGCGAACGCCGTCGTGTAGAGCTCCGGCTGCGCGTGCTCGAGGCGCTCGCTGAGCGTACGCGCGAACTCGAGGCACTGCGACCATTCGGCGTGCGGAGCGAGCGGCACCACGATGTGCAGGCCGCGACCTCCCGTGGTCTTCACCCACGACTCGAGTTTCAACGCGGCCAGCGCGTCGCGCACCATGCGGGCGGCGTGCACCACGGCGCGCCACTCGACCTTGTCGCCCGGATCGAGATCGAACACGATCCGGTTCGGACGCTCGACGTCCTCGAAGGCCGAGTTCCACGTATGGATCTCGAGGACTCCCATTTGCGCGAGCCCCACAACGCCCGCGATATCGTCGGCGATCAGGTATTCACCGACCTTGGTTTTTTCCTTGATGCGCACGCGCCGAAGCGCCGGGGGCGCCCACACCTTCGAATGCTTCATGAAAAAACAGTCGCCCGCCAATCCTTCCGGACAGCGCACGAGCGTAAGCGGCCGTCCGGCGACATGCGGCACGATCCAGCCGGCGATCGAGTCGTAGTAGCGGGCGATATCGAGCTTGGTGAGCTTCAGGTCGGGATAAAGGATCCGATCGGGATGCGAAATCGTGACACCGGCGACGATATCGCGGGCCGTATCGTTATTAAACCGCGCCGCTCTGGGAGACGTCCTCGTGTGCCTGGCTTCGGCACGGCGCGGACTCTGTGGGGCCGCGGGCACAGGTTGCTCCCGAACGATCTGCGTCGGGTTCTTGTCGGCTCGCAGTCCCTGAAATGATGGATGGCGAATCTTGCCGTCGGTCGTCCACTCGGTGAAGACGACCTCGCAGACGAGGGTCGGTTTCACCCAGTGGGCGTTGCGGCCCAGCCATCCTGGCGGAGGCGGTGTGAACGGCGAGGCCTTGGTCTCGATCCGATCCAGCTTTGCGCGCAGATCGAGCGCCATCTTGTGCGTGAAACCCGTGCCGACCTTTCCGCAGAACACAAGACGCTCGCCTTCGTAATAGCCAATCAACAGCGCGCCGAGTCCCGCGCGCATTCCCTCGGGGTCCGTAAAGCCGCCGATGACGAACTCCTGGCGTTGGACGCATTTGGTTTTCACCCAGCCCCCGTGTCGGCCCGCTCGGTACGGCTGGTCGCGGCGCTTCGACACGATGCCTTCGAGACCCGCGCGGCAGGCCTCCGAGAAAAACGCCTCGCCATTGCCTTCGATGTGTTCGGAGAAACGGATGCGACCCGTCTTTCTTGCGCCGACGAGTTTCTTCAGCCGCGCTTTCCGTTCTTCGAGCGGAAGGGCCTCGAGGATCTCGCCGTTCAGGCGAAGCAGGTCGAAGACGAAGTAGACGAGCGTGCCTCGCTGAGCGGCGTCGCCAGTGTTCTGCAGCGCCTGAAAACTCGTGCGGCCGTCGGGAAGGACGATCGCCGCTTCGCCATCGATGAGCGCGTCGTCAAGTTCGAGCTTTTGCACCGCGGCGCCGATTTCCGGAAACGCCGCAGACCAGTCATTTCCGTTCCGCGTGTAGAGCGACACGCGCCCTCTGCGGACGCGCGCGCCGATACGGTAGCCGTCGTACTTAATTTCGTGAAGCCACTCGTCGCCGGACGGTGGCGTGGCGACGAGGGTCGCCAGTTGCGGCACGTAGTCGGGGTGCGGCATGCGACAGTGGCGGAGGCGTCATGCGCTCTATCTCGCGCGCGATGCGCCGAGCACCGGCCAGATCGGCCGGAGCGTAGGTTCGGCCTGACCCAGCGTAACAGAGGCTCACCGCGCCGGTCACGGTTTCTCCGACGCGGATGGGCAGCACGAGGGCGGAACGGCAGCCGAGACGGCGATGGAGGTCGGTGATGCTGCCGGGCGGCGCGGCCGCCGTGCTCTCGATCAGGATGGCCCGCCGCAGCAATGGCCGTCCGGTGCGCACCACCTGCGCGACCGTGCTGCGAAGGTCGTCGCGGCGAATGCGATAGACGCGCTGCAGGGCGCGCAGCAGCTTCTCGCCGCGCGGACTCGCGTGCGCCGATGCGATGCCGACAATCGACCGGCCTGCCACGACAAACACGACCGCGAAGTCCGCGAGCGCGGGGACCGCGCGTCTCGCGATCCGCTGAATCGTTTTTTGCGCGGCACGGGCGGCGGAGGTCGCGATCTGAGGAGTCGATCGAATCGGCTCGACCATGGGTAACTACCTCGTCCCGAATGATCGGATGTTCACGTG
>Ga0075424_100008179_pt1 | contig 10198 bp, 6 predicted proteins | sample SoiMethybrSBSTD3_FD_75301 | JGI IMG/M metagenome (GOLD analysis project Ga0075424, IMG submission 75301) | Bulk soil microbial communities from a Populus tree surrounding site in Tennessee, USA - Soil MetaG P. TD hybrid SBSTD3 | ecosystem: Environmental > Terrestrial > Soil > Tree plantation...
TGAATCAACTGACAGAACTAGAGTTGATGCTATAAAAGGAAATCTAAGATCTTAAAGCTAACCTTGTTAAAGTCCATTATGCTTAGGAGAGACGAAGGAGTAACATATTATACAGACTCGCAGATCATAGCAATATGCGATCTGATAAGAACTAATACATGGGAATATGTTTTAAAAATAAATAGAGTTGGAAGTGCATGCTTGATCGCATGATACGCTGCAGAAAAGAAAATATGAAGTAGATATCAAAGACTGCATCATAGTCATACAGGAAGTCTCGAAAGTCAGTCCTGAAGTCTACTATTACTTCTTCATCTGCTCCTAGCATTTCTACAAACCTCTTACCATCTATATATACTGTCATTGCTACGTATGCAGCCAGTTGTTAGCAAGTTGGATGGCAATTGATCATATTCTTCCTGAGCCGCCATGAATTAGGATACTTCAGCACTTCTGGATACCTAATCGATGATGATTATTGATATCTGGCAAACATAGCATGTCTGAATCACATGATCCAACTCTTCAATAGCTTCAGAAAGTGTTTTATCGCCTTCGTCATGCTGTTTTGTAGGCTAACCTGGCACGCTAATGTAAAACTCCCACACTGACTAGCGGTTAAATCGTAGTCTGGGCTGATAGCAGCTGATCCCTAGACAATCTTGCTGCTAGAACTTTTCCTGGACGAGATTTGTATCCTGGAATTCCTATACCAACTGCAATCATTGTACTTTTATCTTTGGCATGAGGCGAGAAAAACTCTGTTACTGCATCATCAAAAAAAGTTGAACCGGATGCTCCCAATTGTTGGGCGTAGGATGCCAGGTAAATTTTCCCAGCAATAATGCCAGCTTCAAACTGCGATGCTCTGTAACCTCTATTCCCGCAAGTCCTTAACAGGGTTATCAAATCAGCCATTAAAAAGAATACTACGCTAGCATCGCTGAAAAGAGCCTGCCCTAAACAAAGATAGCCAGACGTATTTCTGGATACCTTATTTTTAAGTAGATCAACTGAGAATGTGGGCCGGTTGAAAAAATAGCCTCCGCTCGGGAGGCCTTCTACATCATTCACTACCATGTAAATATCGATCGTGGTTGTTGTTGTGTTGCCTTCCTCATCTCCAAGGAAATCCAATGGCACTCCTGTCGTTGAAGCTTCAAGTATGGTAGATAGCTGCCTAAAGGAAATCGGACTCCTAGCGAATCTACGAGAAGAACCGCGCAAAAGTATAACTTCTCCCAAGGTTGGCTGGGATGATTTTGGCGGTGGTGATTGTGTGTCCTCTAGTGGCCTAGAATCCAAGATTTCTGCTTCAAGCGGCTCTCGTCTTTTGAACCTAGTCCCGCAATTAACCCAGTGCTTGGCCTCTTCCAAATCAGAAAGATAAGATGCCCTGTGTATTTTCCAAATTTCGGGATAGTCTGCCTCTCCTTTTGTTGACAATGGCAAAACTTCTGGAAGAGGCAAAGAACTAATTTCTTTATGCTTTATAGCAGGCTCCTTGGATAGTCCTGCACCAATGGCAGCTATTGCTACTGCGGCTTCTCTTTTATCATCCAAGCGTAATAGGCGGTTTACCATATCGTCTACAAAACCCAAAATTATGAATGATTGAAGGTAGCTGGAAGCAGTTGTAGCAAGAAGGTTAGCGGCTATAACCCCCGAATCCCAAAACCAATGGCGATATGAACGAGATTCATACTTCCATGCATTTCTCCATGCAAGCGAGGTAAATATGATGGCGATTGGCGAGGTTATTATATTCCGGCTATCTCCTGCAGCCGCTGCCAATTCGGCTCTATAATCGCCACTACGAAGTTCAGTAAGTGTAAAATCTCCTGGACAAAAGTGGTATACTCCAGCCTTCAAACCATCTATATCCTGACAAACAATATACAGCTCGATGGGATATAATGCACCGGTAGCAGATGCGGCACGCATATAATAACTGCCATAAGGGTTCTTCATTTCCCTTGTGATCCCAGAAGAAAAGAATAGTATCTCCGCTAGTTTTTTTATGTCTACGGTAGTAGCGGCTGCTGCCATGGGATTGACTTGCTTAACGGCTCTGATAGAGGTGATGGCATTTGCCTTGGGTTGAGAAAAATCAGATGGAATATGCATTGATGGTAATTTAGTATATACTTTGAAAGGTCCAGGCTTATTATCCCAATCAAGGGAATGGCGGGATAGTCGTATGCTGATTTCTGAATGTTTTGTTGCTTGATGATAGCCTAAGGCATATTTTATATCATTTTCCACAGTATGTAGTTATGCAAGATTTGGTAATTAACCTGATGGTTGATGATGATGGTTATCCATTGATCAGATGTTAACCACACTACTTCGATCGCGTGATATAACAATATCATGGATTGTAAGAACGATAGCTTAGAGATAAAAAAGAGAGGACTAGCAATTATCAAATACATATGAACGTGACTTGTACATGACTGCCAACCGTAGCAATACTGATATTTTCATGGAAATTCTGGCAAGCTGAAACTGCATCTGGTTGAGTTACTGGATTTACACAAATCGATTCTAACACCAAATCGTCGGGTTGACCCCTTTACATTAGCAGAATTTACGAGGTTAGTAAATTATGGATCTGCCTTCAATCTTATATGATAATCACCATCTTTTTCAACCTTTTTTTTGCTTTCTACTATCCCTGACATAGTTTTACAAGGATCGACTACTTGTAATCTGGACGGGTAATAGACATGATTCCATAATGATTGGTCACATTCTCCTGATGAAGTACCAACATTGTTAGTAGCAGATGAGGATCCTGTAGATGTGATGGATCTATCTTTTTGCTGAATAAATTCTTAAATGCATCTAAGAGCGAAAGGCTTTGGCATTATGTTGCGTTAATGGCAGAATACTTGTTGCAATGACTAGAACAGTTATTACTGCTGTTAATATTACTCTTGATATCAGCTTCCTTTATTTGTGCATTTGTCGACAGTTATCATATCGATGAATTTAATTTTACAACTCCCATTCCGCGTATTTGCCCTCACTGTATCTTTTGTTGCTCTTATGATGACTTTATTATTACTGTAGCTACCGCTGAAGCAGGTAACATCATAAGAAATTTAATCTTAGGTGGGAGAATTTCAAAATTTTGCAATATGAGGTAATTATGTTACATAATAGATTATAACTAGAATGTCGTAATTTATGTTATACTTGAGCGCCAGTATGTCAGATAGTAGCGATCCCCGCCAATCAGTCGCAAATGATGATGCCCATCTTTTACAATATCAAAAAATTGCCGCTACCAAACCAAAACCACGATCATACAAAAGAGTTCTTATCGTAGATGATCATTCTGATACTTCTCTTACATTCAAAGTAGCTTTAGAGGGTGGTGAAAATAACAAAGAATTTGAAGTATATACCTATAATGACCCTTTATCTGCATTATTTGAGTTTAAGCCTGACTTTTATGATCTATTGCTTATTGATATTAATCTACCATATATGAACGGCTTTGAATTATACGAGAAGATCTCAAAATTAGATATCAATGTAAAGGTCTGCTTTATGTCTGCTGGAGAAGTAAATCATGAAGCAATAAGAGAAATACACCCCTCCCTGAACATCGGATGTTTTATACAAAAACCAGTTACCGTTGAATATTTGATCAAACGAGTGAAAGCAGAATTAGAGTAGAATTCGATGACACCGTGATAAGAAATGAAGTTTTACCGGATGATGGAGTTTCTTGACAAGACATAATCAATTTCTTTTATTGCAGTGCTCAATTTGGCAAATTGATACCCTTCTTTAAAGCTCTTGTTTATCAATAAAGGGTTCATAATAGTTCGTATTTGATAAGACGTTTGAGGACAAAGACTCCGGAAGAGTTTGATAAAATCGATGCCGATCTGGATTTTTATTCATGATGTTTTGAGATGAATCCATGCCGTACAAGGTCTATGCCAATCTGCCAATTTAAATAACATGCGTACTCTCTTTATTGCTGGCTGGTTACACTTGTTCGAACTATTCTGAATGTATTACCTCCAAAATGAGAAACGATATACAGGTAACCATTTGGACATTTGGACCCATCTTGATATCTGTGATTCTGTTGAACCCCCCTTTTCCAAATATCGTATTTTCAGCAAGTCTGACATACATGTATTTGAAAGAATATCTTGCATGATGATTCGTTATGCGTCCCTGTTGTATTTTTTAAAATCGACCCATTGAGTACTAAATCTGTACGATTTCCATTCATCGAGTCATAGATCCTTCATTATTAAAATCTCCCACTTGTCTTATCGATATGATACACCTGTCTAAATACGTTATAATATTTTTCTATCCCTCCAGTGTGGTAGTCGTGGATTAGACTTTTTTTTGCTCTAAAGTGTATTCTTTTTTTGGTATTACCATTCATTAAGCAAATTATGATAATAATCCAATGATATGAAAGGAAATAAACAGTAAGTACATTTAGGCTTGCAGTCAAATATTAAGTTACGCGGACTGTGGTTAGCTATTGATTTTAATTCTTCTTTTCTTATTTGGGATATGAAATCTATTATACCAAAACAGAGCGCCTGCCATGATTATAAAATCCAGCACGTAAAACATATCCCAAAACAATAGATTATGTAAATGACCATTTACAAAATCACCTACATATCCATCATCTGCTATCGCGTTTATTAATAATGAAAGTGAAGAGAGAAACCACGGGACGGATTGCATGTAGTCTTTTCGTAAGTTAACAAGTATCAAGACAGAAGGGATAATCAATATCAAATCCAAGACAGGATAAGCCATGGTGACGACAAAATCTACAAAATCACCTACAGCGAGCAAGTGCGACGATGAGGATACTATATAAAAAACATTGTAACTAATGAACAAGATTGCAGCAACCAATGCTATTGCAAGGGTAATGAAATTAATTTTGCTGCATATGAAGCGAAGTACTGAGAACAAATGTAACGCAAGGAATACATAACCAGCAAACCATAAGACATCCGTAACTGATACAAGTATTTGTTCCTCTATACCTAAAGCAAAATAGTAATAAGCAAGACTAAAATCTGCGGAGAACCAAAAAATAAGGCCCGTTGTGAGAAATAAATATGATTTACCGTGAAGACCATGTAGGCCATGGCGATATACTGCAATTATGCCAAGACAAGAAGCAATGGCAGCCGTTATATTTAAAATTATAAGAGTGGAAGACCGTTTATTATGTGGTTCTGAGAAAATTATTATGGAGTTTGCAATAACTGACGAAATAATAATTGCTAAAATGAAGTATCTTAGTGTTATCTTGTATTCTATTTGCTTCTCTGCTGACAGATCAAATCACTGGAATATCTTTTTATGGTATAAAGATTTTTGTAAGTGGTCAATGCCAAAATAGGCACAAGTCTGATAAAATATGACATTGCGCTTCCGTTAAAGCTGCAAAACGAACCCGGATATAGATCCTTTTATGATGCGAGAGCACAATTTGAAATGATGCTGTTTTGTATCTAAGATAATAAATGGTACGTATCTACCTCAATTTTTAGATTAACCATGCTTGCTGGCGGCAATACTATCGTAGAAGGAACAATATTATTAATATTGGGAATTTTCATGTACCTTTGGGCCATTAATACGGCGCCCTTGGCCAATCTAGCTCAAATAGCGTGCAATATTCCTGCCGTGTCAAATGTCTTGTCCCAAACATGCTCAAAGGTAAATATCAACGGAAATATTATATCATATATGCCAGACATAGCCATCATGGTGGCTATTTTTGGAGGGATTCTGTTGGTTATGGGAATAATCATCTCTACTGGAAAAGAACAAGGTGGAGAAGGAAATGGATCATGGGGAAATGGATACTACTAGCAAAGTTATTGCTTTAAGAAATGCAAGCCACAAATGTATATCTATATATTTATCATGATATCAGAGAAAATTCTCTTACCCTTTTCCAAAAATGACAAGATTTATCTTAACAATAACATCTACGGCAGAATCAGACCCCAAACCGAAATGATAAAAGCGGATAGAACTTTTTCATCATCACATTAGATCTATTGGAACAGTTGCCATTACTTGCCCGTTGAGTAGTCTATGATGATCGACAGGGGCATGAGCAAAAATGAATACTGGCTATTTGTATCAGGCCTTAGCATAGAAGCCAGATTTTCTCTCGTATATTTGCCCGTTTTGCATTGCTTTTCTAATGAATGTTCTTGCCTCGTCTTGTGTAAACTTGCCTGTTTTTATAAGCTCATTGATGAAATTGTTTTCCTCTACATCGTTTCTATCTTGTCCGGACAAGGCATTGAAAATTTCGATGAACATCTTCAACTTCGAAACTTCGCTATGAGCTTTGCCATGAAGAACACCAAGATCTACTTTACCTGTATTGACATCGACGCCTGCAGTTTCCAACATTCTCTGAACGAGATAGATTGCGCGTTCTGCATCCTCTGCTTCCACCTTGTCTCTCAATAACGATCTTGCACGTGCCGTGGATAATCTTATCAAGCCTTCAAGCTGTCTGGGAGTAACGGTGATCATGCCCTCCGAGTCTACGTTTCTCATTTTCATATAGTAATTCCGAATAATATTGATAGCTTCGGTAGTCAGTCTTGGCTCGATTTGCTTTGAGAATGCAAGGTATTTGCTGAAGAGATCGATCTCGATAGCGGGCTGTGCAGCAAGTTCCGAATCCTGATGAATTTCTAAAATGTGACTTGCGATACGACTGTCCTTCTCTTTTTCCGGAGAATCTCTTATCACGTATATGAGGTCAAACCTGGTCAGAAGCGGGACCGGTAGGTTCACATTTTCGGTGATGTTTTTGAAAGGATCGTATTTGCCGTACATTGGATTGGCTGCTGATAAAATGGAGGTCCTCGCGTTTAAAGTGGCTACAATGCCTCCTTTTGCAACAGAACATGTCTGCTGCTCCATTACCTCATGCAGTGCAGAACGGTCCTCAGATTTTATCTTGTCAAACTCATCAATACACACTAATCCTTGATCGCCTAGGACTACAGCTCCTGCTTCAAGCATCATGATTCCGGATTTATCTCGAATCACAGCAGCGGTTAAGCCAGCCGCGGTTGAACCTCTCCCGGAAGTATACAGGCCCCTTGGAGCAATTTTAGCGGCAAACTTTAGCATTTCAGATTTAGCGGTACCCGGGTCGCCGACTAAAAGTATGTTGATATCGCCTCGCCGGGTAGAGCCGTCGTCTAGTTTTTTTGCCACCGACCCTATGATCAGTAATAGGATCGCCTCCTTGATTACTTCATGGCCATATACATGTGGGGCAAAAGAAGCAATCAGCTTGTCATATGCATCCGGTTTGTTTGCGATAGCTAGAATCTGTTTTTCATTTTCAGTGCTAATGGCTATTCTTTCGAGAGTCCGGGTATCTTTGGTACCTGCAATTCCGCCAAGATATTCGATATTGTTTCCTTCCATTCGCAACCTGAAAAGACTGGTTTTGATTTGTGGCGAGAGCTGTTCCTGCTCTATTCTCACTATTCCCGTCAACATAATCCTGTCTCCTGGACGGCATCGATCTACCAGATCTCCCATTACTGTGACTTCCACATAATGTGGAAGCTGACCTGCTGGTAGATCCTCCGGCAGCTCTTGAAGCCTTACCATTTGAAAGTCTGTGAAAATGCTATTATCGGGATCCATTTCAAGTTCCTTTTCAGAACAGTTTATGCATTTCAAAGGTTTTTTCAGAACCAGTCCTTTGAGCTGCGCTTCATTAATGGTATTGCAGTTAAGGCAGCGATATCCTATTTTCTTGGCGAGTGGTTTTACTTCAGATGATCTGACTACCATGCCGGAAACTCCAATCAGCTTGTCAATCATCTCCGCATTGATATCGCGCAGACCCTTCTGTACAGTATAATTTCCTATTCTGACTTTGATTTTGTCGCGGATCTCTTGTGCATAGTCTGGATGAATTTCGTTTAGAACGTATAATACTGCCTCATTAAAAGCTTCCAGCATCTCATCCGGATTATGAGTAATCCGCTTAGCGAGGCCTGGATTAAAGGTATCAAAATCTATATAATCTACTACGAGCGAATTAGAATTCGCTACCATCATATGATTAATTCTGTCAAAATACCTGTACTTTCCTTCTCTATCCTTGAAGGCACGTAGAAATTTTTCCAGATCATTCGCTAATGCCGCTGTGGTTTGCTGCTCCTCCTGCTCCCGCTGCTCAGTCAAATCTTTAGTACCCTCTGTTTGAACTCGGAAGAATAACGATGGATCATGAGGTACAGTTCCTTTTCTTCAACTGAGAGCCTTGATTCCAATTCAGGTGAAAGAGGCGAAGAAGCTGCCAATTTTACAATCTTCTCAAGACGGGAAGCCACAAACGAAAGCAGAGAAACTGTGATACTTTCCTTTTCCCTTTCCATTAATCCTTCCAGATAATCATGGACTCGAATATAAAAATCAGGATCCAACCCTGAAAGATCATGAGGTTTGGATATCCTCTCACGATTAAAAGCCCTTGAGACGTATGCAGAAATATCACTATCTTGAATTTCAATTATGCCTTGCTCAGCCAAAAGTTTTGCCAGCCAGCGTGGAACGGATGATATGTCGCCTTCTCTCGCATCAATTGTCATGCTTCCCACCGAGACCTTTAAGTCACGTTTGTATGTTACCCGCATATCTTGCATTAAATATTCAAAGTGGTATGCGCTCTGAACAGTTTCTATTTTATGGTGTGCAGTCATCGCGATTGATATATGATATCAAGCCTCGAACAGTTATATCTTTTGTCAAGATAGCTTTTGTTAATCTAAATGAGAGAATTTTTTAGTTAAGAAAGCAACATGAGCGTTGTGGTGGTTAATTAACTAATGATACTTAAGTGAGATCTGAATATTATTTGCTGCTATGGCATATGACTTGTACTCCGGGGCCAGGCTGAATAATGGCACATGTCCGTTCCTCCTAGAAAAGCTTTGGCAAAAGACAAAGCCAAATTCATCCGGCAAAAAAAAGATAAGCATGTACAGGCTTTATTAACGCGGTATGCATGGTTATTACCACTAGGTGTCATTGCTTATGATATTCGCTGATATTTTTAGACAGGTGCTCGTTTGGGCAATGTTAGGAGTGTTCTGTTTTATATTGGCTATCATTATTTGGGGAATTATAAAAAATCGATAGATTGAAAGGAAAAGTGTTTTTTGATCATCTGTTGCCGTTTAAGAGTTTTGATCAGCCCTCATCGTCATACAGTCACTAAATAGAATCGGTATATCTTGAGAATTATTCAAAGTTGACTCATTTGATGATCCTTTGTTAGCGTTGTCCAATTATAGTCAGGGTTCGTATCACCGTTCCCCTGATATTAAAATGTCAAAGATGATGGTTTTGAGCCATATGATGAAATAAAAAGGAAGGATGATAGAGCTAGGCCACAAATGGTTGAGAAATGAGGAATATTAGTCATTGGTTCCCACATATTCAAAAACCAGTTGAAAATGAAGGGTTAATAAAAAGAATAAATGAAATAAAGAGGGATGAACCGTAAATGTGTATATTGTACTTTAGAAATACAATTACTCTAATCGCGTTTTAGACGTTTAACTATTAGCATAACTGATAATTCTACATTATAGTTACATATATAGACTTTTCTCATTATTTCTTCTGTGCCACGTTCTCTTTCATGTTAATAAGAACTGAAATAGATCTGTTCTGATAAAACAATGGGTAAAAAACTACTACTGCAGCAACAGCAACAACAACAGCAGAAGCAAACCATTGCAAATATGGGATAAAACGATCATCTAGACGCTTATCTTTGTTTCTTACTCTGCATGGCATTGCAAGATCTTGAAGGAGCAAATGCATCTCATTAATCATCCATCTTTGAATCTGTCTTCTCTCCTATGGAAGTGATGGTATTGTTATTTGTTCTCTTTTTTTTGTTTTCTATGTTGATCAAAAATACTCCTGCAATCATAACCACAATAGCAATTATTTGGTGTACAGCTATTGGTTCGCCTAATAACAATGAAGCGAAAATAAGACCAAATACAGAGGAAAATGATAATACTAATACAGACTTGACAATACCTATCCTTTTCATACTACTTAGAAAAAAATAAAGTGAAGTGCCGAAGCCCACAACACCAAGCAGTATAATTTGTAGTAG
>Ga0075424_100008180_pt1 | contig 10197 bp, 8 predicted proteins | sample SoiMethybrSBSTD3_FD_75301 | JGI IMG/M metagenome (GOLD analysis project Ga0075424, IMG submission 75301) | Bulk soil microbial communities from a Populus tree surrounding site in Tennessee, USA - Soil MetaG P. TD hybrid SBSTD3 | ecosystem: Environmental > Terrestrial > Soil > Tree plantation...
GCGACGGTGCAGCGCGACATCCAGCCGACGCCGGTCGTGTTCGACGGCGGCAAGCCGCAGTGGAAGCCGGTCGACGGCACGCCGCTGCAGTACGCCTTCAACACCGGCCCGCCGCTGATCATGATCGACCCGAAGACCTATTACATGGTCCAGAACGGCGTCTGGTTCAACGCCACGGCGGCGACCGGGCCTTGGGTCGTCGCCGCGACGGTGCCGGCGGTGATCTACACGATCCCGGCGACTTCGCCTCTGCACTACGTGACCTATGTGCGGGTTTATAGCAGCACGCCGACGACCGTGTTCGTCGGCTATACGCCCGGCTATTACGGCACGGTGATGACCACCGACGGCACGGTGGTCTACGGCACAGGCTACGTTTATCCCGTCTACGTCGGCACGGTCTGGTATCCGCCGCCGCCGACCTACGGCTGGGGGGTCGGCTTCGCCACCGGCATCTTCTTCGGCTTCGCGATCTCGGGCGGATGGCACAGCCCCTGCTGCTACGGCGGCGGTGGCGGCATGTACGTCAGCCACCGCAACACCAACATCAACATCAACAACAGCTACAACCGCTGGGGCGGCAAGACGAGCAACGTCAGCGGTCCAGGCGGACGCAACGTGACCACTTCGCAAGTCGGGAATACGACGTTCGCCAAGGGCGCGGGCAGCAACAACGTCTACGCCGGCCGCGACGGCAACGTGTATCGGAACGAGGGCGGGCAGTGGCAGAAATATGAAGGCGGCGCCGGCAAAGGCCAGGGCGGCGGCACGTGGTCGGATGTCGGCGGGAACCGGCCCGAGGGCGGCAACCGGCCCGACGCGGGCACCCGGCCGTCGCAGCAGCCCGCGGGCGGAAGCCGGCCCAGCGGCGGCGAGTCGATCAACTCGCTCGACCGCCAGGCCAACGCGCGTCAGTCGGGCGAGGCGCGCGCGGCGCAGCAGCGCTCGGGTGGCGGCTTCCAGGGCGGCGGCGGCGGATTCAGCGGGGGCGGTGGATTCAGCGGCGGTGGAGGGATGCGCGGCGGCGGTGGCGGGCGCGGCGGCGGCCGCCGCTAGGTGAATTTTTTTCGAAGAATCATCTCGCTCACCTGGATTGCCGCCCTGGGTCTGGGCTGCCAGGCGTCGGCCCAAGAGCAGGACAAGCGAAGCCTCTTCAAGGATCCCGAGGACGGCAAGCTCGACGCTTCCGAGTGGCTGCTCGAGCGCAAGGGCTTCCTGCCGGTGCCGATCCTCATCACCGAGCCGGCGGTGGGCTACGGCGCGGGCGCGGCGCTGCTCTTCTTCCGCGAATCGATCGGCGACGCGGTGACCAAGGCGAAGGAGAGCGGTCGCCTCACGCCGCCGGACATCTACGGCGCGGCGCTCGCGGCGACGGCGAACGGCACCAAGGTCGCGGGCGCCTTCGGCATGGTCACCTTCGCCGAGCAGCTCTGGCGCTGGCGCGGCGGCGTCGCGCGCCCGGACGTCAATCTCGACTTCTACGGCACGAACGGCACCGACAGCACGCGCGACCTGAAGCTCGGCTACAACGTCGAAGGCTGGATTTCGACGCAGCAGCTCATGCGGCGCCTCGGCGAGAGCGAGAACTTCATCGGCACGCGCTGGATCTACCTCGACCTCGACACGCGCTTCGATCCCTCGCGGCCCGAGCCCGTTCTATCGCCCGGCGGCCGCGCGGTGAAGAGCTCAGGCCTGGGCCTCACCTTCGAGCACGACTCGCGCGACAACTTCTTTACCCCTTCGAGCGGCTGGAAGGGCTATGTCGAGTCGATGTTGTATTCGCCCGATATCGGCAGCGATAACAAGTACCAGACCTATCGCGCGTATGCTTTTTCGTACTTTTCTCTCACAAGAAAAAAAGAATTCATCCTGGGTGTTCGCGCGGACGCGCGCGCCGCGCGCGGTGACGTGCCGTTCTATCAGCTTCCCTTCATCGAGCTGCGCGGCATCCCGGTCGCTCGCTACCAGGACGAGAATGCAGCGGTTGTGGAGACCGAGCTGCGCTGGAACGTCACGCCGCGCTGGGCTTTGATCGGCTTCCTCGGCGCGGGACGGGCCTGGGGCTCCAGCACGAACTTCGGCGACGCCGACGCGGCCAAGGCATGGGGCGTCGGATTTCGTTATCTCATTGCCCGACGGCTCGGCATGTACATGGGCGCCGACATCGCGAAAGGTCCGGAAGATACGGCCTTCTACATCCAGGCCGGGAGCGCGTGGCGGTAACGCAAGGACTCGGCATGGGACCAAGGGCCAATCGCCAGCGCGTTGCCCGGCCACTATTCTCATCACCAGGAAAAGAGGTCAACCATGAATCGTCGCGAGCGCAGGCAAGCGAAGCTCTCGCAGGCCAAGCCGGACCTCGTAATGCATCCGGTCGCGGCGCCCGCGCCCACGCGCTGGTGGCACGCCGTGACGCTTACGACCATCGGGCTCATCGTCGGTGCCGTCGTGGTAGGCGCCTGGAGCGTTTACTCCCCCGGTAGCAAGCCGGCACCGCAGATCATCCAGGGCGACGGCAGCAAAGGTCCCTCGGGGATGATGTACGTACCCGGCGGCGAATTCCTGATGGGGAGCGACCACAAGCTCGCTCAAACGAATGAGCGCCCGGCGCACCGCGTCAAGGTCGCAGGCTTCTGGATGGACCGCCACCACGTCACCAACGCCGAATTCAGGCGCTTCGTTCAGGCGAGCGCATACGTCACCACCGCCGAGCGCAAGCCCGATTGGGAGACGCTCAAGGTGCAGGTGCCGCCCGGCACGCCGAAGCCCGAGGACTCCGCGCTCGTGCCCGGCGCGATGGTGTTTGTCGGCACCGAGCACGAGGTGCCGCTTAACGACTATTCGCAGTGGTGGCGCTTCGTCCCCGGCGCCGACTGGAAACATCCGCAAGGGCCGGGCTCGAGCATCGATGGCAAGGACGATCATCCCGTCGTTCAGATTTCCTACGAGGACGCGCTTGCGTATGCGAAGTGGGCCGGCAAGCGCCTGCCGACCGAAGCCGAGTGGGAGTTCGCCGCGCGCGGCGGGCTCGAGCAGGCGACGTACGCCTGGGGCGACGAGTTCGAACCCAGGATGCTCAACTTCTGGGACGCGAAATCGCAGCCGTTTCCAGTCGTGAGCCCGAAAGCGGGCGGAGCGACCGGAACCTCGCCGGTCGAGACCTTCCCGCCGAACGGCTACGGCCTCTACGACATGACCGGCAACGCCTGGCAGTGGGTCAGCGACTGGTATCGCGCCGACTACTTCAAGCTCCAGGCCGGGCTCAAGCGAGTCGAGAACCCCGAGGGACCCGGCAACAGCTACGACCCGGACGATCGCGCCACGCCGCCCGACGCGCCGCGGCGCGTGATCCGCGGCGGCTCCTTCCTCTGCAACGTCGACTACTGCCTCTCGTACCGCCCGAGCGCGCGCCGCGGCAACGATCCCCACAATCCGATGTCGCACATCGGCTTCCGCTTGGTCATGAGCGAGGGCGAGTGGCAGGAACAGAAGAAGAGCAAGAGCAAATGATCGGCCGGACTCTCTTCTCAGGAAAACTCTTCCTTGCGGTCGTCGCGGCCGCTCTTCCGGTTGTCGCCGCCGCGCAGGGCGTGAGCGCGGAGGATGCCAACAAGAGCAACAACCCGCTGAACCCGGCAGTGAGCCTGGCTTTGCAGGACCTCTACACACCCAGGCTCTACGGCAGCGATGCGCACACGAACGACTTGCTGGCACGCGCAACGATACCGGTGCTGCCCGGCGAGGCAGTCAAGGTGCCGCAGATCTTCCGCGTCACCGCGCCGATCAGCACGCGGGCCGATCCGAACGGCGGCTACACCACCGGCCTCGGCGACCTTAACGTCATCGACATCTTCCTCTTGTCGAAGAAGGGCGGCATCGAGCTCGGGGCCGGTCCGCTGTTGAGCCTACCCTCGGCCAGCAACGATGCGCTCGGCTCCGGCAAGTGGCAGGCCGGCCTGGCTGCGGTCGTCGTGCATTCGTCGCCGCAGGGCGTGGCCGGCGGGCTGGTGCAGTGGCAGACCTCGGTCGCCGGAGACAAGGACCGGCCAAACACCAACACGCTGAGCGCGCAGCCAGTCTTCATTCGCAACTTGCACGACGGCTGGTATCTGCGCTCTTCGGGAACCTGGACCTTCAACCTCGACACCGACGACTACTTCATTCCGATCGGCCTGGGCGCGGGCAAGGTTTTCAAGTCCGGCACCACCGTCTTGAACGCTTTCCTGGAGCCGCAATGGACCGTCGCGCACCACGGCAACGGCTTGCCAAAGTTCACCGTTTTCTTCGGCATCAGCGCGCAACTTGGGCGGTAGAGCTCAATTCGAGGCTCCAACGAAACGACTGTCATGCCGATGTTGCTGGCTGTTGCAGCATCTTTACGGCGGCGGACGATGAAAGGGACTCTCATGCGCGTAGGCGCGATGTCGCACATAGTTTTTCGTCTAGTGAAATGGAATTGAGGAGAACGCTATGAACCGCATCCTCACCGTCTTCGCAGCGGCACTCCTGGCCTATGCGTCGGTGGCGCCCGCACAGCAGAAGAAGCCGAATATTCTCGTCATCTGGGGCGACGACATCGGCTGGCAGAACGTCAGCGCCTACGGCATGGGGACGATGGGCTACACCACGCCGCGCATCGACAGCATCGGCATGGAAGGCATCCGCTTCACCGATCACTACGCGCAGCCGTCCTGCACCGCAGGGCGCGCGTCGTTCATCACCGGGCAGTACCCGATCCGCTCGGGCATGACGACGGTCGGCATGCCCGGCGACAAGCTCGGCCTGCAGGCTGCGTCGCCGAGCCTCGGCGAGGTGATGAAAAAGGCGGGCTACCGTACCGGGCACTTCGGCAAGAACCACCTCGGCGATCGCAACGAGCACCTGCCCACCGTGCACGGTTTCGACGAATTCTTCGGCAACCTCTATCACCTGAACACGCAGGAGCAACACGAGTATCGCGACTACCAGGCGTTCGCCAAGGACTACCCCGGCGGGCCCGAGGCCTTCGCGCGCAAGTTCGGCACCCGCGGCGTACTCCACGCGTTCGCGAACGACAAGGACGATCCGACCGTCGATCCGAAGTTCGGTCGCGTCGGCAAGCAGACCATCAAGGATACCGGGCCGCTCGGCCAAGAGCGGATGAAGGACTTCGACGCGGCGGAGGTGATCCCGAAAGCGGAGGCCTTCATGCAAAGCTCGCAGAAGGACGGCAAGCCTTTCTTCGTCTGGCTCAATACGAGCCGCATGCACCTCTATACGCGGCTGAACGACAAATGGCGCTACGCCGCGGACAAGTACACGCACGACGAGGACTTCCACGGCAGCGGCATGCTGCAGCACGACCACGACGTCGGCTTGGTGCTCGACTTCCTGAAGAAGAGCGGCCTCGACACGAACACCATCGTCTGGTACTCGACCGACAATGGGCCAGAGCATTCCTCATGGCCCTATGGCGCGACCACGCCATTCCGAGGCGAGAAGATGACGACCTACGAAGGGGGCGTGCGCGTCGTCTCGATGCTGCGCTGGCCCGGTGTCGTCAAACCTGGCCAAATACTGAACGGCATCCAGGCGCACATGGACATGTTCACGACGCTCGCCGCTGCGGCCGGGGTCCCCAACGTCAATGAGGACATCAAGAAGGAGAAGAATCAGTACATCGACGGCGTCAACAACCTCGAATACTGGACCGGCAAGTCGGGCGAAAGCAGACGCGACCACTTCTTCTACTATTACGAAAACAAACTGAGCGCGATCCGCATGGGGCCGTGGAAGGCGCACTTCTCCACGCGCGAGAACTATTACGACACAACCAAGGCCCTTTCGGGGCCGCTCTTCTTCAACCTGCGCAGCGATCCGTTCGAAAGCTACGATAGCAAGGACTCGTACGGACACCTTGCCCAGCGCGTATCGTGGCTGTTCGAGCCGATGGTCGAGCTGATGGAAGAGCACCTGAAGACATTGGCGCAATACCCGCCGGTGCAGGGCGGCGCTTCCTTCGACATGTCGAACATCGTGCAGCAGTTCCTGCAGAGATCGAAGCAGTAGCAGTTGGCCCGACTTGGCGGAAGGACGATCATGGAAAGACTAATCGCCGCATTGCTCGTTGCTTGCAGCCTTGCGGCTGCCGCGCAGACCCGTGAGTCGAAAACCGTACCGGTGACTGCAGACAACTTCACCCGTGCTGAGACTGATACGTACTTCGCCAACATCGTCAGTCAAGCCGGTGGAACGGGCAAGTTTTTCCACCGCCGCGACATAGAGCCAGTCGACAAACAGATCGTCATCCGAGGCAATCGCGACACGGTGTATTCGGCGGCGGTGTTCGACCTCGACGCTGGGCCCGTATCCGTCACGCTGCCGGAGGCCGGCAAGCGTTTCAGGTCGATGATCGTCATAACGCAGGACCAATACACGCCTGCGGTTGTGTATGAGGCGGGACGCTACACCTACACCCGGAAACAGATCGGTACGCGCTACCTCATGCTCGCGCTGCGTACGCTGGTCGATCCCAATGATCCGAAGGACCTCGCTCGCGTCCACGCGCTTCAGGATGCGACGAAGATTGAGCAGCCCGGTGGCCCAGGTCGCCTGGAAGTGCCAAGGTGGGACCCCGCAAGCCACAAAAAAGTACGGGACGCGCTACTCGTGCTTGCCTCTACGCTACCCGACTCCGACCGCGGGTTCGGCACAAAGGAGCAGGTCGATCCCGTTCGGCGCCTGATACTCAGCGCGTCGGCGTGGGGCGGCAATCCCGATAGCGAGGCCAAGTACCTCAACGTCAATCCAGCCAAAAACGACGGCGTAACCGTCCATCGGCTGACGGTCCCGGCGAACGTTCCCGTTGATGGGTTCTGGTCCATCAGCGTCTACAACGCCAGAGGTAATTTCGAGCCCAACAAGCTGAACGCATACACCGTGAACAACATCACCGCCAAAAAGAACTCGGACGGCTCCGTGCCAGTTCAGTTCGGCGGATGCGATGGCAAGGTGCCGAACTGCCTGCCCATCGTCAAAGGCTGGAACTATATGGTGCGGTTCTATCGCCCCCGCTCGGAGATCCTGAGCGGAAAGTGGAAGTTTCCGGAGGCAAAGCCATGAGGCCCCTCGTGTTCGGCGTGATCGCCGCTGCCTTGCTTGTTGCCGCGCCGTGGACAGGCGCCGAACCGCTTTCAACCAAGGAGGTGCGCGCCATTGCGAAGGAAGCCTACGTCTACGGCTTCCCCATCGTGGACAGCTACCGCATCCTGTACTCCTACTTCGTGGATCGTGACAGTCCCGAGTACAAGGCCGGCTGGAACGAGCGGGTCGCCAACAACGCGCGCGTATTCACGCCCGACGACAAGGCGATGCAGACGCCGAACTCGGATACACCGTATTCCCAACTCGGCCTCGACTTGCGGGCCGAACCGATGGTGCTCAGCATGCCGGCCGTTGAGAAGGGCCGATACTACACAGCCGAGATCAACGATCTGTACACCTTCATTGCCGGATACATCGGCAGCCGTACCACCGGCAACGATGCGGGCGACTTCCTGATCGCCGGGCCGCGCTGGAGAGGTGCGAAACCCAAGGGCATCAAGGCCGTGATCCGGGTTGAGACCGATCTCGCGTTCGTGTTCTATCGCACCCAGCTTTTTCGGCCGGAGGACATGGACAACGTGAAGCGGATCCAGGCTGGCTACAAGGTACAACCGCTTTCCGCGTTCCTCGGCACGCAGTCACCAAGACCGGCCCCGAAGATCGACTTCATGAAGCCGATCAGCGCGGAGGAACAGCGCACGTCGTTGGAGTTTTTCAACGAACTGAACTGGCTGCTGCAGTTCTGTCCGACGCACCCCTCGGAAAAGTCCCTGATGGCGCGCTTCGCGAAGCTCGGCATCGGCGCGGGCAGGACGTTCGATGCGGGGTATCTAACGCCAGAGGTGCGAAAGGCGATAGAGGACGGCCGGGCCGACGCATGGGCGGACATGGACATGCTCGCAAAACGGATTTCTGCAGGGGAAGTGACGAGCGGCGACCTGCTCGGGACGCGGGCCTCCCTCAAGAACAATTACCTGTATCGCATGCGCGGAACGGTGGCCGGGATCTGGGGCAACATGAAGGAGGAAGCGATCTACCCGGCGTACTACGCGGACTCCACCGGGCAGCCGCTCGACGGTTCGAAGAATCGATATGCGGTGCGCTTCGCAGCCGATGGGTTGCCACCGGTCAACGCGTTCTGGTCGCTCACCATGTACGACTTGCCCGGACGGCTGTTGGTCGCGAATCCGCTGAACCGCTACATCATCAACTCACCAATGTTGCCGGACCTGAAGCGCGATGCGGACGGCGGCCTGACGCTTTACGTGCAACACGAATCGCCTGGCAGCGACAAGGAGTCCAACTGGTTGCCGGCGCCAAACGGCCCATTCGTTGTAGCCATGAGGCTGTACTGGCCCAAGCCAGAGGCGCTCGACGGCCGTTGGAAGGAGCCGCCCATGCAGCGGTTGAGCCCATAGAGATGGGTCGCATCCATCGCGTGCATCAAGACCTTCAGCCGTTGGCGCGACCCTGGGGTGTGAGTCTTGGTGCGCTTGGCCGACTGCTAGTCCTACTTGCTTCCCTGTGGAGCGCTTCAGCCCTCGCCGCCTCGGCGGACTCGTGGCTGTTGAGCCGATGGTCGAGTTGATGGAAGAGCACCTGAAGACACTAGCGCAATACCCGCCGGTGCAGGGCGGCACTTCCTTCGACATGTCCAACATCGTGCAGCAGTTTCTGCAGCGATCGAAGCAGTAGCGGGCGATGAGCCGATTCTTCGGTGCAGTAGTCCTAGTAGCCGTCAGTGCCCTTGCGTTCGCCCAGGGCGCCCAGAAGCCGAACATCCTCTTCGTCCTGGTCGACAACCTCGGCCACGGGGAACTGGGCGTATGCGGCGGGGGGGCAACGCGCGGTGCACCGACGCCGCGCATCGACAAGCTGGCGAGCGAAGGCCTGCGCCTGACGAATATGAATATGGAGGCGTGGGGGACTCCCGATCCCTATACTCCGAAGGCGAGGCCATGATGTTTACACGACGCAGGTTCCTGGGAACGACGCTCGGCGCTGCCGCGCTGGCGAGCGCCGGATGCGCGACGCAGTCCGGCGGCAAGCGCCAGATCACGGATGCGCAAGTGCATTTGTGGAAGGCCAATGGGCCTGACTATCCCTGGATTGCGGGCGCGACGCCGCAGCTGCCGGAGCCGTTCACGGTCGAGCGCATCGTGCCGCTGATGGACGCGGCCGGCGTTGACCGCGTGGTGATCGTGCCGCCGGCCCTGAACGACGTGAATGCGTATGCACTAGATGCGGTCAGGCGCTATCCCGGCCGCTTCGCGGTCATGGGCCGCATCCCGTTGGAAGATCCGAAATCGGCCGCATTGCTGCCGGGCTAGAAGAATCAGCCCGGGATGCTCGGGGTGCGGCTGACGTTCAACACGCCCGCGACGCTCAAGTGGCTCGACGACGGCACCGCCGACTGGTTCTGGCCGGCGGCCGAAGAACGGGCTGCCGGTCATGTTCCTCGCGTTCGGCAATGTGAATCGTTTCGGGTCCATCGCGCAGCGCCATCCCGGACTGCCGCTCATCATCGACCACATGGGCGTGAATACCGCGATCGCGAAGGAAGGCAAGATGGTGGAGAAAATCGGCGACGCCGTGGCGCTCGCGAAGTACCCCAACGTCGGCATCAAGATGTCGAATCTTGTCAACGCGTCGCTGGAGCCTTATCCATTCCGCGACCTGGACGATCATCTGAAGCGGGTATTCGACGCTTATGGTCCGCAGCGCTGCTACTGGGGGACCGATCTCACCAACACCTCGTTCACCCGGGTGACCTGGAGCCAGCGCATCACCCACTTCACCGAAGAGCTGAAGTTCCTCTCCGAGAGAGACAAGGATTGGGTGATGGGGCGCGCCATCCGCGAAAGGCTGAAATGGGCGTGAAGTAAGCCCAAGGTCCAATTTCGCGTCGTGGGCCGTCTGGCGACACTGGGGCGGGGGAACAACACGGAGACGCCCGCCATGCGTGTCGTCACAACCCTGATCGTCGCAGGTGCGCTCGCCGGCTGCGCCGGCACCGGCGGCTCGCCCTCGACGTCCGACTCGGCCAACCTGCTCGGAACCTACACCGGCCTCCTGCCCTGCGCGGATTGCGCCGGCCTGCGCACCGACTTGCGC
>Ga0075424_100008185_pt1 | contig 10196 bp, 9 predicted proteins | sample SoiMethybrSBSTD3_FD_75301 | JGI IMG/M metagenome (GOLD analysis project Ga0075424, IMG submission 75301) | Bulk soil microbial communities from a Populus tree surrounding site in Tennessee, USA - Soil MetaG P. TD hybrid SBSTD3 | ecosystem: Environmental > Terrestrial > Soil > Tree plantation...
CCGACCGCTACACATACGCCGAGCAGCGCAGTTTTCTGTTCGCGCTGTGGAAAAAGCTGGGGCTCGATAAGGATGTTGTGTTTGTGCTGCACGACTGGGGTTCGCTCTTAGGCTTCGATTGGACGGGCCAGCACCCCGAGCGCGTCCAGGGTATCGCCTACATGGAGGCGATCGTTCAGCCCATAACCTGGGCGGATTGGCCTGAATATGTGCGACCCACCTTTCAAAGATTTCGCAGCAGCGCCGGAGAGATGATGGTCCTGGAAAAGAATCTCTTCGTTGAGGGCGTCTTGCCGGGTGCCATATTGCGCAAGTTGAGCGAGGAGGAGATGGCAGCGTATCGCGCTCCCTTCGTCAACGCAGGTGAGGATCGTCGCCCAACGCTCACCTGGCCACGTCAAATTCCCATCGAGGGCGAGCCACCGGAAGTAGTCCGAGTGGCCACTGATTGTGGTCGGTGGCTGGCCGAGAGTCGAATTCCGAAACTTTTTATCAACGCAGAACCGGGTGCGATATTGACGGGCCGACAACGTGAGTTTTGCCGGACCTGGCGCAATCAAACCGAGTTGACTGTCGAAGGTATCCACTTCATTCAGGAGGATAGCCCGGAACAAATCGGTGAAGCCCTAGCGGCGTTCGTGCACTCATTGAGGAGGAGAACTTCGACACAAGCATAGACACGTGTCAGGCATAAAGGGCTTTGGCTCCACTCCACAGCGCGCCGGGATTGAGCCGGTTGGGGTAGCGATCAAGCAATGCGCGAAAGAAGAGGCCTTTTGGGGCAAGCTCTTTCCAGCCCAGATCCCCCGACGCCGGTGACCGCTGTGACTCCGGAAGGCAATCGCTTTGCGCAGAGATGAGCGTGATCGATGATCGACACCGGCGAAAACATGCGCCGCTCGCCGTTCGGTACCAGCTCGGTAACGTTCTGAGGGATCGGCTCGGCGATGAAGACGTCGTAGCCGAGGGTTGTGGATAGGGATTTCATGGCCATCTCCTTATTTGATACTTTGCAAATACAAGCGCGGCATTCGTCCCGCCGAACCCGAATCCATTCGATATCGCATACTCCACAGCTTTCTGCCTGGGCTGGTTGGGCACGTAATCCAGGTCACACTCTGGATCGGGCGTCTCATAGTTGATAGTTGGGGGTAGAGTTCCGTGATAGATCGAAAGGGTGGTGAAAACCGCCTCGACTCCGCCAGCTGCTCCCAGCAAATGGCCGGTCATGGATTTTGTGGAACTGAACGCCAGCTTGGAAGAGTGCGCGCCGAATAGTTTCTTCACCGCAAGCGTCTCTCCCCGATCTCCTAAAGGAGTCGAAGTACCGTGCGCGTTAATGTAGTCAACCTGCTCGGGACGAATCCCTGCATCGTCGAGCGTCTTACGCATCACGCCGGTGACGCCGCTTTGCGTTTCATCCGGTGCCGTCATATGGTAGGCATCGGCTGTTGCCCCATAACCGGCGATCTCTGCATAAATCCGCGCGCTACGGGCGCGGGCATGTTCCAAATCTTCCAGAACCATCATCCCGGCCCCTTCCCCCAGCACAAAACCGTCCCGGTTGAGATCAAACGGTCGTGATGCTCGTTCAGGATCGTCATTTCGCGTGGACAGTGCGCGCATTGCAGCGAAACCGGCGATCGACATTGGTGTGATTGCGGACTCGGCGCCGCCGCAAATCATCACGTCGGCATGGCCGTCTCGAATCAGTCGAGAGGAATCGCCGATGGCATGGTTTCCGGCGGCGCAGGCTGTGGCTGTAGCAGCCGTCGGTCCCTGAATCGAATTTCGAATCGCGACCTCTCGCGCGGCTGTTTCCGCGAGTGCAGATCGCATGAACGATGGTGCGATTCTTCCCGGACCGCCTCGCAGCAACCTGGCGTGTTGGCGCTGGACGGCCCAGAAATCACCAATTCCACTGCTGATGAAAGCGCCGATGCGTTCGCGGTTCTCACGGTCTACTTTCAACCCGCTGTCCTTGATGGCTTCGTCCGAAGCGGCGATGGCATAGTGAGTGAAAGCGCCCAGCCTTCGAGCTTCTTTCTTGCCCATGTAATTGAGTGGCTTGAAATCTTTCACTTCACACGCAAAGCGCACGGGAAATTCGCTCGCATCAAATTTCGTGATCGGGGCGGCGCCACTCCTGCCCGCCAGCAAAGCCTTCCACGTTGCTTCGACGCTGTTGCCGAGCGGCGTTATGAGACCCAGTCCGGTCACCACTACTCGCCGTTTCTCAAAGGTACTCATACCTGGGCGAAGCCTCCGTCCACGAACAATTCCGTCCCGGTCACGTAACTGCTCTCGTCAGATGCGAGAAACACGACGGCTCGAGCAATTTCTTCGGGCTTTGCGAGCCTGCCGAGTGGAACCGCGTTCGAAAGCAACTTCAAGCGTTGCTGTCCAACTTCCGACGATCCGAGGAGTTCATTCAAGCCTGGCGTGTCCGTCGCGCCGGGGCTGACGGCATTCACACGAATGTGGCGCGCCTTCAAGTCCGTCGTCCAAGTCCGCGCAAACGACCGGATGGCCGCCTTCGTCGCGCTGTAAACGCTATTTGCCGGTAGTCCTTTGCTGCCGACAATAGACGCGTTCAGAATGATCGAGCCTCCGTCCGGAATTAAAGGAAGAGCCTTCTGAACCGTGAACAGGACGCCCTTCACATTAATGCCGAAAGTCGAATCATAGAGTTCTTCGCTGATGTCACCGAGAGGCGCATATTTTGCGACGCCTGCGTTTGCGAAGACGATGTCGAGCTTTCCTTTTTCGCTTTTGATTTGTGAGAATAGCCGGTCCAGATCGGCCGAATTGGCAACATCCGATCGAATACCGCTGACGTTTTTCCCAATTTCCTGGACGGCTGCCGCCAATTCCCGTTCGCGGCGGCCAGTGATGAAGACATATGCCCCTTCGGCGACGAACTCATGCGCCGTGGCGAGGCCGATTCCGCTATTCCCACCAGTAACCAGTGCAACTTTTCCTTCGAGCTTTTTCATATTGTTCTCCTATCTTCCGGAAGGGTTTTTCCCTCTTAGTGTCATGACGGTGCTCGTCACCTGGGCGACGAGCTTGCCCTTGCTGTTTAAGATGTCGCAGACATATCGGCTGACGGTGTAGCCCAGATGGACAGGCCTCGCGATTGCCCGAAGCCTGTCGTTCCACACAGGACGAAAGAAATTGATTTGCAGGTCCACGCTGGTGAAGCTTTCTCCCTCGTTTAAGCCTGTGGCATGAGCGGTCCCGATTGCGGCGTCCGCCAGGTCGCACAGGACACCGCCGTGCACAGTGCCCATCGGATTGGCATGCTTCTCGACATCCGTGACCATTTCGATGGTCGCGTTGCGGTCGTCCGCCTCGACGAGGTCAAAGCCAAGAGTCTTGGCAACCGGCGGCGGATAGTTGAATCGAGGATTGATGTTCATGGCTGATGCTCACCTCACCTTCACTGCCGGCTCGACCGACATACCCGGACGCAACGCGTGCTGCCCATCCTGCCCAGCGTCGAAACGAATCCGGACGGGCAGACGCTGGATGACTTTCACGAAATTGCCGCTAGCGTTCTCCGGCGGCAAAAGGCTGAACAGCGTTCCTGCGGCGCCTGGCAGGTCATCCACTGTTCCCGTGTAGTCGCGATCGAAGGCATCGACATGCACACGGACATGCTGGCCGGGCCGCATGAGCTTCAACTGAGTTTCTTTGAAATTCGCCGTTACCCAGATGTCGTCGAGTGGAACGATCGCCAATAGCGATTGTCCCGGCTGGATGTGTTGCCCCATCTCGACGGTTTTCCTGCCGATGACGCCACTGACCGGCGCATAGATCTTTGTGTACTGAAGATTCAGTTCTGCCGTGCGAACGTCAGCCTTGGCGAGAGCGGCATCGCCGATATTGGACTGGTATTGCGCCTGGGCTTCGGTGACCTGCTCGGGCGCCGTTCGTCGAGCGCTTACTTCCGCTTCCTTTTCGGCAACACGGCTCCGAGCCTCCGCGATCCGTTTTTCCGCTGTGGCGACCAGGGCTCGGTCCGCCGCCAGCGCCTGCGCCGCTGAAAGCGCGTCGGTTTCGCGCGCATCGTATTCGGACCGCGAGATTTCGCGCTTCTCGACAAGTGCCTGGTACCGGATACGGTCTCGCTCTGCACGCTGGTAGATCGTCTGATCCTGGTCCACTTTGTGCTGTGCCGCGGCCAGGTTTGCTTCCTCGGCGTCTACAGCGGCCATCGCTTCATCTCGCGCCGCTTCCGCCGCGCGCAGGCGGCTGAAGGCGTCCGCATCGACGATAGGCACTCGAACCCCCGCCGAACGGACTGAGGCCTCGCGTTTCACGAGGTCGGCCTGGGCATGGTCTAGCGCAACCTGGTAATCGTTCGGATCGAGCTGCAGCAAAAGCGTTCCTGCCTCGACGTAGTGGTTGTTTTCAACGGCCGGGTTAATGAACACCACGTTTCCACGGATGCGGGCGCTGATCGGATTCAGATGTCCTTCAATCTGGGCGTCGTCCGTAGATTCGAACTGTCTGGCGTAAAACCACCACGCCGTGGCCGCTGCGAGGGCAAGAACCAGGACTGGAGCCACCAGAAGCCACCGGGGAGGATGCTTGCGCTCCGCTTTAACGAGCGGTGTTTTGAAAGTTGATGAAACGCGCGTCGGGTTTTCAAGAGTTTCGGTAAGTTGAGCCATGGTTATTTCCCTCCGAAGAATTCCGGTATCTGCCTCTCGGCCCCGCCCATCGCGCGGGCGAGCGCTACCTTTGCAAGGTTGAACGAGTAAAGGCTTCGAATGTAGTTCTCGTTCGCATTGGTGACGGTTTCCTGTGCGCGCAGGACTTCCAAGTAATTAGTGACACCATTCTGATAACGATCTTGAGATTGCAGCAGCGCTCGGTCGGCTAAAGCACGGTTGGATTCCGCAACGCGAACGCTCGAATCGGAGGCCTGCATGTCGAGCCAAGCGACACGGACGTCGTAGTGCACGCGGCCTTCGAGGTCATCATATTCGGCCTGGCGCCGGGCAAGATTGGCCTGAGCCTGATCGATGTCGGCGGAGATCCGGCCGCCGGTGTAAAGGGGGACCGAAACTCCCGCGGCAACCGTATAGACCTGGTTGAGGGCGCCGATATTGACTCCACTCGTGCCATAGTCGGCGTGCAACGACAATGCCGGAATTCTTTCGCCCTTTGCCGCGCGCACCCGGGATTCCGCTTCGCGGACGCTTGCTGCGGCGCTCAGGAGATCGGCTCGGAATTCGCGTGCGTGAGCGATTGCCGATTCCAGGGTCAGGTCGGTCACCCGCCGGTACCCGTCATCGGCCGTCGTAAATCGTTGATCGACCGGCAGGCCTGTAATGCGGGCCAGCGTCAGGCGGGCCTTTTCCAGATCGTTCTCAGCGTTCGTGACTTGCTGTTCGAAGCTTTGTTCTTCAACGTGGGCGCGAAGGAAATCGATCTCCGGAGAAACCTCGGAATTAACGCGATCAGTCGTCAACCGATCTAGTTCCTGTGCAGAGGAGAGTTGAGCCTTGGCCGTTTCAAGCCGCGCCTGGGCCGCGGCAACCCGGAAGTACGCCGCCCCGACAGCATAAACCACGACATCCTGCGCATCCTTCACACTGAGCGTCGAAGCCTGGGCTGCATGCTTCTCGGCTTTGTAGCTGTTTCGAATTGTCGAGTTGTAGATGGATTGATTTAAGGACACCCGTGCGTCCTGAAAACCGAAAGCGCCGGTCGTAGCCGGAAGGCCGAGAATGCCGGGAACTCGGGGAAGCTTCAGCCCGAATTCCTTCAAGCTGTTGTCTGCCACTACATCTTTGATTTCGAGGGTCACATCGGGAAGCAACGACGCCAGAGAACGCAGGCGCTCTGCCCGGACATCCGCATTCGCATGCAGACTTTCAGTAACGCCCAGGTTGAAACGCAGCCCGAGCCTGATCGCTTCCGAAAGCGACATTTCCTTGGAGTCCGCGGTCGCTTTTCCGGAGGGTGTACTGCCGAGAAACGGATTCTGCCGTTGGGTGGCCAGCGCGCTCGGATTTGTCGTGCCCGATCCAGGGTCGATCGGCCGTGGTGTCGATATGGAAAAACCTGGCGGATCAAACTGCGTCTGTGCGAACGCGATGCCGCCGCTGAGAAACGATACGAGGAAGATCAAAGTGATGTTCTTCATAGACACTCCTTAATCGCCCGCCTGGCCGCCGATTCTGAATTTCCGGATGAACAGCGCAAGTATCGGCCCGGCGAAGGCGGCAACTCCCAGGAACCAGAAGCAGTCCAGAAAGGCGAGCATCGCCGCTTGTTGCTGAACGATGGCGTAGACCTGCCGCAAAGCGCTTAAGGTCCCGTCGGCAGCGCTGTATCCGTAGTCGACAAGGTGATTCGTGATTCCAGCAAGATTGGTATTGAACGTTTGGTCGAAATTCGTAATGTGAGTGATCAGTACGGATTGGTGATATTGAGCCCGCCGCGCCACCATCGTGGTCACGAAGGCGATGCCAAAGCTTCCGCCCCAATTGCGAGAGAGATTTGTCAAACTGGATGCTTTGTTGTTTTTATTTTTCGGGAGGTACGAATACGCCAGCTGGCTTGTCGGCACAAACAGGAATGCGATACCAAATCCCTCCACGGCGCGTGCCCAGGCCTCGCGCGTGTAATCCGTTGCAAGATTGAAGCTCCCGAAGTACCACATGGAAAAGCCGAGGACGGCGAAGCCGAACCCGATCATCCACGCGGCCGGAATACGCTTCACCATCCGGACGACCAGCGGCGCCATGACAACGATCACCATCGCGCCGGGACCGAGTACCAATCCCGCGTCAGTTGCGGTGTAACCATAAATCGACTGCAGCATTTGGGGAATCAGCACAGTCGAGCCGAACAGAACAAAGCCGAATAGAAAATAGATGGCATTGGCGATCGCGAAATTGCGTTCTTTGAGCAGCGCAAGTTCGATCACGGGATCGTCATGGCGGAGTTCCCAGACGATCGCAGCCACGATCGCCGTGACGGCTATTGCCAGGAATCCGACGACGAAGCTGCTCTCCAGCCAGTCCTCTTGCTGTCCACGATCCAAAACGACCTCGAGACACGCAAAGCCAACAGCCACGAACAGGATTCCCAGATAGTCGACCTTGAGCTTTCCCGCCCTGCGCGCCTCTGCAACTTCCTTCTTGAACTCCGGCGGATCCGACACCAGCCGGCTTGTCAGGACCAGTGAGATGATTCCAATGGGTATATTGATGAAGAAGACCCAACGCCACGAGAAACTGTCGGTAATCCAACCGCCGAGCGGCGGCCCGACGGCCGGCGCTGTGACAATCGCCATGCTGTAAAGAGCGAAAGCCGCCGGCCGTTTTGCCGCCGGGAACGTGTCGACCAGAATCGCCTGCTCCACAGGCGCCAGTCCTCCGCCTCCGATACCTTGCAAAATCCGAAAGAAGATCAGCAGGCTCAGACTCGGCGCCAGCCCGCAGAGAAGCGAACTGACACTGAATAATGCGACACAACCCATGTAGTAATTCTTTCGGCCGAACACCCGACTCAGCCACGCGCTGAGCGGCAGAATGACTGCATTGGCGATCAAATAACTCGTCAGTACCCACGTGCTTTCGTCATAGCTGGTGGCCAGTCCCCCTGCAATGTGCGGAAGAGATACGTTGGCGACGGCTGTATCGAGCAATTCCATGAAGGTGGCCAGCGTTACGGTCAATGCGATGAACCATGGATTGATGACAGGGCGCTGCTTGTCGAGCAGGGGAAGTGATGCGGCCTGTGTTGCCATTTCGACTGTCTCCATCATAAGAGACCGATCGGTCTCTTATGAGACTACCATGAAATTGTCGCGATACACGATACAAAACGACCGATCGGTCTCTTTTTGTGATTAAATGGGATGTATGGAGGTTGGAAGATGAGTAAGGGTAAACAAACCCGACAGCGCATCGTCGCCGAAGCGGCCAGTTTATTTAACCGTCGAGGTTACCACGGCAGTTCCCTGCAGGATCTGATGGAAGCCACGGGCCTGGAGAAGGGCGGAATCTACCGGCATTTTTCGAGCAAGGAGGAACTTGCCGCGCTTGCATTCGACCATGCATGGAATGAGGCGTTAGAGGCGCGCCAGCACGGCATAGATCACATTAGTAATAATGCCGACAAGCTGAAACAGTTCATCACTAATTTTGCCCGACGGCGACCTTCTATTCCTGGTGGCTGCCCCCTCTTGAATACAGCGGTCGATTCCGACGATGGAAATCCTCTCCTACGTGATCACGCTCGAAAGGCGCTGAAAAGTTGGCAAGAGAGAATGGAGTCGATGATCGCTGATGGCATCAAAGCACGACATATACGTGCAGGAGTCGATGCGCGAAAGCTTGCCAATGTGATCATTGCTTCTCTTGAAGGCGCATTAATGATTTCCCGCCTCGAACGAAACGACGAAGTCTTGCACGAGGCTCAAGAACACCTGCACGCCTACATCGAAGCGGAAGTGCGCACTCCGAATAAACGAAAATAGACTTACATCGGTATGGCGCTTGTCGCCGCGGGGCTAGGCGTCACTCTATTCACGCGAGCCGCGGAAGATGTGCATCGTGCTGGAATAGTCTTCCGGCATCTGAAGGTCGTATGCCAAAAGCAGAGAGCGTTATGGTCTATAGGCAGGAAGTTCCCTCCAACGTGCTCGTGTGTTTCTTGACATTGTGAGAAGAGTAAAAAAAACACGCCGGACGTCGACATCACGCCTAATTTCTTCGCACGGAACAACGACAAATTGCTGCTTGCTGATGTGCTCGACGCTGCGGAGTATCTCCGAATTTCAGAATGGACTCTGCGGCATTGGGTATCTGACAAAACAATACGGTTCATCAAGATCGGCCGTGCGGTCCGATTTAAGAAGGCTCACCTGGACCGGTTTCTGCAAGATAATGTTCACGGAAAGGAGGTGAAATACGACTGGTGAGAAAGAACAAAGATTTTTCCGCGGGTCCGGTTTGGGAAGAAGCTCTCAATCGTTATTTGGTTGATATCACTTATCCCGACCAGAACCGGAAGCGGAAGCGCTTCAGGAGTCTGAAAAAGCACAGGCTTTCTGGGCGCGTGAAACGACAGCAATCAAGGAAGGAACCTGGAAAAACCACTTCGTTCCGAAGAACGTCACGCTGGGTCAAGCGTTCGATGAGTATCGCCAATACTGCAAAGTGCACAACCGCTCATATCGCACGTACACCGACACCTCACTCAACGCCATCGAACAGGAGTTCGGCCGAGAAAGTCCGCTCGCAAGAATCAAAACAGCAGCAGTCGAGAAATTCAAACTGAGCCGCGTGAAACAAGTGAGCGAGGCAACGGTCGATAAGTATCTCAGTGTATTTAACGCGTTCTTCAACTGGTGCGATGTTCAGGGAATCTTTCACGACAATCCTGTTCGTAAGGTTCGGATGTTCCGTCCGAATAACCAGATTGTCCGGTATCTCAGTGCCGACGAATACCAGCGGCTTCTTGACGCCGCCGAAAATATTCGTTGGTACTTGCGACCGGTTATCGAGCTTGCTGCGAATACAGGATTGCGCCGTAGCAATATCCTGGCGCTGCGTTGGGACGAGTGCGACCGCAAAGCCGGCGTCATCAGGAAAGCGAAGACCAAGAACAACGAAGCCGTCGCGATTCCGATGAATGCCGCCGTTTCCGCAGTCCTCGATAAACTCGAGGAACGACGGAACGGTTCACCATACATCTTCCCTCACATCGAGGGTGAGCACGCCGGTGAAGCGATTAAGGACGTGAAAAACTCGTTTCGTACGGCGCTAAAGGAGGCGAAGATCGAAAATTTTCGATTTCATGATCTACGCCACTGCTGCGCGTCATGGCTGATGATGAATGGAGCTGACCTCAATGACGTGCGGCAGATTTTAGGACACAAAAGCATCGCTATGACACTCCGGTACGCGCACCTTTCGCCGCGGTATTTGGCCGATAAGGTGAAGCTACTAGAGAAAACAACTTTGCCAAATTCTTGCCAAATGGAAGACGCAACTCGAAGCAACTCACAGCAAGATGCGGCAAATAGAAGCAACAAGTAAGTACGTGTGTTTTCTGTGCGAAAGCACAAGGAAGCAACTTGAAGCAAAGCCCGGCAAAACAAGGCAATAATTATTCGATCCGGCTGTTAACCGGAGGGTTGTAGGTTCGAGTCCTACCTGAGGAGCCTT
>Ga0075424_100008190_pt1 | contig 10194 bp, 12 predicted proteins | sample SoiMethybrSBSTD3_FD_75301 | JGI IMG/M metagenome (GOLD analysis project Ga0075424, IMG submission 75301) | Bulk soil microbial communities from a Populus tree surrounding site in Tennessee, USA - Soil MetaG P. TD hybrid SBSTD3 | ecosystem: Environmental > Terrestrial > Soil > Tree plantation...
CGCATGGTCGCCACGTCCGAGCCGTAGATTTGGATGGCCAGGGGCCTCTCCTCGGCGCTGAAGTACATCAGCTCGCGGGTACGCTTGTTCCCCTGCACGATGGCCTTCGAGGAGATGAACTCCATGGAGACCACTCCCACGCCGCCGATGCGCCGCACGATGAGACGGAAGTCGCGATCCGTCACACCGGCCATGGGCGCCAGCCAGAGCGGAGGATCGATGCGGAGGGGGCCGATTTGCACCATACGGCCGGTATTGTACCGGAGGCGTCAAGAGCCCGTGTTTGGCCCCGCCTCTCCGTCCCCCCGCACCGTCCGCCCCAGAAAGAGGCTGAGCAGCGCCGCGATGGCGCCCCATTGGAGGCCGCCGGCGAGAAGGCTCCAGAGCAGGAGCGGCCTGCCGTCCAGTTGGAGGAGGGCCAGGGAGACGGGGAAATCGATCCAGGCCAGGACGTTGCCCCGGCCGAAGCTGCCCCAGGTCCACCAGACCGTGAGCGCCGTGAGGGCGTGGATCAGAAAGCCGATCAAGAAAGCGGCGCGAGCGGCGCGGCCCGAAGGGCGCAGCATCAGGTTCTCCTTCCGCCGGCGGCCAGCCGGAAACCATAGTCGGTGTAGCGCATCGCCGGCGGGATGGCCGAGCGGGCGGCGCAGCGGCAGCCCTTGACCTGGTGGCGCCAGGCGCCGCCCCGGGAGGAGCGGCGCACGCCGGCAGATGGGCCGCGCGGATCGACGAGGGCTGAAACTTCGTAATAGCGGGGATCGTACCAGTCTGCGCACCACTCATGGACGTTCTCCCCCAGACCCAGGAAGCCGAGAGGATGCAGCGACGGATAGGCATCCACCGGCTCGGGACCCTGGAGCCACCGGCGCCCATAGTCGGGCAGGCTTTCCGGCGGCTCGTTTCCCCAGGGATACTCAACGTCCCAGCCCTCCCGGCCGGACCGCGCCGCGCACTCCCACTCCGCTTCGGTGGGCAGCCGCACGGCGAAACCTACCCGCTCGCTGGCCCAGTCGCAAAAGGCCACGGCGTCGTCCCAGGAGGGTCCCACCGCGGGCATTCGGGCGTTGGCGAAGGCGGGCTCGTTCCAGAAGGCGGGTGCCGGGTGGCCGGTCGCGTCGAGGAAGGACTGATAGTCCTCCCGGATCACCGGCGCACGGGCCAGACGGAACGGCGAAATTCGGACCTCGTGGCGAGGGTTCTCGTTGTCACGCGGTCCGCCGCCCATTCCGAAGCGACCGCCCGGGATCTCGATCCAGTCGCGAAGCATTCCTTTAGCATAGCCCCGGAGCGTGGACCGGTGCGCCGGGCGGGATAGGATCGATGGCTACCGGCGAAGCATCCCGGCGACAACTTTCAGGAGATTCCTACGCGCGTGACAGCCAACCTTACCGTCTCCTCTGCTCCGCCGCGGCCTGAACCGCGGGTCGACCTCGCCGCCGCCCGCCTGCTGGCGCCGCTCCCCTCGGCGTGGCTGGCCGGCCTCGACCTGGATCTGCTGTCGCCGCTGCAGTTTCTCGCCCCGGGCCGCCTGCCGGCCTTCACGCCGCCGGCCGTGGATCGCCGCGAGCTGGCCGATGCCCTCGCCGTCAGCAATCGCGCCTACGGCAACCAGAACGCCGACCGCCTGGCGCGGCTGCTCGCCGATCCGGCCGTGCGCGTGGTGGTCGCCGGCCAGCAGCCCGGGCTTCTCGGCGGTCCGCTGTACTGCCTGGCCAAGGCGCTGGCCGCCGCGCGCTGGGCCGCGGCGCTGGAAGCGGCCGGGCAGCCGTCGGTGGCCGTCTTCTGGGTGGCGACCGAGGATCACGACTGGGCGGAGGTCGAGCAGGCGGTGGTGCTCGCCCCGGACGGCGCCCGCGCCTTCAATCTCGGTCCCGATCCCGAGCCGCTGACGCCGGTGGGGATGCGGACGCTCGGCCCAGGTATCGAAGAGGTGCTGCGCGGCATCGCCGAGGCGGTGCCGGGGGAGCGCTACGCCGAGTGGCTGCGCACCGTGGCCCAGTGGTACCGGCCGGACGCCCGTTTCGGCGAGGCCTTCTGCCGCCTGATGGCGAACGTCATGGGCCCGCGATGTCCCCTGTTGCTCGACTCCATGCTGCCGGAGCTCAAAACGGCGCAGCGGCCGTGGCTGCGACGGCTGGTGGAGCGGCGGCAGGATCTCGAGGAGGCCCTCATTCAGCGCGACAGCCAGGTCAAGGAACGGGGCTACTCCCTCCAGGTGAGCCCGCAACGGGGAGCGAGCCCGCTCTTCCTCCTCCGCCACGGCGAGCGCCGGCGGATCGAATGGCGCGACGGCGGCTATGCCCTGCGCGGGCGCGACGAGGGTCCCGGCACGATCGCGGAGCTGTTGGGGATCATCGACGAGAATCCGGCCGTGGTCTCCCCCGGCGTGCTGGCCCGGCCCGCCGTGCAGGACGCCGTGCTCGGCACCGCCCTCCAGGTGCTGGGTCCCGGCGAGCTTTCCTACATGGCCCAGGCCGCCGCCACCCACGCCGTGCTGGAGGTGACGCCGCCGTGGGTGGCCTTGCGGCCGCAGACGCTGATCCTCGAGGCCAAGCTGGTCGAGCGGCTGGCGGAAGTGGGCATCCCCCTCGCAACCCTGCTGGGCGATCACGCCGGCGTGGACCGCTGGCTGGCGGAGCGCGACGGCGGCGACATGGCGGGACCGGTGCGGCGCTGTCTCGAAGCCGCGCTGACCGAGTTGCGCACCGCCGCCTTGGCGGCCGATCCCAATCTCGAGCGGCCATTCGAGAAGACGCGGGACCAGATCCTCCACTCCCTCGAAGTCTTCGAACAGAAGGCGACGGCCGCCGCGGCGCGCAAGAACGAGGTGGTCGACCGCCGCACGCACCAGCTCCGCGAGGCCTGCCTGCCGCTGGGCAAGCCGCAGGAGCGGATCGTTTCGACCGCCCATTTTCCGGGGAAGTACGGTCCGCAGTTCGCCGAGAGCCTCTGGCAGCAGATGGAGCTCGACTCCGCACACCTGCAGGTCATCGTGCCATGACGTCCCTGGCAGGCAGCGGAAACTTGAAGCTCGACGTGCTGGCGGTGGGCGCCCATCCGGACGACGTGGAGCTGGGCTGCGGCGGGACGCTGGCCCGGCTGGCGAGCGCAGGGCGGGCGGTGGGCATTCTCCATCTCACACGAGGCGAGCGGGGTACCCGCGGCACGGCCGAGGAGCGGCGGGCGGAAGCCGAAGCGGCGGCAGCGGCCCTGGGCGCGGCGGCCATGGATTTCCTCGACTGCGGCGACGGCGGCCTGCGCACCGGCCCGCCCGAAGAGGACTCCCTGATCGCCAAGCTCCGCCAGTGGCGGCCCGACCTGGTGCTGGCGCCGGCTCCCCACGACCGCCATCCGGACCACACCCGCGCCCACCAGCTCGTGGAAGCCGCCTGTTTCTACGCCGGCCTGCGCCACCGGGGAGAGGGCGAGCCCTTCCGGCCAGCCGCCATGTTCGCCTACATGCAACACGACCTCTTCGAGCCGAGCTTCGTCGTCGACGTCACTTTCAGCTGGGAGGCGAAATTGGCTTCGCTGAGGGCGTACCGGAGTCAGCTTTATCAAGTGGAAACAAGGGACGGGAGGGACGATAGGGACGGCAGGGACAAAGAGAAGAGGGACGGAGAGCCCATGACCAAGGTGGCGTCGCCGGAATTCCGCTTGGCGGTCGAGGGGCGGGCTCGGCACTTCGGGCTGCTGATCGGCGCCGCGTTCGGCGAGCCCTTCTGGAGCCGCGGACCGCTGGCGGTCGGCGATCTCCTATCCATCTTGCCGGGAGGTGTGCGGTGAGGATCGGCATCAGCTGCTACCCCACCTACGGCGGGTCGGGCATCGTCGCCACCGAGCTCGCCATGGCGCTCGCCGAGCGCGGCGACGAAGTCCACGTCATCAGCTACGCCCTGCCGTCCCGGCTGTCGTTCCTCAACTCGCGGATCTTCTTCCACGAGGTGGTGACCCCGACCTACCCGCTGTTCGAAAACTTTCCGCCCTACTCGCTCGCCCTCACCACCAAGATGGTGGAGGTGGCCCGCCACGCGCCGCTCGACGTGCTGCACGTCCACTACGCCATCCCCAACGCCGTCTCGGCCGTCCTGGCGCGGGAGATCATGGCGCCGACTCCGCTGCCGGTGGTGACGACGCTGCACGGCACGGACGTCACCCTGGTGGGCAACGATCCCAACTACCTGGAGACCACCCGCTGGGGCGTCAGAAAGAGCGACGCCGTCACCGCCGTCTCCGAATCGCTGCGCCGCACCACCATCGAGCAGCTCGGCACGCCCAACGAGATCCACGTCATTCCCAACTTCATCGATCCGGCGCGCTTCGAGGCCGCGCGGAAGCTGCCCGGGGTGTGCCGCTGGGCCCAGCCGGGGGAGCGCCTGCTGGTCCACATCTCCAACTTCCGCCCCGTCAAGCGCGTGCTGGACGTCATCGCCATCTTCGAGCAGGTGCAAAAGACGGTCCCCGCACGCCTGCTGATGGTGGGCGACGGACCGGACCGCGGCAAGGTCGAGCAATATTGCCGCGAGCATCACATCTGCGGCTCCATCACCTTCATCGGCAGTCTCCCGCTGGTCGAGGAGGTGCTGGTGGGGGCCGATCTCTTCCTCCTCCCCTCCGAGTCCGAGTCGTTCGGCCTTTCCGCCCTCGAGGCCATGTCGTGCCAGGTGCCGGTGATCGCCTCCAACGCCGGCGGCCTGCCCGAGGTGGTGGACGACGGCGTGACCGGCTTCCTCCTGCCGGTAGGGGACGTGGAGGGGATGACCGCGGCCGCCCTGCGCCTGCTGGGCGACGACGAGCTGCGGCGGCGCTTCGGCGAGGAGGGGAGGCGCCAGGCCGTGACGCGCTTCAGTCAGGACGCCGTGGTAGGTCGCTACAGGTCCCTCTATCAAAAGGTGACGGGCCTGCCCTGAGGCCGGATCTCGTGGCCTCGTATCGTGCACCGGCCGGAGAATCGACGGCCGAGATCCGCGAGAAGGGCTCGCGCTTTCTGGCGGTCGTCGGACCGGCGGCGAACGAGACGGCGGCGAAAGAGCTTCTCGAATCGCTGGCGCGCCGCCATCCCGGCGCCACCCATCACTGCTGGGCCTGGCGGCTTGGGCGCCCGCCGCGGGAGCGCAGCGCCGACGCCGGCGAGCCGGCCGGCACGGCCGGGATGCCCATCCTCCAGGTGCTGCGCGGCGCCGGCCTGTCGGACGTCCTGGCCGTCGTCGTCCGCTGGTTCGGCGGCACCAAGCTGGGCAAGGGGGGCCTCGCGCGGGCCTATGCCGCGGCGGCGCGGGAGGCTGTGGCAGGCTTGCCCGTCGTGCTCCGGGTGCCGGCCGTCCGGCTCAGCGTCGAGCTGCCCTACGAGCGCGTGGGGGCCGTCAAGCGCCTGATCCGGCCCCCCGAGGTCGAGCTGGAACGTGAGGAGTACGGCGCGGCGGCACGGCTGGTGCTGGCCGTTCACGAGGCGCGGTTGGAGATCCTGCGCGAGTCGCTCGCGGAGCTCGGGGTCGCGTCGATCCTGGAAGCCGAAAAAGACAGCATCTTCTAAGAGCTTGATGGCACTCGTTCTGGCTTTTTTCCAGGGGACGCGCGCCTGTATACTCTGTTACCAGAGGTCTGGTCGGCCAATCCGTTTGAAAGGAGAGCTTTCGCGATGAGTGATCCGAACGTTCCACCGCCTCCGTCCTACACCCCGCCTCCGCCGCCCCCCGGGACGACGCCTCCGGGTGGCGTCAGCCAGAACCGCGGGATCATGATCGTGCTTTCGTATCTCTGGCTCCTCGCGCTGGTGCCACTGCTCGTCGAGAAAAACGATCCGGAGGTCCAGTGGCACGCCAAGCACGGCCTGGTGCTGACCGCGGCCGAGGTCATCCTCTGGATCGCGGTGTTCGTCGTCCAGATCATCGCGACCCACGTCCCCTTCCTCGGTTGCATCATCTCGATCCTGTGGCTGGTCGTCTGGCTGGGCATCATCATCCTCCACATCCTTTGCATCGTGAAGGGCTTGAAGGGCGAGCGGTTCCTGATTCCCGGCATCAGCGAGTACGCCAACCGCTTCTGATCTCCTTGCGGTGGGAAGAGAGCGGCGCGGCTCTCTTCCCACCGTCGACCTTGGAAGGGAGGGTAACTCGATGAGCATAGCGTCGCCGCCCCCGCCGCCCCAGATGGTGGGGCAGCAATCCGCCAGCACCCAGGCGATCACCGCGTTGATCCTCGGGATCCTCGGCGTGATCTGCTGCGGGCTCATGGCGCCCATCGCCTGGTACATCGGAAACCAGGAGCTCAAAGCGATCCAGGCGGGAATGTCACCCGCGGCCGGCGACGGCCTTGCCAGGGCGGGAATGATCCTGGGCATCGTCGGCACCATCCTCCTCGGCCTGTCGGTGATCTGGATCTTCTTCATGGGCGGCATGGCCGTGCTGTCTGGGCTTGCCAACCACTGAGGGCCAGGTCCGCGCCTGGGCGGCGGCCGGCCTTTGCGGGATCGCCGGGCTCGTCGTGCTCCACGCCTGGACGCCTGAGGGCGACGCGGCGAGCTCCATCTGCCTGCTTCGCCGCCTGTTCCATCTTCCGTGCCCGGGTTGCGGTATGACCCGGGCCTTTGCCGCTCTCGCCAAGGGAGACTGGCCGGCGGCGGTCGCGCTCCATCCTCTCGCTCCTGTCCTCGCCGCCGAGCTGGCCCTCGGCTGGGCGGCGTGGGGGATCGCGCTCGCGGCAAGCCGGCCTCTGCGACTGCCGTGCCGCCTCGACAGCCTCCTCCTGGCGAATCTGGCGGCGCTCGTCGCCCTCTGGCTGGGACGGGTGGCGACAGGGACGTTGCCGTGGTGACCCTCGCTCCCTGGTCCAGGTCTCATGAGCTGAAAGCGGGTATCATCCTCCCGGCGGACTCGAGACTTCCAGGGTCCGACTTAAGATGGAGGAAAGCCGATGAAAAGGAAACTCACGATGTTCCTCGGTGTCGTCGCTCTCGCGGTCGCCGGCAGCCTGAGCACTCCCACGGTGAGCCAGGGCTACATCTGTCAGCCGCCCGGAGTCCCGCTTTGCCAGAAGGCGTCGCAGTGCGTTACCTTCTGCGGCGCGCAGTTCGCCGTCTGCTACCACGGCTGCTGCCTCTGCTCGGGCTAGGCGAAATCCTCGCCGCGCCGGGGAGGAGGCTAGGCGGTGGCGACCGGGACGCTGCCCTGGTGAGCTAAGCTGGAGGCATGGACCCGGTACGCCGACGCCGGCTGAAGATAGGGATTCCCATCCTCCTGGTCTGTCTCCTGCTGGCCGCCGACTTCGCCCAGCCGCCCCGCGACCAGGTCTCCGCCCGCGCCCTGCTCGGCGCCATTCACCTCTATCAGGCGACGCTCTCGCCGCACATGGGCGAGCTCGGCGTCCGCTGCCGGTTCACGCCCACCTGCAGCCACTACGGCGAGGGGGCTATCCAAAAGTACGGCGCCTGGAAGGGGAGCTGGCTGGCCGCTTGGCGGGTGCTGCGCTGCGGACCGTGGACTCCGATGGGCACCTTCGATCCACCCTGAAGCGCCCGCCGGAAACGGAGCGATCCAAAGCCCATGGACCCCGACAAGATCGACTATCCCGCCATCCTTCAGGAGGCCCTGAGGGACGCCGTCCGCCGCATCCTGGAACAGGTGGCCGAGCACGGGCTGCCGGGCGAGCACCACTTCTACGTCGGATTTCGTTCCCGGTTCCCCGGGGTCGAGGTGCCGCGGTTCCTGCGCGAGCAGTATCCCGAGGAGATCACGATCATCCTCCAGAACCAGTTCTGGGGTCTGGAGGTCGACCCCGAAGCCTTCTCCGTGCTGCTGAGCTTCGGCGGCGCGCGCCAACGGCTCAAGGTGCCCTTCGCCGCCCTGACCACCTTCGCCGATCCGTCTGCCGACTTCGGTCTCCGTTTCCAGGACGCCGGCGCTTCGGCAGAGGCGGCGGAACCGGCGGCGGCACAGGCGGAGACGAGCGAGCCGGCGCCCGCGGCGGCGCCGGCCCGTGACGGCGGCGTCATCCGCTTCGATCCCTCCCGCCGGCGCTGAGGCAGTTCGAAATTCCACGCCGCCTGCCGCCGTTGTACGGCGTGGGGGAAACCCGACCATGCGAGACTCGAAGACCCAGATCTTTCTTCCCGGCCTCCTCTGCGCCGCAGCTCTCGTCAGCTTTGCCTGTGGCCGCGGCCAGGATCACGGCGGACAGGCTGCTCAGAGCTCACAGACGGCGCAGGTCCCCGCAGCTCCGGCGCCTGCGGCGACGCCTCAGCCACCGGTCAACGAGCTGAGGCCGGCGCCGCAGTCGGTGCAGATTCCCGAAGTGACGCCGCCGCCGGCCGCGGACCAGAGCCGCGACCGCGAGCGGGCGCTGGCGGCGCGCGAGGCGCGTCTCGCCGCCCGGGAGCGGCGGCTGAAAGAGCGCGAGCGGCAGGCCCGCGCCGCCGAAGCCCTCCCGGCGCCCGAGCCGGTGCCGCAGGAAAACAATGCAGAGGCCGCGGCTCCAGCCCCCGAGCCGGCCCCGGAAGAGCCCGCTGCCTTGCCCGCGCCGAGGCCTGCCGAGCCGCCTGTCGAAGCTCCCAGGATGGTCGAGGTCAGCGTACCGGCGGGCAGGGTGCTCAACGTCCAGCTCACGCAAACGTTGGCCAGCAACACCAGCAAGGCGGGAGACGTCTTCCGCGTCCGCGTGGCGCACGACGTGCGCGTGGACGGGGTGGTCGCCATCCCGCGCGGCTCGGAGATCGTGGGCGTGGTCACCGACGCGGCGCCCCTCCCCCGGATCGGCGGCAAGGCCCGGCTCACCCTGAAGCTCACGGACCTGGTGCTGCCGTCCGGTACCACCGTGCCCATTCACGCGTCCCTGGTCCAGGAGGGGCCCAACCAGACCGGCCGGGACGCCGCCACCATCGGCGGCGGCGCCGTGGGCGGCGCCATCCTCGGCAACATCCTCGGCAAGGGCGGCGGCAAGGCCTCGGTGGTGGGCGCCATCATGGGCGCCGTGGCCGGCGCCGCGGTCGCCTCCAGGACGGCCAAAGAGGAAGTCGTCATTCCGGAGGGCGCGGTGCTGGACGTCAAACTGGACGACGCCCTCGCCGTTCAGGCCCGCGCCCGCCCGGACGCCCGTCCCTGAAGCTTGCTCCCGGGTCTCTTCGAATGGATTGAGGCCCGGGAATCTCCTCCCGCCCTCCCCCCGTTCTCATGATTCATGACTGAAACTTCCGTCGCCGTGCCCCGCCGCCCTGCCCGCCAGGGCCTCTTCGGTGGACAGGTGTCGTCCAAGCGGCGCCCGGTGGAAGCTCCAGACGAGGACCGCCGCAAAAAGCCGCTCAAGCCCCGCACCATCCTCAACGACGCCATCGACCTGGTGAAGGCGCGCAAGGGCCGGCTGGCCTTCGGGCTGCTGCTGATGGGCATCAACCGCGCCGCGGGATTGATCCTGCCCGGGACCACCAAGTTCCTGCTCGACGACGTCATCGGCAAGGGGAACCGGGGGATGCTCTCCCTGCTGGTGATGGTCGCCGGCGCCGCGACTCTCGTCCAGGCCCTCACCTCTTTCGCCCTCTCCCAGATCGTCGGCAAGGCCGCGCAGCGGTCGATCACGGAGATGCGCCGCGAGGTGCAGCAGCACGTCGGCCGGTTGACCGTCGGCTACTTCGAGCAGACCAAGGCCGGCTCGCTTCTGTCGCGGGTGATGAACGACGCCGAGGGCATCCGCAACCTGGTGGGCACGGGCCTGATCGAGGTGACGGGCGGCCTGGTGCAGGCGGCGCTGGTGCTGGGCCTCCTCCTCTACCTCAACGTCAAGCTGACGATCATCGCGCTCGCCGTGCTCTCCCTCTTCAGCGTCGTCATGCAGTACGCCTTCAAGACCCTGCGGCCCCTGTTCCGGGAGCGCTCGGTGATCAACGCCGAGCTTTCCGGCCGTCTCACCGAGTCGTTTTCCGGCGTGCGGGTGGTCAAGGCCTACCGGGCGGAGCGGCGCGAGGCCCTGGTCTTCACCAAGGGGGCGCACCGGCTGTTTCGCAACGTCGCCAGCACCATGACCGGCCTCTCGGCCATCACCGGCGTCTCGACGCTGCTGCTGGGCGGCATCGGCGTCGTCATCATGGCCATCGGCGCCAGCGACGTCCTGGCCCACCGCATGACCGTGGGCGGCTTCTTCTCCTTCACCATGTACCTCGGCATGCTGGTCGGGCCGGTGATCCAGATCGTCAACATCGGCAGCCAG
>Ga0075424_100008191_pt1 | contig 10194 bp, 11 predicted proteins | sample SoiMethybrSBSTD3_FD_75301 | JGI IMG/M metagenome (GOLD analysis project Ga0075424, IMG submission 75301) | Bulk soil microbial communities from a Populus tree surrounding site in Tennessee, USA - Soil MetaG P. TD hybrid SBSTD3 | ecosystem: Environmental > Terrestrial > Soil > Tree plantation...
GGCCCCATCAGAGAAAGAGCAACCCGAGGTAGACCAACGAGGCCACCCATCCGATGAGCACGACCACGACACCCGCAGCAAGGAAAGCGCCGAGTAGGCGATCACTTGCCACGTCCCTACTGGTTTTCGCTTCCATGCGCCCGGAACGGTGAGTGGGGCCGTTGAGCAGCGAGATTGGCGAGCGTTTTACCGCGCCATGACATCCGTGGCATGACCGCGCTGCTCCTCGCCGAGCCTCAACCTGCGTCCGTGGCTTCCTCGAACTCCAGCTGCGCAACGACCGCTTCGAAGTCGTCTCCTACGAGCGCGCCGAGGCAGCTGCCGCGTGCGGCGGATCCTGGCACGACCGCACACGAACGGTAGGCACGGGAGGAAGGCGTCGCTATGATCGTCGTCTCGTCAGGAGGGGTCAATGGAACTAATCGACGTTCTCGTCAGCCGGCGGCTGCAGCGAGAGCTGCGGCGGCGCCACGCCGCGCTGCGGGAGAAAGCCAGTGCATCGGGAGCCGCCGAGGCGAAGCCGGAGTTGCCGGTCTCGCAGTACGCCTCGACAACGCGGGGATGGTGGGAATGCGACTTCTGCGGGCGCGGCTTCTACGGCTACGGCCAGTTCCTCAATCACAACTGCCACACGGGATAACTGAGTCGACGGAATCGTCGCGAGGCGGCTACGCAGCCTCGGCCTGGAACACTCGCCGGCGGCGAGGTGGATTTCCTCGCCCGACTTGATCACCAAAGCCCGTTCAAGATTGGCCCACTGCGCGAGTGTCGGCCGCCCCCGTCGCGGCAGTTTGCGTCAGGCGGGCCTCGGTACGCCAGTCCCCTTCATCCGAGACCCGCTGACTTCCTTTCAACTGGGCGGCATGAGCTTGAGTTACGGCCGATCGTCTGGAACACGCACGGTCGGACTACGCCACTTCGACATGAAAGCGGGGCGACGACCCCTGCCGTCAACGAGGGCCCGCCGCCCCACGCAACGGTGCCGCCCGCCTTCGACCAGCCGGTAGGCGCATCTGAGCCAAATCGGGCCGCCCTAGCCCGAGCGTGCAGCGAGCCGACCACCCAGACGGCTTGCCAGCGGCACGCCCCGGCGGCCTCCGCCGCTACGCCGCGAGCTCGGGCGCGACAATCGGTGGAACGAGGCTAAGCCGCGGGCGACTCCCTGCCGATGACAGACAGTGTGAGTTGGGCATCCCTCGTGGCTATCGTGCTTCTCGGCTGGCTCGCGGTCGCCCTTGCGGTGGGGACGATCGTCGGTCACGGAATCGCTTTCGGTACTGGCAGCGACCTCCGCTGACGGCTCTCCCCGAAAGGTCGGGCTTCGCTCGCGACTAAGGCATAGCGCGGCCAGCTGCCATGCCTCTGACGATTCGGGGGACGAAAGGGGTCAGCAAGATGCCGCGCGGCGAGCGCAAGATCCACAACCAAGCACTGTTCCGCTCGGTGAATGAGCGGATCGCCGAGCTGTCGGCCAAATTCGGCGAGCAAGGAGATGCGGGGCTCCTCTCATTCGTCTGCGAGTGTCCACAGATCGGCTGTCGCGCGTTCGTCCGAGCTCCGCTTGAGGTCTACGAGCGGGTGCGCGACGACCCTGCGCTGTTCCTCGTGCTCAAAGGGCACGAGGATGGGCGTGAGGCGATCGTGGTCGATCTCGGCCATTACCTGATTCTCGGCGCGGATGAGACGGCGGCGGAGGAGACCCGAAGCTCGACGGCTGTAGGGGATCAGTCGGCGGCACACGCGTGACACTCGGCTGGCTGGCGAAGAATCGTGGAACCGATCGGCGCAGCTACGCAGTGACGAGTTCGCGAGGCTTCCGAAGGATCGTCGCAAGCGCGTCCGCGAGCAACTACTTGCAGTACCGCTTTTAGCGGTGAAACGCGGAAGGTCGGCCCCGACGCGCGTCCGCTTCGGGGCCGACGTTCAGGCTCCAATTAGCGTGGAATGCCCCTAGGGAAGTTGCTTCCGCCGCCGCAGTTCCTTCACTCTCGCCGACGATCCGTAAGACGCTCAGCTGTCGGGCGCTCAGGTCTAGCTCACTCACGAAGGCAGGGTACGGCGGCGGCTACGGCAGCACACTCGCCTGGGCCAGTGTTCCGGAATGACCCTGAGGGCGCTGCGACAGGCCAGCGTCAATGTTTCGGTAGGTGCTTGATCTGCTCGGTAGCACTGTGGGACGCTTCGAGTTGAACGCGGGCGGGAGCGCTGAGGCTGCGGCCGATGATTGACGACGCCCCGCCGTAAGCCGATAACGGGGAGAGGAGAAATACATGCGCAAGGGCTCAAAGCTTGCATTGCTAGCGATTGCCACATTTGCGGCTGCCGTCGTCGCCGGTCTCGGTACGAGCGTCGCATTCGCTGGTGAGTCGACGGGGAACTGCGGCGCGGACCAGCCGGTCGACGCCTTCAAAGGGAGCACGACGGCCGCCGCCAACTGCAAGGGCCCTCTGGCCGAGGCCGGGACCCGCGTGTCGAACGGTAATTCGTGGTGCAGTTACTCCGGACAGAACGACTATCCAGATGGCTCAAAGAGCGGCCCTGCTGGTCGGACGCAGAGCTTCGGGCAGGACGTCAAGCTTGGTCTCTTTGATCCGTCTACTTTGAAGGGGGGATTCCCCGGTCCTGGAACGGCATGCAATCCGCAAAATCCGAACAACTTCGGAGGCGGCAACCCTCCACCCAGAAAGTAGGACGCGTAGCCGAGCGTCTCGGTTGGCCCCGGCACTAGCGTCGGGGCCAGCCAACAATCCCCTTTAGGTGTCGGCGAGGGCTGAGGGGCCCTCGCCCAGGTTCACGCGACTAGGACGTCTGCGGAACAGCCAACGACGAGTGCGCTCCGCCAGTCTTCGACGCCTGCGAGCTGTGGGTGTTCCACATCGACCGCCAGGTCCGGCCAGGCGTCAAGTCCCAGCGCGCTCGCGCCGCCGACGGCGCCGATCGCGAGTAGATCATCTACAGCGAAAATGTCGCGCCGCCCCGACTGGCGCCGCGCGATGCCGTCGAGCTCGCGCAGCTCCTCGAGCGGGTCGATGCGCACGTTCGAGTCCGAGCCGACGCAGAGCCCGATGTCGCGATGGAGGAGCCGCTCGACGGGGAGGAAGCCGTCGCCGAGGTTCGCCTCGGTCGTCGGGCAGGCGCAGACGCGCGCGCCGGCGGCGGCGAGCAGGTCGAGCTCGTGCCCGTCGGCGTGCGTTGCGTGCACGACCGTCGTGCGCAGGCCGAGACAGCCGCAGGCGTCGAGCAGCTCGATGGGGCGGAGCCCATGCTCGGCGAGGCACTCCTCGATCTCGCGAGGCTGCTCGTCGGCGTGGACGTGCAGCGGCAGCTCGTGCTCGGCGGCGTAGCGCCCGAGCTCCTCGAGCCAGTCGCGGGGGCATGCACGGACGGAGTGGGGCGCGATGCCGATACGGATTCCGTCGCTCCGCAGCTGCTCGAGCTCGTGCAGGTAGGCCGCCACCGACTCTTGCCGGAAGCGGTCGATCCCGCCGCGCGCGTAGGCGACGTGGAGGAGGACGAGCTCGACCCCAGCCTCCTCAGCCGCCTCAGCAGCCGCACGTCCTTCCTCGGGCCCCAGGTAGTGGAACTCTCCGACCGCGGTGTACCCGGCGGCGCGCAGCTCGCGGTAGACGGCGGCGTAGTCGCGCCGCACCCGCTCGGGCGTCTGACCTTCCGCAAGCGCGAGCATCGTGTCGCGCCACGCCCAGAAGTCGCCGCCCTCGACGCGTCCGCGCAACGCCCGCTGGAACGCGTGGCAGTGCGCGTTCACGAAGCCGGCGATCCGAGGGAGCTCTCGCACGCCCGTATCCTTTCCACATGGAGGCCCGCGCCGTCCCCGTGCCGCTCGCCCAGCTCCCGAACGCGCTCACGATTGCGCGCCTGGCGCTGATCCCCGTGTTCGTCGTGCTCATGGTGCAAGCCGGGCACAACTCGAGCTGGCCGGCCGGCGTCGTCTTCGGCATCGCCGCGATCACCGACCAGGTAGACGGCTTCCTCGCGCGCCGCTGGCACGTCGAGTCGCGTTTCGGGCAGCTCGCCGACCCGCTCGCGGACAGGCTGATGATCGACGCGGCGGTGATCCTCCTCGCCGTCTACGACCGGCTTCCCTGGGTGGGCCTCGCCGTGATCATCGGGCGCGACGTGCTCCTGCTGGCCGGCTCCGTGCTGCTGGCGCCGCGTGGCATCGAGGTCGAGGTCAACAACGTCGGCAAGGCCGCGACCTGGGTTCTCTACGCGTCGATCTTTTTCCGCATCGTCATCGACCCGGCCACGAAGTGGCCGCTCTACCTCTTCTGGGCCGGCCTCGCGCTCGCTCTGGTGGCCGGAGTGTTCTACATGCGCGCCGCCCGGAGAGAACTACAGCAATGAAGGCCGTCGTCATGGCCGGTGGAGAGGGCACGCGGCTGCGGCCCCTGACCTCGAACCAGCCCAAGCCGATGGTGCCGATCGTCGGCAAGCCGTGCATGGAGCACATCGTCGAGCTCCTCAAGCGCCACGGCTTCGAGGACGTGATCGTCACCGTCGCCTTCCTGCCGCAGGCGATCCGCAGCTACTTCGGCAGCGGCGAGACACTCGGCGTCGACATCGGCTACTCGGTGGAAGAGTCGCCGCTCGGCACCGCCGGCTCGGTGAAACGCGCTGCGGGGAGACTCGACGACACGTTCCTCGTGATCTCCGGCGACGCCCTCTGCGACGTCGACCTCACTGGGCTCGTCGAGGCGCACCGCGAGAGAGGCGCCTCGGTGACGATCGGGCTCAAGTCGGTCGAGAACCCGCTCGAGTTCGGCATCGTCGTCACCGACGACGAGGGCCGCGTCGAGCGCTTCCTCGAGAAGCCGTCCTGGGGCCAGGTCTTCTCGGACACGATCAACACCGGCATCTACGTGCTCGAGCCGGAGGTGCTGAAGCACATCCCAAAGGACCGGCCGTACGACTTCTCGAAAGAGCTGTTCCCGCTGCTGCTCGAGATGGGCCGGCCGATCTACGGCCATGTCTTCGAGGACGGCTACTGGCAGGACATCGGCAACCTCGACCAGTACCGCCAGGCGAACTTCGACGCACTCGACGAGAGCGTACAGCTCGAGATCGAGGGGATCCGGATCCGCGGCAACGTCTGGCTCGGGGACGGGGTGGACCTCGACGACCTCGAGGCGATCGAGGGGCCCGCGTACCTCGGCAACTACTGCCGCATCGCCCGCGGCGCGCACATCGGCCCGTACACGGTGCTCTCGTCGAGCGTGACCGTCCGCGAGCGCGGCCGCATCGTCCGCTCGATCGTCGACACGTCCACCTACGTGGGCCGCAGCACCGACGTCGTGGGCGCGATCGTCGGTCGCAGCTGCGACCTGCGCGCGCACGTGCGCGTGCACGAGGGAGCCGCGATCGGCGACGAGGTCACGGTCGGCGCCGAGAGCGTGATCCTGCCCGGCGTCCGGATCTATCCGTTCAAGGAGGTCGAGACCGGCTCGACTCTCCACGAGAGCCTGATCTGGGAGTCGCGCGGCACGACGCGCGTCTTCGGCAAGTCCGGGGTGGCGGGGATGGTGAACGTCGACCTGACGCCGGATGTCGCAGTCCGACTCGCTGCCGCGCTCGGTACCGCCCTGAAGCGCGGCGCGCGCGTGGTGGCGAGCCGCGAGGGCGCCGCAGCGTGCCGGATGATCAAGCGGGCGATGATCTCCGGGGTCTCGTCGACGGGCGTCCATATCGCCGATCTCCGCGTCAGCCCTGCGGCCGTCGCCCGGCACCTCGTGAAGTCGGAAGCGCACAGCGCCGGGTTCCACGTCGGGGTCAGCCCGAACGACCCCGAGGTGATCCGGATTCAGTTCTTCGAGCCACCCGGGGTCGAGATGAGCGCCGCGATGCAGAAGGAGGTCGAGAAGCACTTCACCCGCGGCGAGTTCCGTCGCGTCGCGGCCGGCGAGGTCGGAAATATCTCGTATCCCGCGCGGGTACGCGAGACGTACGCCGCCGAGCTGCTCTCGACGATCGACACCGACGCCGTGCGCGACCGTCGCTTCCGCATCGTCGTCGACTACGGGTTCTCCGGCGCTTCGTACGTGCTTCCGCTCGTGCTAGGCCCGCTCGGAGTGGAGGTCGTGGCAGCCCACGCCTTCACCGGCGAAGGCCCCGAGTACGCCGATTCGGCCCCCGGGCTCGCGGCCTCGATCGGCCAGACGAAACGGCTCGTGCCGGTCGTGGGCGCCGATCTCGGTGCCGTCTTCGACCGCTCTGCCGAGCGGCTTCACCTCATCGACGAGCAGGCGCACGAGGTGCCGGTCGAGCAAGCCCTGCTCCTCTTCCTCCGCCTGCTCGGCTCGAACGGCCGCCACGGCAAGCTCGCCTTCCCGGTGACCGTGACGAGCCAGGTGGAGCGGCTCGTCGAGGACTCGCAGCTCGAGGTCGTGCGGACTCCGACCTCGCTGCCGGAGCTGACGCGCGCCGCGGCCGAGGGCGGCGTCGTCTTCGCGGGCGCCGTGGGCGGCGGCTACGTCTTCCCCGAGTTCCTGCCCGGCTACGACGCGGTGGCGAGCCTCGCGAAGCTGCTCGAGCTGCTGGCGCCCGTGAACCGGCCGCTGTCGGACCTCGTGGCCGAGCTGCCGGAGCCGACGCTCGTCCACCACCAGGTGCCCTGCCCCTGGGCGCTCAAGGGCCTCGTGATGCGCGTGCTCAACGAACGCCTCGCAGGACGCGACGTCGACCTCACAGACGGGATCAAGCTGTTCGACGAGCGCGGCTGGGCGCAGGTGCTGCCGGATCCCGACGAGCCGCTCCTCCACCTCTACGCCGAGGGCGAGACCCGCGAGGCCTCCGAAGAGCTCGCGCGCGAGCTGCGGGCGCTCGTGGACGAGATCGAGCAGGGAGAGGCCGCAGCGGCGCGTACCTAGCAGCGCTCTTTGCTCCAGCCGAGGGCAAAGGCTAAAGTTCAGCTTCACCCTCGCCGAGGGTGCCCGACCACGGAGAAAGGCCAGGATGGAACCGCTGCCGGATCTTGCGACGCTGTCCGACGAGGACCTCAAGAAGCTCATCGACGAGTTGACGCGCGAGGAGCAGGAGGTGTCCTACCGCCGGCGGCTCCTGCACGGAAAGATCGACATCCTGCGGGCCGAGCTCGTGGCCAGGCTGCAGGAGACGCAGGGGAGAAGCGTCCTCGACTCCGTGGACGTCGACTCGCTCACGGACATCCTCACCGGCAAGGCCGCGCCGCCTGCCTGATGGCGCACGTCTACTGCCCTGAGTGCGGGTACAACAACCCGGAGTCCGCGCACTTCTGCGCGAAGTGCGGCGCGGCGCTCGTCGTCCCCGAGGAAGGGGAGTCGACCGAGGCGTTCGCAGCGCCCGACGTGCCCGAGAGCCTCGACCCGATCGAGGATCTCGGCATCCACGGCGCGGCCCTCATCGTCCGCTCGGGCGGGGGGCGGGCGGGTGAGACGTTCGCGCTCGAGGACGGCCCGACGACGATCGGACGCTCACCCGAGTGCGCGATCTTCCTCGACGACGTAACCGTCTCGCGCAAGCACGCCGTTTTCACGAAGGACGGCGACCGCTGGCACCTCGACGACCAGGGCAGCCTGAACGGCACTTTCGTCAACCGCGAGCGGGTCGAGGACGCCGATCTCAGGGACGGCGACGAGCTCCAGATCGGCAAGTACCGGCTCACGTTCCTCCAACGCTGATGGCCATGACCGAAGCCCCCTCTCGCCGCCGGCTCCTCACGATCGGCACGGTCTGCAGCCGGCTCCAGGACGAGTTCCCCGACGTCTCGATCTCGAAGATCCGCTACCTCGAGGACCAGGGCCTTCTGAACCCGCGGCGCACGCAGGGCGGCTACCGGCTCTTCTCGGAGGACGACGTCGAGCGGCTGGAGACGATTCTCCGCCTGCAGAGGGACGAGTTCCTCCCGCTGCGCGTGATCCGGCAGGAGCTCGAAGCGGGCGCGGGCAAGCAGCGACGGCGCCGGCGCAGCGTGGTCGACGAGGGGGAGGACGAGCTCGAGCTCGAGGAGCTCTGCGAGCGCGCCGGCATCACGACCGCGCGGGCGCGCGAGCTCGAGGAGTTCGGGCTGCTCGAGTCGCGCATGGAGGACGGGCAGCGGATCTACGCCGAGAGCGAGGGCGACATCGCCGCTGCGTGCGAGGCGCTCTCGCGCTTCGGGATCGACCCGCGGAACCTGCGCGCCTTCCGAACCGCAGCCGACCGCGAGAGCAGCCTGCTCGAGGCGGTGATCGGTCCGGCCCTGCGCTCGCGGAGCGCCGAGCGCCGGCAGGCGGCCCTCGGCGACCTGCAGCAGCTCGCGCAGAGCGCCGAGGAGCTGGCCGACCTGCTGCTGCGGCGCAACGTGCGGCGCCTGGTGGAGTAGCCTCGCGCGCGTGGCGGGGATCGATCTCACGAAGCGCGTCCGCGAGGTCCCGGACTTTCCCGAGCCGGGCGTCGGCTTCAAGGACATCTCGCCACTCCTGCAGGACCCAGAGGCGCTGCGGCAGGCGGTCGACGAGCTCGCCGATTGGACGAAGGAGCGCGGGGCGGACCTCGTGCTCGGCGCCGAGGCACGCGGCTTCTGGCTGGGGCCGGCGATCGCGGTCGAGGCCGACTGCGGCTTCGTCGCGGCGCGGCGGCCGGGCAAGCTCCCGCCGGAAACCGTCTCGGCCACCTATGCCCTCGAGTACGGCCAGAACACGCTCGAGATCGCGGCCGACGCGATCGGAGAGGGCGCGCGAGTCGTCATCCACGACGATGTCCTGGCGACCGGCGGGACGGTGGAGGCGATCGCCGGTCTCGTGGAACAGCTCGGGGGCACCGTGGTGGGCGTCAACTTCGTGATCGAGCTCTCGTTCCTCGGTGGCCGCGGGCGACTCGAGAAGTACGACCTCTGCTCGCTGATCACCTACTGAGCCGTCCGGCCGCTTCTCTACAACGTCCCCATGTACGACCCCCTCACGGGTCGCTACGCGTTCGCCTGTCCGGTACGGGGCGAGACGCACGTGCTGCTCTCGGCCTTCCGGAGCATCGAGCAGCTCCCCGGCGCGGCGCACCCGGCCGTGTTCCGCGTCCGGTTCGACTGCGGCTGCGGTGAGGAGCACGACGGCCTCCTGACGCACGAGGAGCTCGACTTGGCGCCGCTCGGGTTCGCCGCGGGGGAGTTCCTCAACCTCATGACCGCTCGGCTCGACCCGGTCGGCGCAGAGCTCGGCGAGCTCGCCGCCGTCCACATCAAGCGGGGCGAGTGGCCCTGGAGCTTCTTCTGCTACCCGGAGGAGCAGCCGCGTCCGGTGTTCCCGTCCTCGTTCACGCTGCTCACCGCAACGGACGGGACGGTGGGGCTCGCTGTGCGCTGCCCGAGCTGCCGACGGCTGTCCCTCAACCTGGTCTCGCACCCGCACGTCGACGTCCCGTTCCACAACGACCGTGAGATCGGGGTGGTGGAACACATGTTCGCCGAGGACGCGCTCGCGACGCTCGACGAGTTCCAGGCGGAGCTGTGGTCTTCCTCGTTCGACGGGCGCAGGCTTGCACTCGAGTAATCGGGGGTACGCGCACCCCGAGGTGGGACTCGGCCGTTCCACTCGCAACGGGCAACGGAACGAGGTGAAGAGAATGCGTAGGTACGGCTTGTACGACGCGTCCCGCGGTCTGACGCTCGCTGTCGCTGCGGCGCTGGCAGGACTCGGGCTCTGGGGCGCGACCCAGGTCGGGATGCAGACGACCGGACGCTTCTGGATCTCGATGGCGATCGTCGCCGGCGCCGGGCTCCTGATCGCTCTTGCGGGCCACGTCGGAACGTGGACAAAGGGGCTCAGGCTGCGAGTGTCGCCGAGCACGTTCACCCTCGCGTTCCTGCCGGTGCTCGTCTGCGTCGGCTGGATCTTGATCGCCACGCAGCCCGGCAGCGGCTGGCAGGAGGGGAGACTCGACTCGTGGAGCAACTCGATCGGGATCCTCGGCGTCGTGCACTCGATCGGCCTGTGGCACGGCGTCCTGGCGTTCGCGTTGGGCACCATGCTCGGCCTTTCGCTCGACGGCGTCCCCGCGCCGGAGATCGAGGAAGCACCGGCGTATGCCGGTCCCGCAGGCACCACAGCCGGGCCCCCGGCGGACGAGCCCGTCGCAGCCGAGCGCCGCTACAACGGCAGGCGTGCGCCGGCGACTCCGCCCGCGACTCCCACCGAGGAGACCGCGCAGACGCGGACCCGGACACCG
>Ga0075424_100008198_pt1 | contig 10190 bp, 11 predicted proteins | sample SoiMethybrSBSTD3_FD_75301 | JGI IMG/M metagenome (GOLD analysis project Ga0075424, IMG submission 75301) | Bulk soil microbial communities from a Populus tree surrounding site in Tennessee, USA - Soil MetaG P. TD hybrid SBSTD3 | ecosystem: Environmental > Terrestrial > Soil > Tree plantation...
ATGACTAATTGGGTACTTAGATCAAGTCGAATATATCTTAGATTAGTACCTTTAGTAAAGATATCTTGGGATAACCTTTGATTATTCTGACAAAATGATTTCTGTTATATGATCATGATAGCTGCTTTGAGAAACATTTTTTTTTCCTTGTATAACATCAGATAGCAACCTGTTTAGCCTTTCAGCATTATTGTTGTCTTTCATAAGAATACAGTGAGACGTTCTGTCCTTTAGTATTACAACTACTTCGTTTTCTATGACATCAGATATATCGCGAATATACAGGCAGCGGTCTTTTTGCAATCCCGTCATGCTAGCTAATTTCTCTGCTTCATATTTATCTTCACATTCAAACCTTTCAACGTTGATCATATTAATCGCTCGGGTAATTTTCTCCGTCAATCATAAAATCTGCAACAAGGTCTTGTGCTTTTTCTCTGCATTTCTTAAATTCACTTAGAAAAGACTTTGATTCTCTTGCCAGGTCGCCTTTGCATTCTCCACAGAGCAAGTTGCCACTCTTACAGCTTATTAGACGTTCATCTGATTGTCTTTCAGTATCAAAAAAATACCTTAAATGCCAGAAAACAGGACAGCCAATAGCGTTTCCTCCCAACATTCTTTGAAGCCGGACAGTAGCTTGACCGCCGGTAAATGCACGGGAAACCTTTTTGTCTATAATCTCCGGTTCGTCTGAAGTGAATAATGCAGTTTCGGGTTTAGAAGAGGACATTTTGCCTGCTACTCCTATTCCAGGCAGGAACTTACTATGGATCTGTGCAGGTTTATAATAACCCATCCGGTCAGATATGTCTCTTGTCATTCTCCAATATGGATCTTGATCTATTGCAGCAGGGATCAAGACAGCCGTTGGCTTACCTTCCATGACAGAGGGTAGGAAACACGGAGCAGCCTGGATGGGCGGGAATCCTATCATACCGATATTAGTAGAGTTTGAAAAACCAAAAACAGCCCTTGCTGTAGAAAAAGTAGTTTTCTTAGCAATTTCCATCGCTATAGGATATAGATATTTAATATGTTTTGTGTCAACTATGATCCTTGTTTTTTTTGGATCAAATCCTACTGCAATGATGTCAAGTATATTTTGATAAGTATAATGCTTGATCTCTTCTTGAGTCGTGTCTTGCCCGTGAAGGAATTTTTCGTCATCCGTTAGTTGGAAGATAAGATCCGATCCAAATTTGTCCTGTAGATACTTAGTGAAGAACCATGGCAACAAATGCCCCATGTGAACCATCCCTGAGGGTCCTCTGCCAGTATAAAGGTAAAATTTCTCACCATTCTCGTATTTATTTAGGATCCAATCAAAGTCTCGATGTGAAAAAAAATATTGCAATTTTAACATTGGATGTACATCTCCGGTAAACTTCATAACTTTATCAATTATTGTTTTTGTTATCGGCTCCGTGCCAAACTGTTTTATCAATTTGTTGTAGTCTATTTCTCCTTCTACTTCCCACGGTGTTAATTTAAAATGATTCTCATAGTTAGATTCCTCATTGCCGCATTGATGCGTAGTATTAGGAAAGATAGCATCTGTCATAATTTTATAGAGACAAACAATTGCTTTAAAGGTTTAAAAAGTGTTCTTATCTCAAATTTAATATAGACAGCCAATGGTTGACGATAGCCCTCAGCTCCACCCGATCGAGAAATTATTATTGAAAAGACTTGCAAACAGCGATCATATATCGATTGAAAAGCTGGTGGAGACTTCTGATCTGTCTGTAGACCAAGTAAGACGTGGTATAGAATGGCTAAAATTTAAGAAATTGATTGCCTCAATTGACAAGTTGTATGTTGTAATTTCACTTGGATCAAATGGATTTGAGGCATGCAAGGAAGGATTACCTGAACGAAGACTTGTAAACGCAATAAAAAATGGATATACCTCAGTGGCCTCTGTTTTAAAAAGTGGCTTTCTGAAACCAGATGAAATCAATGCAGCAATCGCAATCGCGAAACGAAATAATTGGATCCAATTCACTCAGTTGCAAAATGGAGACAAAAAATTCCTATCGACAGCAGAAGCTGATTTTTTATCTTGCGAAGAAAAACTGCTGCAAAAATTAGTAAAGCTAAATAGCAGTGTACAAGTCTCCGAACTTAGCTCTGAAGAGAAACAAGCTTTTGAACTATTGAAGAGACGACCGAAATATATTGTCGAAGATGAGTACAAGTATTCGGAAATTATTCTACTAGAAAGCGGCAGAAGATTAACACACACGATGTATACTGATACAGATAACTTAGAACGAAAACTAACACCAGATATGATTGTATCAGGCAAATGGAAGGACGCTAGATTTAGCTCATTGGACGTGATGGCGCATGTTCCATACTTGTATGCTGGAAGACAACATCCGCTTATCGATATTATTGATGAGGTAAAGGAAATTTTTTTCAGCATGGGATTCACTGAAATTGATGGACCAGTTATCCAGGCTGGTTTCTGGAACTTTGATGTACTATTTATTCCTCAAGATCATCCTGCCAGAGAGATGCAAGATACATTTTACATTGCTGGAGCCAAGCAGGATGACTTCGCACACCCAGATCAAATTAAAAAGGTATCTTCAATCCAAGAGAAGGGTTGGAATTCTGATTGGAATATAGAAGATGCGAGGAGATTAGTGCTAAGGACACATACAACATCAGCTACCATAGCATATCTTGCAAATAATGAACCTCAAAGTGCAAGGGTATTCTCAATTGGGCGGGTATTTAGAAATGAGAAGGTATCATATAAACATCTGGTAGAATTTAATCAAGTGGAAGGAATAGTCACTGATAAGCGCATAACTTTACGTGATTTAATGGGCTTACAGAAAGAATTTTATTCAAAGTTAGGAATCAAAAAGATAAAATTTTGGCCAACATTTTTTCCATATACAGAACCGTCACTCCAATCAATGATATATAACTGCGCTTTAGACAAGTGGGTTGAGATGGGAGGAATGGGAATTTTCAGACCCGAGGTTACACATCCACTTGGCATAAAGAATCCTGTACTTGCATGGGGGGTTGGAATAGAAAGAATCGCAATGCTACGATTTGGACTAAACGATGTTCGAGATCTGTATAGTAATGACTTAGGATGGTTAAGGAATCTTCCTAAATGCCAGTTGTAAATTTTACTATAGAAAGATTATACAGGTTCCTGCCCGGTATAGATCTCAATCGAGTCCTAGAGGTATTGCCATTTATCGGACTTGATATTGAAGGTATTGACAGCGAGGTTTTGAGGATCGAATATAATCCCAACAGACCTGACTTTGCGTCAGATTACGGTATTGTTAGAGCACTTCGTGGACTATTGGGGATAGAAATCGGAATTCCAAAATTAAAAATCGACAAAGAAATTAACACCTATTGTGTCAATGTGGACAAGTCTGTATGTGACACCAGGCCATACATTGTTGGTTTAATTGCCAAAAATGGAAAATTAGACAACAGCACTATTATGCAGTTAGCAGCAATGCAAGATGATCTCCAAAATGGGATAGGAAGAGTGAGAAGGAAAGCTTCTATAGGAATACATAACATGGACGTAATCCGATTTCCTGTGAGATATTGCACAGTAAACGAGGATTTTTCATTTATTCCACTCAAACAAGAGTCTCGCCAGGAAATCAAATCTATTTTAAAAACATCAAATATGGGAAAAGAGTATAGTCATATACTGGAAGGAGTAAAGAGATATCCTATTGTTGTTGATTCGAAGGATAATGTATTGGCGTTTCCTCCAATTGTGAATGGTAATACAACAAAGATTAGTACTGACACTACTAATTTATTTATAGAAATCACCGGTAACAACATAAAAACTGTAGAGGATATACTATCAATTTTAGCAATTACGTTATACGACGCCGGTTTTGACCTCCAGAATGTTACAATAAATAATTTTGATGGGAATGCATACACGCCGAGAATGGATGTTTCATATATCGATACTAATACTTCTGATATCAATATATTACTTGGATTGGATGTTCAAGTCAATGAAATTGTAGGATGTTTGCAAAAAAGTAGACTCGATGCTACAGAAACAAGAAACAAGAAAATCATTCAGTGTGTTATCCCAAGATATAGAATTGATATTCTTAATTATGTAGACATAGCCGAAGAAGTCGCAATAGGTTATGGCATCTATAACTTCAAACCCACTATCCCATATACTACACTAGTAGGACAGAAAAACCTGACTTCTACTTTCATTAATATAGTGAGAAATACAATGGTGGGTCTGCAGATGCTTGAAATTGTCAATTTCAGTCTTGTCAGCAAGAAAATTCAATATGATTTGCCGGGTATAAGGGAACCTGAAAAGGTACCGTCGGTCATCGCTACAAAGAGTAGGGAACATGAAGTGCTTAGGGATATGTTGATACCTTCACTTCTTAAATCGTTGTCACGCAACATTCATGAGGAATATCCTCAAAAACTTTTCGAAATTGGCAAGATTTTCAAATGGGGTCAGAATATCAATGAGTATTGGAGTCTCGGTGCTGTAGTGGCGCATAATGCTGCCGACTACACAGAAGTGAAATCCATTATGCAGACATTGTTAAAGCTAAGCTTCGGCAAATCCGTTACCACGAAAGTTGCCTCTCACCCGGTTTTCATTCATGGCAGATGCGCAAGTATAATTGTGGGTGATGAATCTATAGGCATTTTAGGAGAGATTACTCCTTTTGCAATAGATAATTTCAAATTGAGAGTGCCTGTGGCAGCTTTTGAGTTAAATATATCTAAATTGCTACGAAATTAGAGATGGATTTTTATCTTAGAATAGTTCATATGACATTGCCGACCTTGCACGCTTATGGATTACTAGGATAATCATAATTACTCCTAGTTTGACAAGGTGTGTTGAAAAGCAGGCACCCCGTTATAGAGAGTGCACTAGGAGGAGTACACTTAAGTGTATGGCTACCGATGATTATGTGTGAGTCAGAGGCGGGGTATAAAATAATATTTTGAGGTTATTATCACAACGAATAAACAAAAACTAGTTTATGTTTATGTAGTGTTTTTATGCACTTATAGGAAGAAGCTGTTTTCACCTTAAGCGGGAAATTAGGCAGTTAATTCCCATATACGTATCACAAGAAGTATCATTAGCCACGGTGGGACGGTATAGATAGGGTGCATGATAGGATTTTCTATTGTCCAGACCGCAACAAATTTCCGATTTCTATAGACTAGAGGATCGATACATATACGACTAGGAAAAAGATATGAATTAATATTAAGCGGCTTTTGCTGTAAAACTTACAGCATTAGGAGGTATATCCCCTGACTTGATATTTGTAATTTGAATAGTTATTCCTCCAGTATAATTGCTGTTTTCGAATATGACCCTTTGAACTCCTCTGCCTGCTGTAACCGGCTGATTCAGTTTTTTCCATAACTCTTGTCCGTGATCCGAATAAATCGTTATATCATAACTGTCTACAGGAACTGTTGTTTGGATAATGGATGGAGTGGGAATCTGATTTACACTTGCACCAACTGGGCTCTCGCTCTTTATAGTACTCTCTTTTTGTGGAACTGTTTTTCCGGTCGGCAGTGGAGCACTTGCGTTTAGAAAGTCTATTTCCATCTCAAATCCTTGTTTTGGAATGGTAGGCGAAGGCTTAGCATTACCCGAAGGCATAGCACTACCACCTTGACTGGACAAAGCATTCCACATTATCTGTACTCGGTAGTTTCCTTTATCAGAAATCTTTTCCAAAATCATTCCTTGACCTCCCTGATACTGATTAGTCGCACCAGCACTACCATTACTACTTTGTGCTAGAACAGATGGATATGATGAGACCAAAGAGGAACAGAGTAGTACCCCTAAAATCAAAAATAAGAGCGTTATATATCTCTGAATATTAACAGAATAAAACAGTAAATGTCTATCAATATTGGATACCATTATCGACATATAATTAGTAAGGGCTCTTATCATTTATATTTATAGTTATCATGTCGTGTTACTATTTAGGCGTTTATACTTTAGGTATTGTGTTGTGAATAAGCATCACAAATTAAGTTCAGCAAAGCTTAAACACACTTTTTCGTTGGCAGTACATGTCATTATTAATTAATTGAATCTTTATAATGTAAGGCTGCGGAATAAAAAATTGGCACAAAACCAAACATTTTAGTTTATCAGGCTTAGCATCTTGTTCTAATAACTCAGCGAGTTCTGCTTTTAGCTGTTTGAGGTCATTGTTATTGTAACCACGGGAGTAGTTTTCCATCCACTTTATCCGCCTCTGCAAAATCACAGCTTGTTCATTACAAGGCCTACCTCGTTTGCCAACGAGGAAAAGCATTACCTCACCTCTGACAATTGACAGCCCTGATATCTCGAGCTTCGATGGGTTCCAATCGTTGTTGTTCCACTTGTTCTATTTCCTCTAAACATGGAAGTTGAAATGGGTCGTTCAATCTGACGTTAGTTGCTATATACGTGGCAGGCTAGCTATGATCTTATAGAATTAGACATTTCTATGTATGAATCATTTACTCATGACTTATATTAATGTACTAAGGATAGCCTGGATCCACTGTTAGAACAGGAATTAAAGGATAAACTTGTAGCAATCAATCGAACGAGGTGTTATCCGTCAGCACTGCGAGCTTGACCAGATCTATAAAGATGCGGTATGTTATTATACGAAAAAGAAGGTTTTAAGTTCACCTCAAATTGCATGGTTATAGACGGTGTTAGATGGTAATACATGATAATGCCTGATTATTGATGGATAACAAGACATTGGAATTGGTAACTAAATGATAACTGGATGGTAATGTGAGATAAAGAATGGTAATAATGTCGTAAATGTCGTATCTTTATTTTATACTCTTTTTTCATAAATACTTGCAGAAAGATTAGAGTTTTGTTATTCTACTTTATCCACAGCAATTGAAGCCTCAATCTCAGGCCAAAGTTCTGCGACCATATCAGGCGTATTTATTCTAATCCAATCAGCCATAGCTCTTTCTTCTGACAAGCTTTCTGATAGAGTAGCTATTGCATGAGCTGCATTCATCCTCTCTGCTAAATGTGTAAGCATATCATAGAGTATAATCTCAGCATTCTCTACTATTGCATCCTCTTTAGCTGCTATGAGCTCTGACTCTGCAGAAGTCATCATTCTTCCAAACATTTTCGTTAATGATCTAGGAGGAGTAGGAATTGGTAATTGTGCTTTATCCTTGGTAGCAGTGCTTTTTTGACCATTACCAGGATCGGATATCAATTGCTTTAATCTATCCTGCTGTTTTTTTGTCTCTTCTAAATGTGCTTGAAGCCGTTGTCTTACATTTTCCATTTTAGTTTGTTTTATTCGTGATTGCAGTCTTTGTATTGCTGCATTTTCTATAGCTAATGCTTCATTTAAGTGCAAGGCAAGTTTTTGAGCAGATGTAAGCCGTTTTCCTTTTCCTTTTTGCCTTGAGGATGCGGAAACATCTTTTCTTGTTTTTGTTTTTGTTTTGGTTTTTGTTTTTGCATTAATTGTCCTTTCCTTTGCCATCTTGTTTTTATTGACCTTGAAGTGTACTATAGCAATATTTGCTTTAACGGTTTGCTTTACGTCTGACTTTTTAGAATGATAGCAACTAACGCAAATGGACCTTAATTTACTTTCAGAATATGTGGGGGAGCCTTGAAGTGTTCGTATGGTCTTTCAGAAGAATATATCAGTCATTACTTGTCCAAAACAGGTTCATAAAAAATGTCTGCAGTACAAGACAGCAACGATAGAGGAACAATAGATCAACAACAGAAGCCACAGCAGAATATCGATGAGTCAAAACAGATAGTCAAAGCATCAGATTCTTTAGCGACACAACAACAAATAGTTCCAGTATTGGAGGAGGATTTTTGAATTTCAAAACAGACTACTATTAGGGAAGCAAAAATTGAAAAAAGAGCGGTTACAAAAACAAAGACTATCAAAGTACCAATCAGTTATGAAAAACTATATGTCAATGGCAAGAAGTTAAGGTCCGTAGACGAGCATAATATATTATCTGCACTTAAAATCAGTAGCATAGCTAGTAATACTGGTAATCCAGACGCTTAAGTAGCGCAATCTGTATCAAAGAAAAACTAAATAGAAGATAGAGGCGTATTGCGACATTTGTGGAACTGTTTAGTGCTTATACAATTCCATTCCAAAACTATTTCATATCCAGTCAATATATTTTCCCCGCTTATCTGTTACGGGGATGTTTGTGGCTTGCTGCTAGCGACATTAGGGCAACTTCTAAACTACAAGAAGTAGTATATGGGAACTTGAGAACCAAATCATTTCTCTCCTATGTTAGCATTAACAATTACAGAATAAACAAATGCTTTCCCCGAACTGTTCATTCGGGGAAGCTTTCAAAGTTATGGCTATTCTTCCTTTTGTCCCTATTTAGCCAAACTTTCTAAAAGTTAAAGCCTTCGCGCATAGATGTAGATTTTGGTTCTGGTAACGAGCTAGATTTCTGTTGTTGAGGTCCATTTTGCGGCTGATCAATTACTTGTGCACTATTTATGTTCTCTGGTTTATCTTGTCCCTGGTTAAATGCTTGAGTGTAACAGTGCTTCAATTCAGATAGTGTAAGATCACCATCTGCTGCGGCACCAGATTGACACTTAGATAAACTATTCAAATCACTTTTAGATACACTATTGCCATTACTATTGCTATCCTGAGGACTTGTTCCAGAATTTGGAAGGTTAACTGTATTTGACATTGGGCCGCTTACACCGTCTTTACCATCAGGTAATGTTGTATCTGACTTTTGACTATTTTTTTTTGCTGCAAATGCAGAGCCTGCAATACCACCACTTGCAACCATAAGCGATGAGGCTACGGCAATCGCAAAGAGAGCCGACATCATTCTTCTGTTATTTAACATTACCATTGATCAAAAGGCTATCTTTTTAACAAATGTGAAAACAGGTAAGGTCTATTAGTTAGTATAGATACTTATTGAGCATATTTCTATCAAGTGGTAACGATTCAATTGCCTATAATAGTAGTTCTTATTTTCTATCGTATGTTGCCCCCGAACTCCTCGTTTACCTTGACCCGCAATTATGAAATTGAGCTATGTACTAGATTGGCTAAACAAATAGCAGTGTTTCTTAAGCCTGCTGTCCAGGCAATGTAGGTCCTTGCATTTGTTTTTGTTTTATTCTTAATTTTGCTTTTAATTTAAAAATTCTAGGTCCGTTTCTTAATCTATATCCACAGCAAGGACACCATAATCCATCCCATTTGATAAATATCTCACATATCTGACAGCGTTTATTTCCAGTATTATAACGACAAGAAGCTTTATGACGTATACAAATTCCCTTACATGTCATTTACTATCCATAAACCAATACTGAACGTTATATCAACGTAATCTACCCTAATCTATCTGGTATGTCATACATCAAATAGATATAAATGATTTTCCAAAAGGTGTTATGTATATCAGTAACAGTGGCCTGCTTGTACCAGTTGCCTTCTGACAACGTCAAAAATAGTGATTGTGGAAAACAGATAGCATGTAATGGTGTTGCAGCGTTCTGGGCATTCCAAGGTTGGGGAAATAATCCTGACCTGTATGGCCAAGAGTTCACTGAAAAGGTAGCAGGGTATTTACAAAGAGAGGGTAAAGCAAATGATACAGAGGGCAGAACATTCGATCATATATGGTATTTTCATGGTTGGTCATTTTCTGTTCCAACAAATCCGCTTTCTATATTCTAGGATTGCCGAACTCAACGCGGATATGGGAGTCTTAGAGGAGCACCGGATCTCATAAGCGAAGAGGCATTAGAATCGATTTTACATATCGCACAGCAGGCCAACTATCACAATAATGATCCACTTATCATGGTTTCACCGACACCAGTTTTTGGTTTTGAGCTTGCAGAAAAGCTTATGGATATTTGGCTCATTTATCTGGCCCTTCGACTACTAAAGATACTGTTGAAATACTTTTGTTTTTACACGATGGCCATACCTGTTGCTGGTCAAGGCTGTCGATAATAATGTTGCTTGTATTTAATTTCTGAAATAGTGTAGCACACCAAAAACACGATTCACAAATAGCAAACTGACGTTCATACTGATATAGTGGCTTCGTAGTTGTATTTAGCTTCTTTTTGTTCC